>OKRY01002518.1_pt1 | contig 14222 bp, 8 predicted proteins | sample 1601121 | NCBI WGS metagenome assembly OKRY01 (sample SAMEA3541546, study PRJEB24748) | human gut metagenome | biome: human gut; feature: human-associated habitat; material: faeces | place: China | collected 2012
AACTATTTATCGGCCAATGCAGAAGCCGCAGGCACTTCTCCGGAATATTTGGGCGTAAAAGATGCCAGTCAGTTAAAACCGGGTATGTTGGCTTATCAGGATTTGGGTGGCGTATTGAATGAGGATGGTACGTAGTCGGGGCCCGACGGACGTATTGCCAAGACCCAGGATTATGCCAAACTGAATAAGAGTGGAAAGACATATGGTTTTACCACCAAACTGGGGGCGGAATGGAAAGGTATCAGCTTTAATATGATGATTGCCACTTCATGGGGTGGTTATCGCCAGATTGACGTCAATAAAATCACAACATCCAGTGGGGATATGCTTTGGACACCGGACTCATTCTGGGAAGATATGTTTGATGAAAGAAATAATACGACGGGGAAATATCCTAATTTAGGTTTAGACAACAGAATATCAGGATCAGTAATTGCACCGTCTGATTTTTGGTCTATCAGTACGTTCCGTTGCTATATCCGTAACTTAAGTATCGGTTATACGCTGCCTAAGGCATGGTTGTCACCTTTAAAGATCCAGTCGGCTAAATTAAGTCTGACAGGTAATAATCTATGGGATTTCTATAACCCGTATCCCGATCATTATCGTAATATGTATTGTGGAACAACTTCATTGTATCCTACATTGAGAACGTGGTCGTTGGGAGTAAATGTATCATTCTAAAATTAAAAAGAATCATTGATATGAAAAAGCGCATATTATATACTGTGTTATTGGCAGCCGGATTGGCATTTAGCAGTTGCAGTGACCAGTTCTTGCAGGATATGAATCCGTATGACAGTTATTCACCGGAAAAGACTTTCGGCATCGAATCTAATTTGGACTTATATATTCAGAATGTGTATTATAACTATTTTTATAAGTCGGGTATGACCCCTCCACAGTCATACGGCTTGTCCGGTAACTGGAATGACTATTCAACTTATACGGAGGAGAAATGGGGTATCGAGAAGAAATTTGACGCTTCCAGAAGTTTGAAAAAAGCTACGGACTGTGAAACTTATTTTGGCAGTAATCTGGCTACGAATATAAAGAATGATCCATATAGCCGTATCCGCAGTTGCAATGAAATTCTGGAAGGAGTTGATAAATATGGTCAGGACTTGTCGGAAGCTGCCATAAAAAAAGCGAAAGGACAGGCTTATTTCTTCCGCGCGTGATGAGAATGGCTTGTTTAGTAATGATTGGTCGGGAAACAGAAAAGAGCAGTTCAAGAGTCTACTGGAGAATGCCTGTATGATTGAGCTTTTCGCCGAGATCAGCGAATTGCAATGAATAAAACCTTTAAACACAATAAACAATAAATAAACAGAAAATGAAAAGACAGATTGCAGTATTGGTATCCGCCTTGCTAATGGGTGGCGGTACCTATGCTCAGAATGGTGCTCAGGCGCAAAGACCGAAAGCCTACATGGTGTCTGATGCACATTTGGACACACAGTGGAACTGGGATATCTAGACCACAATAAAGGATTATGTATGGAACACGATCAGTCAGAATTTGTTTCTGCTGAAGCAGTATCCGGAATACATCTTTAATTTTGAAGGTGCGGTCAAGTATGCCTGGATGAAGGAATATTATCCGGCGCAATACGAAGAGATGAAGAAATTCATAGAGAGCGGTCGTTGGCATATCAGTGGAGCCAGCTGGGATGCCACTGATACGCTGGTTCCTTCCATAGAGTCTGCGATTCGTAACATCATGCTCGGCCAGGATTATTACCGGAAGGAATTCGGTGTGGAGAGCACGGACATTTTCTTGCCAGACTGTTTCGGTTTTGGCTGGACACTTCCTGCCATTGCGTCCCATTGCGGACTGATCGGCTTCTCCTCCCAGAAGTTGCAGTGGCGCAACAAACCGTTCTACGGTAACGACAAATATCCTTTCACTGTCGGCTTATGGCAAGGTATAGACGGCTCTACCATCATGATGACCCATGGATATGATTATAACCAACGTTTTGAGGACGGGGACCTGTCGGAAAACAAGGACTTGTTGGAATTGACCGGCCACTCTCCGCTTCACATGGTCTACCGCTATTACGGTACGGGAGACATAGGCGGTTCACCTACATTGGAGTCTGTACGTGCCGTAGAGAAAGGCTTGCAAGGCAATGGTCCGTTGCAGATTGTCAGTGCCACGAGTGACCGGATATATAAAGACTTCCAGCCTTACGCAAGCCATCCGGAACTGCCCAAGTTCAACGGTGAACTGTTGATGGATGTTCACGGTACCGGATGTTATACTTCCCAGGCTGCCATGAAGCTGTACAACCGTCAGAATGAGCTTTTGGGGGATGCAGCGGAACGCTCTTCCGTTGTAGCCGAATGGCTGAACCAGGCTTCCTATCCCGGAGCTGCATTGACTGAGAACTGGCAGCGTTTCATTTTCCATCAGTTCCATGATGACCTTACGGGAACAAGTATACCGCGGGCTTATGAATTCTCATGGAATGACGAGTTGATTTCCCTCAAGCAGTTCTCCGGTATTCTTACTTCCTCCATTGACGCTGTGGCAAGAAAGATGGATACCAGGGTGAAAGGGATACCGGTGGTGCTTTACAATGCGCTTGGATTCCAGGTTTCCGATGTGGCAGAGGTAGAACTTGCCTTGCCAAAGAAACCGAAAGGGATTACCGTATATGATATGAATGGCCGGAAAGTGGCCGCCCAATTGCTGTCCTATGCTGACGGTAAAGCCAGACTCTTGATAGAGGCTATTGTGCCCGCTACCGGTTATGCGGTATATGATGTCCGTACTTCTGGTCCGTCGGCTGACACCCGGGTATCTGTGGATTCCAATGCATTGGAGAATTCCATTTATAAGATAACGCTGGATACAAAGGGTGATATCGTTTCGTTGTTTGACAAGAAGAACGGCAAGGAGCTGGTGAAACCCGGTAAATCCATTCGTCTGGCACTCTTCACGCAGAACAAGTCCTACATGTGGCCTGCTTGGGAGATCTTGAAGGAGACTATAGACCGGGAACCGGTTTCCATCACAGAGGATGTGAAGATGACACTGGTGGAGGATGGTGAGCTGCGCAAGTCACTCTGCATCGAGAAACGTTATGGAGAGTCACTCTTCAAGCAGTACATCCGTTTGTATGAGGGTAGCCGTGCCGACCGCATAGACTTTTACAATGAGGTGGACTGGCAGTTGTCCAATGCTTTATTGAAGGCCGAATTTCCTTTGAACATGGCAAATACGGAAGCCACCTACGATTTGGGACTTGGAAGTGTGAGGCGGGGCAACAATACGGAGACTGCCTACGAAGTCTATGCACAGTATTGGGCCGATTTGACTGACCGTAGTGGAAACTATGGCGTGTCTGTCTTGAATGACAGCAAATACGGCTGGGACAAGCCGGACGACAACACCCTCCGCCTGACCCTGCTGCATACCCCCGAAACAGACAAGGATTATGCTTACCAGAACCGCCAGGACTTCGGGCATCATTGCTTTACATACAGTCTGGTGGGTCATGCCGGCGGACTTGACAAGGCTGTCACCATAGAGAAGGCGGAGATATTGAACCAGAAGCTGAAAGCTTTCCGTACCGATAAACATAGGGGTACATTGGGTAAGGAGTTCTCTTTCGTCTCTTCCAATAACCGCAATGTCATTATCAAGGCATTGAAGAAAGCCGAGAACTCGGATGAGTATGTAGTGCGTGTCTATGAGATAGGCGGTGAGAAGGTGCAGGATGCGGTACTTTCTTTTGCAGGCGAGATTGCCAGTGCCTGCGAAGCGGATGGCACTGAAAAGAGTATCGGTTCGGCCGAATTCAGTGGAAACGGGCTGTCTGTAAGTATAAAGCCTTATTCTATAAAGACATTCAAGGTACGTTTGAAGTCATCGGGCGAGGACGCTTATCAATTGCAGTATGCCTCTTTACCGTTGTCCTATAACTGTAAATGTTCCTCATTCAACGAGTTCCGCGGTGAAGCTGATTTTGAGTCGGGTTATTCGTTTGCGGCAGAACTGTTGCCCGAATCCCTGACTGTAAACGGGATTCCTTTCCAGCTCGGCGAGAAAGATGCCGCCAACGGAATGACGTGCAATGGTGATACTATTGTTCTACCGGAAGGTAAAAAGTATAATAAACTGTATTTTCTGGCTGCCGCTACGGACGGGGATTATGCCGCCACTTTCCGGTGCGGAGGGAACAAGAGTGAGGTCATTGTACCTTCCTATACCGGATTTGTCGGACAGTGGGGACATTCGGGACATACCAGAGGTTATCTGAAGGATGCCGAAGTGGCTTATGTGGGAACTCACCGCCACTCTCCTACAGCCGATGAGGCCTATGAGTTTACCTATATGTTCAAGTTCGGTGTCGATATTCCGGCAGGTGCTGCCAGCCTTATACTTCCGAAGAATGAAAAGGTTGTTCTTTTTGCTGCCACATTGGTGGAGGAAACTCTGAAACCCGTCCAGGTTGCCACTAGCTTGTTCCATACAGCCATCCGTGACAATGAGATGGAGTTGAACAGTGTGGAGGTGGAAAAAGAAAATCTGTTGAAGGGCGCGAAGATTATCGCCTATTCCGGCTATTTTAATGATAATGAGAAGCCCGAACGCATCGTTGACGGGGATGTCGATACCAAATGGTGTGAAGTGGGAAGTGCGTTGAACTATGTGGATTTTGATTTGGGTGAGGCGAAAACTGTGAGCGGTTGGAAACTGGTGAATGCAGGCCGTGAGGACAAAGGGTACATTACTTCCGCTTGCTTCCTGCAAGGCAGAAACAGCCAGACTGAAGAATGGAAGACACTTGACAATATAGATGGAAACCGGCAGAATGTCGTATCACGTATGATTGACACTCCGGCGCAGGTACGCTATGTACGCTTGATGATAACCCGTCCTATGCAGCATGCAGGAGGAAAGGTGTTACGCATCAATGAGATGGAGATTTACTAAAATAATCGGTTATGATGAAAAAACTAGTTTTTGTAATTCAGTTGATATTTCTCTATAGCGGTTTGGCTATGGCCGACCCGGTTATCTCTCTTAAGACATTGTTGCATGAGATGACAGACCGTTCCGTGCTGGCGCGTTGGCCCGAAAATGCCTATACGTGTAAGCAGTTCAGCAGCTACGACCGTAGTTCGTATAACATGACGGATAAGCGTGCCTGGTTTGGTAATTTCGACCAAGGACAGTTTATCCGCCAGGAAGAGAACGGAGGGAGGACGGAATATGTGATGATGGATGCCGAAGGCCCCGGTGCCATAGTTCGTTTCTGGATGACTTTCTCCGGCATAAATCGGGGACAAGGGACTCTGCGTATCTACATAGACAATGAGGAAAAACCGGTAATTGAAGGCAATGTACGTGATATATTGAGCGGACAAGTCCTTTGTGGAGAACCTCTTTCAACTTCAGTACCCGATGAGGCTCCGATGGAAGAAAGAGGGCATAATTTATATTTGCCCATACCTTATGCCAAGCGGTGCAAGGTGACTATCGAATCGCCGGACTTGAAGATTACTCCGGAAGGGAAAATTGAGAGTAAGACCATTGTATACTATGCTATCAATTATCGCACTTATACTTCTCCGGTCAAGGTGATTTCTTTCTCGGCCAAAGAGTTGAAGAAGAATGCCCGGCTGATAGCTGCTGTCAATAAGAAGCTGTCGGAAGGAACACCTGGTATTGATACTCCGCTTGCGGGAAGAGAAAGTACGCTCAATCTGGCGGCTTCTCTGGCTCCGGGTGAAAGCCGTAGTTTTACGATTGACGGCTCTCGTGCCATTCGTCGTCTTTCGATGCGGATTGATGCCGATGACCGTCGCCAAGCACTTCGCTCTACGGTCTTGTCCATTGCCTTTGATGGGGAACTAACTGTCTGGGCTCCGGTCGGTGAGTTTTTTGGGGTAGGCTATTATCCCGTTGCAACTGGTACGTGGTATACGCGGGCCGTGCAGGATGATGTGATGAGTGCATGGTGGGCGATGCCTTTCGAGCGGAACTGTACGATTACCTTGACCAATTATGGGGAACAGCCGGTGGAGATATCCAAGGCTGCTGCAGTTAGTGGAAAGTGGCAGTGGGATGAGCGCTCCATGCACTTTGGTACCACATGGCAGCAGTTTACGCATATCCATGCCCGGGGCGATGAGTTTGCCCAGGACCTTACGTTTGCCGATCTTAAAGGTAGGGGCGTGTATGTGGGAGATGCGGTTACTGTCTATAACCCCAACTTGGGTTGGTGGGGAGAAGGAGATGAAAAGGTGTATGTGGACGGTGAAACCTTTCCGTCACACTTTGGAACGGGTACAGAAGATTATTATGGCTATGCCTGGGGGCGCTATGAACCGTGGATAAACCATCCTTTTGTTGCCCAACCCATAGGAGATGGTTGTTATGCTCACATAGGTTTGGCGCAGAATACCCGTGTTCGTAGTTTGGATGCGATTCCGTTTACCCGGAGCCTGCGCTTTGACATGGAGTTATTCGATTGGTCGAATATACACCTTAATTATGCTCCGATAACCTTCTGGTATATGCTTCCCGGAGGCGAAATACAGCCGAAACCCTTTGTGAGCGATGTACGCGAACGGGTTGCCAACCAACCGTCAGATATTTTCGGTTCAGGGATGAGTCTGGTTGTGGAGGGCGAAGTCATGCAGCCTCGTCCGGGGCATATGGGGTCCGTTGAATTGCAGACCAACTTCCACCCCTTGTGGAGTGAGGGTATGCAGCTCTACTGGAAAGAGTTTAAATCGGGAGATAAGCTGTCATTGGTTTTTGACAGTGAAGTGGAAGGAACTTATTATGCGAAAATACAGTTCACTGTGGCGCCTGATTATGGTACATTTGCCCTTCGTGTAAATGATAAGGTAATTACTCCGGAAGTCAGTCTGACCAATGGAGAAGTGTCTCTGCTTTTGGTGAATCTTGGGCGGGTCAATTTGAAAAAAGGAAAGAATGAGTTGCAGATTGAGTCGATTGCACTGGCTCCGGGACATGATACCGGTTTCTTTGGGATTGATAAGTTGACTCTTCGCAAATAATTCTGTAGACGTCTCTATCGCAGGGATTGTACTTGTATGGATAGCTTTGGATAAATAAAAGTCCAAGGCTATCTTTTTTGTATCAGTTCTTTTTCTATGATAAAATGCTATCTTTGTCCTCAAAATAATAGGTATGACGGTATACCGCAGCACGAAGGCGTTGTAACCGGCATTCAGAAAGGCCAGCGCCACTGGCTCGGCCTCGCGGTCGGTGCAGTAGGCATAGCCGCCGCCGGGGCAGATGAGGACGGCGGGGCAGACGTTCAGGTTGGGCAGGGCGCTGCTGGTCTGCTGGACATAGCCGGTCAGGGTGGCGCTGCGCCGTCCGACGGGATGGGTGAACTGATTCATAGTGGGTACCTCCGTTTGATTTTATTGATACTGCTTTTCCAGCGAGAAACCGCGCCCACTGACTTCGGTGACGCGGCTGACGATGAGAAAGCATTCCGGGTCAATGGAATGGACGAGCTTTTCGAGTTTGGGCAGCTCCCGGTTGGAAACGACGCTGAGCAGCACCTCAGCAGGCTCGTGGGTGTAGCCGCCCTCGCCGTGCAGGATGGTCACGCCCCGGTCAATCTGTTCCAGAATGGCATCCCGGATCTCGTCCGACCGGGTGCTGACGATCTTGACCTGGGTGCGGCTGTCGCCCAGGAGGAGCATTTTGTCCATGACGATGGTGTGCAGGATGACCATCACGATGCCGTAGAGCACCTGTTCCGGCGGGCTGAAGAGCGCCTGCACCAGCAGGATGGCGATGTCGAAGACCATCATCGTGAGAGACACCGGCAGGCGGAACCATTTCTGGAGCACCAGCGGCGGGATGTCCATGCCGCCGGTGGAGGCACCGGCCCGGATGACCAGCCCCAGTGCCACGCCGATGCCCAGCCCCGCGAAGACCGTGCACAGGAAGATGTCCTCGGTGAGGACGCGGTCGGCCAGAAGCCGCTCCCACAGCGCCAGAAAAACGGGGCTGAGGATGCTGCTGGCCAGCGTGTTCAGCGCAAAGGCGCGGCCCAGAACGGCCCAGCCCCAGACCAGCATGGCCAGGTTGAACACCAGCAGAAAGCCGGAGACGGACAGGCCCGTCAGCCGCCCGAAGGCCAGCGCGATGCCGGTGGCACCGCCGGTCACGAGCCCGGCAGGCTCCAGAAATAAGGCGACCGCCAGCGCGTAGAGCGCGTTGCCAAAGACGATGACAAGGCTGTTCCAGAAGAGCTGGCGGCGATGCGTGTAGTTCATAGAAGCTCCCTCCTTTCTCCTATGATACAGGATAAATATGAAAAAATCCACGCCTGCGATGCAATAAGATGCAATCACAAGAAGAACGGCACCCACCGGGTGCCGTTTTCTTGTTAGGATTATGATTCTTCCTCCAGAAGCCGCAGGCCCGCCGTATCGGTGACGGGCAGGGAGAAGACGATGGCCCCGGCTTTGGGGTCGGCCTTGCGCATGATGGCTTTCATGATCGCGTTCTTCTGGGCGGTGTGGGAGACGATGAGGACCAGCTCCTTTTCGTTGACCAGCTCCACCCCCATGAAGTGGGCGGCCCCCTCCATGCCGGTGCCCTTGGCGTGGATGACGGTGCCGCCGCCGGCTCCCTCGGCGCGGGCCGCATCCATGATGGAACCGGTGTGGCCCTGGTTGGCGATGACGAGCAGCAGCTCATAGCGGGTATCTTTCAAGGTGCTCTCCTCCTCTACGGTGAAGGTCTGGTGTTCGGTCAGGAATTGCAGGGCGCGCTTGCCGCCGATGCTGCTGACCGGCACGATGAAGGCGATGCCGGTGCCGGGCACGTCAATCTGCAGCTTGCGGCGCAGGCCCTTCTGGAGCCTGGGCCAGGTGTCGGCGGTGATCATGGCAAAGAGGACGGCTTTCTCGGTCTTTTCCAGGCCGAGGGTGGAAAGCGTCTCCTGCACGGCGGTGCCGGAGCCGACGGTGCGCAGGCTGACCGTGACACCGAACTCGGCATACAGAGCCAGAAAGGCGTCGGTGGAGCGGCGGTCGGTGATGGTGACCAGCCAGTAAAGTGAATTCACGCAAAGACCTCCTTACAGCTCGATGATGGCGTCATCCGGCAGGTCGGCAAAGGCCAGCGCGGGGGTGGTGTGCACCGGCTGGGCGCTGCGGGCGCGGCGCTGCTTGAGCTGCGCCATCAGGCCCATGAGCTGCACGGTGATGAGAGGGGTCATGGCGACCATGGCCACCACGCCGAACGCATCGGTGACGATGTTGCCGCCCACCGCCGCACAGGCACCCTGCGCCAGCGGCAGCAGGAAGGTGGCCGTCATGGGGCCGGAGGCAACGCCGCCCGCATCGAACGCGATGGCGGTGTAGAGCTTGGGCACCACGAACGAGATGCCGATGGCGAACGCATAGCCGGGGATGAGGAACCACAGGATGGAGATCCCGGTGAGCACCCGCACCATGGCGAGGCCGACCGAGAGGGAGACACCGGCCGAGAGGGCCGCGCCCATCGTCCCGGCGGAGATGGCACCGTCGGTGACTTCCTCGACCTGCTTGTTCAGGACGTAGACAGCCGGCTCGGCCTTGACGATGAAGTAGCCGATGAGCATCCCGATGGGAACGAGGAGCCAGCGGAAGGTCTGCCCGGCCAGCACCTGGCCCAGATAATTACCCGCTGGCATAAAACCAACGTTTGCTCCGGTGAGGAAAAACACAAGACCGATGTACGTATAGGCCAGGCCCACGCCGATGCGGCCCAGCGTCCGGCGGTCGAGTTTGAGGGCCACCAGCTGGAAGACGCCGAACATCAGCACGATGGGCAGCAGCGAGGTGGCGATCTCTTTGAAGTAAGTGGGCAGGCTGACATGGAACAGCTGCCACAGCTCCACCGAGTCGCCCACATCGGGCAGGATGGGCGGGACGTAGGCGCTGTCGCTGGCCCGGAACAGGATGCCCAGCAGCAGAACGGCCAGGATGGGGCCGACCGAACAGAGGGCCACGAGGCCGAAGCTGTCGTCTGCCGCGTGGCGGTCGCTTCGGATGGCGGCCACACCGACGCCCAGCGCCATGATGAAGGGCACCGTGATGGGGCCGGTGGTCACGCCGCCGGAGTCAAAGGCGACGGCCAGGAACTCTTTGGGCACGAAAGCCGCCAGCACGAAGATCAGCCCGTAGAACACGACGAGGAGCTTGGGCAGCGCGATGCCAAGCAGCATGCGCAGGAAGGCCACGACGAGGAAGAAGCCCACGCCCGCCGCGACCGAGAGGATGAGCGTCATGTTGGGGATGGAGGGGACCTGGTTGGCCAGAACCTGCAAGTCCGGCTCAGAGATGGTGATGAGGAAGCCCAGCGCAAAACCCACCCCGATGATGAGGGGGACGCTGCGGCTCCGGGTCAGCACCGCGCCCACCCGCTCGCCCATGGGACTCATGCTCATCTCGGCACCCAGGGTAAAGAACATGATGCCCACGATGATCATGGCCGCACCCAGCAGAAAGCAGAGCAGGATGCTGGGGGAGACCGGCGCGATGGAAAAGCAGAGCACCAGCACGATCGCCACGATGGGCAGCACGGCCTGCAGTGCTTCGAGCAGTTTTTCCCGCAGTTTGGGAAGCGAACCTTTGCGTATAGTGTCCACCGACCTTTCTGGACCTGTTTTGCGTCGGAATGACAAAAACAGGTATCCTCTTTGGAATAATCACGCTGTGATTTATCTTTAGTATACAAGAAATGACGATGCAGGGCAACTAAGAATTGGCTAAGAATGTGAAAGGCTCCGAATATTTACAGATCCGACATAAAAAGCCAGCCCGGCGGCGGGGCCGGGCTGGCTGGGTTCATTCGATGCTCTGTTTGCCGAGCACATCCGAGGTGGGCGTCTCGAAGGTGGGGATGCCGGCGTAGGGGTCTGGGGTGGTATCAGCGGGCAAGCTCTTCATATACTCGTCCATGGACTGCGCCACCTGCTTGGCGATGGCAACAGCCTCGACGACGGTGCGGGCACCCATGACCGCATCGCCGCCTGCAAAGACGCCGGGGCGGGTGGTGCTGCCGTCCTCACTGACGGTGAGCAGGCCGCGCTGGTTGGTCTCGATGCCGGTGGTGGTCTTGACGAGGTTGCTCTCGGAACCCTGGCTCACCGAGACGATGACGCCGGTGTGGGGGTAGAAGGTCTCGCTGCCCTCTACCTGGGTGAACTTGCCGTCCTCGCCCTTTACGGTGTCGCGGCAGATGATGCCGTTCTCACGGATCTCGACGGGGGCCTTGCAGAAGCGGAAGCCCACGCCCTCGAGCTTTGCGTACCGCACCTCGTGCTCAGAGGCGCTGATGCACTCCTCGTCGCGGCGGGCGTAGCAGGTGACGTGGCGTGCGCCGTTGCGGATGGCAGTGCGGGCGCAGTCCATGGCGGAGTTGCCCACGCCGATGACGGCGATGTCGTCGCCCAGCTGGAAGGCCTTGGAGTTGGCCAGATAGTCGATGCCGAAGGCTACGTTGCCCAGCGTCTCGCCCTTGATGTGCATGGCGTTGGCCTTCCACAGACCAGCGCCGATAAAGACGCTCTTATAGCCGTCCCGGAAGAGGTCGTCGATGGTGATGGTCTTGCCGATGGTGGTGTTGGGGCGGACATGGATGCCCTTCAGCTCGAGGTGACGGTACTGGAAATCGTCCAGCACGCTGTCGGGCAGGCGGTAGTTGGGAATGCCGTACCGCATGACGCCGCCGATCTTGTCGCGGGCGTCGAAGAGGGTGACATCGTAACCCCAGCGTGCCAGCAGGACGGCGACGGTCAGGCCCGCAGGGCCGGAGCCGACGACAGCAGCCTTCATGCCGTTCTTGGGGGCGGGGCCGGAAGTCATCTTGTTGGCGTAGGTGGTGGAGATGTAGTCCTCGATGATGGAGAAGTGGACGGGGTCGTGGCTGGGCATCCGGTTGCGGATGCAGTGGCCCTCGCACTGGTTCTCGTGATTGCACACGAGGCTGCACACAGTGGTCAGGGGGTTGTTTTCAAACAGCATCCGGCCGGCGTCGTCGAGATGATTGTCCTTGAGCAGGCGGATGACCTCGGGGATGTTGGTGTGGATGGGGCAGCCCTGCTGGCACATCGGCTTTTTGCAGCCGAGGCAGCGGTTGGCTTCGTCCAGAACGTGAAGTGCCATGGTTCCTCCTTGTGCCTGTCGAACAGGCGACGTTGTATCCAAGTATCTTTACTATAATACACCGAAACTGCCTCGGCATACAAGTGCCGAAATGACAAAATTTGCAGAAAATTTTCTGTCATTACGTCAAAAAGATATTTTTTTGACGAAGTAGACCGCCCATGGCCTCAGGTGAAACGCGGCAGAGCGTACCAAAATCGGCGGCGGCAAGCTGCGCCTCGGCCATCCGAGCGGAGGCATCGCCTGATCCCCGCAGACGGGCCAGCGAGTGGGAGACAGGGAGGGCGCAATTTTTTAATAAAGGAAGGGCATCCTTCTTCCCTCCCAGCAGGTGGAGATAGGGCGGAAGGGCGGGGAGACTGTCGGCGGTGAAGCCCAGCGCGGCGTCCATGGCGAGGCGGCGCATCCGCGCCCGGGGGTAGCGGACGGTGGTGAGAGCGTCCAGAAGTTCGTCGTAGGTGGTGCTGGTACGGACGGCGGCTTTCAGACGGTGTTCCAGTCCTTCGGAGACGCCGCGGATGTCTGCAAAGGGTGCTTTGCCCCGGCAGGCAGACCGGAGAAGGGCCAGCTCGCACCGCCCGGCGGCGGAAAAATCGGTGTACTGCCCGGCGGCGTAAGCCTCCTGATAAAGCGGGAAGACCGCCTCGGGAACGTAAGGCGCGACGGCGTCCGCTCCGCCCTCGGCCCAGAGCTTGCGAAGTGCGCTGGCGCTGGCGAACTGCCCATGGGCAGAGTGGAGCGCCTCACCGTGGTTCGCGCCTTGCCGGGGCAGGGGATAAGCCTCCATCCGAGGCGCAAGGCCGCGGATGGCCCGGCAGTATTCGACAGCGAGGTTGTTGTTGGGCTTGTCCAGCAGGGCGGCGACCCGCTCGTCAGATGCAAGCTTCGCCGCGGCGGCCTGCCGCGCGGCGGCAAAGCTCCGTGCGCCGCCCGCAAGCTGGGCTTTCAGGGCGGCGCGGTAGGAGCCGCTGTCAAGAAGCTCGGCGGCCTCCATCAGAAGGGCCGCGTCGGGCGTCTCGGCACCGAACACCAGACCGTCACACCCGGCGGCGGCAAGCAGCGCCACGCCCGCCCGGGCGAAGGCCTCTGCCCCCGCGCAGGCACAGGGAGCAGGCAGGGCGAACACAAGGTCAGCCCCGCAGGTGAGGGCGGACCGGGTGCGGACAGCTTCAGGCAGGAGGGGCAGCGCCCCTCGCTGCACCAGTGAACAGCTCATGGCGACGGCGACGCGCTCTGCACCCAGCGCTTTTGCCTGCGCCAGCTGCCATGCGTGGCCGTTGTGGAAGGGGTCGTATTCGGCGATGATACCGGCAAATTTCATGGCGTGACCTCAAAAGTTTGTGAAATATCTGTCATACTGCATGGAGAACTGGGGCAGAATGACAGGATTCTGGGCAGGATGTACAAAAAGCCCGGGGACTTCGTGGCAGGCTTTGCCGCCATTGCGGCTTGAAAACCGGCCGACCCTATTATATAATAATTCTAGGAATCTGTAAAATTCTGCCCTCTCGGGGGTGGACAAAAACATATCTGGAGGAAACAAGAAGATGAAAATTCTGGTTATCAACTGTGGTTCTTCTTCCCTGAAATATCAGCTCATCGATATGGACGGTGAGAAGGTGCTGTGCAAGGGCCTGTGCGAGCGCATCGGCATGGAGAGCAGCATGATCACCCATGACGCTAACGGCCACAAGGCTACCACTCCCGCTATCTTCCCCACCCACACCGAGGCTTTTGCTGAGGTCGTGAAGAAGATGACCACCGGCGAGGGCAAGTGCATCGACGATGTCAGCGAGATCACCGCCATCGGCCACCGCGTCGTCCACGGCGGTGAGAAGTTCAAGGCCAGCTGCCTGATCACCGACGAGGTCATCAACACCATCCGCGAGCTGAGCCCCCTGGCTCCTCTGCACAACCCCGCAGGCATCCTCGGCATCGAGGCAGCCCGCAAGGTCTTCGGCAACGTCCCGATGGTCGCTGTCTTCGACACCGCTTTCCACAGCACCATGCCCCCGAAGGCTTATATGTACGCCATCCCCTATGAGTACTATGAGAAG
>OKRY01002521.1_pt1 | contig 14218 bp, 10 predicted proteins | sample 1601121 | NCBI WGS metagenome assembly OKRY01 (sample SAMEA3541546, study PRJEB24748) | human gut metagenome | biome: human gut; feature: human-associated habitat; material: faeces | place: China | collected 2012
TATATAACTTCTATGTGGTTTTCAGAGTACAAACTCTGACAGATTCAGTGGCGATGGCTATGAGGATCCACCTGTTCCCATCTCGAACACAGTAGTTAAGCTCATAAACGCCGAAAGTACTTGGCTGGAGACGGCCTGGGAGGATAGGAAGCCGCTGATTAACGAAAAGAAAAAGGTCTACCTAAAGGTAGGCCTTTTTCTTTTTGCTAGTCTTCGACTAGCTAACCCTGCTAGAGACGCCTCCAGCCAAGGTTGTAGAGGTATTATCTATGTACGTGTCCGTGTAAGACGGCATTGGGAAAAGCAGGGCAGTAGAAGATGGAGGAGTGAAACGACGACAGATTCACTGCATCGCTTTCTTCCGAACGTAAGATTTACCAAGCTGCGAAGCAGAGAAGGGAAATCCACAGTGAGGAAGCAAGTAGGGCAACCGCAGAGGACATAGAGTCACCCGACGCAGACGAACCATATGAATGCTTCCGAACGTAAGATGTACCGAATTGCGGAGCAGCGCAGGGAAATCCACAGTGAGGATTGATAGGAAGCTGCGGCTAGTGGTAGACCCTTACTATATCCATACGGTAACGCGGCACAATGTGCCAATGTTACCGAACTGTACATTAGTTGAGTAGCTCCAAATTTATGTAAACAGACTACCTCTAACCGATACCGCGGTGCGTAGCACCAATGGTATCGCACCGCAAAGCAGTTGAGTAGCTTCAAATACATGTAAATACATATAAACCTCATCCAACTTTATGTATCATATACATTATTCATTCATATCTATCTTTAAATATTTATCCCTAAATAACCACTATATTATTCAATGGAGATTTACCTCTTAATGATCAAATATCCACCATATAGCCCTAATTTTACTCTTTTTAGTGCTATATCTATACATAATAGTTTATGTTTAACTGCTTTAATAGATCATTATACAAGTTATTCTTTAATCAACTTTACTAATTAATCATCTTTATGTAATTAATATTACTTTAATTTTAAATTTTAATAATCACTATCTACTACATATTCTATTCATGCATAGGTTTATCTGAAATTCACATATAAAGCTTTAAATATAGATAAATACTGGGTTTATACCTATATTAGTATTGTCTAAATATGTACCAAAATTTACTCGTTTCATTTATATCTCATATAACTTTCACTATGTTTTCACATATAATCTTTATACTAGCAATAGTTGATTGAGATCAACTAAGGAAATGGAGGTCTACTGCAAATAACTTTTACCTGTCCCTTTTACAAATAATACAAACAACACAACACAAAACAATACAACACATAAAACAACACTTAAATACACAACAATACTCTCCCTGTGTATAAAAAACAATACATATACAAAACTCTCTAATTATATATACCATCTCCCGTATATATAAAGGTAAAAGTTAGGTAGACATAAGAGCCCTTGAGAAAGGGCTCTTTTTCCTTTTAAATTCACTATTATTTCATTATTTTAAAGGGCTTTGTTTCTTGACATGGGACCTAATTTTTGTTAAACTAATCAAGTATCAAGCACAGCTTGATGAACATAGGGGTATAGCTCAATTGGTAGAGTAGCGGTCTCCAAAACCGTTGGTTGTGGGTTCAAGTCCTACTGCCCCTGCCAAACTTTAGAGCTGCGACCTTCGGGTCGCAATTCTATAAAAAAGTTACTTAAAAATATTAAAATAATGCTTGCAAAAAGCTAGTCATTATGTTAATATAATCAAGTACCAAGTACATGACTCAGTAGCTCAGCTGGATAGAGCGTTTGACTACGAATCAAAAGGCCAGGGGTTCGAATCCCTTCTGGGTCACCAAACTAAAACTCACACGAACGTGTGAGTTTTTTTATTTGTCTAAATATGATTTATAGAGCTTATAGATCTAAACTAACTTAAAGGCCTCGTTAGGTAGGCTTTTTATAATTAGAACAGGCCTGTTCTAATTTGTAGGACCCCATATAGCTAGACCATCTTAGAGATAGTACAGGCCTGTTCTAATTCGTAGGGACCCTATATAGATAGGTCATCTCAGAGATAGTACAGGCCTGTTCTAATTCGTAGGACCCCATATAGATAGGCCATCTCAGAGATAGTACAGGCCTGTTCTAATTTGTAGGCCTCATATAGATAGGCCATCTCAGAGATAGAACAGGCCTGTTCTAATTCGTAGGGCCCCTATATAGATAGGCCAACTTAAAGATAGTACAGGCCTGTACTAATTTGTAGGACCTTATATACGGAGGCTTAACGATAATAAAACGGAGCTGCTTTGTATTAACAGCTCCGTTTTGTTAGTTGGATACTTCTTTTAATTGTCCTGCAGCAATTGCCATATTTTTAGAATAGATGGCTTGCATATAACCATATGTATCTGGTTTTAATTCTTTTAGCTTAGGGTTTTTCTTAATGTTTCTACGTAGAATTTGACCTGTACGAGCATCAATTAGATTGATTTCGTCTTGTGTCCAATAGATGGTATCAGCATCTTGGTTGAAATAGTAATGATTGATATATTCTGTCATGTAATACATGGCACCTTGATGGCTATATGTTTTTGCGATGATTTCGTAGTTATTGCCTTCGCCTGCACGGACGATGACGCGATTATCTGCATAGTATTGTTGGCCGTTCATGCGATACATATAGGAATAGCCTCTAGCGTTCTCTAGGTCACCTATATTAACTGCATAAGCACTACCCGTTAAGGCAAGGAATGTAAGTGTTAGAATAGCTAATTTTTTCATAGTATGGTGATTGCTCCTTATTTGGCATGAGGCTGATCTGATTCAGCGACGACGTTGACCACAACTTGTTGGTCGGATGGTATTTGACTCATGATAACCGGCATTGGTTGTTCCATGGCTTGAGCAATGCCTTTTATTTGTCGAATCGCAACTGGTACGGGTGTAGAAGACCCGTCTTGAAAGTTTTGTTCTAGTGTATTGATTTCGCTAACTGTTAAACCTGCTTTTGCTGCAAATGTTTCTTGTGAAAGTTGATGTTCCTCGCGGAATGCTTTTATAATGTCTCCGATATACATAATGACCTCCATAATGTAAATTACTCTATCATTATACATGAAAGCATGATGAGATAATAGATAGATTGAAATATAGTCGTTTGTTATTAGTGTATTATAAATATTTATTTATGAAAATGTAAAAAAGGTTTGACGAAAGTAACATACGGTGATAATATAAACACATAGACAACATCATATTTGGGAATAGGTGCTGAAAAGCATAATAGAGAAGCTGGTTAAAGGCCAGCACGGTCCCGCCACTGTATGGTTGAGCGAGTCTAATTAAGTCACTGGGAAACTGGGAAGGCTAGATGAGCGTTGACACCGAGTCAGGAGAACTGCCTATTCAACATTCACCATTTGACCTACGAGTGATAGGGAGGAGAAGTTTGAGACTCCCTTTTTACGTACCCGTAAAAAGGATTTTTTTGTGTAAATGATGTTTTGTAGTACACAAATTATAATCTCTGTATTGTTAGAGCAGTCATGGTGAATATACCGTTTGGTATTATCAGCATGGCTTTTGTTATGTCTGTTAATATATTTATTGGTAAATGTAGGGCATGCATTTATTCATCATCATCCTAAAAAGAGAGATGGTCCTAGCACCTAGGTTAGGTGTTTGGACCATCTCTTTTTTGATTCTTGGAACTTTAGAGTTGATAGATACATAGACATCTTGAAATTGTTAATTCTATATATATGATGAAGTCTTATAAAAATTACAAAAAATGATTGACGACATATATAATAAGTGGTATTATAATTTCAGTCGGTACGCGGGAGTGGCGGAATTGGCAGACGCACCAGACTTAGGATCTGGCGCCTTACGGCGTGGGGGTTCAAGTCCCTTCTCCCGCACCAACTTTATTGCACCTTTTGAGGTGCTATTTTTTTTGCCCAAAAATGTTATAATAAATGGGTTAGAACTATTAATTTAAGTAATCATAGTAATACTATATGGTGCAGTATGGATAATACATTAACACAGCTGCTTTCACAGAACCCATCCTTTGTGGATGGGCTAAACGCATTTCAGCGGAAAGGAAAGTCAGTCATATATGGTCTTAGTGGATCTCAAAAGGGTTTCCTCTTAAATCAAGCTTTTTCTACGGGTCTTACAAAGCCTGTAGTTATCGTAGTCCATGATAAGGACCATAAAGAGATGTGGGAACGGGATTTAGCCTTTTTCTGGCCTAATATTCCTGTCCTATCATTTCCTATAACAGATCATGTGGACTTTACAACGATTGCTCGTAGCCTTGAGGACCAAGGGGCACAAATGCGTGCCTTAGCATTGCTTGCATGGCAGGAACCTGCCGTAGTCATAGCAAATGCTGAAGAGGTTACACAATATGTGGTATCTCCACAATATTTAAAAGGACAGTCGTTACATTTCTCTTTGAATGATACGATTGAACGCGATACAGCTCTTGAACAGCTCGTTACAATTGGATATGAACGTGTAGACCAGGTGGAACAACGTGGTCATTTTGCCGTGCGCGGGGATATTTTAGACATATATCCTGTTAATAGTGAACATCCCATACGGATTGAGTTCTTTGGCGATGAAATTGATACGTTGCGGTTCTTCTCTGTGGAGAACCAACGTTCCATTGAACAAATTGATTCTTATACAGTGACACCTTTCTTTCTTGGTAAAAGTGATGCAGATTGCACCTTATTGTCCTATGTGAAAGAAGGCACTCTTATTTACGATGAGCCTGGTCGTATTCAGGAAGCATTAAAGAAATTCCTTAAGGAAGATCCAACACATCGTAAAAATCATTGTGACTGGAGTGAATTGCAACGTACTGTAGAATCGACGAATCAAGTAGCTTTCACATTTATGCAACAACGTTCTATCGGCTTAGCTGGATTTACCCCAATTGGTATTCAAGGCAAGACGATGACGAGCTTTGAGCGTCAAATTCCTTTATTAACCGATGAGATTAAGCAATGGCATCGCTTAAATCATCAAGTTGTATTGGTATTAAATAATCAACAACGAAGAGAAGGGATTGAACGTGCCCTTGAAGGGGAAAACATTGATTTTGTTCATAGTGCGGAATGGATTGCAAAGCCTAATACGGTAGTTATCTTACAAGGTTTATTGACCGATGGCTTTGAATTACCAAATAGCCATTTAGTAGTTGTCGTAGAAGGTAATATTTACGGACAACAAAAACGCAAACTTCGGAACAAGCCTAAAAAGGGTCAAGAAATTAATTATTTCACCGATTTAACGCCTGGTGACTATGTTGTACATAGTATGCACGGTATTGGTAAGTATATTGGCCTTAAAACGATCGAAACAGAAGGGATTCATCGGGATTATATTGAAATTGACTATGCGGGATCAGATAAATTATTCTTACCTGCCAACAACTTAGATCAATTACAAAAGTATATTGGTAATGAAGGTGATGTGCCGCGCATCAATAAAATGGGTGGCCGTGACTGGGCTAAGGTTGTTACAAAGGCAAAGAAATCTATTGATGATTTAGCAGATAAGTTAGTTGACCTCTATGCACAGCGTGAAATAACGCAAGGCTTTGCATTCTTGCCTGACCAACCATGGCAGCAGGAATTTGAAGATGCATTCCCTTATGAGGAAACGGAAGACCAATTACAAGCTACAGCAGAAATTAAGGAGTCCATGGAAAAACCAGTTCCTATGGATCGTTTGCTTGCTGGTGATGTAGGATTTGGTAAAACAGAAGTGGCCATGCGTGCCATCTTTAAGGCTGTTATGAGCGGCAAACAAGTAGCGGTACTTGTGCCAACTACTGTTTTGGCACAGCAACATTTCCAAACCTTCTTGAACCGTTTTGCTCCATTTGGTGTCAAGGTAGATGTACTCAATCGTTTCCGCAGTACAGCAGAGAAAAAACAAGTTCTAAAAGGCGTTGAGGATGGCTCTATTGATGTTCTTATCGGCACACATTCGTTGCTTAATAAAAAGGTTGTCTTCAAAGATTTAGGTATGCTCGTAGTAGATGAAGAACAACGTTTCGGGGTAGCTCAAAAGGAAAAATGGAAAGAGTGGGCCAATAATATTGATGTACTCACCTTGAGTGCCACACCAATTCCTCGGACATTACATATGTCCCTCGTTGGTGTTCGTGAGATGTCCGTTATCAATACGCCACCAGAAGAACGTTTACCTGTTCAAACCTATGTAGTGGAATATGATATGAACCTCGTGGCCGATGCGATTAAGCGCGAATTGGCACGTGGTGGTCAGGTTTACTTTGTATATAACCGCGTTGCATCCATTAATCACATGGGTGAGTTATTAGAAGAGGCCTTGCCTGGTTTACGTTACGCTATTGCTCATGGTCAAATGACAGGTCGTCAAATTGAGGAAATCATGACTGATTTCTATGAAGGCCATTACGATGTATTATTGTCTACTAGTATCATCGAAACAGGTCTAGATATACCAAATGCGAATACCATCATCATTTATGATGCGGATCGCTTAGGCTTATCTCAGCTATATCAAATGCGTGGCCGTGTAGGTCGTTCTCGTAGAAGGGCCTATGCATACTTTATGTATCGACCTGATAAAATGCTCTCAGAGGCTGCAGAAAAGCGCTTGAAAGCTATTGAAGAGTTCACCGAGCTCGGTGCTGGTTTTAAATTGGCGATGCGAGATTTAGAAATCCGTGGTGCTGGTAATCTCTTAGGTTCACAACAACATGGTAACATCGCCTCTGTCGGCTTTGGTATGTACGTAAGTATGTTAGAAGAAGCCATTGCAAAGGCTCAACATAAAGAGGTAGAACGCGAGGTCTCCATTGATCCAGCTATCGATTTAGAGGTGGATGCTTTTATCGACGATGCATATATCAAAGATAGTGCCCGCAAAATTTCTGTATACCAACGATTGTTACATATTAAATTAAAAGAACAGCTTGATGATATGACAGACGAACTCATCGACCGGTTCGGTACGCCAACAGATCCTGTGGACCGACTATTGCGCATTGCCCAAATTAAAGAGCAAGCACGTTTACTTGGCATTAAAAGTATCGTTCGTAGAGATCAACAGCTTACTATCCATTGGCATGATGATTCTAAGATGGCCGACTGGGATATGGGGGCTGTACGAGAAGATCTATGGAAGAAGATGAAATTTACAGACACCAAGCCAGCCACATTATATGTGAGCCTTAATGGTATGAAAGGTTCTATTTTGACCATTACGGAAGCGGTGATGAAGGCTCTTAGCCAGAAATTATCGTCTAAGGAGGGCCTATGAATCGATTTTTAAAGGGGGCTATGATTTTAACCTTAGCTGGGATTATCGTTAAGGTTATCGGTGCTTTCAGTAAAGTCCTTATTGCACGCGTTCTCGGTGGTGAAGGGATTGGCCTATATATGATGGCCTATCCGATTTATCAAATTATCGTTAGTATTTCCGCTGCAGGCATTCCTGTTGCTATATCTATTATGATTGCGGAAAAGCTAGCTAATGATGATATGCGGGGCGTACAACAGGTATTTTCCGTATCGTTAAAGGTATTAACACTATTAGGTCTTGTATTTAGTGTTGCCTTATACGGCAGTGCACAATGGCTCATAGATACCCATATTATTACAGATCCTCGTGCACTCTTAGCGATCCAGCTATTGTCGCCAGCTATCTTCATCGTTACAATTTTGAGCTGTTTTAGAGGTTACTTCCAAGGTTTCCAATACATGGTGCCTACGGGAACTAGCCAAGTCTTTGAACAAATCTTCCGCGTATCCTCTATGGTGGGCTTAGCCTATTATTTCATTGATAGAGGTCTACACTTGGCGGCAGGTGGTGCAACGTTCGCTACATTCCCCGGTGTATTAGCTGGGTTGCTCGTATTGATTTACTTTTACTATCGTCAGCGTCGTGTACGGGCGCAAATGTTGGCGCAGCAGAATCCAAATGCTATTGGTGAAAGCAATAGCTCTGTAGTCAAACGACTATTTAGCTTGGCTATACCAGTTTCGATGGCCAATATTATGTTGCCTATGGTATCTCTTATCGATACATTTATCGTCCCAAAGCGATTGATGGATATCGGGTATTATCTCAATGAAGCGACAACACAATTTGGCTATCTTACAGGGATGGCTACATCGTTGATTGGGTTACCTATCATTTTGACTACATCCTTAGCAGCTAGCCTTGTACCAGCCGTATCTGAGGCACATGCTCAAGGCGATGTACACCGCATTGTACAGCGCGCCGGCATAGCCATTAAAATTGCCAATATGTTTACCATACCAGCTTGCATTGGGCTCTGTGTATTAGCGACACCTATATCTAAATTGATATATGCAACGCCTCATGCGGGTCCTGTTATCGCTGTTATTAGCTTGAGTATTATATTCTTAGGGTGGCAACAGATTACAGCAGGCATTTTGCAGGGCTTAGGTAGAACTGTTATTCCTATGGTAGCCATTTTTATCGGTCTATTGGCTAAGACATTTTTGGACTATCAATTGACAGGTACTATTGAACTTGGTATTAATGGTGCCGCATGGGCAACGAATTTAAACTTTGCTATTGCTGCACTCATAAACTATATATTTGTAAAAAAATATGTAGGCTCCGTACTCAATAAATTAGAGTTATTAAAAATTGTAGTGTCTGCCATGGCTATGGGCGGTGCTACACAGGTGGTATATGTGACGACTGTAGAACTGTTCGGTAACGGTGGTGCAGTGGCAGCGGCTATTATTGTAGCGGTATTTGTGTATGGTTTATCCCTATGGTTAACAAAGGCCGTTGTAAAAGCCGATATGTATCATTTCCCAGTTATAGGTAAGCGATTACAGGCTCGCCGAGATAAGGAGGAGGCTAAGCTATATGAAAAACAATACTGATAAGCCAGTATCGGTACAACCATTAGTAGATGTAGTAAAAGCTTTGCGTGCTCCGAATGGTTGTCCTTGGGATCAAAAACAGACTCATGAGTCGTTGCGTCGATATTTCATCGAAGAAACCTATGAAGTAGTAGATGCTATCGATAATAAAGATATGCCAAATCTTCGTGAAGAACTTGGTGATGTATTATTACAAGTTGTCTTTCACAGTCAATTAGCTGAGGAAGCAGGTCAATTTACATTAGAAGATGTAATTCACGATGTGACAGAGAAGATGATTCGTCGTCATCCCCATGTTTTTGACCCTGAAAATAATGAAAAATCATACAGTTGGGATGAATTAAAGGCGCAAGAAAAGAAAAATATACAAAAATCTGTATTGGATGGTGTATCCAAAGGTTTACCTGCATTAGTAGCGGCTTACAAACTACAAGAAAAGGCTGCAAAGCTAGGTTTTGACTGGGATGAGCTCGATCCAGTTTGGGCGAAAGTTTCCGAAGAAATGGGTGAATTTAAGGAAGCTATTGCCCAAGAAGATAGAGAAAATATGGAAAAAAAAGCGGGAGATGTGCTTTTTTCCTTGATTAATCTATTAAGATGGTATAAAATAAGCGGTGAAAATGCACTAAATCGCACAAACACAAAGTTCCGACAGCGTTTTTTACATGTAGAAGCTTGTGTTAACCAAAGCGATCGCTCATGGGAAGACTTTTCATTAGCTGAGCTGGATGCTTTTTGGGAGGAGGCTAAAGTGCAGGAAAAGTAACCTAGAGGTATGTTAGTAATCTCGGGTATTGTATTTTTAAGGAGGTTCTGTCATGAATAAAACAGAATTAATCGCAAGTGTTGCACAAAAAACTGAATTGACTAAAAAAGACGCTGAAAAAGCGGTAAAAGCTGTATTTGACACAGTTGCTGAAGAATTAGCTGCTGGCGGTAAAGTACAAGTTATCGGCTTCGGTACATTCGAAGTTCGTGAACGCGCAGCTCGTGAAGGCCGTAACCCACAAAACGGTAAAACTATCACTATCGCAGCTTCCAAATCCCCTGCATTCAAAGCTGGTAAAGGTTTGAAAGAACAAGTTAACGCTGCAAAAGCTAAAAAACGTAAAAAATAATCCCTAATGGATTGGAAAGAGACCTTTCGAGGTCTCTTTTTTTCGTCTATTTATGGTATAATGCACAGAGAAAGGGTGTACTATGAATAACGAAAGATCACGGAAGGTTCTCATCGTGTCCGCTTCTATTGGGACAGGACATATGCAGGCCGCCAGAGCCATAGAAGAATATTGGAAAGAGAAAGAACCACAAGCGTCGATAACTCATGTGGACTTTCTTGATACAGAAACCATGTCTGTAGAGCATTTGATCAAGGGCACATACATCAAGATGATTGACGTATTCCCGATGCTATATGATATGATTTATCGCGTATCAAAAGGGGAAAAACGAGGTACGATTATGCAAACTGCATTATCATACCTATTGAAAAGCCGCATGCTCAAATTGGTACAACAAGAAGAGCCAGATGTAATGGTATTTACGCATCCATTTCCATGTGGTGCAGCGTCTATCTTAAAACGCCAAGGCCATATCGATGTACCATTAGTGGCTATCATGACAGACTTTAGTAGCCATCAATTTTGGCTATATCCACAAATTGATACATACTATGTAGCTACTGAATCGATGGTAGATGAAATGGTATCGTCTGGTATCGATGCCTCACGTATCCATGTATCTGGGATTCCAGTGCGTCGTGCCTTCTTCCGTGATGCTATTGAAGAATATAGCTTAGAGAAACCGGTAAAAGTGCTCGTTATGGGTGGGGGCCTAGGTTTAGGTTCTCTAGAAACGGCATTAAAACACTTAGATGAAGTAAACGGTATTGATGAAATTACTGTTGTAGCCGGTCAAAATACATCTCTTTATGAATCCTTAGTTACCCTAAGTGAATCTATGCGAACTAAGACCATTGTATACGGATATACTACGAATATTTCGGAACTTATGAAGTCATCTTCCTTGCTAGTTACAAAGCCTGGTGCATTAACCTGTATGGAGGCTGTTACAATTGGTTTACCTATGGTGTTCTTTAATGCTATTCCAGGGCAAGAAGAGGCTAATGCAGAGCTATTAGAACAACGAGGTTGTGCTCGTTGGGCTCGTGATATTCATAACTTGGAAGACGTTGTGACCGCGCTTCTTATTAACTCTCCAAGACTTCAACAAATGTCTGAGCGCGCTCGTGAATGGCATGTGGATGGTGCGGCTAATATCGTAAATAGTCTTATAGCCATATTAGATGCTGAGACGCCGGTAGAATTAGTGAAAGCAGAGCAATCTATCAGTTAATAGTTTAGTATTTACAGAATTATAGTGATTGTAAATGCTATATAGCTCGATATGTTTCATTAACGATGTTGGTTCAATAAACGTTATATGCTATATCAACGTTATATGTTCTATCATAAAATTAAAAAAGCGATGATCTTATATAGGTCATCGCTTTTGTTTTATTGGTATTGTTCAATATGTTCTTGTCGAATTTTTTGAAGTGTTTCCAAGAATGCATCTGTGCTTTCAGCACTGTCCAACAAGTCTTTTAGTTGGTAAGAATCATCGAGGGTCACACTCCATTGGAAGGAGTCATTATCGTCGTATACATTGAATACGATTGGCGTTTCTAAATCCTCTGGCAAATGACCGTCATCATCGGACACAGTTGCATAGGTGCCATCTTCCAAGAGCTCTGTAAATAATGTGTCATACCCATCGATATCGATAAGTTCAAAGTTGATAGTTTCATAAAAGTCTAAAACGATATCTGCTGCCATGTGGACCTCCTCATGAATATATACGTTACGTTTATTCTACTGAGGGGGCCTGTTACTGTCAATGGTAATGTGTAGTATAATAAATATCAGAATGACATAATAGGAGCATACGATGAACGTTATTAGTTTACAAAACATAGAAAAATCATATGGCACACGACTGCTGTTTAAGGAGGTAAATATTACTTTTACCACCGAAAAACGGCTAGGTCTTGTGGGCATTAATGGGACAGGTAAGTCTACTTTCTTAAAAATCTTAGCAGGACAAATGGAGCCTGATAAGGGGACCATTGAGCGAAATGGTAAGGCTAGTATCCATTACTTAGCGCAGACACCAGACTTTGATCCAGATTCTACATTGTTAGAAGCTGTTCTTGATGGAGACCATCCTCGGTTGCGGATGGTGCAATCTTTTGAACGCATTAGTCGTGAATATCGTGAAATGCAAGAGTCTGGTAGCGAGGATAGTAAAATATCGCGTAACTATATGAATGCATTAGAACAAATGGATCAACAAGATGGATGGCAAGTGGAGCAAGAGGCTCGTATTATTTTATCTAAATTAGGCTTTCCTGATGTAAATCAAAAAGTGGCTATGTTATCTGGTGGTCAAAAGCGTCGTCTTGCATTAGGACAGGCATTATTATATCCTTGTGATCTATTATTGCTAGACGAACCGACAAACCATTTAGATGAAGATAGCATAGATTGGTTGGAATCCTATTTAAGTGCCCGCCAAGGCGGATTATTAATCAGTACCCATGATAGATATTTCCTTGACTCTGTATGTAATGGTATTTTGGAATTATCGAATCGACGTATGTACCAATACGATGGCAACTACGAAGAATTTATTGCCTTAAAGGCTGATCGAGAGGCTCGAGAGGCGGCTACGGAAGAGAAGCGTCGTCAGTTCTTAAAACGAGAAATTGAATGGGTGCGCCGCGGTGCGTTGGCGAGAACGACAAAACAAAAGGCCCGTTTAGATCGGTATGAAAAACTTAAAAATATGGAGAAAACTAGACGCCCGGATCAAATGGATCCCATTGCTTTGAAAACGCGTTTAGGGAAAACCATCTTTGATATTGAACATTTGGCATTCTACTTTGGCGAGCGCCCTATGATTAAGGATTTTACCTACCATGTAGTGCGTCATGATCGTATCGGTATCGTTGGTCCTAATGGGGTTGGCAAGTCCACCTTTATGAATATTCTTGATGGAACCTATGAACCTACAAGCGGTACGATTGGTAAAGGCGAGACAGTTCGCATTGCGCATTTCAAACAAGAACTACCTAAGTTTGATGAAGATATGCGTGTTCTTGATTATATTCGGGAAGACCATTCGTATATGGTGCTTGGTGATGGCTCTACCTTGAGTGCTGGTCAGATTCTTGAACGATTCCTATTTACACCTGAGTTACATGGTGTGCCGATCCGTAAACTTTCAGGTGGCGAACGACGTCGGTTGTATCTACTAAAATTGCTTATGAGCGCTCCTAATGTTTTGTTGCTAGACGAACCGACCAATGATCTTGATATTCCTACATTAGAGGTACTAGAGGACTTCCTTGACTCCTTTAGTGGTGTCATTATCACCGTATGCCACGATCGTTATTTCCTAGACCGCGTTGTGGACAAACTCTTTGTGTTCAGTGGTGATGGCCATATTGAGATTGTTCATGGCTCCTATTCTGACTACAAGGATTCTTTAGATGAAAGTAGCGGTGGAAAGCGGCCATTCTATATGGCTAATACAGGTACATCTGTTACTTCTAAAGATGAAAAATTGGAAGGGGCTGCACCTAGTAATGCTAGTGATGATTCATCGTTAGGAAACTCAGCAGATGGGAATGATGGTAGCCTCACAACTTCTGAAGGAGATACTTTCAAAGAAGCACCAAAGAAGGGTCTAAATAAAGCGGAAGAAGCGGAGTATGCTAACATCATGGAGGAATTACCTAAATTAGAGCATTTAGTAAAGGGCCTTGATGTCATGATTAGTCAAGTTGCTACTGATTATGAGAAGATGCAATCCTTGATGGCTGAGCGAGAAGAGACTCAATCCCAAATAGATGCGCTCACAGAACGGTGGATGGAATTGGAAGAACGCCTATAATTCCTTATAGCATGCGATTTTTTAATATCTGTTATGCAAAGGAATTACATGTAAATTTATTGATAAAAGTCACAATTTATAGTATAATTTCATCGATTAACGATAACAACGTTACCTAAGTAGGAGGAACTCATGAGTAAGTACCAATTTTTAGACCGTCGTGTACCGATTGAAGACGGTAACATTGCATTAGTTCAAGATTTATCCAAATGTAAAAACTGTTCCTTATGTCGTAAAGCTTGTGCTGTAGACATGGGCGTATTTGATTATTATGATTTAACAACTAATGGGGATCATCCAATTTGTATTCATTGCGGTCAATGTGCATCTATTTGTCCATTCGATT
>OKRY01002527.1_pt1 | contig 14206 bp, 10 predicted proteins | sample 1601121 | NCBI WGS metagenome assembly OKRY01 (sample SAMEA3541546, study PRJEB24748) | human gut metagenome | biome: human gut; feature: human-associated habitat; material: faeces | place: China | collected 2012
CATGGGAAATATCGGGGGAAGCGGCAGTACATCCGCGCAGGGCGGTGGTGTGCCGGTGGCGCAGCCGCGGCGCACAAAGCCGGAGATCACTTATCCGAAAAAGAAGGTAAGCGCCCGGGTGGTGCTTTGGCTTACTGCGGTCACCATCGCCTTCGCAGTGGCGGTAGTGACGGGAATTACCGTATATCATATCACACAGGAGGGAATCACGGGCGGATATGAGATGCCTGATCCGGTGGGGGACGAAAATACGGAAACGGACGATGGACAGGAACTGTAGCAAAAGAGCAGGCATTTAACCGGACAAAGAAGCGCAGGACGCGAAGCGGAAGGAGACGGAAGGTGGATACGACGACAAAGGGAACCCGCACAAAATACCGTCTGGCGGAGGCGATGAAGGAATGCATGAAGACGACACCGGTCGATAACATTACCGTGACACAGCTGACGGAATTGTGCGGTGTTACAAGGCAGACATTTTATCGCAATTTTATTGACAAGTACGATCTGATCAACTGGTATTTTGATATTTTGCTTCACAAGTCTTTTGAGCATATGGGGAGCGGGAAAAATATTTATGAGAGTCTCGTGAAAAAATTTATCTACATTCGGGAAGAGCGGGTCTTTTTTTCCGCCGGTTTTAAGTCTGCGGATCAGAATAATCTCAAAGATCATGATTTCAGGCTGATTCTGGCGTTTTACGAGGATCTGATCCGACAGAAAACAGGGAAAATGCCCGATGAGGAGATTGGATTTTTACTCGAGATGTACTGCCAGAGTTCCGTGTATATGACAGTGAAATGGGTGACGGAGGGGACGAAGATGCCGCCGGAGCGCTTAGCAGAACTTATGGTGAAGGCGATGCCCGAGAAAATAAGCGAGTTGTTTGAACAATTAGAAATATTGTATTGATAATAGAGGATTTTGAAATAGAAATTGTGATAAATAGTTACACTTCCTGGATTCTGTCACTTCCCTTTTGTACATTGTGTTGTTAAAATACGATCAAAGATCATTATGTATGGGAAAGGGGAACAAAAAATGGCAAACAGAATTATGTTGAATCAGACATCCTATCATGGGGCGGGAGCGATTGCGGAGATCGTGAATGAGGCGAAAGCGCACGACTACAAAAAAGCATTTGTCTGCTCAGACCCGGATCTGATTAAGTTTCAGGTATCCACAAAGGTAACGGATCTGCTGGATCAGGCAGGGCTTTCCTACGAGATTTATTCCAACATCAAGGCAAATCCTACGATTGAGAACGTGCAGACCGGTGTGGCTGCGTTCAAAAAATCCGGAGCGGACTATATCATTGCAATCGGCGGCGGATCTTCTATGGATACGGCAAAAGCGATCGGCATTATCATCGCAAATCCGGAATTTGAGGACGTCAGAAGCCTGGAGCGATTGGTAAAGGCATAGATGAGATAAGCCACTTTTTCCTGTAAGAAACTATGTTTCTCAGTTCCTACATTTGACAATGGCGCCATACCTAAATCAAAGAAGGTAACTCCTTCTTCTTTAAAATGAAGTAATAATTTTACAAAAAGATAATCCATGATACCATTGGGGGCTGTCTTTAAGTCGTAGCGCATCAGGTCAATGCTTGCTTCGTTAGGTCCATTGCTAGCTAAAAAGGTAACGAAAGCCTGAATGTTATCTTCCTCATCACTTACAAGAGCTATTGGAGTTAATTGAATGTACTTTTCATCAAAATAGCCAAGTGAAAAACCTTTTTCTTGGCGACCATCTAGCCAACTATCAGATATTTCTTTTAGGGTATTAAGCATCTTTTTATCAAAAGGCGGTTGTAATACTTGAAAGTGATATCCTTTATTTTCTAGCTTATTCACAACCGTTCTAAACTTCTTCCCGTGTTTTCCTTCAGTTGTAAATTCATCGAGTGATACCTGAGCAGTCTCACCAAACTTCATAAAGTCGTATCCATATTCATGAAGTAAAAGGGTTGTTTCTTGATTAACTTCATAGAAAATAACAGAGATATTTGCATCCTCCGCTTCTGCTAAAAACTGTGATAAGCCCTTTTCTAAGTAGCCTAAGTGTGCTAGTGGATCTGACATAACAACACACTTGTTATTTTCAATTGCAAACTGGAAAACAACTTTGTCTTGACCATCCTCCTGGTACCAATAAAGATATTTATCACCTAAAAAAGCTAAGGCAGCATCTAAATTTAAATTTGGGATTGTTGCGATAAAGTCTTGATATCGTTGTTTATCGAAAACTTCTCCGAAGTTCTCTTTAATTTTATTACTTTCACGAAGAACCAAAACATACAAAATAACCAATATCAGAGATAAACCAAGAAAATGAATCCAGTGTGTAACCAGATGAGAGAGATGTTTTAACTTAAACACATGATGTGGATTCAAATGTCCTAACAAAACAAGCGTCAAGAAGAAACTACCACCAATATACGATATATCTTTATAACAATCTTCCCAAGCATAAATATAATGTCTGCGAACAAATGTATCCTTATTCCACCATACGAGAAACAAGAGAACCATTAAGAAAAGACTACTTGGTAATGAAAAACTACCAATATTCAAATAAACAAGACTTACTAGCCCTAGGACAGTAGCCAGTGTTAACGTAAATTTTAAACGTCGTTTAACTAATCTTGCTAAAAGGAAGAACAGAACACCAAGAACAATACTAGGAAGTTGAAAAACAAACTGTCCAGTGCTAGGTGTAAGTTCTCTAAGCAAAGGAAGATGTCCTAATTCTTGAGGAACTATAGCTGAAACGATAAGAAAGAAACCAAAGAGTCGCAACCCCCAAACCAATACTATAGCGGATAAGGCTTCAATGACCTTTTGAGGAATTCCTAAATATTTCTCATTAAGTCGTCCACCCATATTCTTTAAGAATAAAACTACTCCTAAACAAAAAGGGAGAACATAATAGAATAACCGAAATACAAGTAACCAACTTAGTGCCTGAGCTTTATCAATCCCAAGACCAACTAAACCAGATACCATAATTAAATCAAAACTACCTAGACTACCTGGAATCATTGACATAATCCCAATTGTAATAGCAATCATAAAGAGGGGAATTACATCATAACTTGGTAAATTATAGCCCAAAATATACCCAACCAAAAGGAAAAAGCTTAGTACACAAGCCCAATCAAGGGCAGAAGCTAATACTAAAGATAAAATTGTCTTTCCACCCAGCTGGCCAAAATAGGCCCAATTTTTCCTATTTGAAACAAATAAAACAATTGGGAGATAGAGACTAGCTCCTAAAAGGACTGGCCAATACTGCTTAATACCAATTGATAAAGGGAATAAACCTGTCAAAACCAAGCTTATCAGGGCAAACAGTGAAAATCCACTCATGAAATAAGGAATAACACGAGAAATGCCCTGCATACTTTTTTCAGGTCGTTCTTCATCTCCATAGAAAGAATATCGTAAACCAATATCTACCAAGCCGGCAAAGCCAATCATATTATTCAAGCTATTAATGGTCCAGCTAGTTTCTAGTAAGTAAGATAATTTTTGTTTCTGATTTAGCTCTTTATTTAAGATACTATCATAGAAGATCATTGGCGCAACAGCCATAAAACCAAACAATGCTAAAAAGATGACATTTAGTGGAGACAGTTTCCCCAGTATTTCTACAATCTTATCAAACGAAATCGTCTTAAAAAGTCTAGTTATCTCTACAATAACTAGACTAGCAATAGATAGAAATAAAACGAGTTTGATAAGTGTTTGCCATTTTTTAACCCAATTTAAAAACATTTGCAAACTCTACTCCTTTTATCCTAATAATGTCTGTAAAATTGGAATCACAATCACAAATAAAACCGTACTGAGAGTGACCACGTTCGTTGAAAACTCAACATCGCCTTTTCCTTGATTGGCAAGGATAGGAAGAACTGCCAAGGCTGGTGTTGCTGATTGAATCATAAAGGTTCTAAATTCTGGTGCCACCATATTTGGAGAGAAGAACTTCAGAACCAAGAGCATGATGACCGGTGCAAGAATAAAACGACCAACCAGTGTGATAATGGTATCTTTATCAAAGCGAATGGTGTTCAAACCTGCCTTAGCTAGGACGATACCGATATAGACAAGAGATAAGGGCGTTGTCAAACTACCAATATAAGTCAAGGTACTTTCCGCAAAACTTGGGACAGGAATACTTAACACCAAAAATACGAGGGCTACGAGAAATCCTAATAAAGGAGCTGGGAAGAGCTTCTTCCAATTAAATTTTTGAGCCTGTTTTGAAGCCCCTTCTTTACTATCAGAAGTCATCAGATAGACACCTAATGTCCAAGTAGATACTGTATTTGTAATATAATAAACCAAGAAGTAAGGAAGGGCTTGATTTCCAAACAGAGCGATATTTAAAGGCAAACCAATAAATATGGTATTAGCATTAACAAAGGTATTAATCATGGTTCCTCGACGACCTGGGCGCACTTTAAAAACTTTCACTGCGATAAAGGCCGCTAGGTAACCAAGAATGAAGGCGATAAAGGTATACAACAAACCGCCAGACAAGCTAATCAATTTATCTAAAGTTAAATATTTAAGAACAGAGGTAAAAATTGCAACAGGCATGGCCACGTTCATAATCAATTTAGATAAGTCATTTCCAAAACTCTCTTGAAACCAACCTCGGACTTGCAAGAAATAACCAAGAATGATGATGACGATAATGGGTACAATACTCTGAATTGACGTTAAAAAGATTTCCATAGTCTCCCTTTCTATATAACAGGACATACAAGAAAAGGTGTACGAGGCATCCAGTCGCACTCGTACACCTCCATTAAATTTACTTATTTATATTCTGGATACCATTTCAAATCACGAACTGCTTTAGCCATATCTGTTTCTTGAGCACGCGCAAGACCTTGTTCTTGCGCTTTTTTAGCAACTGCTTCTGCTACTTTGATAGAAACATCAGCTACATACTTGAATGGAGGTAAGACTGGTGCTCCTGGTTCGCCTGGATTGACAATCCCACTCAATGAATGTGCGGCTGCTCCAATCATTTCATCCGTCAAAAGACTCGCTTCAGAAGCCAGCATACCAAGTCCAAGACCTGGGTAAATCAGGGCATTATTCGCTTGACCAATCACGTAGTCCACACCTTTATAGGAAACTGTACCAGCTGGAATTCCTGTCGCAACAAATGCTTTTCCGTCTGACCATTCGATCAAATCTTTGGCACTTGCCTCAGCTAGTTTGGTTGGGTTTGACAATGGGAAAATGATAGGACGTTCAGTGTTTTCACACATAGCTTCTACAATTTCTTTTGTGAAAGTATTCGGCTGAGTTGAAGTTCCCACAAGAATGGTTGGTTTAACCGTCTTCACTACTTCAAGAAGGTCCGTCAACTGATCTGCATTGGCAAAATCAGAACGTTTCTTAGCAAATGGTTTTTGTTCCGGCGTTAAGTCATCCATGTCATCAAAAAGGAGACCTTGTTTATCCACCATAAAGAAGCGTTTATAGGCTTCTTCTTCAGAAAGGCCTTCACTGACCATTTCACGAAGGACACGAGAGGCAATCCCTGCACCAGCAGTCCCACCACCATAGCAGAGATAAACTTGATCCGTTAATTTTTCACCTGTAATATCCAATGCCCCAAAGATCCCACCTAGGGTAACAATACCAGTTCCTTGGATATCATCGTTAAAGGTTGGGATTTGCTTCCGGTATTTTTCAAGGATGTTAGCAGCATTTAAGCGACCAAAATCTTCCCAGTGCAGATAGAGTTTAGGGAAGAGGCGTTCTGCAGTTTGAACAAATTGATCGATAAAATCATAATAACGATCTCCACGCACACGTTCGTGACGATTTCCTAAGTAATTAGGATTGTTACGCAATTCTTCACGGTTGGTACCTGCATCAATGACCAAAGGAAGCACCGTTGAAGGATCGATTCCTGCAGCTCCAGTATAGACCATCAATTTCCCAACAGAAATATCAACACCATTTGTACCCCAGTCACCAATACCGAGAATACCTTCTGCATCTGTCACAACAATAAGACGAATTTCACGGTCCCCTGCTGCATTTTTCAAAGTTGCTTCGATATTTTCAGGATGATTGATATCAAGATATGCGGCATATTGTGGATCTACAAAGAGGTCGCTGTAACCCTCAATGGTATCAGCAATGGTTGGGTCATAGACAATAGGATTAAATTCTTCCAAATGTTGAGCAAATAGATAGTAAAAAAGAGTACGATTTGTATTAAAAATTTCCATTAGGAACAAACGTTTTTCCAAATCATTAACCTTTGTTTGCATTTGCGCATAAGTTTGCGCTGCTTGTTCTTCAATAGTTTGGACGTAAGGTGGCAGGAGGCCAATGAGACCTAGTTGCTTACGTTCCTCTAAAGTAAAGGCAGTTCCTTTATTGAGGAAAGGGTTGTTTAAAATATCATGTGCAGTCATCATGTGACCTCCTTATTATTTTATTTTATTATACCACTTATTTGCATTAAATGACACTTTGTTCTATATATGATACAATATGAATGAATCAGTCAATGAAAGTTCAGGCGATACAACCGAAAATGATGCGATTTCAAAAGATAACAAAATAATAGGCTTATCCATCACTTCCTAGATAGTCATAGTCATCTCTTAAAAAAGCCTGTTCCTTTCCACCTTTTAGAAGGTTATTCTCATCAAAAGATCCACTGTTTTCAGGTATTCTTTTTTCTTCTTATGATGATCAATACCTATAAAAACCATAGATAATAAATCCAAAATATGTTTTTTATAAGATACTTTGTTTTGTTTAAGGTGTTATTTTTGTCATTTAAAACTTGTATTCTGGTTACATGAAAACAAAACATTATTTACAACGGTATATAGCGCAAAAGGTCAAATATTTGCGAAAAAAACAAAACATGAGTCAAGAGGAGCTATCGGAACGGGCAGATCTTGGATTAAAATACATCAATCAATTGGAAAATCAAAACGTGAATCTGACCATTCACAGTCTTGAAAAAGTCATTTCTGCTCTTGAGTTAACGCCTGAAGAATTCTTCAATTTTAATTCACTTGAATCATCTTCAGATCCTAACGACAATCTTTCACTTAAGAGAGTAAATATGAAAATTAAGCAACTTCCAGTTGGAAAAAGGGAGAAGATCCTAACGATTTTCGAAGATCTTTTAGATAGCCTTTAATTGTCCTCTGACTCACCTCAGATTGTAACAAACAAAAAATCATATAGTCAAATTAGCTATCACGGATAATTTTTGCTTATCCATGTCTGTCTATTTAGAAGAGGGAGCCCAATGAATCTTAAGGACTTTTATTATTTTCTTGATCTTAGTCAACAGCAATCCTTTACTGGGGTTGCCCAAAAACACGGGATCAGTCAACCATCCGTTTCCTATGCGATTAAACGACTAGAAAAGGAATTTCACTGCCCATTAATCGCGCACGATCCTTCTCACCGTACTTTCAAATTAACGCCCCAAGGAGAAATCTTGCTACGACATATTCAAAAGGTCTTACCTGAGATTCAAGGGGCCAAAAAAGAGATCCTCCGGAGTCTCTCTCAATTCAATACGATTGGTTTCCCACCAATCATCATTGACTATCTTGTCCGAAAACAACCCGCATTTATCAGTAATGTTGCAGCTCTTCAAAGTATCCATCCTGTTCAAGAAGGGTCTGTCGAACTTTTGGAATTACTTTCCAAAGGAGAACTAGATGCTAGTTTTTTAGGGAGTTTAGAACCGATTAAAGATCATCGCTTCCAGGTAAGAGAAATGGCCAAACGAGATCTCTTCTATATCCTTCATCACAACCATCCACTAGCCTCAAAAAAAGTATTACAATTTTCAGACGTCATCGATGAAGATTTTATCATTCCAGATGAGCACTTTGTTCATTTAAAAGCCTTTGAACTGTTGAATGAGCGCTATCACCATGAGGCTACGCCCTTCTTTCAGACGGATGATATTCAGCTCCTAAAACAACTTCTTCGTAAACAAGTGGGGATCAGTTTACTAGCAGATCTTGCACTAACAGATGGTGAAGAAGAACTGATCGCGATTCCGATGGCAGAAAATGAACGGATCAGCTTTTACGTTTCATTAGTTGAACCGAGGGAAAGTAATCTCAAACCGGAGGTCATCCAATTCTTTGAAAAATTACTAAGCTAATCACAACCTCCATTCTTTGTCCTGATTTAGAAACATAAATAAAGTGACTAGCTAGTATTTTTTACGACTAAAAAATATAGTAGAAATGCCGATAAAATAAGGATTCCTGCAAATTTGTGGGAATCCTATTTTCTTTTGCGCACTTTGTATATTTAAATTATTTTATGTATATTTTTCTCTCTCGTGTTTTTATCAATAATTAGGGATATAAAAGCCAGCAAAACCCTTGATTATTATACTGTTGACAAGTTTTTCAAAAACCGGTATGATAGAAAAAAGTTTATTAAAAAGGGGACGTATTTTGAAAAAATATACTATTTCACGTAAACAAACTTTAACTTTAGCTTCCGTTGTTTTAGGAACTATCTTCACAGGAACGACTATTGCTTCAGCTGATGACGTTGCACCTGCAACAACCCAAGCTGCTCCTGCAGCTACTACAGTAGCAAAATCACCTATCACCACTGCAACAGAAGAAATCAACGCCAAAGCCAATACACCAGTTGTTCCTGCTGATAAAGCAAAAACTGGAGATATTATCGCTGTGGACGTTAAAAAAACTGGCCCATCTGCTAAAACAGACGGCGCAGACACAACCACTACTTCAACAGCAACCATCAAAACCACTAGCTTAGCCGCTCAAGACTCACCTGTTGGCACTTCAAAACCAGTCTCTTCTACCAAGACAGCTACATCAACCAAAGAGACAGCTGACTACACTGAGACAACAACCGAAACAGTCAATAAAACAACTGTAGTCGAAGTTACAAAAGAAGCCGATGTGGTCAATAAAAAAGAAGTTCAAGGAACATCCGACATCGTCTTTGTCATTGACAAATCAACTTCAATGGATTCTCACATCAGGGATACGATGAAGAATGTCGAGACCTTCGTTCGCAATCTATCGGCCAAAAATATTCAAGCTCGTTTAGGATTGGTTGAATACGAAAGAGCTAGTGAAGTCAAATACCATGATTTCAATGGATCTAAGTTCACAAGTGATCCAGAAAGCTTCATTTCCGCCCTGAAAACCATCAAAACTGATGGCTACTATGAAAATGCTACTGTTCCATTGCATCATATCGCTACTTCAGGAGACTACAACTGGGGGACTGGGGCAAACAACCATCGCTTTGCTTTCTTGATTACAGATGAGGACATTGATCTTACAAAGGATACACCAACAAAAGAAGCGACACTGAAAGCCCTTCAAGATGCTGGTATCTCTTTGACAGTGGTTGGTGAAACACGTGAAAAAAAAGACTTTGATCCATTGGTCAATGGAACAAATGGTCTCTACCTAGATATCGATAAAAACTTTGCTGACTTGTTGAACGTTCAATTTGCCAATAAAGTCGTTGAAACTGTCCAAAAAGGTCGTGTCTTCAAAGTCCAAACAGACAAGTATGAGTTGATTTCAAAAACTCATCGCGTGGCGAAAGCAAAACCACAAACACCTAGCATCCAAACGCCTGCAACACCGACTCCTACTCCTCAAAAACCGGCTGTTGTAACCCCTGCGAAACCGACCGTATTCACACCAGCTAAAAACGAGCCTGTGAAAACGGAAGTTTATATCGCACCAGCAGCTCTTCCTCAAAAAGAAGCAAGCCTTCCAAATACAGGAAGCAAGACCTCAATTGCTTTGACGACTCTAGGTCTTGGTCTTCTTAGCATGGGTGCTGCCTTTGGCCTCTCTCGTAAAACAAAGAAAGACTAACATGAAAAGCCTAATCCGTTGATTGGGCTTTTTATCACTCAAAATTTCCCCTTTGCTATTTTCATTAGAAAGCGGAAATCTTCAACTTCTACCAAGAGATTCTTGTCCCCCGCTATGATATAATGGAGACAGTACAAGGGAGGAAACCAATGTTACAAGAACTAGCCTTTACAGGCCAATGGAGACACTATCAAAAACGCGTTCTCGATAAGAGTGACGCTTTTATGGCGGATGGCCACCTGCATTTGGTAGCAGCTCCTGGCTCTGGAAAAACAACCCTGGGAATCGAATTTATCAGACGCTTTGGCCAGCCAACCCTGATCTTGGCTCCTACGGTCACCATTCGTCAACAATGGGTGGACCGGATTATCCAGGCATTCTTGAGTGATGAAAGCCAAGCAGAACAACTGATTTCACAAGACTTAAAACATCCTAAGCTGATTACAGTGGCTACCTATCAGGCCCTACACAGCGCCATGAACCAAGTCGTCGGTCAATCACAAGCTGAGGATACCGATGACCAGGCAGAGATTGAAACATTTGATTTCAAAGGCTTTGATATCTTTACTACTTTCAAGGCCATCTCACTTGGGACCCTTTGTTTAGATGAGTGCCACCACTTGCGCAATGAATGGTGGAAGAGTTTGGAAGCTTTTCGTCAAGCCTTCCCTGACTTAAAGATGATCTCCCTCACCGCCACCCCTCCCTATGAAGGGGATCCTGCCCTTTGGGATCGCTATATCCGCATGTGTGGTGAGATCGATGAGGAAATTACGGTTCCCGAATTGGTCAAGGAAGACACCCTTTGTCCCCACCAAGACTATGTCTACTTTGCCTTTCCAACCAAGGAAGAGCAAGAGCAGTTGGACGCTTTTAGCCAACAAAAGAATGCTCTCTTGCAACAACTGACTTCCGATCCCCTCTTTTGCCAATACCTCCAAACCTGCCAGGCCTTATCTGGTCAGATTAGCGATTATGAATTGCTCAATGAGCCCAAGTATCTCTCTGCCACCCTGATCTTTCTTCGTAGCAAGGGAATCGTCTTTCCCAAACGTTTCCAAGACCTTTTAGGAGCTAAAAAACTTCCTGCTTTCACCATGGACTGGCTAGAAATTCTCCTGCAAGGCCTGCTTTTTCAGGTTCCCCACTGGTACAATCTACCAGAAGAATACGAAAAGCAACTGCTTCATGAATTAAAAGCAGCCAGCTTGATCGATCGAAAACAAGTCAAACTGGTCCGCAACAAAAAACAAGACCTTCTACTCAACCAATCCCTCGGAAAACTCAATGCGGTTCGAGAGATTTTCAAGGCGGAATACCAGGCTCTTGGAAGCCAACTGCGCCAACTGGTTTTAACAGACTATATTCGCCAAGACTTTGAAGTTCATCTCGGGGATAAGGATGCCCAATTCACTCAGTTGGGAGTACTCTCGTATTTTGAATCCATTCGCAGAGAAAGCATCGAGCTAACGACTCCTCCTGCCATCGCAGTCTTAACAGGTAGTATCGTCATCATCCCGACGGTCGCTAAGCCAAGATTGGAAGAGCTTCTAGGAGCGGATCGACTGACTTACCAAAGTGTCGGCCAATTATCTCCTGATGACTTTCTCAAAGTTCGCTTAGTTGGTTCTCAACATGATTTGGTGACAGCTGTGACCCAGCTCTTTCAAGAGGGACTCATCCAAGTCGTGATTGGAACCAAGTCTCTTCTAGGAGAAGGCTGGGATGCTCCTTGTGTCAACTCCCTGATCCTAGCGAGCTTTGTCGGTAGCTTTATGCTCAGCAACCAAATGCGAGGCCGTGCCATCCGAGTATGGCCCCAAGATCCAGACAAGACCAGTAACATCTGGCATCTGGTCTCCATCAATCTTTCCCTAAAGAAATGGTATGAAAAGTCCGATCAAGAAAAAGAAGAGATCGAAGCCATCACTGATCAGCTGAAACAATATAGTCCTGATCTGGAGCTCTTAGAAAGACGGATGAAGCAATTTTTAGGCCTCCACTACAAGGAACCTTTTATCGAATCCGGTATCGAGCGTCTGGCCTTTGACAATATCCGCTATACTAAAAAACAGTTACAGAAACTCAACGAAGAGACCTTAGAGCGCTCTACCCATCGTCAAGAACTCCGGGATGGCTGGCAAAAAGCTCTTCCAATTCTGGAGAATATGGAGATTGCAAACGAGGTCCAAGTGGATAAACACTTCCTGCCCCTGGCCCTATTTTTTGATGCTAGAAAGCTAGCTCGTTGGCTGACGGCCGCTACTTTGACCGATTCTTTCGCCAACCTGATTTACTACTCACATAGAGGAGGAAGGAACACTGTTTCTCTTATTCTTCTATTCGTCTTAGCTGTTCTCGCACTTCTTGCTTGGCTACGCTACTACCTCTATAAGAGCCCTTACAAACGGCTAGAAGTCTTTGGCCAGGCCATTCACCAAGCTTTACTCCTTTCTGGCCAGATCCAGACCCAGGAGACCCGTATCCAAGTGGTCCGAGATAGGAAGGATGCCATCAACACGCTGATCTATATGAAGGGCGGAACCATGCGAGAGAAAGAACTCTTCTCGCAAACCATGATCGAATTTTTCGCACCGATTGAAAACCAGCGTTACATCCTAAAAGCCCAAGAAAAAGTATCCGACCAGACAGAATATTTCGCCGTGCCAAGCCTCTTTGACAAGCGAAAAGAGGAGGCCCAAGCCTTTGTCGAGCAAATCCGAAAGAGTATAGGTAAGTATGACCTGGTCTATACTCGAAGTACGGAAGGTCGTGCTGTTCTTTTAGATGCTCGCATCAAGGCCTTGGCTAACAAACAAGAACGCACCTTCACCAAGAAACAAGTGATGTCAGATTTGAAATAAGAATTTATTTCACTACAAAAAATCTAGTAGATGATTTCTACTAGATTTTTTCGTTACTCTAAAACAATCATAGCCTTAATAGTCTTGCGTTCATCCATAGCCTTATAAGCTTGGTCGATATCTTCCAGTTTATAGCTTGAAGTAAAGACACGACCCGGATTGATATCACCGTCAAGAACTGCTTTTAACAAAACTTGTTTGTCATAAGTAGTAACTGAGGCTGCTCCACCTGCCACTGAGATATTTTGGGCGAAGGTCGAACCAAGGGCACGGTTATTGTAGTGAGGGACACCGACGAAGCCTAAGCGACCACCATTGTGAAGAACCCCAAGGGCTTGATCGACAGCTGCCGCGGTACCGACACATTCAAGGGCCGCATCTGCTCCTCCTCCGAGGATTTCACGAACCTTGGCAATGCCTTCTTCCCCGCGCTCCGCAACAACGGCTGTCGCTCCAAATTCCAGAGCCATTTGTTGGCGATCTTCATGACGGCTCATAAGGACAATTTGCGATGCTCCCCGCATCTTAGCTGCGATAACCGCACATTGTCCAACAGCACCGTCACCAATGACCACGACTTTGTCACCTTTTTGCACATCTGCTACACGCGCCGCATGATAGCCCGTCGGCATGACATCTGCTAGTGTCAAGAAGGATTTAAGCATAGCTTCTGTATAATCAGAAGGTTGCCCTGGAATTTTGACAAGAGCCCAGTTGGCGTATTCGAAGCGCATGTACTCTGCTTGAACCCCATCAGACCAGTTGGTGCCGATATGACGGTCACACGTCCCATCATAGCCAGCACGACAGGCATCACACTCCCCACAGCCATGGGTGAAAGGTGCGATGACAAAATCTCCCGGTTTGACCGTTGTAATGGCTTCTCCGATTTCTTCGACAACCCCAATAGCTTCGTGGCCACTATTTTGGTGGCCTGCTTCAATATCCGGATTGCGGTAGCTCCATAGATCGGATCCACAAACACAGGTGCGGACGATACGGAGAATAACATCATCTGGTGCTTCGATGTGTGGACGTTCTACTTCTACTAGCCCCACTTGCCCAGCTTTTGTATAGACTGTTTTCTTCATAGGAACAACCTACTTTCTATTGCTCACTTATCTATAGTATACACTTTTTATCGAGCTTCTGCTCATACCAACTCGTCATTTATGGTGGTGATGATCATGCCCATGATGTTGATCAGCTTCCAGTTCTTCGATCTTACGCTTATGGGCTCGGTGGGTTGCTAAGTCTTCATCAACCTCAATGGTGACGTTTTGAAAACCACAATCTTTGAGCAAGGTACGAATCGCTTCTTTACAAACCTCCATGTGGTTGACATGCTCTAAACAAACATGGACAATGGCGTTCTTTTCCAGCCCATCCATGGTCCAGAGATTAAGCTGATTGATACTAGCCACATGGTCCAACTGCT
>OKRY01002539.1_pt1 | contig 14171 bp, 12 predicted proteins | sample 1601121 | NCBI WGS metagenome assembly OKRY01 (sample SAMEA3541546, study PRJEB24748) | human gut metagenome | biome: human gut; feature: human-associated habitat; material: faeces | place: China | collected 2012
TTCGTATTCATTGATATGAACAGATGTATAAACATCTTCTTTTACTAATCTTTCACTAAGAAGAACCGCATCCTCGTAGTTGTATCCTTCCCATGTCATGAAACCGATCAACGGATTCTTACCGAGAGCGATCTCACCACCGCATGTAGAAGGACCATCTGCGATAACCTGTCCAACTTTAACTTCATCACCTTTGTTGACAATAGGACGATGATTCATACTGGTTCCCTGGTTACTACGCTGGAACTTAGCAAGTTTATAACGATGCGTCTGACCGGAATTGCTCTTAATGATGATCTCATTAGAAGCAGAACGCTCTACGATACCATCTTCCTGTGCAAGCACACAATTTCCCGAATCAACTACTGCTTTCATTTCCATACCGGTACCAACAGCAGGGGCTTCTGTTATCAAAAGCGGTACTGCCTGACGCTGCATGTTTGATCCCATCAATGCACGGTTCGCATCATCATTCTCTAAGAATGGAATCATTGCTGTTGCAACCGAGAATACCATCTTAGGCGATACGTCCATCAGGTCTACATTCTTTCTTTCAAACTCTGATGTTTCTTCACGGAAACGGCCTGATACAGCTTTTCTTATGAAATGTCCCTCGCTGTCAAGCTTTTCATTCGCCTGTGCTACAATGTAACGATCTTCTTCGTCCGCTGAAAGGTACACAACCTCGTCGGTTACTCTTGGATTTTCAGGATCTGTTTTATCCACTTTACGATATGGTGCTTCAATAAATCCATATTCATTGATACGAGCATAAGATGCAAGAGAGTTGATCAGACCGATGTTAGGTCCTTCAGGTGTTTCTACAGGACACATACGACCATAATGTGTATAATGTACATCTCGCACTTCGAATCCGGCACGATCTCTTGACAAACCACCCGGTCCTAATGCAGATAAACGGCGCTTATTTGTCAATTCACTAAGCGGGTTGTTCTGATCCATGAACTGTGATAACTGCGAACTGCCAAAGAATTCTTTTACAGCAGCTGTCACAGGCTTGATATTGATCAAAGACTGTGCTGTGATCGTTGTAACATCCTGTGTTGACATTCTTTCGCGGACAACTCTTTCCATACGTGAAAGGCCGATACGATACTGGTTCTGTAATAATTCGCCAACCGCACGGATACGTCTGTTACCCAGGTGATCAATATCATCATCATTACCCATGCCGTATTCCAGATGCATATTATAGTTAATAGAAGCAAAAATATCTTCTTTTGTAATATGCTTTGGAACGAGTTCCGATACATTTATTGTAATTGCTTCCTGAATAGCTTCTTCATCTTCATTTGCATCCAGAATTTCTTTTAAAAGCGGATAATAAACACTTTCTGTAATGCCTAAAGACTTCGGATCAACATCCGGAAGATATTCCTTTAGATCAACCATCATATTTGAAAGAACCTTTGCAACATGTCCTTCCTTTTCAGCCATTACAAATGGAATTGCTGCATTCTGAAGTTCTGTAGCCAGTTCCTCAGTAACCACTGTTCCGGCTTCATATACTTCACCGGTTACAGGTGATACTGCATCTTCTGCTAATGTGCAGCCTGTAATACGGTTTTTATAATGTAATTTCTTATTAAATTTATATCTTCCGACTTTTGCAAGATCATATCTCTTGGCATCGAAAAACATACCGTTTAAAAGGTTTTCAGCGCTGTCAACAGACAAAGGTTCACCCGGACGAAGCTTTTTATATAATTCCAAAAGACCATCCTGATAGTTCTCTGTCGTATCCTTCTCGATACTTGCAAGAATCTTTGGTTCTTCACCAAACACTTCTTTGATCTGCTCATTGGTGCCAAGACCAAGTGCTCTAAGGAACACAGTGATCGGCACTTTTCTATTTCTATCTACACGGACTGAAAATACATCGTTGGAATCTGTCTCATACTCAAGCCATGCACCACGATTAGGGATAACGGTTGCTGAGTATAACTCTTTACCAATCTTATCATGTCCAATAGCATAATAGATACCAGGCGAACGAACCAACTGACTTACGATTACACGCTCTGCGCCATTGATAACGAACGTACCTGTAGCAGTCATCAAAGGCAGATCACCCATGAAGATTTCATGCTCTTTGATCTCTTCTGTCTCATTGTTATGCAGTCTCACCTTTACTTTCAGCGGAGCTGCATAAGTCGCATCTCTTTCCTTGCATTGATCGATATCATACTTCTTCTCATCTCTGCATAATTCAAAATCTACAAATTCAAGGCTGAGATGACCACCAAAATCTGAGATTGGTGAGATATCACGAAAAACTTCTTTCAGACCTTCGTCCAAGAACCACTGGTATGAATTTGTCTGCACCTCAATAAGATTAGGCATCTCGAGCACTTCCTGCTGACGGGCATAGCTCATTCTCACACCATTACTAACTGCAACTGGATGTATTCTGTTCTTCTCCATCGATGTTTCACTCCTTATATTTTTTAGAGTCCTTTTGCGTTCTGACATTGTAGTTTCTATCGGTTTCCGAAAGAAACTCTTTTCAACGCCTCTGACTTATGATATAATATTCTCATCCGACACAAGCGTATAGTCAGACACAATAGTGCATTGTTCATCTTATCATACTTTAATACCGATGTCAATGCCTATTTTTTGACAAATCGAGTTTTTATACATGGTAAGAAATGCATGTCTAGATTTCAGACTATGTCTTTTCGAAAAGAAGTATGTTTTATCACAACTACTACATGCATAGCAAATTTAAGAAAAACGCACATAAGAAAAGATTTCTATAAGCGATCGGTTTATAGAAATCTTTTTTATTCTGTTAGTATTTTCTATATAACAACATTTTGCTACAGAAAGCCTGTTATGATTTCCTTCCTTATTATATGAATGAAAGACATCTTTTTCTTATACCTCCATATGTCTGTGCAAATACTTTTCTTTCGTTGCCATACCGCCACGAATATGGCGTTCTGACTTATTTACATCTAAAACCATTCTAGTCCGTGCTGCCAGTGTAGGATTAATATGCAATAAACGCTCTGTTACATCTTTATGTACGGTACTCTTGCTGATTCCCATTTTCTTGGCAGCCTGCCGAACAGTAGCCTTTTGCTCAATAATATATCTTGCTGCTTCGACCGCTCTTTCTTCAATATATTCCTTCAAAAGGTCTTCCCCCTGCTTAACTTGTTTATTTCATAGTATGTATTCATAAACATATTTATGCTGTTTGCATAGCAAAAAACTTTTCCGGAACAATTTTATTTATGAATTTTATCTGCTTATTATCCTCCGGTGATTGCCATGTTTTTAATCGTATTATCACTTCTACGCTCCAAACAGCACAGTCTGTTATTTTACACATTATTTCTTTCCTTTTACTTGACTTTTTTATGCAAAATACTATAATAAAGAAAAGTTGTATATGCAAAAACCACCAATACAACATAAGAAAGGAGAACAAATATGAGAAAACCCACCAAAAAACTTTTAGCTGTTACATTAACTACAGCCACATTACTTAGCGGATTTGCCATTGCACCTACACAGAAAGCAGATGCAAAAGCAAAAAACTACAACGCTTACTTAATGTTTGCTAACAAGAAATTTTCTTGTGTCAACATGAATGAAAAAGTTGCCAATACAAAAATCGCTAACAAGAAAGGTTCGAAGAAGTATACCCTTACATTAAAGAGAAACAAGTGTGTCAACAACAATAAAAAAACAGAAAAAGCTACCGTTGCTACAGAAGCACAGGTATTCTGTGTTGATATCAAGGATATATTAAAAGACCATAATGTAAAAAATGTCAAGATTTCTAATGTAGTGATCAAATGTGATGGCAAAAAAGTAAAATTCAAAATGGCTAAGACGGCTCAGGGTCAATTAGAAAAAACAAGCGATCCTGATAAATATCGTCTTGAGATCTATAATGAATGGGGCGAGGGCGGCACAAAGAGTCATCCATGCGCAAAGCCGGCAGCATTCAAATGGAAAAAGAATATTTCTGTTTCTTTCAAATTAACAATCAAAAAATAATAACGGAAATAAAATAACATAGGATCAGATTTCGTCAACAAATGTGATTTTACTCATAAAAGGGCAGGCCAAAAAGCTTGTCCTTTTTGAACCTCTTTATCAAGTTAGCGAAATGAAGTAATCGTAAAAATAAATATCGAAAAAGGCAATTCTTTTGTATAAAGTTTTAAGTACTTTATCAAGAAACATTTGTATTCTTCTTTTTAGAATGGTATACTAGAGACAAAGAAAGGCACAATTTGATTGTGTATCGAGCTAAGGAGGGGTGCATTATGGCACACAAAGTAATTTGTATCAATCGTCGCTGCGGTAGTGGTGGACATATCATCGGTGAGATGGTTGCGAAAGAATTAGGCATCAAATATTACGACAAAAACTTACTAGAACTCGCTTTGGAATATGGTGGTCTTGATCAGACAAAGGCATTTGAAAATGCAGATGAGAAAGCAACCAATTCCGCTTTCTATCGCTTGCAATATAATGGAAATGATAAGGTAGAAAAAGGAAAACCGGCAACAGAAACCTTATTCCAGTTGCAAAAAGATTTAATGCGCGAGATCACTTCGAAAGAAGATTGTGTGATCATTGGACGCTGTGGTGATTATGTATTAGATCCCGATGAAGTAAATTTTATCAGTGTCTTTGTCACAGCACCTTTTGACGATCGTGTTGCACATATTATGGATAATAATCATTTGAACAAACGCCAGGCGATCGTCCTGACTAAAAAGATTGACAAAAGACGTGAAGATTACTATGATTTCTTTACAAAAAGAGATTGGAAAGATGCAAAGAACTATGATTTTGTTTTAAATAGTTCTGCTCTCGGTTATGAAAAAGCCGCAAAGCTTCTGATCAACTTTTATAAAGACATCATGTAATATGTCATCTTGTTTTAACGGAATTGAACAAAATCCCTTTTATACAGAATGAATATTGCATAAAGCATTCCGCTCTATGCAATATCCGCTTTCTTCGTATAGAAGGGTTTTTTGTATTTCTTTTTATCGCAAGCTCTGCAAAAGAAAAGAACTATCACTTATGCAATAGTTCTTTTACAAGGTGGGAACAAATATAAAATACAAGAAAATGTTTGTAGTTAAGGCTTATGCCTTTTATAACAAACACTCAAAACTACATGAATTATTTTACCATATTACACCAAAAATTCAACATTTTTAGTGTATGTTTTTCTGTTTTTATGCACATCTACCAAATCCGCCTTATTTTCATAAGTTTTTTCATGTATTTTTTATACATTATGCACAACAAAATATAAGAATTATTCTACATCACATACTCTGATTCTTACTCTGCAAGTCTGATCTGTTTCGTAAACAAGAATACATGCCCAGCATTCTACGGATAACCAGGCATATAACGTACTAGTTCTTACCAAGTATATTTCCATTCAAAACAGACTACACTATCTTTTGCAGGCAACAATTTTCCATTTGCCATGCCTTTTTAAAATGGTACAAAAACGCCACATTTTAAAAAGATCTGACAACCGGTGCGTTTTAGAATGGAGAAAAAACATGAAATCAAAAAACTATTTAGACCACCTCTCTGACAGTTCATCAAATGCTTCTGACTATGCATCTGATACCACATCTGATTACGTTTCAGACAAAACAACATCTGCCAAAAGTTCCAACAAGAGTTCCAACAAGAGTTCCAACAAAGGTTCCCGGAATGTTTCAAACTGCCACAATACCTCCAACAGCACAGATAGACAATAAATCAACTGCTTTACAAGCTTTAGAACTTCTGACTGTTGTAAATCAGGCAGATCTTAGCACTTCGTATACGCGATGATTCCGATCGCCGTAAACACTTTTTATGCGAAATGATAAGAGCAGCACAAAAGATTTTTCTTTTGTGCTGTACATATTCTTTTCCTGTCACATAGAATAAAGTAATCTCACATCCGGAGTCTGCTATGCAATTTCAAATTATTTCCTGCAAAACACTCGATACTCTTTTAAAAAAATCCAATTATCTGCTTATTGATCTACGCGAAAAACAAGATTATGAAGTCTCTCATATTCCAAATGCTATCTGGTATAACTGGGAAAAGCTAGAAAAAGAAATCGATACCTTGCTTAATCAGCTTACCTACTTTCCACAATGGATCATTTTATATTGTGATCACGGAAACACCAGTCTGCTTATTGCACGAGATCTGGCTAGAAACGGCTATCCGGTAATGAGTCTGTACGGTGGCTATACCGCATGGCAAAAGCATAAATCTTGAATCCGATTTTTTCATATGTTACAATGTAAATTCAGGGGATATTTTTCAAAAATTTACAATATATTTTAATAATTCGTGTATTGCATACCCCTGTGTCTGCGCACACCGGACACAATTATTTTTTTGCACTTTGCAAAAAACGACATCATTTTAGCGCGTGCAGAAACGAGGTATTTATGAATTCATTTACAGAGACACTTGCAAACGTACTCCAGCGTATTGATGATGTTGTCTGGGGACCTGTTATGCTGCTTTTGTTAGTCGGCACAGGTATCTTTCTGACAATCAAAACAAAAGCACTTTGCTGGCGCAATCTTCCATACGCCATTAAAAGCGTATTAAGCAAAGAAGCAAGGCAAAAGAAAGGCGACGGTGATGTTTCGCCTTTTTCTGCTTTGACTACTGCTTTAGCTGCAACAATTGGAACCGGAAATATCGTTGGTGTTGCTACTGCCATGGTATCGGGCGGTCCCGGTGCTTTAGTCTGGATGTGGCTTTCTGCGGCATTTGGTATCACATCAAAATTTAGTGAATGTATGCTTGCGATCAAATATCGTGAAGTAAACGACAAAGGAGAAATGTCGGGTGGTCCGATGTACACCATGAAAAAAGCATTTCGCCACAAAAAAACGGGTGCCATAATGGGCTGGCTTTTCGCCTTATTTGCGGTGATCGCTTCTTTTGGTATCGGCAATCTGACACAGGCAAACTCGATCTCTACCGCTTTAAATGCTACATATAATATACCGTTTTCAATCACCGGTATCGTAATCACAGTACTTGCATTATTGATCATTTTAGGTGGTATCAAATCAATTTCTAAAGTATCACAGGTTGTTGTTCCGATCATGGCTCTTTTTTATATCATTTCCGGTATGATCGTCATTATCGGAAATGTTGCAAACCTGCCTGCAGGACTTTCCATGATCTTTAAAATGGCATTTTCCGTTAAAGCAGTTGGAGGCGGATTATGCGGTACAATCGTTGCCACAATGATGCAATCTATGCGTTATGGTGTTGCCAGAGGTGTTTTCTCAAATGAAGCCGGTATGGGATCTGCTGCGATTACTGCTGCTGCCGCAACAACAACAGATCCGGTTCGTCAAGGATATATCAATATGACCGGAACATTCTGGGATACGATTGTTGTCTGCACGATCACCGGACTTTGTATCGCAAGCTCAGGAGTCCTTGGTTCAACAAGTACAACACAAAAGGGCTTTTATGAGTGGCAGCAGGAACAACTTGTCATTCACGCTGCAAACCAGTCGCATCAGGAAACAACCGTCACTACTTATCAGATTTCTCAAAAAGGAAATACTCTGACTCTTACACAAGACAGCAAGAAAACTTCTCTTCATCTGACACCATCTGTTTCACAAAAAAATATAGACCATAATGTTGTTTGCAATCCCGAATCTCATCAATTGAATGGTGAATGGAAAGATGATTCGGGTAATATCTATTCTTTTAAAAACGGAAAATATCAATACAAAGAACTGCTTGTTGGTTCCGCACTGACAATCAAAGCTTTTGAAACCGTACTTGGCAAAACGGGTGCATTTTTGATCACACTTGGCATTGCACTTTTTGCTTTTTCTACGATATTAGGTTGGGAATACCATGGCGAAAAAGCATTAGAATATTTACTCGGTACTCATAAGTTCAATATAATCTACCGCGTTCTTTTCTCACTTCTGGCTTACTTTGGAGCAACTACTACCTTGGAAATCGCCTGGACATTTTCCGATATCGCAAATGCTTTGATGGCAATCCCAAATCTGATCTGTCTGCTTGCCCTAAGCAATGTGGTCAAAAAAGAGTTAGAGCGTTATCAGGTTATCCTGAAAACGGAAAGAAAATAATTAAAATTAAAAGTGATTTTGCAACCCATTTTAGCTGGCTGTAAAATCTGAAATGCACAAAGGAGATTTTTGTATCATGGATAGTTTTATATATAGTTTAAATGCAACCGTTCCTGTTTTTCTTGTAATGATCATTGGTAATTTTCTTCACCGGATCGGTATGATCGACAAGCATTTTTCTAATATTGCAGATAAGTTTGTCTTTAAAGTCTGTCTTCCGTGTATGCTCTTTTCTTCTTTATCTACGACCAATATACGGAAACATTTTGATGGTGCCTTTATCGGGTTTTGTTTTCTTGCAACATTGATATCCGTTATATCAATCTGGGTACTTGCAAAATTATTATTAAAAGATAAGACAATGGTCGGCTCATTCGTTCAATGCTCCTATCGAAGCAGTGCAGCTATTCTTGGTATTGCATTTATCCAAAATATTTACGGCACAGCACAAATGGCACCATTAATGATCATCGGATCGGTTCCTTTATATAATATTTTTGCGGTTATCATTCTTACTTTAGAAAGTAATTCTGCCCAAAAACAGGATACCAAACTTCGTATTAAGACAGCTTGCATCGGAATTCTTAAAAATCCGATCATTATCGGAATCTTTCTTGGACTTGTGGCTTCTTTTTTCAACGTTTCTCTTCCGCATATGTTAGATAAAACCATTCAAAATCTTAGTGTAATGACCTCCCCTCTCGCTCTGATCTCAATCGGAGCATCTTTCGAGGGAAGAAAAGCAATCGCTAAGATCAAACCGACTCTGGCCGCTTCTTTTATCAAACTGGCCGGACTGGCTGCCATTTTCCTGCCAATCGCAATCTATCTTGGTTTCCGTGACCAGAAACTGATCGCGATCATTATTATGTTAGCCTCTCCATGTACACCAACTTCTTATATCATGGCAAAGAATCTGGACAATGACGCAACACTGGCTTCCAGCATTGTTGTTATGACTACAGTTCTTTCCTCTTTGACGCTGACCGGATGGATCTTTTTGACTCGTCTTATGCAATTGATCCAATAATAAATACTACAACAGAAAATGCTCTCTGATCGTATATCAGATTATATTTCATAGTCCATTCGTACTTCAATTTCACGGTTCATAGAGGATGCATAATAAAAAGCAGTAAAAAATTGCTATGCACTAAGTTATAAACACATAACAATTTTACTGCTTTTGTCGTATAACAAAAACTGTTTTATTCCATTTTGCATCATCCCGAATACATTTACTTTAAAGCATCGATCGACTTTTTCAAATCTTGCATTCCACGTTCAACATATTTGACGATTACTTTTGCTGTTTTGATCGTATAATCGTTAATTTCTTTTGTGATCTTTGTATGATCTTCTTCTGACAATCCTTTCTCTTCCGGTTCTAAAGCAGATACCGTACGATCTAATACAATGTCATCTACACGATCCTGCAATTGCTTTAAATCATCCACAATATGGTTTTGTACATCAATCTGGTTATTCAGGATCTCATATAATTTCTTCTCAGATTCTTTTTTCTGTTCGAGTTCTCTCTTTTTGTTTTGCAATATCCATTCAAATGCGGTATCGATTGCCAGATAGCCCGCTATCAATGTAATAACGGCTAATACAATACACAAAATAATTCCCAATGTCGTTTTCACCAATGTATCTCTTAATATGATCTCTGCTAAAATACCGGCTAACATCACCATGGCAGCATATATTGTCACTTTTCTCATACTGTAAATAATCCTCCATTATTATTTATCTGATATAATTATATAATGAGCCCCAAAGAAAAGCAAGCGACAGCGAAGCTGGCATTTGCTTTTCCGGGCGAATTAACGAGCAAATATTTCTGCGCAGCAGAAATAAATGGCTCTGCAAGAGCTTATTTGCGAGTTTAATGTAAAACAAAGAATGCAAGCGACAACGAAGCTGGCATTTGCTTTTTCCGGGCTTTGCACTCCAAGAATTGCTAAAGCAATTCTTGGAGGTGTACCGCTACTGTACGAGCATTTTTCTATTCCATAAAAAAGAAAAACGAATTATCTATTTGTATGTTATAATAGCATTATATTTTAAATATGCCCTTAAAATCTTCTGAACGGATTTTTCTGAGGGTACATTAAACACTCAAGGAGGATATCTATGAAATTGAACAAAAAAAATATCATTTTAAGTATGGCATCTCTTTCTCTTGTTGCCGCTGTGTTTTTTTTCAATCCACAAAAAGCACAGGCAAAAGATGTAACTTTTCGTGTAACGGACTACGGTGCAACCGGTAACGGTCAGACCGATGATACCAAAGCGATCAATCAGCTTCTTGATGAAGCCGCATATCTTTCAGATGGTGATACATTAGTATTAACGTTCCCAGCCGGAAGATATAACATAAGTGACTGGCTGCACATCCGCTCCAATACCACTTTAGATCTGTCTGCGGGAGCAGAGTTATATCGTACAAACACGATGTATCCTTTGATGATGAACGTCGGTAACGACGGAACACGTAAAGAAAATTCCTCTTCCGGAGGCGGATATAAGCTTTCCGAAAATATCAAGATCATCGGCGGTACAATCAATGGTGGTAATATTGCCAAAGCTGCAACAACCGGTAATGTTGTCAACTTTGCCCATGCACAGAATATCGAATTACAGGGCGTCACCTTCAAGAATTGCTATGGTGCGCATTTATTGGAATTTTCCGGTGTGAAAGATTCCATTGTTCATTTCTGTGACTTTTCAGGCTTTCGTCCGGAGAAGGCTTCTGATACTGCCTTAAACTTTGATTCCGGCTTAAATACAACCGGTTATTCCGCAAAAGAATGTATCCAGTTAGATTACACGTATTTCAACACCAAAAATAAAAACTTACAATGGTGTCCATCTTATTACTCTGATAAGACTCCATGTGAAAATATCACGATTGAAAGTAATACTTTCCATGATTACCCTCGTGGAATCGGTAACCATCATGGCCGTGAAACATTTTCTGATCTTTATACAGATCATATAACGATACGCAACAACGCATTTACAAATATGACAGTAACAGCACCAAATGGTAAAGCAATCTATGATCATACTATTTTATTACATAGTTTCAAGAATGCACTCGTTGAAAATAATACGATTACGAATGCCGGTTCCGGTGTATTGCTTGTCTATGACTCTAACAGTACGATACGCAACAATACGATCAGTGCATTACAATCTTCCGCAATTATCCTTTCTAAGAATACAAGCGGAAGCAACATTACATTGAACCATCTGACAGATATTCCAAGATACGGTATCAGCGTTACCGGAACAGCAAGTGCAAATTCTTTCACAAATAACACATTGACAACCGGTCTTGCAAACAAAAAAATGATCAATGGTGTGACCGTAACCGGTGCATCGGCATCCATTAAAACCATTTCCGGAAATACGATCAATAATTGTTCACAGTTTGGCATCTCTTTGTTATCTGTCAAGAAAATACAGAACGTGCTTTCTAACACGATCTCAAATTGTGCCAAAGGTGCGGTCTGTGTAGCAAAATCAAAATGTAACAGCCTTTCTAATAATACGATCACAGGTGTAAAAAATATGAATTCCGTGATCATTTCAGGGAAAACCAATCTGAAAAAGATTTCAAAGAATACAATTAGATACAGTGGTAAAAACGCTATTTCTGTAGGTGGTGCATCAACAGTTTCTTATATCGGTTCGAATACCATCACAAATTCATCCGGAAATGGTATCTGTGTATTTGATCATTCTAAAGTAGGAAGTGTTACTAAAAACAAAGTAACAAAGAGCAAGATAGGTATCAGTGTTTTAAAATCACGTTGTAACAAAGTAACATCTAATATTGTAAATACAGCGAAAAAGAGTGGCATTTGCAGTACAACCGCTACTTTAAATTATGTTCAGAAAAACAAAGTAAGCAACACGAAAAAAGGCGGTATTATCATTTGCAAAAAAAGTAAAGCTAAACGCGTTGCACAAAACAGTTTTTCTAAAGTCAAAGGAAAAAAAATCGGGATTGACCGCTCTTCTAAAGTCAAAAAGAAGAAATAAAAAACAAAGAGCCTATATTCTATTATAAATAGACGAAAACAAAAGCACATAAACATGCGTTTGTTGCAACAAAAACAAATATCTTTCAAAAACAAAACGCCTGTTCCGACATTTTGTAACACCCTCTAAACTTAAGCTTATGAGGGCACCTCAATTTGCCGGAACAGACGTTTTTTTATCAGTAACTACCTTACCGCCCCATTTTTCTATTTTTATGCATTTTCCTGTTCTGCCGCTTCATCTTCCACCTTTGCTTTTGGCTTTCCGGAACGGATCAATGGATAAAAACGTTCCACACATCTTTCGCGCTTGTGTAAAACTTTGACACGTACTGTCTCTTTACAAAACAGCTTGATCGGCGGACGAAGTTTCTCATAGTAGGATATACGGATACTCATCTCTCTATGATACTGTTGTAATCGTCTGACCTGATCTTCTGTTGATAAGTTCGAAAATGCACGTACCGGACCATAGAAATTGGTTCGCTCTACAATCTCATCAAATGGTACACATCCTTTTACATCTCCATTTTCATCATAGATCGTTTCTAATCCATTCTGATGAAGGAAGTCTAAATAATGCATAAAACGTGCTTCATGACCTTCTTGTAACTTTCCAAAATCAGCTTTTTGATGAAGCTCAAAGATGTTTGTCTGATCATTCAGATCTTTCATCATAATATGCGGAATGTTATGATAATCTACTAATTCTTTAATTCTCGCATCCGATACCACGATAAATGCCGGTGTACCTGCAAGAATGGCTGCAATATTTCCATGAATACGGCTTCCGAAACTAAAGTCACGCTGCTTTAAAAAGTCAAGCCATGACTGTGCATTTGCAAAACAGATTCCTTTCCCTTCTTTATAGATCGGATCACTAAAATCAATCGGGAAATGATTCGGTATCTTCTTTGCAAAAGCCGATGGCAGCTTTTTACCGATCGCCATCGCATTGATCTCTTCGATTACCTGCGGAATGTAATAATAGTCCGGTATTGCCTGACGGCTGCGATACATAAAGTCATGGAACTTCTGTGGAAGATCCAGTTTCGAATTCGTACTGACACTTGATAAAGGAGTCAGCTCCTTAACTTCCATCTCCGGGAGTTTCTTACCAAATGCATACATAGAAGGACAACCGATCACAGTAAAATCTTTTCCATCGACAAATCCTAATTTCTTTAAATACGATGCGGTAAACTCTCCACGAAGTCCTACGATATTGGATTTTTCCAATACAGCATGCATAAAGTCTTTGACTGCTTCATCCAAAGCGGCACTTTTTGGCTCTTTATTTACCGGTGCCTGTGCTCCTACACCGATCACAATGCAAGGGATCTTTAACTGCTTGATCAAAGAAGTAACTCTGCACAACTCTTCCATAAAAGAAATACGAAATGCATTTGCAAAAGGAAAAACAAAGCAATCATACTCTTCATTGATCCTTTTTACCTCTGTCATGGAATATTCTTTTGCTGTCGTCATAGTATCGATCACAACGTCCTCGCACATCAATGTACGTGCAACGCTGTATGGAAACAGCATATTTCCAAGGTTATTGCCAATTAAGTTTTTGCAAATCACATGCATTGGTTTGATATTTGACAATGGCGGCATGGCAGCCCTCATTAATATCTTTTTCATAACATCCTCATTTCTACACACATTGTATTGCTACCGATCTGCTTCCTGTGTGCATGAAGCAGGATCTGATATATATTGAATCCTAATTAACTTCAATCCCCTCGCCGGTGCAGTAGGACCCGCCTGACTCCTATCTGCTGCCGCAATTCTATTTTCAAGGCTTTTCGCCTCAATATTCCCTTTTCCAACTTCTAATAATGTACCAGCTATGATCCTTACCATATTATACAAAAATCCGTTTCCTCTGACACGGATACACGACTTTACCGTTCTCGTCCAGACCGAACTCAAACTTGGTATCTGCAATGATAA
>OKRY01002541.1_pt1 | contig 14168 bp, 13 predicted proteins | sample 1601121 | NCBI WGS metagenome assembly OKRY01 (sample SAMEA3541546, study PRJEB24748) | human gut metagenome | biome: human gut; feature: human-associated habitat; material: faeces | place: China | collected 2012
TATGACATCTACAACAAATTATTGGGATAAATAATATACTCCTTTTGAAATTCATAAAAATACTGTATCATTTAATAATGACATACAAAAGGTTATGAATGAATTGTTAGTTTAAGAAGGAGATAATGTACTATGAATTATAAATACACCTATGAAAGCCCATTAGGAACTATGATTATGCTTGGTACATTATCATACTTAACAGATTTGTTTTTTATCGATGAAGATTATGCACCAAGTTATGATGATGCGGAGTATATAGAGCAACTAACAGGTCCATTTGAAGTAACTATTATGTGGCTAGACCAATACTTTAATGGTAAAAAGCCTTTTATCACACCACCGATTCAGTTAGAGGGGACAGAGTTCCGTAAGTCTGTATGGTCTATATTACAAACCATACCTTATGGTGAAACTACAACATATGGAGATATAGGTAAAGAGATTGCAAAACAGCAAGGAAAATATAGGATGTCTGCCCAAGCAGTAGGAGGTGCGGTAGGTCATAATCCTATTTCTATTATTATTCCATGCCATCGTGTTATCGGCAGCAATGGTAAATTGACGGGGTATGCAGGGGGCATTGAACGAAAACAATATATGCTAGACCTAGAGGCGAAGCATAAATGAGGTATAAATAAAGTAATAGTAAATATAAAATATAGATAATAATAAAAGAGATTACTTCTATGTATAGTCATATATACATATAGGTAATCTCTTTTTTATTTATTTATATTTAGTTGTAATGTAACTAGATATGGTTATGTAAATAGATATCGTAATAATCAGAATACGGACAAATATAATAGGAACAAATATAATACTTTAATAAAGTACCTATGTTAAATAAATTTATTTTCTAAGGTTCCGATACCGCTTATGGAAACAGTAACTGTATCCCCTGGTTTTAACCAAGAGTATTTGTTTTCATTTTTACCTAATACTACACCACTAGGTGTACCTGTAAATATGATGTCACCTTCCTGGAGTGTCATATAGGATGATAAAAAGGCAATAATGTCATAAGGTTTAAAAATCATTTGTTCTAGTTTTGCTTGTTGACGTATTTCACCATTGACTGTTGTCGTAATAGTGGCACTTTCAAAGTCAAAATCATTAGGCGCAACAATAGTAGGACCAATAGGGGCAAAGTTGTCTAAGGATTTACCTAGAATCCATTGGGATCCTCTAAACTGCAAGCTACGAGCTGAAACATCATTTCCAATGGTATAGCCTAATATATGGTCTCTGGCCTGTTCACGAGATATATTTTTACCAGCCTTACCAATGACGATAACAAGTTCTCCTTCGTAATCATAATGAAGGTTTTCATCTTGAATGGGAACTATATCTTGATGTGACGCCAATGCATTAGATGTTTTCATAAAGATTTCTGGGAAATCATGTGTAGCTAGACTAGTTTCGGCAATATGATCAGCATAATTAAGGCCTATACAGATAATATTTTTAGGATTTGGAATTAGTTCATGTTTAGTAGTTGATTTCATAAGAGTTACCTCCTTAAGAGATGGGATACATATATCTTATGCTAATTATAATATAAAACAGTATGTAAAAAATATTTTTGACTAAATAATTTTATAGAGGCATTTTTGTCACATTCTATTTGTTATACTTTAAAAAAGTAATAAAAGGAGGAGACCCTATGTATATGAAAAGAAATGTGACAGATAAATTTACAGGTGCTGCAGTATCTTGTGACATTATAAGTACTGGTAGTTGGTACGGTGATTTACCAGATTGTGTTCCAAGTGAAGTGAAAGTAAATCGTGAAGATTATTATATTGATGAGATACAACATATTTCTATTAAGGAAACTATAAGTGTTACATATGACATTAAATGGAATCATATTTCAAAACCTATAGAGGGTAAAATAGAGTCCCTTACTACTAAGAAGTATTCAATTGAGGAAAATCAAAAAAATTATTTGTTAGAGCTTATGGGGCGTCGCTTTTCCGATAATTGTATCCTATATGATGAGGATGAGTGTTCTGTTCAAGTACAGCTTATCAACACTGAGGAGGAAAAATTCACATATGCATTCCCCTTTGATAATGATATGAGGTCCATGTCTATATTGTTTAGACAAATCTTGGGTGAGCCTACATTACTTTTATTCGATGGGAATCGGGAAAAAGATAGAATTCAAGAGATTTATATTGAAGTGCAAAAAAATATATATCAAGACTATGGTGATGTAAATACATTATGTTTTCGTTGGAATGAGGCGTCTATTTCCATTGATTGTAATAGTACACAATTTGGATATTCTAGCCATAGTCATAGTGAGTATGTAGATGCTCAAATGATTCATCAGTTGAAACGAGATATTAACTTTCACCTAGGTGATACGTTATATAATTTAAAGGCCTTTAGTTTTAGTAAGAGTCATGAGCTTGATATGGATCCTGCTCGTGGTGGTATTGTAACAGTACGAATTAAATGGGCGCATAAAGAGGATACGTTATTTATAGGGAATCTAACAGATCAGTATGTGCCTACATGGTATAAAAATCTAATTAGTTTTATACGTACTCATTCAAGAGATAAATCTGTAGAAGCGTTTTTACAATCTAATCATAAATCCGATAGGAGCCTTTATACGTATTGCTCTGTATATATTTTTAAGGCTCATCAAGAGTTTTATTATCGTACCGATAGAAATGATATATATGAAGGGGATATTGTAAAAGTTCCTTTTGGATCAGATAATGCAGTTCGTACTGGTCGTGTAGAATCGATTTCCTATCATACGCGTTATGATGTACCTTATAATTTAAATCGGACAAAGTTTATTATAGATAAAGATGTAGAAATTATTTATGATAAAAACCCTTATGGTTTCGATACGATGTGTGACGAATAAAAGTAACATGAGTACTAATCTATATTTAATATGTACGAGTATTTAATTTATTACATATCTGACTTATGACCTCTATAGAATCTATTGAAATTACAAGATGATAGTGATAAGATTAAATGTATATCAATATAAATGGAGGTTATTGTTATGAGCAAGAATATCGATTGGGATAATCTCGGTTTTGGTTATGTAGAAACCGACTACCGTTATTTGACTACATATAAAGATGGTAAATGGGACGAAGGCGGTCTAATTACTGATGCTAACGTTGTCCTTAATGAATGTGCTGGTGTATTCCAATACGCTCAAACTGTCTTTGAAGGTTTAAAAGCATACTACACAAAAGATGGTCACATCGTATGCTTCCGTCCAGATTTGAATGCAGAACGTTTAAATCAATCTTGTGAACGCCTTGTAATGCCTACATTACCTGAAGGTCGTTTTATCGAAGCTGTAAAAGAAGTTGTAAAAGCAAATAAAGACTTTGTTCCTCCATATGGTCATGGTGCAAGCCTTTATATTCGCCCTTACATGATGGGTACAAACTCCGTTATCGGTGTAAAACCTGCTGATGAATATCAATTCCGTGTGTTTACAACTCCAGTAGGCCCTTACTTTAAAGGTGGCGCTAAACCAATTAAAATCCGTATCACTGATTTTGATCGTGCAGCTCCCCATGGTACTGGTCATATTAAAGCTGGTTTGAACTATGCTATGAGTTTGTATGCTATCACTGATGCTCATAACAAAGGCTATGCAGAAAATATGTATCTTGATGCGGCTACTCGTACACATGTAGAAGAAACTGGTGGTGCTAACTTCATCTTCATTACTAAAGATGGTAAATTAGTTACACCTAAATCTGATAGTATCTTGCCATCCATTACACGTCGTTCTTTGATGTATGTAGCAGAACACTATCTTGGTATGACTGTAGAACATCGTCCTGTTCATAAAGATGAATTAAAAGACTTTGCTGAAATTGGTCTTTGTGGTACAGCAGCTGTTATTTCTCCAGTAGGTCAAATCGATACTCCAGAAGGCACTATTAATGTTCCTGCTGGCATGGATGATATGGGCCCTATCACTAAAAAATTATATGACACATTACTTGGCATTCAACATGGCGAAATTGAAGCTCCTGAAGGCTGGGTAGTTAAAATTTGCTAATCTTTTAATAGATTATATAATTTAACATGTAAATAGAAACGGCATCTATCGTTTGATAGATGCCGTTTTTTCTATGTATTTTATTATTTTAATAAAGTAAGTAAGATATTAGCAATAAATCTAATAGTAATAAATTTATTAGTCATAAATCTATTGGTAAAATAGTAAACTATTAGTTAGATTTTGCTCTACTTGCCACTTTAGCCATAAATTTTTCGTTATTAATAACAAATCGTTCATGAGTTCCGCGACCAATGATACCGACACCATCAGATGCTTCAATATCAAAAGTTATTTTACGCCCTTCTATAGCGCTAACTATAGCTTTAGCAGTTACTGTTGCACCAAGTGGAGTAGGTGCTTCATGAGTGATGGATAAAGCAATACCTACAGTGCCTTCACCTTCTTCTAAATATGGTTGTACTGCTGCTTGTGCTGCTTCTTCCATCAAAGCGCACATGGCTGGAGTGGCAAAGACCTCTAAAGAACCGGACTTCATTGTTTTTGCAATATTGGATTCTGTAACTGTTACAGTTGCCGTAGCTGTTTGACCTGCTGATACCATAATATACCTTCTTTCATTAAGAAAATTCTCGTTATAATAGTATTATACATCTTTCTATAATTTTTATGCTAATGTAATGATACATATTTATAGATACTATCAGTTAAAAATAATTACTTTTAACTGATAGTATCTATAAAAGTAGCCCAAATAAGTTCTAATAATATTTTTAACTGGTAGTAATCGAAAAAATGGAATATATAGGTTTATTATAGAATATAGACAGATAGTTAATTAGAATAGAATTAAAGAAGGGGGAACTATATATAACAGTTCTATAGAATCCGTGATATAATGGAACTAGTTTTTTATAAAACGAGGTATATATGAGTACAAGAAAATTAAAGCCTTCTGGTGAAGGTTGGGTACAGTTAATAGCAGGCATTGGTTTTGTCATTCTATTAATTGCCATAAATATAGTAGACCCTACATTTTATCCTACAATGTGGCATTTAGCGACGAGTGGATCCATGGATGAAATAGCAGAGTATATTCAAGGTTTTGGCCCTATGGCCATGGTCGTAAGTATGCTTCTTGATATTTTTGTTAACCACATCCTGGTCGAAGACGACGGCGTTCTGTTGCACCACGGTTTCCAGCATTTGGATCTGGTCGCGCAGTCGGGCGGCTTTCTCGAATTCGAGTTCGGCGCTGGCCTCTTTCATGTCGCGGGTCAACTGGGCGATGTATGGCCGTCCGAGTCGTCCGGTCATCACGCCGACCAGCTGTTCGCACAGCCTCCGGTGTTCGTCCGCTTCAATGCGGTTCACGCAGGGTGCGGAGCATTTGCCGATGGAAGCGAACAGGCATGGCCGTCCGGTCAGTTGCGCCTTATGGAACACGTTGGTGGTGCAGGTGCGTACCGGGAACGTGCGCAGCAACCGGTCAAGACTGTGCCGCAATTCCCACACTTTGGCATAGGGGCCAAAATACCGGGTATCCCGCCGTTTGCGCGACCGCGTGACCCACACGCGCGGAATTCGCTCCCCCGTGCTGACCGCGAGATACGGATAGGTCTTGTCGTCGCGGAACTGCACGTTGAACCGTGGGTCGAATTCCTTGATCCACGTGTATTCCAACGTCAGTGATTCCAGTTCGGTGGCGACGACCGTCCACTCCAGGCTGCGTGCGGTCAGCACCATGGTCTGCGTGCGCGGATGCAGCAGATACAGCGGCTGGAAATAATTGGTGAGCCTGTTGCGCAGGTTCTTTGCCTTGCCCACATAAATGACGCGCCCTTCCCCGTCGCGCCATTTGTACACACCGGGTTTGGCGGGAATATCCGAGGTCTTGGGTCGGAACAGGTCGCGAGAATCCCCCAGCAAAGGTGCCCCATTCGCATTCACCTTCGCCGTCGTTTCCCCGGCACCCACAGCTATGCTTTCCGACATTAACGCCGCCGCAGTCTTCCGCCACTCATCCGGACTATGCCGCTCAATATCGTTCGTCATAATCCTCCTCGCTATTAAGCCAATCATCAGGGATTGGGTGGGTTGGGGTGTGTGTTGCTGGACCGTAAAGACTTGGCCTGAGCGGCCTGGAGCGTGTCGGGAATAGACCCCGCCGCCTCTCCCGCGGAACTTGCTATACAAAAGCAAGTAAATTATTGAAAAACCTAGAAGTTGGCAGGCGGGGGAGGGATCACTGGCCGCCGGCGAAGCCTAGTTGGCGCCAGGCTTCGTAGATGGCGATGGATGCGCAATTGGTGAGGTTCAGGGAACGCAGGCTCGGGCGCATTGGCAATCGCACCTGTTCGGCCACGTGCGGACCGGCCATAATATCCATCGGATCGGGAATATCGCCCGGCTCCGGGCCGAACAGCAAAATGTCGGTCGGTTTGTATTCGATGTCGGTATACAGTTTGGTGGCGTGTGCGGTGAACGCGATGATGCGTGAATTCGGCATGGATTCCACTAGGTTTTCAAAATTCGGGTGTAATACCACGTGCGCCATGTCGTGATAATCCAACCCGGCGCGGCGCAGCTTCGTATCGCGCAGATTGAATCCAAGCGGCTCCACCAAATGCAGGATCGTGCCGGTCACCGCGCACAGGCGGATTGCCGAACCGGTGTTGCCTGGAATTCGGGGGGAGTAATAGCACAGGTGGGGCGTGGAGGTTTCGGCTTTTGCCGCGTCTTCGGCCGACAGCATCGCGTCGATTACGGAAATCGGATTGCCGTGCGCGTCGGTCACGAGTTCGTCCGGACCGTAATTCGACTTGCGATAGCCGTATTCGAACATTTTCTCGACTTTGGCTTCCGCTGCGTTTGCGCCTTGCGCGTCATTGGTATGCTCTTCGTTCGTCATGAATGCAAGAATAGGTACGATGAACGACACGAACGGGAATAATGCAGAAATCGAAAACGCCGAAGCTGTGGCGGTCGCGCTCGCCGAATGGTGGCATGCTTCGGCGCGTGACCTGCCGTGGCGATTCGGCCGTGCCACGCCATGGGGCGTACTTGTTTCCGAGGTGATGAGCCAGCAGACGCAAATGAGCCGTGTGGTGCCGTATTGGAACGATTGGATGGAGCGTTGGCCTGATGCGGCTGCGCTTGCAGGCGCTGCGAAATCTGATGTGATCACTGCCTGGGGCAGGCTTGGGTACCCTCGGCGCGCGTTGCGATTGCAGGAATGCGCTCGTGTAGTCGCTTCCGACTATGGTAATGAGCTGCCGCAAACATACGATGAGCTGCTGGCTCTGCCGGGTATCGGCGATTACACGGCCAGCGCGGTGATGAGTTTCGCGTTCGGCGAGCGCATCGCGGTGGTCGATACGAATATTCGCAGGGTGCTTTCGCGAATTTTTCTTGGTGCGGAGTCGCTTGGTGGTGCGGCGAGCCCTGCTGAGCGTGCGTTGGCGAGGCAAGTGTTGCCGCAGGATGGTGCGTCGAAATGCAGGCGGTTCGACCGTCCTTCAGTGGTGTGGAATCAGTCCGTTATGGAATTGGGCGCGACCGTCTGCACGGCAAAGGCTCCGTTGTGCGAGGCGTGCCCTGTTTCGGGACATTGCGTGTTTTTGCATAATGGTCGTCCGGGATTGGGGGAACGTCGCACGCGGCCGCGTCAACGTTTCCAAGGTACGGATCGTCAGGTGCGTGGGCTGGTGCTGAATGCGCTGCGCAATCTGCCGGAAGGTGCGACCGCCCTTAATCGCAAGTCGCTTGAACGACTGTGGGATGACCATATCCAGCTTGATCGGTGCATCGCATCGTTGGATGAGGATGGTCTTATCGAAATCCTGCCGAATGCGGATGTGCGTCTTCCGGTATGAAAGGAAGAATGCCGACGTTCTTTGGATGTGCGCACGCTAGACTGTGAAATCATGGCACAGAAGACGTCCTCGAAATCCGGCAAGAAACGTTCGAAAAAACAGCAGGCGATATTTCGTCGCCGTCGCATCGTCGTCGGCATCGCTGCGATAGTGCTGATTTCTTTTCTGGTGTTTTGCCTGTACTCCCTGTCGAGGGGGATTGTCGCGGTGAATCGTGAGATTCATCATGCGGACGTGTATGCGATTTCCCGTAAGGAAGTGCCGTCCCCGACCAAGGAGAAGAAAAGCGGGGTGCCGGATTGCGATGCGTCCAATGTCGCGCTTTCGTTGACTCCTGCGGCGTCAAGTTTCGGTGTGGGCGATTCGATGGATTTCACTACGGACGTCAAATATGACGGTTCCAGCAAGGTTGGTTGCTTGGTTGATGTGTCGGCTTCCAGCGTGGTGTTGACGATCAAATCGGGCGATGATGTGGTTTGGAAGTCGAATGTGTGCCCCGTTGACACCGACTATCGTCTGTTGGCGAAGGGCGACGAGGTCAAACAGACGATCACCTGGCCGGGAACGCGTACTGGCAGCGAATGCGTGGAGGATCAATCCACCCTGCCGAAGGTGGATCGTGGCGTGTATTCGGCGCAGCTTTCGATTGAAGGGCATCCCAAAGCGAAGTCCGATCCGGTCGGCGTCACTATTGAATAAAAATCTATAGGATATGTTATTCTCATGACTTTGCGTACATGCGTGTCATATAGCGGGCACGCTGACAAGGAAGAAGCGCCCGCGTACTAGGCATATGGTGGCCAATGGGAGCGCTTCCGGGGAAACATATCGAAACGATTTAGCGAGCGATAAGGAACGTCCATTGGCTGAGGCTACGACGAACACCACCACCATCATCGCACGCGCCGACCAGCACGATATTGATCTGCACAAGGCGTCGGACCGTGTGAACTTCGGCTCCATCCGCGAGCCCATTGATGTACCCTACCTGTTGGGTGTACAGACTGACAGCTTCGACTGGCTCATCGGCAACGAGCGCTGGCAGAAGCGTGTCGAGGAGGATCTGGCGAACGGCACCAACACCGTGCCCCACACCTCCGGTCTTGATGAGGTCTTCCAGGAGATCTCCCCGATCGAGAACTTCGCTCAGACCATGAGCCTGACCTTCTCCGATCCGTATTTCGAAGAACCGCGCCACACCGTGCAGGAGTGCAAGGAGAAGGATTACACCTACTCCGCGCCGCTGTATGTGAACGCTGAATTCGAAAACGGCGACACCGGCGAAATCAAGTCCCAGACCGTGTTCATGGGCGATTTCCCGCTGCAGACCCCGCACGGCACCTTCATCATCGGTGGTACCGAGCGAGTGATCGTGTCTCAGCTGGTGCGTTCTCCGGGCGTGTACTTCGACCGCAGCCAGGATCGCACTTCCGACAAGGAAGTCTTCGGCGCGAAGATCATCCCGAGCCGTGGCGCATGGCTCGAGTTCGAGATCGACAAGCGCGACGTCCTCGGCGTGCGCGTGGACCGCAAGCGCAAGCAGTCCGCCATCGTGTTCCTCATGGCCATCGGCATGACCAAGGATGAGATCGCCGATGCGTTCAGGGATTACCCGCTGGTTATGGACGCGCTTGCCAAGGAGACCGTGCAGACCCAGGACGAGGCTCTGACCGATCTGTACCGCAAGATCCGCCCGGCCGACACCCCGACGCCGGAAGCTGGCCGCAACCTGCTGGATTCCTTCTACTTCAACACCAAGCGTTACGATCTGGCCCGCGTTGGCCGTTACAAGATCAACCGCAAGCTTGGTCTGGAAAAGGATGTCAACGATCGCAGCCTGTCTCGCGAAGACATCATCTCCACCATCAAGTACCTGGTCACCCTGCATGCCGGCGACACCAAGTTCCCGGGCAAGCGTGACGGCCAGGATGTGGATCTGCGCGTGGACGTCGACGATATCGATCATTTCGGCAACCGTCGTATCCGCCAGGTCGGCGAACTGATCCAGAACCAGCTGCGTACCGGTCTGAGCCGTATGGAGCGTGTGGTCCGCGAACGTATGACCACCCAGGATCCCGAGGCCATCACCCCGCAGTCCCTGATCAACATCCGTCCGGTGAACGCCACCATCAAGGAGTTCTTCGGCACTTCCCAGCTGTCCCAGTTCATGGACCAGAACAACCCGCTGGCTGGCGTGACCAACAAGCGTCGTCTGTCCGCTCTGGGCCCCGGTGGCCTGTCCCGCGACCGCGCCTCCATGGAAGTGCGCGACGTGCACCCGTCCCACTTCGGCCGTATGTGCCCGATCGAATCTCCTGAAGGTCCGAACATCGGTCTTATCGGTTCTCTGGCAACCTTCGGCCGCATCAATCCGTTCGGCTTCATCGAAACCCCGTACCGTAAGGTCATCAACGGCCATGTGACCGACGAGGTCGAATACATGACCGCAGACCGCGATGCCGAGCACGTGATCGCACAGGCCAACCAGGAACTCGACGAGAACGGCAACTTCGTCAAGAAGCAGGCTCTTGCCCGAGTCGGCGAAGAGGAAGCAGTCGATGTGCCCGTCAGCTCCGTTGACTACATGGACGTTTCCCCGCGTCAGATGGTTTCCGTCGGCGCCTCCCTGATTCCGTTCCTGGAGCACGATGAGGGCCACCGAGCGCTGATGGGTACCAACATGCAGCGTCAGGCAGTGCCGCTGATCGAATCCGAGCGCCCGCTGGTGGGCACCGGTGCCGAATGGCGTGCGGCCGTCGATTCCGGCGATGTCATTCTGGCTGAGAAGCCGGGTGTGGTGACGTATGTTTCCGCCGACATCATCCGTGTGATGAACGACGACGGCACCACCAGCTCCTACAAGCTGGCCAAGTTCCTGCGTTCCAACCAGACCACCTGCTACAACCAGGTTCCGCTGATCCACGACGGCGAACGTGTGGAAGCCGGTACCGTGCTTGCCGATGGTCCGGCCACCCAGAAGGGCGAAATGGCACTGGGCAAGAACCTGCTCATCGCCTTCATGCCGTGGAACGGCTACAACTACGAGGATGCTGTGATCATCTCCCAGCGTCTCGTGCAGGACGACACCCTGAGCTCCATCCACATCGAGGAATATGAGATCGACGCCCGCGAAACCAAGCTGGGTGCCGAAGAGATCACCCGCGATCTGCCGAACGTCGGCGAGGACGCGGTGGCCAACCTCGACGAGCGTGGCATCATTCGCATCGGTGCCGAGGTCGAAGCCGGCGACATTCTGGTGGGCAAGGTCACCCCGAAGGGCGAGACCGAGCTGACTCCGGAAGAGCGTCTGCTCCGCGCCATCTTCGGCGAGAAGAGCCGCGAGGTGCGTGACACCTCGCTGCGCGTGCCTCACGGCGAAACCGGTACGGTGATCGCCGTCAAGGAGATCACTCGCGAGGATGCCGAGGAAGACGGCGACGAGCTGCCGAACGGCGTGAACCAGATGATCCGCGTCTACATCGCGCAGCATCGTAAGATCACCCAGGGCGACAAGCTGTCTGGCCGCCACGGCAACAAGGGTGTTATCTCCCGCATTCTGCCGGAAGAGGATATGCCGTTCCTTGCCGACGGTACTCCGGTCGACATCATGCTGAACCCGCTGGGCGTGCCTTCTCGAATGAACCTTGGCCAGGTGCTGGAACTGCACTTGGGCTGGATCGCGCACGCCGGCTGGGACATCTCCCTTGATCCGGATGCCGAAGCCGCTTGGAAGAAGTACATTCCGCAGGGCGCCGAAAAGGGCGAGCCGGGCACTCCGGTGGCAACTCCGGTGTTCGACGGCGTTCGTCCGGAAACCATCAAGGGCCTGCTGTCCTGCACCCTTCCGGATCGCGACGGCAACAAGCTGGTCGGCGACGACGGCAAGGCTGTGCTGTTCGACGGCCGTACCGGCGAACCGTATCCGAAGCCGATCTCCGTTGGCTACATGTACATGCTGAAGCTGCACCACCTGGTCGACGACAAGATCCACGCGCGTTCCACTGGCCCGTACTCCATGATCACCCAGCAGCCGTTGGGCGGTAAGGCTCAGTTCGGTGGCCAGCGTTTCGGCGAGATGGAAGTGTGGGCCCTCGAGGCCTATGGCGCCGCCTACACGCTGCATGAAATGATGACCACCAAGTCCGATGACGTCGACGGCCGCGTGCGTGTCTACGGCGCCATCGTGAAGGGCGACAACCTGCCGCCGGCAGGCATTCCGGAATCCTTCAAGGTGCTGCTTAAGGAAATGCAGTCCCTGTCGCTGAACGTCGAAGTGCTCAACGCCGAAGGCGTGGCCATCGACATGAAGGACGAGGACGACGATCCGTCTACTTCCTCCGACGATTTGGGCTTCAACATTGGCGCACGTCCTGACGCGGCCGCCAAGGAAGACCAGGTTGTGGAAGAACCTGAATTCCAGTGATCCCAAGGCTGGTCGCGTTGCCTGACAGCGCGGCGCGACCAGCCTGATGAAACGTGATTAAGCATTAAGAATCGATAGACAGGACAATAGAGTGCTGGACGTCAACGCATTTGACAAACTGAGGATTGGCCTGGCCACCGCCGACGACATCCGTAACTGGAGCCACGGCGAGGTCAAGAAGCCTGAAACCATCAACTACCGTACCCTGAAACCGGAGACCATGAATAAGCACACCTTTGGAAAGGTTGGGTAAGTAACCGGTTTCGATAAGTTTTTTGTAAAAATGCTGCCAAATCATAAAAGTAAAACCAAACATAAAGATCGTTTCATCCTTATGTTCTTCGAGGAAGTTCTTCATGCCTTCGATGTCCAATTCCATATTTTCATCCAGTGCATACTGACGTTTACTTCCGAACATGGAAAAACCTAAAATACCGGCTCCACGGGCAGAAAACATACTTCTATTCTTGACAACAGCTGATGTATCCAGTATCAGCATGGGCACACGCTTGGTGCCAATGAAGTGACTGACGATTTTTGTCAAACATTTCTGCTGGGCACTACTTGTTTCACGATCCAGAAAGATACGCGACACCTGCTGACCTGTAGTTCCCGATGATGTCATAGTCTTTACAATTTCATCTTTCTCACAACTGCGAAGTTCAAACTCCTTAAATAGACGAACAGGAAGGAATGGGAGCTTTTCGTAACCGGGAAGATTATCCATGTCCAGTTCCATTGCATCCATCATTCTACGATATGGCAGACATTGCTCATAATGTTTGCGTGTCAGTTCATGCAGACGATTATTGAGTAATTCGCGCTTTTGGTCTTTACTTAATGAATACGGGGATATTTCCAATATTTCGTTTATTTCCATACTCAAATCATTTTTTGAAGTTCAGGGTATTGTATCTTACCTGATGTGTATTTGGGAATTTCCGCAATCACTTGAATAGCAAATGCGCGGGGATTGAATCCGGTCTTCTCCACTAGTAAATTCTTGATTTGATCTTCTAGTCCTTCTTCAGTCACAAACACTGTTATCTTATCATCCACACCTACACATGCGCAATTTGAAGTAACTGCTTTTACGAGTTGTTCCGTAGCATCTAAATTACAACGATTACCCCAGACTTTTACAAATCGTTTCATACGTCCGGTGCCGGCGCTTCCGGTTCATCCTTCCCGTCGTAAATGCTGACATTCCCGCTGGCCTGTTCACCGGGAAACCTTAACGCCATGCGTTCATAAAGCGGTCCTGAAACCTCAACGCCCCGCGGGGTCCCCTCATAAACCCCGACCACGGGAACCTTTAGAAAAGCTCCGTTGCGTCCCAGAGAAATGCGAGCAAAAGGCCTATTCCCAAACTTAGCCTTGATAGCCTCATAAGCCTGCTTGGAAACATACGCTCCGGACGTACCATGCCGGACAAAAGAAACAGGGTGGTTCTCAAGAGGGGAAGGCAAATAAGGTCTTTGGCCCTTAATATATTGTGCCGCCTTCTTCTGCTGGGCCTCCCTCTCTTCTGGAGACACGTTCAACTCTTCCTGTTGCTCAAAAGAATACAAAGGCATGGACTCCAGCGCCTTCTTCATGCGGCTCTCGTCAGATCTTTTTTTGTCTTCTTCGGTAATAGGCCGATAGGCAAACCTGTTCCCGGCATGAAAAGCGGTAAATTGATGGATCTGCGCAAGATCTTGGGCAAGTGTGGCATTAGGATGAGCCTGTCTCCACTCTGTCATGGAAAGTTCCGTCTTATACAAAATATCTGCTTCCACCTCATCCCGCGTATTCTCTTCCTTCTTAATCTGCTCCTGGTCACCACTCTTGTAAGCATTAGCTA
>OKRY01002544.1_pt1 | contig 14163 bp, 13 predicted proteins | sample 1601121 | NCBI WGS metagenome assembly OKRY01 (sample SAMEA3541546, study PRJEB24748) | human gut metagenome | biome: human gut; feature: human-associated habitat; material: faeces | place: China | collected 2012
ATTTTCCAGGATGTCGATCTCCGGCCTTACAAAAAGGCTGTACCATTTTAAACAGAAATATAAGGTGGAATGCATTTCGGCACTCCATCATAACAAGCGTAAGACTAATTATCATATCCATCTGATCTTTGCGGAGCGTCAGCTTCTGGATAAGCCAATCGAAAAGATTGCAACCAGAAATATGTTTTATGATGAGCTGGGTAAGCATAGACGTACCAAGAAGGAAGTATTGGATGAGGCTGGGAATATCCGTAAGAAATGCAAGGTTATTAAAAAAGGGGAAATGTATGAGAGAAATCTGTTTACCAAGAAAAACGAACTTTTTAAGGCTGATGGATTCTTGGATGAGGTGAAGCGTTTATACACTGGTTTGATTAATGTCTGTGCTATAAAGGAAGAGGATAAACTCCATGTGTTTGACAGGAACGGGATGTATCTTGCTACTAAGAAGATTGGCAAGAATAATCCCAAGGCTGCGGAAATTGAAGCAGATAATATGGAACGTGTCAGATGGAATCAGACGGTGGACAGAGCATTGATATCGGGAGTTACTAAAGAAGATATCTTGAATGTGAAGCGTGAAAAGATATCGGAGGAGGTTAAACGTTCCATTGAATTATATGGGAATAAACCATCTTTTTTTGCAGAGATTATCAGACTTGCGATAAAGGCATTGGAACTGCTTATATCCAAGGTATTACTTGCAACGGCTAAGATAGCTGAAAGAGTAGTGAATGTGGTTCACGAGAAGGTTGTGGAGAAAGAGGTTCCGGTGCTGACGGAAGATCCTACGCAGGCAGTTGTGGTACAGGAGGAGACACAGCTTCCTAAGAAACCGAAGGAGCCATTGTTGTTGTCTAAGTATTCGATGATTATGGAATTGGCTGTGGAATTGAAGCGTAAGAATGAAGAAATCTTTGTTGTTGAACAGGAGCGGGGAAAACTGGAGATTGAGCTGTCTGAATATACCGGAGTGTTTAAGCAGAAGCAGAGGAAAGAGTTGCAGGAGAGAATTGTGCTTTTGGATAAAAAGGTGGCGAAGATGAATGCAGAGCTTTCACAGGTGCTTAGGGATGCCGGATATGCTAATACTGCTGAATTCTTTACAGAGCTTTTTGCTGTGCGTGAGGAGAAGCGGAAGCATGAGGAGGCTTGTAAGGAATGGCAGGAGGAGTGCATTAAGGCGAAGATTGAGGCAACGAAAGAGAGCCAGTATTTTGGGGATGTGGCTCAAGTTAGCAGGAATAGGAGTCGATAATGTATAGAGGGTGAGTTTTTTGAAAACACTCACCCATATTTGTAGATGAATATAAACTAAATGCAGTATAATATATTACTAGAGAATCTGCCGAATAATGTAGATATATCTTCTAAATAGTGTATAAGAGATATACAAAAATTAGAAGTAAGAAAGGATGATTTTATGGAAAAGAGGATGAAGCGTTATATTGTCGTTACTGCAATCATATTTGCTATAACATGTGTTGCAACTGTTGTTTTTGTGTATAATGTCAGCCATCTTTCTGTAGGAACAGTTGAGATTATAAGAACAATATTAAATTTAATCTTTTTATTGATAGCAGTCGCCATGATTGTTTATTTTGTTATCTGTGGAATTCTTATTATGAAGCGAGGAATCCATAATATTAAGAAGTGTGATGATGAGATTTTTAGGAAAATTGACCAATATAAAAAATGTTGGGGTGAAGACAAACATTATTATATAAAACAAATTCAAATAATAAATTTGTACTATGAAGAGGGTGGAAAAGTTGATGAGCTTGTGAAAAACAAAGAAATAGAAAGATTGTATGCACGTGCAGACTTTCTTTTGATTCAAAATTCTTTGTTTGATAATTTGATAACATGCTTCTACTCGTTAGTTATATCCGTCATTGCATCATTTGTATGTCAAATGATGGAGTGTGAAAGTGTATTGCTTATGTTTGTATGGATGGTAACAATATTGCTTTCTTTCTTTGGTATTATTTTGTCAAGATATGCTGAAAAGGGCCAGGCAGGATCATATAGATATTATATTGATGAATATGAAAGAGATCTGTTGTTACAAAAAATAACGGACTTAGAGAAGGAGTTAACGATTACTGGTGATGATGAACAAATTTTAGAAACGAAGCAGATTGTAATAAATGAACTTATTCGTATTAGACAAAAGAAAAAACTAAAAAAACAAAAAGAAAAATTAGAGACTGATATAAAGCAGGTAGGACAATTGGATTTGTGTATAGGTGATTATAATACATGCTATATTCAAAAAATTTATATAAATGGAGTGGTGGGGTGCTTGGTTTATGATAGAGAAAAGGGTAAAGAAAATAATTACATAGGTGAATTGAATTTGATAAATCAAGATTATTCAATATTATATCAAATATTGAATAGATATGACCTTATCTCGTATTGTGAAAACGAAAAGAAAGAAGTTCAAGGGAAGTAATGCTTCTTTTTGATTTGTATTAGATTTTTATAATAAAAGGATTGGTAAAATGATGGTTAGAGAAGCAAATAAAGATGATTTAGATGAAATATTACAGTTATACCTATATCTTCACGAAGACAGGGTTCCTGAAGATTCGGAGTATTTACGAAATACATGGGATAGTATTGTTAATGACAGGAATCATCATCTTATTGTCTGTGAAGTGGAAGGGAAACTTGTGGCATCCTGCGTATGTGTGATTATTCCTAATCTTACAAGAGGTGTTCGCCCATATGCATTCGTAGAAAATGTAGTGACGCATGTAGATTATCGGAAGAAAGGTTATGCAACTGCCTGCCTGAATTTTGCAAAGCAGATTGCCAAAGAGAATCATTGTTATAAGATGATGTTACTTACAGGTTCTAAGGAAGAAAGTACATTAAACTTCTATAGAAATGCCGGGTACAACAGTACAGATAAGACGTCGTTTATAAAGTGGATTAATATGTAAAATATGGAGAATGATTATGATATATAAATTAGCAATAATAGAAGAATTGCAGGCTGTGTACGATTTGGTGCAGCATACGATAAAAAAAGTATATCCGAAATATTATCCGGCAGAAGTGGTGGTGTTTTTCTGTGAGCTTCACAGCAAGGAGGCGATAAAAAGAGATATCGAAAAGGGATATGTAAGCGTCCTCAAAATAGATGGAAATATGATTGGCACAGGCTGTTTTGAAGATAATCATATTACAAGAGTTTATGTTTTGCCGGAACACCAGAAAATGGGCTATGGAACATTTATAATAAAGAATATCGAAGCTCAGATTATGGAAAAATATGATAAGGCATATCTGGATGCTTCATTGCCTGCAGCAGCACTTTATGAAAAACTGGGATTTTCTACAATAAAGCATGAGCGTTATCCGGTAGAAAATGGAGTGATACTTGCCTATGAGGTTATGGAAAAAGAACTTAATAAGGCGTCTACAGACATTTGTTATGATGGAAGAAGGTTCATTCCCAAAATGAATTCCGAGAATGGCGAGGTTAGTGAACAGACTGCCTTTACATATCATCAGAATGGAAAATTGTTATGGGCAGACTACAGTGGTGGCGATATATTGAGGGGTTCTTTGATAGGTACAGTATCAACTAACGGAGAACTTGATTTTGTATATCATCATATGAATCAGGATATGCAGGTAAAAACAGGAAAGTGTCATAGTGTACCAACTGTATTAGAGGATGGGAAAATAAAACTTTCGGAGAAATGGGAATGGACAAGCGGAGCCTGTTCTAAGGGAGAGTCTTTGCTGATGGAGGTGTAAGAAATGGCGTTTGATTTTAAGAAAGAATACAAAGAATTTTATATGCCGAAGAATAAACCGGAGATTGTAAATGTCCCGAAAGCTAATTATATTGCAGTCAGAGGGAAAGGTAATCCGAATACTCCGGATGGCGAGTACCAACAGGCGATAGGTGTATTGTATGCGGTTGCATATACATTAAAGATGAGTTACAAAACAGATTACAAGATAGAAGGATTTTTTGAATATGTTGTCCCTCCATTAGAAGGCTTTTGGTGGCAAGATAATGTCGATGGTGTGGACTACGGAAATAAAGACACATTTAACTGGATTTCTGTTATTCGTTTGCCTGAATTTGTTACTAAGAAGGATTTCGAATGGGCGGTAGAAACTGCAACGAAGAAGAAAAAACTGGATTGTACCAAAGCAGAATTTCTGACAATTGACGAAGGCTTATGTGTTCAAATTATGCATATAGGACCATTTGATAATGAACCGGAGTCGGTAGCGATTATGGATGCGTTTCTGGAAGAGAATGGATATGAAAATGATATAAATGAAAAACGTTTACATCATGAAATATATATGTCTGACGCAAGAAAGGTTGCACCAGATAAGTGGAAAACGGTTATCAGGCATCCGATTAAAAGAAAATAGTTGTTTATACGAAAGGAGTTGCAGAACATGAACAATAGAATAATTTATCGTCCATTGACGGCAACTCCATTCAAAAGTAATCGCTTTTATACGGAAATTGCCGTTGTTAAAGAATTGCAATCTTATATCAGATGCTATTGGGGAACAGAAAATCCACATATACAATTCGAAAATGATGATGCACCGGAATTGGTAATTCCGGATACTTGTGTGGATATTATATACCACATAGATTATACCGATAATACTGTAACCGGAGGATTTTGTGGGGTAAATGATTACAGTTTTCATGCACAGGGTAGAGGAACCATAAGTCATATAGTATCAACATTTGCTATTCGTTTTTATGCGTGGAGTGCATATGCATTTTCTGATGATTCCTTGCAATCTACTATGAATGGATACTTTGATGTGGGTTCAAGATTTGAATGGTTGGACAAGATTATTCGCCCTCGACTGTTGGAACTAAAAACATTACAAGAAAAGATTTCATTTATCGAACATATATTGCTTAAAAGATTATATTATGTGAGAGAAAATATAGTTGTTAACAATACGATACAGAATATTTTGTTAAATAAAGGTTCTTTGGGTATAGCAAATTTAGCAAAGGAATCCTTTGTAAGTACCAGACAGTTGGAACGATTATTTCATGAATATGTTGGCATCACGCCTAAAAAGTTAAGCAATTTGATACGGTACCAGTTCTTGTGGAGAGATGTTTTAGCTGAGCCGGATTTTGATGTGCTAAGTGCAGTTCATAAATATGGATATACAGACCAATCACACTTATTACGGGAATTCAAGAGATACCATTCCATGGATATACATAATGCAAGAATAATGGCTTTCAAGGATGTCGGAAATATACAAGATGTTTTTATATAAATTTCGTATAATAATTTTGATATTTTGACAGATAGGAGAGGATGAAGAACTATGAAATACTGTACCACCGTAATAGCAGTGCGAGACATGGAAAAATCTTTGCAGTTTTATAAGGATTTATTTCATCAGGATGTACTTGTGGATTTGGGAAAAAATAAGACTTTGACTTGTGGCTTGGCATTGCAGCAGGGGTTGGAATATATAGCTGGATTTGATTAGAGTACCATGAAATTTCGCTCCAATACCATGGAGTTGTATTTTGAAACAGAAGATTTTGATGGGTTTATGAAATTGTTAGATTCATATCCACAGGCGGAAAGACTTCATGAGCCGAAGACTTTTCCTTGGCTTCAGAGAGGAATCCATATCTTTGATCCGGATGGACATTTAATAGAGGTTTCGGAGAGTATGTATTCGGTTGCCTGTAAGCAGTTTAAAGAAGATAAAACTATAGAAGAAACTGCGAAGCTGGTTCAACATCCCGTTGATGTGGTGAAGGAGTGGTATGAGGAGTATCAAAAAGAACTGATAAGTATCTGTGGCACGGATTGTAGTGCGTGTTATTGTTTTGGCAAGATGTGCAATGGCCGTAATTCCTGTAAGGGAAAAGTTTTTCATGCACCGGAAGGAAAAGCCTGTCCGATTTATGACTGTGTCATAAATAATAAGTGCATGCATAATTGTGGAGAATGTGGGGAAATACCTTGTAAGATATGGTTTGATACCAGAGACCCAAAGTTTTCTGATGAAGAATTTAATGAAAATATAGCAATGAGGGTACAAACATTGAAAAAGGAATAGAGGTAGTTATGTCAAAGAATAAAGAGCTTGCAGATTACATAATGGATCAACTATCTGATTTAGGAAATGTACGAAACATTCCTATGATGGGTGGATATATTTTTTACTATAAAGAACGGATATTTGGTGGGATTTATGGCAATGGTTTTCTTGTAAAGATTACAGAGGCCAGTAAGAAGTTTATGCCGGACAGTGAACCGGAACCACCATATGAAGGTGCAAAACCTATGTTACCAGTAACTATTTTGGAGGATAGAACTCGCTTGCAAAATATGGTGGAAGAAATGTATCCGGAATTACCGGAGAGAAAAACAAAAAAGAAAAAAGTATAAATTGTGGAAAGTCACTCAGTTTACGATAATGTAAATTGGGTGATTTTTAAATTTGAAAAGCAAGATACACTAAAGTGAGAAAAATTCACATATAAATGTTGATTTTTGTGAAAATCTGTATATAATAGAAAGTAGAAAAGTGAGGTAGCAATCATGTTAATACAGTTTAATTTTAAGAATTTCAAATCATTCAGAGAAGAGGCTACTTTGGATTTGTCTGCGGCAAAGATGACTGAGTTTTTAGACAGAGTGGTGACTGTTGGCAGTGAGAAGATTTTGCCGGTTGCTGCCATTTATGGTGCAAATGCAAGCGGAAAGTCCAATATATACAATGCTTTTGAGTATATGTCTGATTATGTTGCAGAGTCCTTTAAGTACGGAGACGAGGAGGAAAAGTTCGAAGAGTTCAGACCAACTCCGTTCTTGTTTGATTCCACATCTGCTGATGCAGAATCCAGCTTTGAAGTGTATTTCACATTGCCTGGTGATAAGTCTGCAAGAACTTATAACTATGGTTTCTGTATCAACAAGGAAGGTGTAACGGAAGAGTGGCTTAATTCCAAGGCAAAGACTGCAAGAAAGTACAGCACTGTATTTTATCGTGGAACTACAGACGAGGAGCTTGATTTGTCCGGTTTTCCTAAGAGTAGCAGGGATAATATTCAGGTGGCATTGGAAAAGCAGGTGCTTATTATATCTTTGGGAGCAAAGCTTAAGATTGGTAAGTGTAAGGCAATCAGGGATTGGTTCCTTGCTAATGAGTTTGCTGATTTTGGGGACCCTTTTACTAATTTCTTTATGTCACGCAGATTGCCTAAAGGATTTGTGGAAGATAAGGATGTGCAGCAGAAAGTTGTGGAATATTTCGCATCCTTTGATGAACATATCAAGGATTTTAGAATTGAAAAGGTTCCTCAGGAGGCTGAAAGTAAGGAAGAAAGATACAAGATTAACGCACTACACAAGATGATTGATTCTGATGAAATGGCGGAAATTCCTCTAGGATTGGAGTCCGCTGGAACCTTGAAGATGTTTGCGTTATATCCGGAATTGCAAGAAGTGTTGGAGAAGGGGAGCGTATTCTTCATCGATGAATTAAATGCACGTTTGCATCCGTTACTTGTAAGGAATTTCCTGCTTACATTCTTGAATCCGGAGATAAACACTAACCATGCACAACTTGTATTTACAACCCACGATACATGGCAGTTGTCTAACCAGTTGTTGCGTCGTGACGAAATCTGGTTTGTGGAAAAGGATGAAAGAGGCGTATCCACACTTTACTCATTGGCTGACTTCGTGGATGAGGATGGTTCTCGTATCCGTAAGGATGAAAGCTATGAGAAGAATTACCTAATTGGAAAGTACGGTGCGATTCCTACCTTAAGGAGTATTGATATTTTTAAGGAGGATTGAGTATGGCGAAAAAGGACAGAACAGGTAATAGAAAAAAGAGAGACCAGAGAAAACAATTCAAGGTGCCGGAATTGGGCTACTATTTGATTGTTACGGATACAGAGGCTACGGAATGCTGCTTCTTTACCGGTCTTCATCAGGCATTGCCGGAAGATGTGAGAAATAAGCTTGTAATAAAGGTGGTAGAAACAAAGACTCGTACCATGATTGATAAATGTTTGGAACTCACTGCTTATGATGCACAATATCGTATTCCTTGGATTGTGTTTGACAGAGACCAAGTACAAGGGTTTGATGAGATTATAAAAGAGGCAGAGGATAAAGGAGTACAAGCGGGCTGGTCTAATCCATGTTTTGAAATATGGATGTATGCCTATTTTGGTTCCATGCCGGCAATCCAAGAATCTTGGACTTGTTGCGCAGATTTTGGACGAGTGTATGAAACCAAGACCGGGTAAAAGTATTCCAAGGCAGATGAGCAGATGTATGGAAAACTCTGCAAAGCTGGTGACGAGGAAAAGGCAATCCAGATAGCACAGCAGAAACTGGAACAGTGTAAAAGAGAAGGTAAGACAAAGCCATCAGAGATGTGTCCGTGTACGACGGTGCATGAACTGGTGGGAGAAATTAAGGGTAAGGTGCTATATGTGTAGGAAATATAGAGTAGAGGAGGAAATAGAATGTACTTTAAATCGCTAAAAATGGTTAATTTTCGTAAGTTTAGAACAACAGAAAATATAATCGAATTTGCAGATGCTGAATCATATGAAAAGCAGAAATGCGATAATCAAGTAGATGTTAATGTTGCATCTACAGTTACATTAGTTGTAGGAAAGAATAATGCAGGAAAGACAACTATAATTCAAGCATTGGATAAATTGGTAAATCATAACGATAAATTTGGCGTAAAAGATTTTAATATGGATTACCTTAAAGAAATGGCAATGAAATATCAAGAAGACAATTTTGAAGAAATACCATCTATTGATTTTGAAATAACAATAGGTCTTGATAAAGGCAAAGACGATTATGTAACCAATATTGTTCCTTTTTTGACAATAGGTGGGGTTACAGCAACAGAAGTTACTATTTCTGTAAAATTTGAATTGACAGAAAAGGAAACCTTTATTAATGCTGTAAAAGCTGCTTTTAGTAAGGAAAAGAAAAAATTTAATGCATTATATGAGTTGAGTAATGTGATAGAAGACAAGATTTCGTTATTTAAGATTAATTATTATAACGCAAAAGGCAAAATGGTAGAAAGATTTCGATTAAATCAGCTAATAGAATTTGTGCCTATTCTAGTCACAAATATTGAGTCAGGAAATGCGTTATCTCAGGCATTTAACCGTATTGTTAAGTACCGATATGAGAATACTTTTTCATCTGATAAGCAACAAATTGAAAACGAGCTGGATACAATTAATGACAAACTTACACAAAATATTGATGCATCGCACACAAAAGATATTAATACATCCTTAGATAAAATTGTATCTGGAAATTCAATACAAGTGAATTTATGTGCGGATATTACATTTAAAAAGTTAATGGAAAATCTTATTCGATATGAATATGTTGAAGGGGATAAATATATTCCAGAAAATCAGTTTGGATTGGGATATAGTAACTTGATGATGATAATTGCACAATTGATTGATTATATTGAAAAGTATCCCGAGAGTTCTTTTAATAGTAAGGTTAATCTTATTAGTATAGAAGAACCAGAAACACATATGCATCCACAAATGCAAGAATTGTTTATTCAGTATATAAACGATGCAATAAATATATTGCTTGAAGCGAAAGATAAGCATGTAAACAGTCAGTTGGTAATAACAACTCATTCGTCACATATTGTTAATAGTAAGATTCAGACAGGCGGGACCTTTAATAATATTAATTATATTACGGAAAGAAATGGAATATCGGCGGCCGTTTTGTTAAATGATAATGTAGTATCTCCAAATGGTGATAATGCGGAAGAAAACTTTAAGTTTATTAAAAAACATATAAAGTTTGGAGTTTCGGATGCTTTGTTTTCAGATGCGGTTATTTTTGTTGAAGGGATAACAGAAAATACAATTTTGCCTTATTATATAGCAGAAGATCTAGATTTATGTATGGAAGAGTCAATCGGTAGAAAATCTGTTGACTACCAAGTTCTATGATTTGCCCCATTTTTGCAGTAAGGAGATACAGGATGATATACTTGAGTTCTTTAATCAAAATTTAAAATAGAAAGCGATGAAAATTAAGATGTTGATGGCATTTGTTGCCTTGTTGTTTTCTGCTTTTACGGCAGACCGCACAATTACTATCTTTATGATAGGTGACTCGACTATGGCTAACAAACCCTTAGAGGGAGGTAATCAGGAACGTGGATGGGGCCATGTGCTGGGAGGATATTTCAGTGAGAATATTCGTGTGGAAAACCATGCTAGAAATGGTCGGAGTTCTAAAAGTTTTATTGATGAAGGATTGTGGGAGGTAGTAATTAATAAAGTAAAGCCGGGTGATTATGTTTTTATTCAGTTTGGGCATAATGATGAGAAGGCCGATGAGAAACGTCATACTGATCCCGGATCTACTTTTGATGCCAATCTACGCCGTTTTGTAAAAGAAACACGTGCTAAAGGGGGAATTCCCGTGTTGTTCAATGCCATTGTCCGTCGTAATTTCCGGAATAATAAAAATGCGGTAGCCGAAGATGATGTGCGCAAGGATTTGTCAAAGGGGAGTGTTTCTCAAGATGGAGAAGTGTTGATTGATACTCATGGAAAATATTTGGAGTCTCCGCGTAACGTGGCAAAAGAGTTGGATGTGCCTTTTGTGGATATGAACAAGATAACGCATGATTTGGTGCAGGAGATGGGACCGGAGGCTTCAAAAAAATTGTTCATGTGGATTCCTGAAGGTGTGTGTGCAGCTTGTCCGAAAGGGCGTGAGGATAATACGCACCTGAATGTATATGGGGCGCGTACTATTGCTGGTTTGACGGTGGATGCTATAGCTAAAGAGGTTCCTGCATTGGCGCCTTTTGTACGTCATTATGATTTTGTAGTGGCAAAAGATGGCAGTGGTGATTTCTTTACCATTCAGGAAGCGATTCATGCTGTCCCCGATTTTCGTAAAGCAGGACGCACTACTATTCTAGTCCGTAAAGGGGTATATAAAGAAAAAGTGGTTATTCCTGAAAGCAAGATTAGTGTTTCTTTGATAGGTGAGGACGGAGCAATTCTGACAAATGATGATTTTGCTGCTAAAAAGAACTATTTCGGAGAAGAAATGTCTACCTCCGGTTCATCAACCTGTTATATCTATGCTCCCGATTTCTATGCTGAGAATATCACTTTCGAGAATAGTGCCGGCAGAGTGGGGCAGGCAGTGGCCTGTTTTGTTAGTGGAGATCGCGCTTATTTCAAAAACTGTCGTTTTTTGGGAAATCAGGATACTTTGTACACTTATGGCAAAGACAGTCGTCAGTTTTATGACCATTGTTATATAGAGGGTACAGTGGATTTTATTTTTGGCTGGTCTACGGCATTGTTTAAGGATTGCACCATCCATAGTTTGGGTGATGGGTATGTTACCGCTCCTTCTACAGATCAAGGCAAAAAATATGGCTATGTTTTTATAGGCTGTAAATTGACGGGTGTGGCTGAGGCTCAGAAGGTGTATTTGTCCCGTCCTTGGCGTCCTTATGCACAGGCTGTTTATATTCATTGTGATTTGGGAAAGCATATTCTTCCGGTGGGTTGGAACAACTGGGGCAAAAAAGAAAATGAGGAAACCGTATTCTATGCTGAATACCGGAATACGGGAGAAGGGGCGGCTACCGCTTCGCGTGCTTCGTTTGGAAAGCAGCTGAACGATATCAGTAATTATAATGAAGCACAGATTTTGGCAGGTGATGACGGATGGAATCCGGTGGAAAATGGAAATGTGTTGTTGCAGAATTTAAAGAGATAAGCTGTTCTTTCTACCAGTAATAATACTTTGTCACTGTAGGGAGGAATTCTATTTGCTCCTATGGAAAGTGTCAGGGAAGAGTAGAATGATAAAAGGGGGATTTAACTTTGCCCCTTTTATTTTTTTAGGAACTTGTATGTCAGTATCTCTCGTTTTTTATGTATTTTTGCCATACTATATATGAAAATCTACGAAATGAAAAGACACATTCTGTTTATACTTACTTTGCTGCTCTTTTTTTATGCAAAAAGTCAGCCTAATTGTATCTTTACTCATTATTCTTCGGAAAACGGTTTATCTCAGAACTCCATCATGAGCATGGTACAAGACCATAATGGAGTTTTATGGTTCTCTACTTGGGATGGAATCAACCGGTTCAACGGTTATGACTTCAAAGTTTATAAAGCCAGACAAGGGAATAAAATTACTATGACTAACAACCGGGTAGACTTATTGGAAGTAGACCCTTATAATTATATTTGGCTGCAAACGTATGATTACCGTGTGTATCGTTTTGACCAAAGAACAGAGAAATTCGAACAAATCCCTGCTGAAGGTGAAGAGGAGGGTATGCGTTTCTCTTCTATTAAAATATTGCCCGACAGTGTCATTTGGCTACTTTCTGAAAATGAGGGGGCTGTCCGTGTGAAAACAAACCCTAAAGATTACAGTATAACTACCCAAGTATATGCTACTCATAGTCGTGGAGGAAATGCCGTTCATATTAATCAGGTTTTTAGCGATGCTTACAATCAAGAGTGGTTGCTTACTGATAACGGTCTGCTGAAGATTACGAATGATAAAGAAGAGCCTGTCTCTTATTTTGTGAATATCCAGTCAGGCAAAGATGAACCCGTACAGGCCTTCTACTCTTTTTGCAGTTATGGTGACGAACTTTATTTTGGATCAGACAGAGGACGGATATGGTGCTATTCTTTGCAGAATGAAATCTTTCGTCTTTGGGAATTGCCGGTAAAGGATAAAGTGATTGCTATAAATGAAATAAAAGGTACGGGACTGTTGATAACGACTGCCCATGAAGGATTGATATTGTATCATTCGGATACAAAAGAGTGTAAAGTCTATAATAAATCCAATTGTCCCGAATTCCCGGCAGACGCTTTCCGTTCTGTTTATGTTGACAGTAAGCAGGAAGCATGGTTTGAGATGACCGAATGGGGAAAAGTTTGTCATTTCAATCCTTTGACGGAAGTATTTAAGCAAGAAAAGATGCAAGTGGAGCCTCGTGGTGCCGATCGTTCCTATCCCAGTTTTCATATTTGTGAAGACTTGAACGGTAATTTGTGGGTACATCCGCAAGGAGGAGGGCTTTCTTGGTATGACAGAGAGGCAAATCGGCTGTTGCCTTTCTATAATGATCCCGATTCACCCGATTGGCACTTTTCCAATAAATTACATTCCATGTTATCCGATAAGCAAGGCAATCTTTGGTTATGTACTCATTCTAAGGGGTTGGAGAAGATTACTTTTTTAGGAAGCCAGTTCCATATTTATCCCCGCATGGGTCACAGTTATGACTTGAATTCCAATACGGTACGTGCGTTGTTTGAAGATAGCGAACATCGCATCTGGATGGGAAAACGGGATGGTCAGATTGAAATTTATTCTTCTGATTTAGATTTTCAGGGTATTCTGACTGAAGAGGGGGATATAGCCAAATCTGGCAGACCGTTACGGGGAGTTCCTTATCATATCATGCAAGATTCTCACGGAAACATTTGGATTGCGACCAAAGGGGATGGTATTATTCTGGCAGAAAAGGAGGGGACCCATTTTAAGTTTACTCGATTCAAATATGATGAAGATGATATTTATAGCCTGAGTCATAATAGTGTTTACTGGTTACATGAAGACAAGCATGGACGCATTTGGGTGGCAACTTTCGGTGGAGGGTTGAATTATATTCAGAAAACTCCTGAAGGGAAATATGTGTTTATAGACATTTGGTCTACGGGATGTAATCCTTGTGTCGGAGAGGTTCCTTATATCAAAGATATGGAACACCGTTTTGCCGGGAAACCGATCACGTGGGTTTCTATTTCAATGGATTTAAATAAAAAAGAGTGGTTGGATTTCTTGAAGGAAAAGGGAATGAATGGAATACAGTTGATATGTAACAAAGGGTATAAAGATCCATTCCCGAAACAAATAGCATTGAGGGGAATACCACGATTCCTATTGTTGGATAAGGAAGGAAAAGTAATTGATTTTGAATCGTTGAGACCTTCTAATCCGGTGTTGGGAGAGTTGTTGCAGTTGATGTTGAATAAAAAATGAAGGGCTGATGTGTGGCTCTTTAGTATATGTTTTATTTAAATTTTTG
>OKRY01002549.1_pt1 | contig 14152 bp, 9 predicted proteins | sample 1601121 | NCBI WGS metagenome assembly OKRY01 (sample SAMEA3541546, study PRJEB24748) | human gut metagenome | biome: human gut; feature: human-associated habitat; material: faeces | place: China | collected 2012
GGCTTTCAACATTTGCGGAGCATTCTGCTCTTGCCGACCTTTCCGATAGATTTCACAAAAACTGCACCCTGCCCAATGTGAAGTACGTCGGCTTCCAGACCGGCAAAGCACTCGAAGCCCTCGTGGCCGGGGCGCTGTTCACCCTGCACCTGTCCATCTGGTACGAAAACTGTCCGCTGGCTCTGCTGGAATCCCAGTCCCTCGGCACCCCGGTGCTCTGCAACCGGATCGGCGGCATCCCGGAACTGGTGGAAGAGGGCCGCACCGGCATCCTGAACGACACCTTCACCCCGGCCGCCTACGCAGAAAAGATCCGGGCGCTCTATGCAGACAAGCCCCTGCTGGCCGAGATGTCGGCCCACTGCATCCAGAAGAAAGACCGCATGATGACGCTGGAACGCTACTGCGACCAGCTGCTGGCCCTGTATGGCGATGTGATGAAGAACGCCTGATGAATCGGAATTTTTCTGTATTATCAACTGAATGTAAAGGAACGACGTCTATGAACGATCTGCTGCGAAAGACCCGGCGCGCCTTTCATCTGCTACGGGAACTCCTGAAATATGAAACTGCCACCTGCTGTGCTGCTGTTCTGAAGTGCTGGAACAAGGATTACCGGCATGTCTGGCTCGTCTCCGAGCGGGGCCGCGAAGCGCGGGACAACGGCTACCACATCTTTGCCTACCTGAACCGGGAGCATCCTGAATTGAACAGCTGGTTCGTAGCAGACCCCACCCTGCCGGACTATGAGCGGGTGCAGGTGCTGGGCCGGGTCGTGCCCTACCGCAGCTGGAAGCACTATCTGCTCTGCGCCGCATCAGAGATGAAGATCAGCACCCATGTGCTGGGCTACACCCCGGAGATCGACAGCTACTACATGCTCGACAAGCTCCATGTGGTCCATGGCCCCCGCGCCTTTTTGCAGCATGGGGTCATCATCGACGACATGAAATGGTATCACTACCCCAACATCCGCACCGACCTTTTCGTCTGCTCCCTGCAAAAAGAACGGGATTTTGTAGAATCCGCCTATCATTATCCAGCTGGTATTGTCAAACGGCTGGGTCTGTGTCGGTTTGACGCCCTGCTGCGCCCCCACGAGACCAAGCGCCAGCTGCTGCTGATGCCCACCTGGCGCACCTACGCCATCGAGCGGAAGACCCAGGCCGAGTTCGAGCAGAGCGACTATTTCCGGCACTGGCAGGACGTCATCTCCAGCCCGGAGCTGGAGGCGCTGCTGGAGAAGCACGGCTATGAGGCCGTCTTCTACCCTCATTTCGAGGTGCAGCGTTTTCTGAGCAGCTTCCACACCGCCAACCCGCGGGTGAAGATCGCGGCGCTGGGTGAGGCCGATGTGCAGACCCTTCTGATGGAATCCGCCGTCATGGTCAGCGATTTTTCCAGCGTACAGTTCGATTTTGCCTATATGAAAAAGCCCCTCCTCTATTACCAGTTCGATGAGGCACAGTATTGGGGCGTACACCACGACGTCGGCTACTTCAGCTACCGGGACGACGGCTTCGGGCCTGTGGTCACCGAGCAGGCAGCGCTCTTCCGGGAGCTGGACCGCGCTCTGGCCCAGAACGGCATGATATCCCCCTTCTACGCAAAGCGTGTGGACGCGCTGTTCGACCAGGTGGATGACCAGAACTGTGCCCGCAACTATCAGGCCATCGTGGAGCTTTTGAACTGAACGAACGCGAAGAGCCGCGGCTTGCCCGCAGGCTCGCACAGGAGGGCAGATGCAAAGTTTTATAAAACTACTCTTTGGGGGATATGGCAGCGGAAACTGGGAGTATCTTGCGCAGCATGGAGGAACACAATTCCTGAAGTGGAAACCGGCGCAGCGGCCGTTCTGGCTGCCGCTGCTCTACATTGCCATGATGGGCATCGGGTTCTGGTACCGCGGCATGGGCCTGCCCTGGTTCATGAAGTACCTGGTGCAGGCCGCCGTGGTCGGCCTGGCCGCCTGTTTTCTGCTCATCGCCGGAGACTTCAACCGATTGCCCCTCATCGGGGAATATTACATCATCTTTCTCATCCCCTTTGTGATGATGGCGGCGTGGTCCATGCTTGTCTGGTCGCTGGATTTCCAGCAGCTGAACTACATGTCCCGCGGGTGTTCCACCATCCTCTACCACATGATCTCGCTTACCTCGATGTGCGCAGCAGTGTATCTGTTCGGCGGCAAAGCCATCGACTACACCTTCTACGGCATGTGCATCGCCAATGTCTGCATCCTGGTGTTCGACAGCCTCCGGCCTTACGGCCTGAGCGAGTTCATCACCGGCTTCATCGCCTTTGCCAAATCCGGCGGCGTAGACACCAATGCGCCCATCAAAGCGCTGGAAGTCCACGACCTGACCTTCGGGTTCGGGCTGATGGTCCTCTATTACGCCCTCTTTGAAAAAGGTTGGCGGCGGGTCGTCCATCTCACACTGGCGGCGGGCTTCTTCTATCTGGGTCTCAAGCGCATCGCCCTCATCGGTATGCTCGGCGTGCTGGTGATGCACCTGTTCATCACCCGGCTCAAGCCCAAGGGGCAGAACTTTGTGCTCCATTCCATCTCCATCTTCGCCATCGCCGCCTGCCTGTTCTACGTCTTCTTCATCTGGTCGGGCCTGTTCAGCTGGACGGTGGACACCCTGGGCATCGACACCATGGGCCGCAAAGGCCTGTACGAAGCCTTCACCGACCTGTATTCCTTCAGCCCTACGTTCCGCGGCTACGGCATCGGCTGGGTCACGCGGTATATCAGCATCATGAATGCAGCGGGCATCGGCGTCTTTGGCACCCACGACTTCGGCGGGATGCACAACGACCTTGTGACCATGTACATTGAGCTTGGCTTCTGGGGCTTTTCCTTCTGGATCTGGCTCAGCTGGCAGGGCAAGGTCGTCTGGTGCCAGAAGCAGTACGGCACCGAGACCGCTTTCCTGCTGTTGTACTGCACCATTTATGCGTTTGTGACCTACGCGACCGACAACACCGCCTTTTACTGTTATATGAACACGATCTTCATGCTGCTGCCCATCGGCCACGCCATGAAGCTGCTGGATCGAAACGAGGTGATCTACAACCATGCCATCTCCCAAAACAAACCAACCGAACCGCCCGCAAAAAAGTAAGTTCTGGGCGCTGGTCGAGCTTCTCTGCCAGGGGCTGTGGAAGCACCGCCTCCTCTACCTGGCCCTCATCCTTCTGGTGATGTGCTCCACCAGCTTTGTGATGTACCACCTGAAAGCCCGCACCGCAAAGATGATGATCGCCCTGAACTACGAGGAAGCCACCAGAGGGCTTTACCCCAACAACACCCGGTTCAACATCTCGCTCATCAAATCGGACGACGTGCTGGACCGCGCCATCGCAAAGGCCGGCCTCGAAGGCCAGGTCACCGCGCAGGATATGGCTGAAAACATCACGGCCTGGGCTTCCAACGTCAACGGAATGCAGCTGCCTTCCGACACCACGAGCTATAAGATCGCCACCACCTACACCATCACCTACGAAAAGAACGACGAGATCGGCCCCCGCATCTCGGCCAGAGATATGCTCGGCCTGATCGTCGAGTCCTACAAAGAGGTCTTCTACGAGGACTATACCTACGTCGAGATGGGCATCTCCCCCGATTGGTCCGAGTGCGACAAGCAGGAGTACATGGAGATCGGCTCCTTCTTTGATAAGGAGTGCCAGAAGCTCCACCGCTTCCTGAACACCAACGCCAAGGAGAACGGCACCTTCCGCTCCGAACTCACCGGCGAGACCTTCACCTCTCTGCGCCAGAAGGTGGACAATTTCACCAGCATCGACCTTGAAAAATACGATTCCTATGTTTTGCAGAGCGGCCTCTCCAAAAACCGGGAACGCTACATCAGCAAGCTGGAATACCAGAACTTTCTGAAGAACATCAGCTACCAGAAACTCATGGCTGAATACCAGAACCGCCTGCACACCATCGAGATCTACGATTCGGCCCTGACTGCCGTTGTTCTGATCCCCACGCTGGACACCCAGAACAACTTCTATATGTCCCGCACCAAGGTCGCCATCGACTACCAGGCCTCGGCAGCCGAGAGCGCCAACGACTCCGCCAACGATACGATGGCCATCATCCAGAAAAACGAATACGCCATCCGCCAGATGAATGCCCAGACGGCCAATACGCCTTCCAGCGTTGCAACCGCCGAGAGCATGATCCAGGATATGAAGCAGAAGCTGGAGAACCTTATCGAGACCTCCCGGATCCTCAACAAGGAATACATCCGCTACAAGACCAAAAACTACCTGACCATCAGTTTCGAGAAACGTTCTCTGGCCGACGAGCTGAGCATCAAGTGGATGATCCTGACCGGCGGCGTCACGTTCTGCGCACTCTGCGCCTGGGTCCTCGCCAAGAGCAAAGTCATCCGCGATAAGGACAAAACGAAATGAAAAGCTTTAACATCATCCGATATCTGAAAAAATGGTGGCCGCTCATCGCGCTGATGTCGTTCTGTGCAGGCGTGTTCTTCATGCGCTATGCCACCAGCAATCAGGCCTATACGGCGCAGTCCATCATCAAATACAACTACTCCCAGGCCGAGGACGGCAAGACCCCCAGCGGCGGCGAACTGGATGTTTCGGAGATCTTCTCTTCCTCCGTCGTCAAGCAGGCCATTGAAAATCTGGACCTGACCGTCAACGTGGATACCATCCGCTCCGGCGGCACGGTCACCCCCATCGTGCCCGACGATGTGGCCAAGACCCAGGCGGCCAAAATTGAAAAAGGTGAGGACGTGGAGGAATACCAATCCACCGAATACCTCGTCACGCTCTCGCTCAGCAGCAATTACAACACCGAGTACGCCCGCACCATGCTGGATGAGATCCTGAGCTGCTACTTTGCCAGCTTCGGCGAAAAATACGTGGACTATTACACCATCCCCAACAATGCCTCTGCGCTGGACGGCCATGGCTACGACTACCTCGAACAGGCGGAGATCCTGAAAAACACCGTTTCCGAGATCTCCTCCAACCTCATCAACTGCCAGAAATCGCACCCGGAGTTCATCTCTTCCCACACCGGGATGTCTCTCTCGGACCTGCTCGATGAGTACAACTACGTCGGCGACGTTGAGATCCCCTATCTCTTCTCCGAGATTTTGGGCGGCAAGCTGACGCAGAACCGGGAAGTCCTGCTCAAAAAATACCAGGAGCGCTACAACACCTACATCATGGACGGCGATGTGGACACCGAGAAGGTCGCCGCCGTACTGGAAGTCATCCAGAGCTACGGCAACAAGAACAAGGACGGCTCCCTCTACTATCAAAGAGGAGCCCGGACCGGCACCGAGGATGACGCCGGCGGCTTCGTGCTGAACGATGTCTACGAGTATGACACCAAAGTAGACCGCACCACCGTCTACGACACCCTCATCAGCGACTACGTGACGATCCTGAACCGCAAGTCCAGCAACGTCATCGACGCTGCCTACTGCCAGTATATCATCGACGTGTTCCAGGATGCATCCGACTCCACGGACGTTTCCAGCAAGAACAAGGCCTTCTCCCAGCAGTCTGTGGAACAGGAGATCGACGCCCTGCAGAGTCAGCTGAACTCCCTGTATGAGAGCCTCTCCATCACCATGAAGGAGTACAACGAATACTGCGGCGCGGTCAATCTGGGCGTTCTGGCCAGCACCACGGTCAGCGAGAAGATCAACGTCAAGCTGTACATCCTGCTGGGCGTCGCGGTCTTCTTCATCCTGGGCGTCTGCGGCGCCATCCTGCTGGGCCGTATCCAGGACTTTGTGGAATACATGTTCTTCACCGAGCAGTCGCTGGATATGCCCAACCGCACCGCCTGTGATCTGTTCATCCGGAACAACAGTAGCCGCGTCCTGCCGGACGATACCGTTTGTGTGGTGGTGGAGCTGACCAACCTGAGCCAGATCAACACCGCCTACGGCCGCGAACGCGGCAACGCGATGCTGGACCAGTTTGCCGGCTTCCTGAAGGAAGCCTCGGCCACCTGCGGCACCGTCTATTACAACGGCGGCCAGCAGTTCATCGGCTTCTTCGACCAGTGCCGGATGGAGGACGCCGAGAGCTTTGCCGATTACTTCCACCGCCTCATCGCGGCCTACAACGCCGAGAGCACCGAGGCGACCTACGAATACGCCATCGGCATTTCGGAGAGCAAGGCCAACAATGCCTATTCCATCCGCGCACTGCTGCGCGAGGCAATGCGCTCTAAAACCAGACAGGAGGGATAATCTTTGGCTTCTCATTACGCACCCCGCAAGGCCCGTTTCGGCCCTTTGAAAAAAATCGTCCTGGGCATTCTTCAGTTCGTGTTGGGGCTGGCGGTGCTGCTGGCGGCCCTGTGGGGCATCTTCACCCTTATTGCAAAGCATCAGAGCTTCGTCGAGAGCTACTATCAGGTCCAGTCCGACAAGCTGACCTCGAACGTCCGGGTCGTGCAGCTGTCCGATCTGCATCTGCATGAGTTCGGCGACCACAATGCGGATCTGATCGAGCGGATCACCGCGCTCAAGCCGGACATCATCGCCATCACCGGCGACATGAACGACAAGCTGGTGGACGACTATTCGGTCGTCACCGACCTGTGCGAAGAGCTTGTCAAGATCGCGCCGGTGTACTATGTGCCCGGCAACCACGAGTGGCCCAAGATCGTGTTTGACCACTCCCCCATCCGGGAAGATCTGGAGGCCATCGGCGTCCACTTCCTGGCAGACGAGACCGAGACGCTGGAGGTGAACGGCAACACCATCGCCATCGGCGGCGTGGCCGAAGCACCCGCTTCCTACGAGCGGTACGCCAGTGCATATTTCGAGAGTTTTGAGCAGCTGGATGCCTTCAAGCTGCTGCTGGTCCACTACCCGGAATATTTTCTGGAGGACGGCTTCTTCTCTGACGTGCCGGTCGATCTGGCGCTCTGCGGCCACACCCACGGCGGGATGATCCGCATCCCCGGCATCGGCGGGCTTTACACGCCGGATCAGGGCGTTCTGCCAACGCTGACCGAGGGTCTGCATCAGATCGGCGACACCTCCCTCGTCATCAGCCGCGGTCTGGGCGACGGCAAGGACAAGTGCATCCCCCGCGTCAACAATCCGCCGGAACTGGTCATCGTGGACATCAACTGGTTCTGAGAACGTTCTATCCTGCCAAATGGCAGCAAAACGCCCCCTGGTATCGCTGCGATACCAGGGGGCGTTCCTGTTTTCCTTCTACTTCAAAATACTTAGAACTTGAACAGATTCACGATGCGCTCCCACAGGCGGGTGAAGAAGCTGCCCTCCTGGGTAGTAGTCTCGGCCACGGCCGTATTCTCGGTAGCGGCCACGGTCTCACCGGTCTTATAGATGAACTTCACGTTGGAAGAAGCGCCTTCCGGTGCACCGGCGAAGCTGGTGTAGTTCTCCAGGCGGCTGGTCATCTCGTCCAGGACCGTCTTCAGGGCGTGGATCTGGTCGGTGTCCAGCGAACCGGTCAGCTTGGAGATGCCCTCCTCGTTGAACTGGACCAGGCCATCGCTCAGCTGGGTGGCACCGTCGGTCAGCTGGCTGACGCCATTGTTCAGGGTGTTCACGCCATCGTAAAGGGTCTTGGTGCCGGAGGCCAGCTTGGCGCTGCCGTCCTTGGCAGAGTGGGCACCGTCGGCCGCAGTGGCGACACCACTGGTGTACTGGTTGACGCTGGAAACGAAGTACTGGATCTGGCTCAGGCTGGTCTTCAGGGCGCGGACGCTAGCGATATCGTCGCTGTTCTCGGCCTGCAGCTTGAGCTCCTCGTGGGCGATCTGCTGGGCGTCGGCATTGGTCAGCAGCTGCACCAGACCGCAGATCATGGAGGGGTCGTAGCTCTGCATCAGGCGGAGGGCTGCTTCCAGGTCATGATTGGTTTTGGTCGCGGAAAGGTAGAGAGCCAGGTCGAGCTGGCTGTCCTTGAAGTTGGGAGCCTGCTCCCAGATGGTGCGGACCATCTTCTTGCGGGCAGCGGCCAGCGTCTTGTCGTTCATGGTCAGGACTTCGTCGATGACGGCTTCATAGTTGTCCCAGGTCATGGGGGTGTCGATGAGGCCGCCCTCCATCAGGGTCTTGTTTGCGGAAGCCAGAACGCCGTCGGCCACCTGCTGGGCACCGGCATTCAGGGCGGCATTGTTGGAGGTCAGGGTGTCGAGGCCGTTGGTCAGCTGGCCGAGGCCGTTGTCCAGCGCGGCAACACCGGTCTTCAGCTGGGATGCACCATCCAGCAGAGCCAGCGTACCGCCGGCCAGCTGCGAGACGCCGTCTTCCAGCTGAGACGCACCGTCCATGAGCTGGCTCATGGCGTCGTTCAGCTGCTGGATGCCGTCGGTCAGCTCGTTGATGCTGTCAAGGTCAAAGACATTGTCCGTGCCCAGCGCATCGGGGCTGGTGGCTGCGGCCAGCATGATCTGCGGAGCTGCCAGATCTTCCACATCGGCTTCCACAGTCACGCTGTCCTGCAAATAATCTTCCACCGTGGACAGGTCCTCCGGCAGCAGACCGGACAGCGAATCCTTCACGCCGGGCAGGGTGACGAACGCGGCCACGTTGCTCTTGGCGGCAGACTCGATCACGCCGTGCTCAGCGGTCACATTGGAGGCGTCCTCCCCAAAGATGACGCCCACCGCCGTGATGAGCGGGGTGACGATGGTGCGGTCGGTGCCGTTGACATTCACGGTGCCGGTCTCGTTGTTGGTCAGGTCGATTTGAATGGTCAGGTGGCCGCTCTTGCCCATCAGGTTCTCCAGGCTGTCGGTCACGCCGTCCAGCGTATAGGTGACTTTGGCCGAGATGGGCAGGTCACGGTCGGTGGTCCCCTTATAATAGACGTCGGTGTCGTCGGTGTTCCAGACCAGCTTTTCGCCGTCCTGGGTAAAGGCGGCATCGCTCTCGGTGTTCTGGATGTCAGTCAGGGAAGAGACATCGGTCACACCGGACAGGCCGTTGGCGTTGTACAGATGCTCGCTGACGGTGGTGCTCTTGATGGAGCCATCGGCGTTCATGACGGCGTAGACGTTCTCAGACTTGGCAAAATCGGACTTGCCTGCGGCAAAGGCAGGCATCGTCATGCTGGCGGCGAGGGTCAGCGCCAGCGCCGCACTGGCGAAGCGAAGCGATTTCTTCATGGTGATTACTCCTTTTCAGATTTCGAGGCGGGTTCGGGGACCAGCCAGTGCAGGGTGGTATGGCGGATGATCCAGTCCAGCAGCATCAGGGCAGCGGGCAGGACGATCAGGATGACGGCCATGCTGATGAGTGCGCCGCGGGAGATGAGCAGGCAGATGCTCTTCAGCAGCTCCATCTTGCTGATGGCCGCCACGCCGACGGTGGCGGCGAAGAAGGTCAGGCCGCTGGTCAGGATGGACTGGCTGCAATGCTCCAGCGACTGCTGGGCGGCTTCCTTCGGGGTGCGGCCAAAGGCGCGCTCCTCGTGGTAACGGGTGGTCATCAGGATGGAGTAGTCCACGGTAGCACCCAGCTGGATGGTGCCAATGACGATGCTGGCAATGAAGGGCAGCTGCGTACCGGTGAAGTACGGGATGCCCATGTTGATGGCGATGGCGGCTTCAATGCTGGCCACCAGCAGCGCCGGGATGGAAATGCTCTTGAAGGAAACGGCGATGATGACCAGAACGGCCATGATGGACCAGACGTTGACGTTCTTGAAGTCCACATCTGCCACTTCGATCAGGTCTTTCGTCATGGCGCCCTCGCCGGTGATGACGCCCTCGGGGTCAACGGTCTTGATGAGGGAAATCATCTCGTCCAGCTGGTTGTTGATGGCATCCGTGCCGGTCTTATAGGAGCTGTTGGCAAGGATCAGCTTGTAGCCGCCGGACTGCAGGATCTCCATGATGCTGTCGGGCAGCAGCTCGGTCTGGAAGCCCGGGCCGGTGATGGAATCCAGACTTACCACCTGCGTAATGCCGTCCACGTCCTTGAGTTCATCGCACAGGTCGCTCACCTCGGTGGCAGTCAGGTCGTCATGCACCAGAATGAAGTGGCTGGTGGTCATGCCGAAGTCCTCGCCCAGCTTGTTGGTGCCCACGATGCCGGTCAGGTCCTGCGGCAGGGAGTCAAACAGGGTGTAGTACACCTCGGTCTTGTTCTGCGCGATGGCAAAGGGGATGAGGATGAGGATAAAGATAACCACGATGGGCACCGAGTGGTTGGAAACAAAGTAGCTGAGCTTTTTCAGCTTGGGGATCACGGTGCGGTGCTTGTACTTTTCCACCCATTTATCAAAGGTAAGGATCAGGGAGGGCAGGATGACCACGGTGCAGATGACACCGAGGGCAACGCCCTTTGCCATGACAAGGCCGATATCGCGGCCCAGCGTCAGGCGCATGGCACACAGTGCAAGGAAGCCCGCGATTGTGGTCAGGCTGGAAGCGGAGATGGAGGTCATGGTCTTGCAGATGGCGCTGGACATGGCCTCCTCGTTGGAAGAGCGCAGCTCCTTCTCTTCCTGATAGCGGTGCAGCAGGAAGATGGAGAAGTCCATCGTGACACCCAGCTGCAGCACGGTGGCCAGTGCTTCGGTGATGTAGCTGATCTGGCCCAGAAAGATGTTGGTGCCGAAGTTGTACGCAATGGGGAACAAAAGACCCAGCATGAACAGCAGCGGGGTGATGGTGCTTTCCAGCGAAAGGAACAGCACCAAAAGGCTGGCACCCACGGCGATCAGGATGTACATGGGCATTTCCTGATTGACCAGTGCCTTGGTGTCCTGCAGGATAACGCTCATACCGCCGAAGAAGCAGTCCTTACGCAGCAGCTTTTCGATCTGAGCAACGGCTTCCATGGTTTCGTCGCTGGCGCTGGGGGCGTCAAAGCGGACGATCAGCATGGTGGAATCGTTTTTGCCGAACATGAACTGCTGCACATCGGCGGGCAGCATCTCGGTGGGGATGCTGGGGTCGATCACATCGCTGAGCCAGAAGGTCTGGGTCACGCCGGGAACAGCCTCGATGTCCTTCTTCATGGCGATCAGTTCGTTTGTGGGTAAGCCTTCTACCGTGATCATACCGGTGGAGGCCAAATGGAAATCGTCCTCAAGGGCTACCTCGCCGATCATGGAGTCCAGATCCTGCGGCAGGTAGGTGAGGATGTCATAGTTGATGCGGGTAGCAATTGCGCCGATTGCGGAAGGGATCAACAGCAGGAATGCTACTGTCAGGATCAGCTTGCGCAGCCGCACAATGCCCTGTGCGATCTTTTTCATGAGAACCCTCCATAGAAAATGGTTAAAAATCTTAGTAAAATGACTGGTGGTCATTTCCAAGCAAACACTATTATAACCATGACAAACCGGGTGTCAAGTGCAAAAATGACCAGAAGTCAGTTTTCTTATCAACTGCCTGAAATTGTATAGCTTTTTTGACTTGCACTATCGGGAAAGGACTGCTAAAATGATTGAGACAACACAAATGAGCGAATGAAAACGAGCGGAAAAGAGGAATCGTCAGGGAATATGGGTACCGTGGAGGGCAAAAAGCAGGAGAAGCGCCGGGCACTGCTGGAGGCAGCCTATGATTTGTTTCTGGAGCGAGGTGCCGCAAAAACCAGCGTAGAGGACATCACCAGCCGGGCCAAGGTGGCCAAGGGCACCTTTTATCTGTATTTTCAGGATAAGGGTGCGGTGATGCAGGCGCTGCTGGGCCGGGTGAGCTACCAGCTGCTGAGCGATGCGTGCGAAGCGGTGGAAAAGCAGACAGAGCTCGAAAACTTCCCGGACAAGATGGTGGCGGTGATCGACCACATCATCGAAGCACTGCGGAAGGATACGCTGGTGCTCAAGTTTCTGGAGCACAACTTCATATGGCCGGGGCTGGATCAGATCGAGGCCAGCCGCGAAGCCGAGCCGCTGATGCGCAAGCTGCTGAATGTGGTGCTGACCAGCCCGGAAATGGCCGGCCGCACCGAGCGGGAGATCTACCAGCGCATCACGGCACTGGGCAGCATGTGCATGTCGGTGTGCTATTCCAGCGTGCTGGAGGGCATGCCGAGCATTAATCTCGCCTCTTCCCCAATGGCTTTGATTTTATTTGTATCACGGTCAAAAGCGACAACAGACGGTTCTTTTAATACGACCCCTTTGCCCTTGATATATACTAATATACTTGCGGTACCCAGATCGATACCAATATCTGTACTCATCATTTTAAATACTTGCCCCTTTCGTCTCTCTGTTCCTGAATCTATGGATAATATTCCCATATCCACGCGGACATAGAAATGCCATTAAACCTATTTTTACATATACAGTCCTATTATATACAAAAAATGGGATTTTTCAAAGGTTTTTTTATGGCAGGACTGCATTTTTAAAAAAAATAAGAAAATCTTCATTCTTTTTTATTTATTTTGTTTATTTTTCATTTTGTCATCACATTTTCATCACATTTCTATTTTATATTCTAAGAGTACTAGCTAATAAGTCCGATACAAACGGACCCAACCGTCAGAATTACTGACGGGCAGTATAATTTTTCATAACTCATACCTTCCGGCGCAAACACCAAACGCCGGGAGGTACTCCCCGGGTATAACGAATTTTCATCCATATGAATTTTTGCTGCCATATATTTCACAACATTTCTCTGACCGCAGATGTCAGCGCATCTGTTGTCAAAAAAGGCACTGTATGCCGCGTGTTTTCCACGTTTGCGTCCAGTGCCTTCTCCTTATTTCCACTATTTTTCCAGATATTTCTTGACATACTGTCCGGTGTAGGACTCCGGTATCTGCGCCACCTCTTCCGGCGTTCCCTGCGCGATGACCGTTCCGCCGCCGTCTCCGCCTTCCGGTCCCATGTCGATGATGTAATCCGCCGTCTTGATTACGTCCAGATTGTGCTCAATAACTACCACGGTATTGCCGCCGTCGGACAATCTCCGCAAAATCTCGATCAGCTTGTGGACATCCGCAAAATGAAGTCCGGTCGTCGGCTCATCCAAAATGTAGATCGTCTTTCCGGTGCTTCGCTTGGAGAGTTCGGTTGCCAGCTTGATTCGCTGCGCCTCTCCTCCCGAAAGCTCTGTGGACGGCTGTCCCAGCCGGATATAGGAAAGTCCTACATCATAAAGAGTCTGTATCTTTCTTTTAATAGAAGGAACATTCTCAAAAAAAGTCAGTGCTTCCTCCACCGTCATATTCAGCACATCGTAAATATTCTTATCCTTATACTTTACTTCCAGGGTTTCTCTGTTATATCTCTTACCTTTGCAGACCTCGCATGGTACATATACGTCCGGAAGGAAATGCATCTCAATTTTGATAATACCGTCACCGCTGCATGCCTCACATCTTCCGCCCTTTACATTAAAACTGAATCGTCCTTTCTTATATCCTTTTGCCTTGGCATCTGCTGTTGCTGCAAAAAGATCTCTGATCTGGTCAAATACCCCGGTATAAGTCGCAGGATTGGAACGTGGAGTACGGCCAATAGGTGACTGGTCAATATTGATAACCTTATCCAGTTGGTCTGTTCCCAGAATATCCTTATGTTTTCCCGGAATCACTCTTGCCCGGTTCAGATCTCTTGCCAGGCGTTTATAAAGAATCTCATTGATCAGAGAGCTCTTACCTGAGCCCGAAACTCCTGTGATACAGGTCATGATCCCAAGAGGTATCTTCACATCGATATTCTTGAGATTATTCTCTGCCGCCCCCTTGACAGTAAGAAAACCGGTTGGCTTCCGTCTCTCCAAAGGTACCGGGATTTTTAATTTTCCGCTCAGATAAGCTCCTGTGATGGAATCCTCGTTCTTCATCAAATCCTCTGCAGTTCCCATGGCAACCAGTTGTCCGCCATGCTCCCCTGCACCGGGACCTATATCTACAATACAGTCTGCGGCACGCATGGTATCTTCATCATGCTCCACAACGATCAGGCTGTTTCCAAGATCACGCAGTTTCATCAGAGAACCAAGAAGTCTGTCATTATCCCTCTGGTGAAGTCCGATACTCGGTTCATCCAGAATATAGGCAACTCCTACCAGCCCGGAACCAATCTGGGTAGCCAGACGGATTCTCTGCGCCTCGCCGCCGGAAAGAGTTCCTGTCGCACGTCCCAATGAAAGCAATAAAATTTTATGCACCGATAATCTTGTTGAACA
>OKRY01002550.1_pt1 | contig 14139 bp, 10 predicted proteins | sample 1601121 | NCBI WGS metagenome assembly OKRY01 (sample SAMEA3541546, study PRJEB24748) | human gut metagenome | biome: human gut; feature: human-associated habitat; material: faeces | place: China | collected 2012
CCGAAAAGAAATTTCCCCAACGACTATCTGGACTAAATCTAGATGAACCATCTCTACGTAAAGAAGCAGATATGTAGTACTTATTATCCCAATTATAATCGACTTTTCCAAAAAAAGACAACAATGTATATCTATTTCTCCAAGAGCTAGACTCCCAGTTTTTCGTTGTTGATGCAAGTTCATATTGCTCCATTTGCATTATACCTTCTCCATAAGAATGGCTATATGTCTTATTATAAGAATACAATTCATGGCCCAACATTACATTAAAAGTATTCGACCCAAATGTTTTATCCCAATTCAAAACATTATTCCATGTCAAAGAAGTTGTTCTCCAAGTATTTCTTGTCGCTGTTCCACCTGAGGTTTTTACAGTCACACCATATGGTTTTAATTGACCATCGCCATGAATAGCAGAAGTATAAACATACTCAGTTTTTGTAATATCATCTAAGTTCGCTGAAGTTTTAAATTTTACACCAAATGGTAAATTAAAATCAGCGAAATAATGAGCTGTTATCATATTTCCATCATAACAATCAAAATCTTCGTCATTAGGGTTATTCCAATAATCACCTCCATTAGCCAACACATGAATTCCAAAGAAATTAGAACTATTCTCTCCAAAATCATAAATTCGATCACCAGTCTTCTCAGAATAATACCAGTCTGTATTATCTTCATTTCTAAGCCAAGGAGAGTTCAATGTATTTGAAAAGACCAAAGCCCGATTGGCCCCCGATGTATTCTGCCGGTAATAACTATAAGCTAAACTACCGCCCATTGTTAACCATTTTGCCACCTCAGAAGTCACATTTGCTCTAAACGAATAACGCTTGTAATATTGTTTATTCGCATATCCTTTATCATTCAAATAAGATAAAGATGTATAATAGTTCGTTTTTCCATTTTCTGTCGCACCACTTACATCAATACCATAATCCTGTCTCAATTTTCTAGAAAAAACAGCTCCATACCAGTCATAATCACTTTCATCCCAAACCATCTCCAAATCAGGATTAGTCCAGCAATTACCGTTACCATCATGCAAAACATAATTAGAAGCATCTCCTGTCCACTTAAAAGGTGTCACATACACTGTTTCACCTTGAGAATTGACTCTCGGATTAACCATGTGACCAAGTACAGTCTGAGACGCATAATCGCCCGCAGCCTGTTTATCCATTCCTTCCAAATAATACTTATCGTTATAAATGGCTCTCCAAGTATTTGTCAATTGCTGATAAGGATCTGCTTTTGTCGGATTTTTCACAGCATTGTCGGAAGTACCCCAAGCGCCTCTGAAATTAATCACAGGTTTCCCGGCTTTTCCCTTTTTAGTAGTAATAACCAAAACACCATTTGCTGCTCGCGAACCATAAAGAGAAGAAGCGGCAGCATCCTTTAAAACGGTCATTGATTCAATATCTGAAGGAGCAATCGTATTTAAACTTCCATCATAAGGCATGCCATCAACAATAATCAAAGGTGTTGTCTGACCAGACATAGAACTAATACCACGTATCTGAATTCGGGTATCACCACCTGGATTACCTTCATTGTTCGAAACATTTACACCAGCACTCATACCTTGAAGAGCTTCTGCAAAACTCGTACCTGAGATTTTCTCTAGCTGATCAGACTTAACAACACTAGCTGAACCTGTAAACGAAGATTTCTTTGCAGTTCCATAAGCTACTACTACGACTTCATCCAAATCCTGAGAATCACTTTTTAGCGTAATTTTCAGTTGGCTTTTCCCATCCCATACACTTTCCTGAGTTGAATAACCAACATAAGAGATTTGTATTACATCTCCTTTTTTTACGCCAGAAATTGAAAAACGCCCATCGGTGTCTGTTACAGTACCTACTGTTGTTCCCTTCACAATTACAGAAGCCCCAATAACTGGACCCATTTCATCTAAAACAAGACCAGAAAGGGTTTTGCTATCCTGCATCACAATCGGAGAGAGACCTTCTAGAATTCTACTTGCATACCCATTTTCTGCTATACAAGCTAAAGACAAAGAGAATAGCAATCTCGGAACAAAAGTTTTCTTTTTACTTGCCATAATCACATTCTTTAAATTACACAATAAGTATTTATTAAGGCTATCACGAATAATAACAATTAAACATTTTTCCCAAACGGTTATGCGGCAAAAATAAACATATCTATGATAAAATCAAACTTTTTATAGACAAATTCACACAAATAGCAAGTAAAATATAAATACATACTATATTTTAAAAGTAAAAACAGATTAATTAATACGATATTTTTCCCTTTAACTATTTATTCAAATATAACTAAAAAAGAGCATTATATTATTCTCCCCCATACACTTCCAACAGATTCATCAATTCTTTGAATGCGGTGGTTGAAACGGATTCCTGTTCGCCGGTTGGTGAGAGTAAAAGGATTTCCTGCTTCCCTTGGAAGAAGGTTTCTTCGTAGATGTATTGAAAAAAGGGCTGATAGCGCTGAAATCCTTTCAGGCTTTTCCCGGTCTTGATCCATTCCGTTACATATTTATATTTAATGAAGCATGCCTGCGCCCGTTCTTTATCGGTTTTATACCCATCGCCCCGATTGGGTAAGTGGGCATCGATCCGATATAGATAATCCAGACGCTCCGGATTTTTCTTCCAGGCCTGATAGAAAAGAAGGATGGCATCCTGTTCCTGTCCGTCTCGTCATAATGTTTCTCCCCGGGAAACCAATAACAGATTGACCCAGGCCGGAGCCGGTTGCATCAGTTGTTCTGCCTGCTTGAACAGACGAAAGGCCTGCTTCCGGTCGTAGGTCATTCCTAAAGCGGCTCCCAATAGCAGAGTGGTTTCAATATCTTTCGTATCACGACTATAGGCTTTTTCCAACAAAGGGATGGATTGTAATTGCCGGCCGGCATAATAACGGGAAGCAGCTGCATATTTCAGATTTAGGAAAGTAGAATCGCCTTCCTGCAACAAGTACTGATACAATGAATCGGCCTCATCGTAGGACTTATGCATGAAACAGGCCATCGCCTTACTTTTAATCAAGACCCGGTTGCCCGGATTATACTTGAGAGCGGTATCACACACCTGCACGGCTGTTTCAATATTCGCATCGCCCAAACGAAGCAAGCAGTTGACAAAGCCATTGGCTACACCTACATGTTCCCGGTTTGCCATGAAAGCATTATAATAACAGGCCGTTGCTGCCAACAATGAATCCATCTTCAAGAAACAATCGGCCAGCTGGCTATATACCAACGGATTGACCTGAGTTGTATCCTGCTGCTGAATCCACTTGTATTGCTTGATTGCTTGCGGATAGTTTCCTTCCATCGCATACAGGCGCGCCAGCTGATAATTGGCATAAAAATTCGTACTATCCTGCCGAAGTGTCTTTTGGAAATACAAACGGGCCTCGCCTGTCTTTCCCACATTCATCGAAACGCGCGCCATCGCATTGATGGCTTCTACGGAAGTTGAATCCAATGCCAGGCAACGCTGATAAACCGGGCAAGCAGATTGATAGTCCAGGCATTCTTCCAATCGGCGTCCTTCCCGTAGCAATTGTTCCTGTTCAGTTAACGACTGACACCAGCTCTCCCAAGAGAAGAATCCACACAAAACGAAAATATACACCAACTGTCTCATAGGCTTTTTCAATTTAGGTCTGAAAGATAATCATTAAAGACGGAAACGGGAAGTATCGACTTCCTTTTGTTTCTTTTCCTTATAACCACCGAAACGATACACAAAATGAATGGTCACACTCCGGTTATAAAAGGAGTTATCCATGTCCAGATATTGTCCTTTGAAACGGACCTCGGTTTGGGGATAACCGGTATTCAGCAGATCATTTCCCCGGATAGAGATGGAAGCCTTCTCATGGGCAAAGGTCCACTTGGCGGCGGCTTCCAGGTTAAACAACGGCTGGATATCGAACGTACCTTGTATGGCAGCCGACTGATACCGGCCGTTCAATTCGAACGACACATGTTTTCCGATCTGGAATGTATTGTCAAGCCAGGTAACAAATACCCACTTCTTCCGGTTAAAGGGAATATCAAAATAATCATCACAACGCTGGTGCATCCGCATTCCCAAAGCATTGTATTTTGCCCGATACCACGAACCAGCCGAAAAAGGAATATTGGCCACCACACCGTATTGCCGCATGTAATCCCAGTTCTGCATTTTGTAAATCAAAGCCAGCCGATCGGACGCCTGATAAGGCGACTGCGTAAAGTAATCGTTTGTATGTTCAAAGAAGGCTGTCAAGAGATATTTCTGCTTCCAGATATACGTACCCGACAAACCGTATTGATTGGCCGGACGCAAACCGGGTGTTCCGTGGATCTCGGAATAACCATCCAGATAACTGACAGCCGACTGCATCGACCAATAGTCCGGATATGTCTTGTCCGACGATAAAGAGACTTGCAGCATGTGTTCCGGCCGAATCATCCAAAGGAACGAAGCCTGCGGATAAAAAGCCCATCGCCGGTAATTGCCCAATTCATAATATTCACCTGTTGCCGAAACGGAAAAATGAGTGCCATTTCCGAATTGCTTACCAAGCGATACGTACCAATCTGCCGTATGTTCTTTCAGGTCGGAGTGCGTGTCTTGAGCATCCACAGCGCCCTGCACATCCTGATAGATCTGATAATCCCTACTTCGGGCAAAATCATAAGACAAGCCATAACCCAAGGTCCAGTTTTCAGGTAAGGTATGCGACTGATCGGCATAAACCGTATATTTATCAATCTGCTGACCACCGGATAGATCGAATGATTTCCGGCTGCCATCGGTATAATCCACCTGCATCTGCTGTGTATTGTCCATCCGATAAGCCGTATAATCGCCACCCAGTTCCAGACCAAAACCGGAAGTATAGCGCAAAGAGACATTATGCAGTCGCTTATCAGTCTCTTTGTTCAGCAAGCTTTCCTGAAAGTTTCCGGTTGTATAGGAATTTCCTTTATACGACGGTGTATAACTGCCGAAGTAAGATACATCCACCCGGTTCTTGTCATCCAGATGATATTCGAAGGCTCCACGGAGATGATGCGCCCACCCTTTTTCCCGGATCTCTTCCTCATTCCGGATATCATGGACTTGCCCTTGCAGCGTATGGCGCGAATACAAATCGATCTTCGTCATCGTCTTGTCGTTGGCTGTTCCATACATCACATCCACTGCCAGCTTGGGAGTTGTATAGCGGAAGTTCGCATTCGCATTCCCGTCGTTGAAATACTGGTTCCGATAATCGGCCGAGACTTCACCGGAAAAGGAATGATCGGTTGCCTTCTTCAAGACGACATTGATAGCAGCTCCACGTACATGGTATTCAGGCGGCGCGCTATACATCACCTCAGCTTTTTCTACCCGATCGACCGGTGTATTCCGCAATAAGGTTTCCAATTGCGAAGCCGTCATGGTGGTAGGTTTCCCGTTCAGTACGATGGTCAGAGACGAAGCTCCCGCCAACGACAACGCCCCGTCTTTCTCCGTAATCCCCGGCAGTTCGGCCAAAGCTTCAAAGGCATTGTTGACGATCCGTTGTTCTGCCAGGACAGACAAATCATATCCTAATTTACCGTCTTCCACCTGCACTAACGGGCGTTCGGCCGTAACAACCACTTCTTGCAAGGCACGATCGTTTGCCGTTAAAGAGATGTCGCCGGTTTGTTCACTCGTGCCTGTCCATTCTTTAGGGGCATACGCCAAATGCTGCAAGACCAACCGGTAAGGAAATACCGCCGGATCAAAACAGAAAACACCTGTTGTGTCGGTCACGACGGCTCCGACAAACGTAGAATCCGTACGCTGCAACACCACCGATACGGCATCCAATGGTTTTCCGGCCTCATCCACTACACGTCCCGAAACCGTTTGTGCCTCTATCGTTCCGGCATAAACCAACAGCCAGCCGGCCACAATTCCCATCATCTTTCTTTTCATCTTCTTTCGTATTTAATCTGGAACGAAAGTAGAAGTCGTTTTCCAAAGATTGGGTTATCAGTCTGTGATGTATTGTTATTTAGTGTTAGCAGGAATGCCGTTGGTTAATATCCGGAAAGTTGTATCTTTGTGCCCATGAGAATCTTCCTGGCACTTTTAGTCATTGCACTGGGCTGGATCACGCAAGGCTGCACGAATGAAGCAGACCGCAACGCCATCCGACAGATGGAACAGGCAGCACCTTTGATGCAGTCTGATCCCGAGGCGGCTCATGTCTTGTTGGCAGACAGTGTTGCCCATCCGGAGCTGTTAAGTCCGGAAGTCAATGCACGCTGGTGCCTGATGCTATGCCAATTGGCTGATTCGATTGGTACGCCGCTGCCACTTATGGATGATTTGGATCGGGCCCGGTATTATTGGGAAAGTAAAGGTTCACCACACGACCAAGCTTTAGCTGACTATTATTTAGGACGGGCCTTAATGGAAGAAGGATTGTGGAGGCAAGCTTTAACCATGTTATTGAAAGCAGGGAAATTAAGTTTGCAAAGTAACGATATAAATTTATCCGGTTATGTTACCAGTAATATAGGAATGGTTTATTACAACCAAGCTGATTTTCTGCTGGCAAAGGATAAGTTTCTGGAAGCCGCCTCTTACTTTAAGAAAGCAGGGAATAAAAGAAGCTATGTATTTGCCTTGGTCAATGTAGCCCACATGTACACTGCGATGGATTCCACACAAGCAATTTACTGTTATATGCACAAAGCAGATTCCTTATCATGGGCATTAAGTGACTCTTCGGATTTATCTGCTTTTTATAACAATTATGGAAACATCTATGCCTCTTTTGGTGATTGGACGACAGCCAAGAAATATTTCTACCAATCTATTGCCTATTCTCCTAAAGAAGCAGCTCCAACCTATTCTGCATTAGGTGGGATTTATTTGGAGACTGACAGTTTGGAACAAGCCGAACTATGCTTTAAAAAGGCAAAAGAAGCAACGGATAATCCTTATACACATGTTGAGTTATTCCATCACTTAGCAGAACTGGAAGAAAAGAAAGGAAATTTGAGTCAAGCATTATCTTTGATAAAGCAATACGTGGATTCTACCGAAACAGAAATCCAGCGTACTAAAGAAACCAACCTTGCCAAGGCAGAAACTTTGTTTAACAGGAAAGAGATGTTGCACGAGAACGCCAAATTACATCAAAAATGGAAAAGCATTCGTTCTTATCTGATAGGAAGTCTCTTCTTGTTACTCCTTCTTTCTGTATTTTACGTTTATCATTTAGGTCGTAAAAATCGTCGGATTATCCAATTGACGGATGAATTGCAGGAACAGAAAAGTCATTTGCTCGAACAACAAATGGCGTTGGATAATCTTTCCCGCCAACTAAAAGCTGTCCAACAAGACAATCAGGAAGAGCTATGCCAGAAACAAAGTGAATACGATCAGAAAGCACAGGAAGTGGAACTACTGAAGCAACAGTACCTCCAACAACGGCAATATTTACTACGGGAATCAACTATCTACAAGAAGATACAAAAATCGGTATCGATACCTAATCCCGATCATAAAGAACTACTGACGGACAAAGACTGGAAGGCTATTTATAAAGGTATAGACACGATGTATCCCAGTCTGTCCGAACGTCTGGTTCTGGCCGGTATTACCCCGACCGAAAAGAAATATTGCTACCTGTCATTTTTCCAATTAGACTCCAAGCAAGAGGCTTTCCTGTTAAACGTCAACATTGATACACCGTATAAAAACCGCACGCGTATCCGCCAAAAGCTGAAAATAACCGGTTCGGAAGAGAAATTGTACGAACATTTAGCTTTATGGGGATAACGCTTTGATAACTAACCGATCTCAACAAAAGGGGAAGAATACACTGTCCTGTATTTTCTTTTTAACTCACTGATTATCAAATACGCCTTGTCCTGTATAAAAACAATGATTTTCTTTGTCACCTGCGGATTAGGTTGTTCTTTTGCCCCCGATTTAATAAAAACATAAACAATATGACGAAGAAATTAATTGTAGCTGTGGCCTTGATATTGTGCACTTGGCCGGTATTTGCTAAGAAAGTACATTGGAAAGGAGATTGGATTATGAAACAGTCCATCGAATCCACATTCCCGATTATCGGAAACGTAGAAGAAACGACCGGAGAACTGACATTAGCGTTTACGGAAGATTTGGGCGATGTTATAGTAGCTGTAACGGATGCGTCTGGAAAAACGGTTTATCAGGAAACAGTATCTACCGGCAATACCCCTAATTGGACGGTAATTTTAGACGAGTCTGTTCAGAACGGTACGGTCTCTGTTACCGATGGAGTGAATTTAGTGTATGGAGAAATTAATTTTTAACGTATAAATAAAATTCAAGTAAAGATGAAAAATGTATTATTAGCAACAATTGCAAGTAGTTTCTTCATGTTTTCTTGTACAGAAGATTTGGAGAATACAATTCAAACTTTTGACACTATGTCAAAAAAGAAATTATCCACTCAATTCGTTTTACCATTAGAAACATCTTTTACGGTTGATGAAAATGGTACATTGCATTTTAGATCAGCGGAAGATTATTTTAGCATAAGTGATTCTCTGTTACAACTGTCTAAAGAGGAATACGAAAGTTGGGAAAATGAAATAGGATTCAAATCTTATCGTTCCTTAATGGATAGTATATTAAAAATAGAACCCATAAATGAAGAAGTGGTCTCTAAGTACAGCGATATAGTTTATATTGATAGTATTGGGACGATTTCCCCTAAAGTTGATTTTAGAGTATACCAAAATGTCATGGATTCACATGCCGAATTTTATGTAAGTGGAATTAAACATAAAATATGTGGAAATACATTGATAACATCAAATACAAAAACAAGAGAAATAAAAGAAATCAACCTTTTAGCTAAATCTAGCGCAGGAGATGAACCTGTATATTATCCTGTTATCGAATATTGTAAACATTTTCGAAAAATAGAAACTTGGTTTAAATTATATAAAAATACGGTTGATGTTGGAATTACTAAAGCCGGAAGTTTATTATTGGATATTTATGTTAGACCTAAAAAACAAGTAGCTGTTATAAATAATTACAGATCTTATAATGATAAATGCATGGTAGAAGAAGTTACATTACATATGGAAGGCCTAGGATTAGTTCATTATACAGATGAATTAGGCAATTTAATGTTTATGCAAGATCAGTTTAATTCATTACCAACCATTGAAAGTAGTGAAGCCACTCCTCTTTTTACAGTAACTTATACACTTTTTGCAAAATCCTCATCCCCTATAATAATGCCTATACCTTTAATTAAAGATCCTGTTTGTGTCCATTATAGAGCAAGAATTGGTGATTTAGGAAAAGAAGGCATTGCGTATAACACTTACCATCCACTACCAGGGATGGACAAAGATAATTGCGGACATCGAGAAGTAACAAACTATCAACATAAAGAATACATTTTTAATTAATGAATAATTTAAATGAGCAAGTTGATTCATTTAATAAAATCAGTGTTAATTCTTATAGCTACTATGAATTGGGCAACCATAGGATTTGCTCAAAAAAAGGATGTTGGGTTCAAACCTCATATAGGTTTTGTAAGGGGAAAAGCATTAGATGTTTGTCCGATATATGGAATAAATTTCGGAGGTCAGTTTTCAATTCCTATTAGAAGTCAATTTTCAATTAATCCTGAAATATCATTTATTTATTTACAATCTTATGAAAGTAACATGAATACTTTATTGATGCCAATATATGCCTCCTACAAAGTTCCTATTCAGCAAATGAACTTGAATTTTAATGTAGGACCTTGCATACAACTTACGCACTCTTTAGATGTAGGAGTTTCAATGAAAATGGAAGTTGAATACAACCGCTGGATTACAGCATTCAATGGTTCTATAAACTTTCTAGATAATACAAATCCTCATATTTTAGGTTTATCCGTTGGATATAAATTCTCTCTAAACTAATTATTAACTTTCTAAATCCATTAATATCATGGCTGACGAAAACAAAACACAGACTTATGTTTGGCCCGTGGAGCTGCGGGAAAACAAGATTACGGAACGGACGGACGATTATACCGCTTCCGTCAAGACATTTAGTGATACCAAGTCGTTGGAGTACATCGCCAAAGAGATTGTGCGCGAACGTACCGAGTATCGTTTGGATACCATCCTCAGCATCCTGAGGCTGGTGGAAGAGAAGATCCGCCACATCCTCTATTCCGGCTATCCGGTCATGACCGAGAACGTGCGTTTCTCGCCCACCATCACCGGCTCGTTCGATTCGCACGGCGAACTGCTGGACGACAAAAGCATGAAGTGCGGGGTAAATGTGACCGTCAACCAAATCCTGAAGAATGGTATGGCCGGCGTGAAGCTTTACATTGACAGCGTGCAGGAACTGGGCGGCGCGAAGATCGACCGCGTGAAAGACCTCACCACCGGCAAGACCGACGGAACCGTTACGCCGGGCGGCATGGTGGAAGTTACCGGTTCGAAGATCAAATGCCTCAATGCCGATGGCAGCGGCATCGGTCATTTCCGCTTGTATAATGAGAGCGAATCCCCCGAGGAAGTAACTGTATTAGGAGTGAATGACCCGTCGAAAATCATCTTCATCTTCCCGACCGGCCTGTTGGCAGGCAATTACCGGTTGGAGATTGAGACCTATTTCTCAAACACATCCACTATGTTGAAAAATCCACGCACACTGGTTTGCCCGGTGGCATTGAAAGTCGAATAAAAACCACGTTACATAGCGTTGGGTGTCGACGGAGTATTGCGTCGATGCCCGACGCACCATTGCGCTAACACCCGACGCAACGTTACGCTAACACCCGACGCAATACTGCGCTGACACCCGATGCACTATTGCGCTACCGGTTGACGCAACGTTGCGTCTCCTTATAAAAAATGCTAATTGCTTCTCTTTCTTCCAAAACTCTTATTCCTTTGTTGCTACAATAAAACCAGTTCTTTATGAAAAAAGGAAGAAAAGCCTCTAATATAAAAGCCTTGAAGTGCCTGATATTGCTTTCGTCGTTTCTGACGGCTTGTAACCCGTCCAACGAGAAACAGATGGAACGTAACCTCCGACAGGCCGTTTATCCGGATTGTTATGGTGGTACTTATCTTAACGAGTTCGGGAAACAGGTGGTGTTGGCAACGGATACTTCATCCGAGGCTAAAGAGCACTTGGCTCCGTTTGTCGAATCTACTGATTTTACCTTAATAAAATGTACCTATTCGTTCAATCGGTTATGTGAATTGAATGAACGGTTAAGCTTATTCTTCGAAGATTCTCTGTTATGTGAAGAACTGACTTGGGAAGGTTCGGGTATTGACGTAAAAGCGAATTGTATTGTTATCTCTTTGAAAGACTGTTCACCCGAGTCGATAGCTCGGTTTCGGCAGAAAGTTCTGGATTCTCCCATGTTTCGGTTTGAAGCAATAGGTAATATCCAATGGGACTCTGCACATGGCCCGAAATAAACGTTGTCTGCCATAAATCCTTATCCGAACCGCATCGGCGAAGCCTCGGAATATTCCATCCGGAAGCGACTAATTTTGGAAATTTATTTTTAATTTTGCCTATTCAAAAAAGAAAGCAACGTGCATTTCTTTCTAACTAAAATAAAAACTGAATGATTGAACGAATTTATATTCTTGAGACGGTTGATCCGGTCATATTTTATGGTGTGAATAACAGCAATATGCAGCTCATCAAGACGCTGTTTCCCAAACTTCGGATTGTGGCCAGAGGCAACGTGATGAAAGTAATTGGCGATGAAGAGGAATCGGAACTGTTTTTAAAGAAGATTCGTGAAATTGAAAAGTACTGCGAAGAATTCAACTCGTTGAGCGAGGAAGTCATCATCGACATTGTGAAGGGAAAAGGGCCGACCGTGGTCAAACAGGAAAATCTGATTATCCACGGGATGAATGGCAAACCCATTACCGCACGGACCGAAAACCAGCAACTGCTGGTCAAGGCATTCGAGGAAAACGACCTGGTCTTTGCGACGGGTCCTGCCGGATCGGGAAAAACCTTTGTGGCCATTGCCCTTGCCGTGAAAGCTCTGAAAAATAAGGAAGTGCGCAAGATTATCCTGAGCCGTCCGGCGGTGGAAGCGGGTGAGAAGCTGGGATTCCTGCCCGGAGAGATGAAAGACAAACTCGATCCGTACTTGCAACCGCTCTACGATGCCTTGCAAGATATGATTCCGGCTGTCAAGCTGAAGGAATATATGGAAAACAATGTCATCCAGATTGCCCCTTTGGCCTTTATGCGTGGGCGGACCCTCAATGATGCCGTCATTATCCTGGACGAAGCCCAGAACACGACCACCCATCAGATCAAGATGTTTCTGACACGTCTCGGCATGAATGCCAAGATGATCGTAACGGGCGATATGACACAGATCGATTTGCCGGCCTCGGTTACTTCCGGATTGAAGGAAGCGATGGGCATATTGAAAAATGTACCGGGTATCGGACGGGTAGAATTCAACAAGAAAGATATTGTACGGCATAAGCTGGTACAGCGTATTGTGGAGGCTTACGACAAGTTTGACAAGAGTAAGCTCCGTGCCGCTAAAAAGGATACAAGTCATACAGAAAATAAAATAGATTAAGTTATGAAAACAGCTTTAGTAAAAACAGATTTTCACTTTCCGGGTCAGAAGAGTGTTTATCATGGTAAAGTACGTGATGTGTACAGTGTAGGAGACGATTTACTGGTTATGGTAGCTACCGACCGTATTTCGGCATTCGACGTGATTCTGCCTGAAGGTATTCCATTCAAAGGACAGATGTTAAGCCAGATTGCTGCCAAGTTCCTGGATGCAACAACGGATATTTGCCCGAACTGGAAGTTGGCTACTCCGGATCCGATGGTAACAGTCGGTGTACGTTGCGAAGGATTCCCGGTAGAAATGATTGTCCGTGGTTATTTGTGCGGAAGCGCTTGGCGTGCTTACAAGAGCGGTGTGCGTGAAATCTGCGGCGTAAAGCTTCCGGAAGGTATGCGTGAGAACCAGCGTTTCCCGGAACCGATCATTACCCCGACTACCAAAGCTGAAATCGGAGAACACGATCAGGATATCTCGAAGGAAGAAATCCTGGCCCGTGGTTTGGCTACCCCGGAAGAATATGCTTTGTTGGAAAAATATACCTTGGCTTTATTCAAGAGAGGTAGTGAGATCGCTGAAAAACGCGGCTTGATCCTGGTTGATACCAAATACGAATTCGGTAAGCACAACGGTGAAATCTATCTGATGGACGAAATCCATACACCGGACTCTTCTCGTTACTTCTACCTGGAAGGATACGAAGATCGTTTTGCCAAAGGCGAACCGCAGAAGCAGTTGTCAAAAGAATTCGTTCGTGAATGGTTGATGGATAACGGATTCCAGGGCAAGGCAGGACAGACAGTTCCGGAAATGACTCCTGAAATTGTAGAAGGCATCAGCAATCGTTACATTGAGTTGTATGAACACATTACCGGCGAAACTTTCGTGAAGGAAGATACCGATAACCTGGCTCAGCGTATCGAAAAGAATGTAACTGAATATTTGAACAAACGATAAGAAAGTGACGATATGACGCAGTACGGTTCGGAAAAGATTTTACCCTACAATCAGGATGAACATAAAGGAGTACAGGTCAGACGTATGTTTGACGCGATCGCCGGAAAATATGATTTGCTGAACCATACATTGTCATTCGGTTTTGATAAAGGGTGGCGCAGAAAGGGGATTCGCTTTCTGCGCCCTTATTCACCGAAGCAGATCTTGGATATTGCGACGGGAACTGGGGATTTGGCTATTGCGATGCAGAAACAATTGCACGCAGAAACAATTATCGGTGCAGATATATCGGAAGGTATGATGGAAGTAGGACGGCAGAAGGTAAAAGAGGCCGGCTTGCAGGACTATATCTCATTCGAATACCAGGATTGCACCGCATTGACATTTGCTGATAATACATTTGATGCAGTGACGGCTGCCTTCGGCGTACGGAACTTTGAGGATATAGAAAAAGGATTACGGGAAATGTACCGGGTAACGAAACCCGGAGGACATCTGATGATTCTTGAACTTTCCACACCCGAATCATTTCCGATGAAGCAGCTTTAT
>OKRY01002553.1_pt1 | contig 14131 bp, 7 predicted proteins | sample 1601121 | NCBI WGS metagenome assembly OKRY01 (sample SAMEA3541546, study PRJEB24748) | human gut metagenome | biome: human gut; feature: human-associated habitat; material: faeces | place: China | collected 2012
CCCTGAGTCGGGTTGAAGCGGGCCATACCCTCGAGAGAAGGCATTACGTTTCCGTATTTGTCCACGTAGTTAGGATTTCCTCCGCTCTGCCAGAAACTTTCGAAGTTCTCGGTAAAGATGTACTGTTCAGGTCTCCAGCCTACATCAGCAGCCCTGTTAAAGCGGCCTTGAAGATCGCTGTCGCCGTTTGAATTATAGGCCTGCACGATACCGTAGTCGAAATATTCAGAGAGTCCCGGATTCATGTAGTAAGGCTCACCGTCGATACTCAGGATTTTTCCGGTGCCCGATTTCGGACCTACGTATTTGCCCATTTCATGGATGAAGGTTTCCATATTGTCCTTGTTACACAGCGGACCGCTACCTCCATAATTGGGCTCATAGTCGAAGTCTATACCGTCATAATTGTATTTTACGATGGTATCGTTCAGCGACTTGGCATAAGAAGCATAGTCTATCGTACCGTCTTCGGCAATGAAGAGTTCGGGTACTGTGTGGGCGAAGATGGTGAAAATCACTTTCGTACCCTTCTTCTGCTGTACGTAAGCCATGTCTTCCATCATGGCCGGAGTCAGGTTGAAGGTATTTCCCCAGATGGAGATGATATCTACGCTGTCGGGCACGTTGTCCAGGCGGGTAGACATGGCAGTACCCGAAGCGGTCCAGTTGCCGAACCAGCCGAATGAAACCTGATGCTTGGACTGCTTGTATGCTCTCAGTGCTTCAAAATAATCTTCCGATTTGGTAGGAGGTACCTGTACGTCAAGAGCCTCCGGAGTAGTCTGTTCATCGCATGCCACCAGAGCTGTGCTGAAACAGAGTGCAAGGAAATATAATATTTTTCTCATATTCGTTCTGTATTAAAAGGTTTATTTTTTGTCCCACCAAAGCGGTGTGCCTCCGTGGTCGGCTCCTCCCAGCAAGGAAATGGCCTGGTTGACATTGGCGCTGTTGTTGTCATATTCGGTTTGCGGGAAAGGCAGACGGCGTATCTGCTTTTCGGTATCGATGGTACCTCCGCTGTAGTTGGTTACAACCGGGAAGATTTTCGGATATCCTGTACGGCGGAATTCGCTCCAGGCTTCCATACCTTCCGGATACATGGCCAGCCATTTCTGTGTGATGATGCGTTCCAGGTTGGTTTCGAAACCGGCTGCACTGTCGTAAACCGGAGTGATGGTAGAACGGGGAGCGGCACTGTTGTTGCCTACCTTGTCTTCGAACTTAGCCGGCTGTGCAGTATCGTCGGTCAGGTAGTTGCCGAGGGCAGCACCGTGCTGTTCGAAGGAAGTTCTGACACCCTGTTCATACAGTTCCTGTGCATCGCCGTTCATGTTCCACTGTCTGAGGGCACCTTCTGCTCTCAGGAAGTAAGCCTCGGCAGCACACATCCACTGTACCGGGTCGGATTTCTGTACGTTGGGGCAGGAGAGGGCACGGTAGCCTTCGATGTTGTCAACGATAATACCGTTGCGCATTCCGTGGTAATCTCCGGCAGGTTCGGTAGCCTGACTGAAGTATTTGGAGATACGTGCGTCCTTGTAGCCTTTCAGGTACGATTCCATGGAAGCTCCCATACGTGCGTCCTTATACATATCCCATACTACGTTCAGCGGGTGGTACACCGTAATGCCGTTGTGGCTGTGCAGCAGGGCATTGTCGGAGTTGCTGGTCATGACGCCCAGTTTGCTGTGTACCACTGCCTGTTCTGCATATTTCTGTGCCCAGTCGGGTTTTACATATACCACACGCATGGCAAGACGCAGCATCAAGGTATTGGCGAATTTAGCCCACTTGCTGACATCTCCTTCATATACCAGGTCGTATCCCTTAAGCGGACGGGCCGACGGGTTTTCTGTGGCATACTGTTCCAGAATCTCACTGGCTTCTGTCAGTTCATTGAAGAAGGACTCATAGACTTTCTCCTGTGAGTCGTAGGGAATCATCAGGCTTTCGCCGAACTTGAAATAAGGAATCGGACCGTAAGCGTCGGTCACACGGTGCATGGCCGCGATTTTCAGTACCTGTCCGATGGCGTAAGTAACCGGCTCTTCATTCTTGATCTGCTCGGTAGAAACCTTTTTCCACTGTGGCATGACATTCTGGTAAGCGATAGAGAAGAGCACGTCGCTCCATCCACCGAAGCGGAGGTTGTAAGTCTGATTGTTTGAAGAACTGTTCCAGTTGTCGCTGGCAGCCATATAGCCCGAGAAAATATCTCCGACCAGGTTCTGGGCACGCTGGAACGCGTTGGCGCCTTCGTCGCTGCAGGGGATGATATCCATCTGCATGGCACTGATGGAACCTCCTGTACGCAGGTTGTCTCTGTCGAGCATGTCATCGGTAACCTTATCGGGATTGGTATTCATTTCTTCATACCCGGCGGTACAAGCGCTCATTCCACCCAACAGTAAGCAGGCGGCCCCTATATATTGTATTTTTCCTAAAAATTTCGATTTCATAGTTTTATGAATTGAGGTTAGAATTGAAGTTTTACGCTAAATCCGATGTTCCGCAAGCTCGGCATCATGAAATAGTCGATTCCCTGATAGTAGGTTCCGGTAGAAGAAGCCAGCTCAGGATCGAACGGAGCCTTGTTGTAGAACATGAACAGGTTCTTTCCGATGAGTGATACGGTTACGTCCTTCAGCTTGTTGTTGAACCACTTGTTAGGCAATGTATAACCCAGTGTCATTTCACGCAGACGTACGTTGGTAGCGCTGTAAGTATAGAATGCCAGCAAACCGGTAGTTCCACCTCCCACTACTGAATAGTAGCTTTCCGGGTTCAGCAAGCCTCCGTTGACAACTACTCCGCCGTTGTCGCGTGCATCAGCACTGGCCTGTGAGGTACCGAAACGGTCCATCATGGCTTGTGTAGCCGATACGCATATACCTCCGATACGCCAGTCGATGAGGACGCCCAGAGATACTCCCTTATACTGGAAGGTGTTGTTCCATCCGATGTTGTATTTCGGAGCAGCGTTGCCGGCCTTGATCCATGTTTCAGAATCGGCCTGGATGCTTCCGTTCTGCGGATTTACGTAAATCTGTCCCTGATGGTCGCGCTTCAATCCGGTCACGTAGATATCACCGATGCTTCCTCCTTCAGTGAGACGCTGCTTGTAGGAGTCGTTGGTACAAACGTCGATGTAAGGCATGTTTCCAATCACTTCTCCTGTAATCGGGTTGACAGTGTTCGGATCGAGCAGTTCCTTGATTTCATTGCGGTTCATGGTGAACGTCAGTGAGGAGTTCCACTGGAAATCCTTGATGCGTTCCTTGTAGGCAAGGGTTGACTCAATACCCCAGTTGTTTACCTTACCTCCGTTGGCATAGAAATGAGAGTATCCTGAGCTTGGAGGCATGGAGATGGTAAAGAACTGATTGTAAGTGTTCGAGTTGTAATAAGTCACGTCAAGGTTCAGTTTGTCTTTGAACAGGCGCAGGTTCATACCTACTTCGAACGACTTGGTTCTTTCCGGTTCCAGGAAAGTAGCCGGGATGAACGGCAGACTCTCGATGTTACCGCCACTGATACCGTAGGTCAGAGAAGTCATGTAAGGCTGAGGAGCATTACCTACTTCACTGTAAGAAGCACGCAGCTTCAGGAAAGAAATAGGAGTATGGCTCAGGTCGAACATTTCGGTAGGAACGAAGGACAATCCGACAGACGGATAGAAGAAACCGGTGTTCTTATGCGAAGTGAAGGCAAACGTAGAGAACCAGTCGTTTCGGCCGGTCACATCCAGGAACAGTGCGCTCTTGTATGCCAGCTGCAAGGTTGCAAACACAGCCTGTGTGTTGGTATGTACTCCCTTGGAGTCGAGCGGACGGGTTTCCGGGTCGTTCTTGATGATGTTCTCGAATGTAAACAGGTTGGCTACTTTGGCCAGGTGTCCTTCGTAACCGATTTTTTCTCCAGCGACTTCATCTGTCACACTGGCACCGATGTTGGCGTTGATGCCATAGTCTCCGAAACGCTTGTCGATGTTCAGGATGGCATCGGCGTAGAAGTTCTTATACGCAGTCTTCTGTTTCAGGTAGTTTCCGTAGTCGGAAGCAAACAGGTTGCTGGATGAAGCGGAAATCTTACGCTCGTAGGTATCTTCCGTATTGTCGACACGCATACGTCCGGTAGCCTGCATCCAGTCGTTGATCTTCCAGCTGAGGTTGGCGGTAAACATGTAACGCATCTTGTGGTTTTCGAAATGCTCTCTGTTTACAATCCAGTATGGGTTCTGCATGGACAATCCCTGTTCACCGTATGTCCAGTTCTGTGTCGGGAAGTTACGTTCCGGGTTGAAGTGTTCATAAGTCTTGAACTTGGTGAAATCATCGGCCGGCGGGAACAGATACAATGGCACGAGCGGGTTGTGTGCCTGTCCCTGTACCAGCAGGTTATGGTTGTTCTGAAGGATATAAGATGCACTCATATCCAAGGTAAGCTTATCCTTGATCAGCTCGGTAGTATTACGCAGGGTAAAGTTATACCGGTTGTAACGGCTGTTAGGAATGATACCCCGTGAGTTGGTAGAAGAAGCCGAGAAGTACGTCTGGTTCCGGTCGGTTCCGCTGGTCACGTTCATGGAGTTGATTTCATTGAAACCGGTCTGGAAGAAATCCAGCGGGTCGTATGAAGAAGGAGTAGCCAGTTTGTTTCCCCAGCTTTCGTATACCAGGTCGTTTTTCCGTCCGTAAGTGTTCTGGAAACGGGGAGTCACGAAAGGTGAAGTAAACTGGGTGTTGTTGGAGTAGTTGACGGTGAGCTTGCCTTCCTTTCCTTTTTTAGTGGTGATCAATACCACTCCGTTGGCTCCGGAAACACCGTAAAGTGCGGCGGCAGCGGCACCGGTCAGTACAGACATTGATTCGATATCATCCGGGTTGATGCTTGAAATACCGTCACTGTCACCTCCGTCGGGCATTTCGAAAGAACCTTCGGGCTGGGTAGACCGCATGGATGACAAAGGAATACCGTCGACTACATACAGGGCGTTGTTGTCGCCGAACAGTGACTTGGTTCCACGCATTACCACACGGGTAGAACCGCCGATACCGTTGGCACTCTGGTTAATGGTTACTCCGGCAATCTTACCGGTAAGGCTGTTGACGAAGCTGGCATCTTTTACGGCAGTAACGACGTCACTCTTTACTTCCTGTACGTTGTAAGTCAATGATTTGGTCTCACGCTTGATACCCAATGCAGTAACGACTACCTCTTCGAGGGTTTCGGTGTCTTCCTGCATGACGATTTGATAGGAAGCCTTAGGAGATACGGTCAGTGTGACGGGTTTGTAGCCTACGTAAGAAATTTCCAGTACGTCGCCGTTGGATACCCTGAGGGAGAACTCTCCGTTGAAGTCGGTGATGGTACCGTTCGAAGAATTCCGGATGATTACGTTTACTCCGATAAGGGCCTCGCCTTTGCTGTCTTTGATACTACCTTTTATCAGGAAGGTTTCTGGTGCAACCTGACTGGATGTGGCATCAGTTGTCAGGGAACCGACTGCAGGAGAAGAAGCAAATGAAGGTACGGCTGCTAAAGAAAATACGGTGCCGGCTAATAAGGCAAGATTGACTCTTGCTTTTGAAGGACGCTTGAGATTTAATCCATCTCGTCGGGACAGGTCCTTGAATAATTTTGTTTTTTTCATATTAAAAATTTAAGGTTACAGGTTTATACCATGTCTTGCTTTTGCGGTTGAAAACAGGATATGCAGCCGGAAAACGGGTGCAGATGTTTTCTTTTTCTACGGGTTAACTGTCATTTATTTTCATAGGCTTCATGTCTTTTGAATGTATATTGGTTTCATGTGAATATGCATGTAACACTTATTTCCTTCAACAAGGGGACAGCCCTTTTAACAGATTTAAGGTGATTATATTTAATAACTTACTTCTATGAGTTAAATTAATTACAAATATACAAATTTTAATTAGTAGATAATGTAGTTTTTTGTGGCTTATTCGTGGAAATTTTTGGTTGTTGTTATAAAAAATTATGTGATGAACGGGGTTCGGGGCGAAAATTGGGTAAACGAGGAGTTTGACTTTGCAGATATCTTGCGCTGTTCTTTTAAATTCAGTGAGTTATTGATATAGAATTTCCCCAAAAAGTAGTACCTTTGTATCCCAAATATATAGGTATAATATGCAAGACATTAGAAACATTGCCATTATTGCCCACGTAGACCACGGAAAGACTACGCTGGTGGACAAAATGATGCTGGCGGGACACCTGTTCCGCAATGACCAGACCAACGGTGAACTGGTTTTGGATAACAACGATCTGGAACGTGAAAGAGGGATAACGATCCTTTCCAAGAATGTATCTATCAACTATAAAGGTACTAAAATCAATATCATCGATACTCCGGGACACGCCGACTTCGGTGGAGAAGTAGAACGTGTATTGAATATGGCGGACGGATGCATTCTGCTGGTAGATGCTTTTGAAGGTCCGATGCCTCAGACTCGCTTTGTATTGCAGAAGGCACTGCAGATCGGACTGAAGCCGATTGTAGTTGTCAACAAGGTGGATAAGCCAAACTGCCGTCCGGAAGAGGTACATGAAATGGTATTCGACCTGATGTTCAGCCTGAATGCTACGGAAGACCAGCTGGACTTCCCGGTAATTTACGGTTCTGCCAAGAACAACTGGATGGGAGAGGACTGGAAGACACCTACCGGTACCATCACTCCGCTGCTGGATGCCATCCTGAAATATATTCCTGCTCCGGAACGTCTGGAAGGAACTCCTCAGATGCTGATTACTTCTTTGGATTATTCATCATATACAGGCCGTATCGCTGTGGGACGTGTACACCGCGGTACCCTGAAGGAAGGTATGAACATTACACTGGCCAAGCGTGACGGTACACTGGTTAAGTCAAAGATCAAGGAAGTACATACTTTCGAAGGACTGGGCCGCAAGAAAGTGGAAGAGGTTTCTTCGGGAGATATCTGTGCCATTGTAGGTGTAGAAGGTTTTGAAATCGGTGATACCATCTGTGATTTCGAAAATCCGGAACCACTGCCTCCTATCGCTATTGATGAGCCGACAATGAGCATGCTGTTCTCTATCAACGATTCTCCGTTCTTCGGTAAGGAAGGTAAGTTTGTGACTTCACGCCACATTCACGACCGTCTGATGAAGGAGCTTGATAAGAACCTGGCTCTGCGGGTACGCAAGACCGAGAATGAGGATGGCAAATGGATCGTGTCGGGACGTGGTGTATTGCACCTGTCTGTCTTGATTGAGACCATGCGCCGTGAGGGATACGAGCTCCAGGTAGGACAGCCTCAGGTAATCTACAAGGAGATTGACGGTGTGAAGTGTGAGCCTATCGAAGAACTGACGATCAGTGTTCCGGAAGAGTTTGCCAGCAAGATGATTGATATGGTGACTCGACGTAAGGGAGACCTGACTTCGATGGAAACACAGGGCGACCGTGTGAACATTGAGTTCAACATGCCTTCGCGCGGTATCATCGGATTGCGTACGAATGTGCTGACAGCTTCTCAGGGTGAGGCAATCATGGCTCACCGTTTCAAGGAATATCAGCCTTATAAGGGGGAAATCGACCGTCGTACGAACGGATCTATGATTGCCATGGAAAGTGGTACGGCATTTGCATATGCCATCGATAAACTGCAGGACCGTGGTAAGTTCTTCATTTATCCGCAGGATGAGGTGTATGCCGGACAGGTAGTGGGTGAGCATGTACATGAGAACGACCTGGTAATCAATGTGACCAAGTCGAAGAAGCTGACCAACATGCGTGCTTCGGGTTCGGATGACAAGGCGCGTATCATTCCGCCGGTAATCTTCTCTCTGGAAGAAGCACTGGAATACATCAAGGAAGATGAATACGTAGAGGTAACTCCGAAGAGCATGCGTATGCGTAAGATTATTCTGGACGAGAACGAACGTAAGCGTGCCAACCGGAAGGATTGATCAATCCGGACAGTTGGATGAAATAAAAACAAAAGGTGCGGGCTGTAGCATTACGGCCCGCACCTTTGTTGTATATAGGGCCTTCAGTAGGATAAGGCCCTGAGGAAGGGAACTGAATTATCTTGCTCCCAGATTGTCGTATGAGCTCTGGAGGATGGCTTTCGCCCGCAATACACGGTTTTCACTGGCATCGGGCGATTCGATGATGGGACGCTCTGCATTCAGGTCGTATACGCTTACTCCGGTGCTGTCGGCAAAGGCAACACCTCCTCCGAAACTCCAGTAGGCAAAGGGGTATACATATTCTTCTCCGAGTACATTGCGGCTGAAATCAAATTCCTTATGCGCTATGCCCAACTGTGCCAGCAGGGTGGCGGCCAGGTCGCTCTGGTTCATGATACGGTCGATGACCATGGGCTCCCGCACGGCACCTCCGAGCCACAGCATGGGGATGTGGTGGATGCGGGCATCGTGGGCATAGCCTTCCATCGGATAATAGAATCCGTGGTCGGGAAGGCAGATGACGAGCAGGTTCTTCCATACAGGCAACTGCTTGAGGCGGTCGATAAATTCTCCCAGACAGTGGTCGGTGAAGGCAAAGGCATTGGGCTGTGCTTCGTCCAACTGCTGGAAAGGTACCTTAAACGGTTCGTGACTGCTGAGGGTCAGGAAAGCCGTATGCCAGGGACTGTCTTTTTGGGTCCGCTTCCGGATGGTCTGGTACAGGTCTTCGAAGGTTACGTCGTCGTTGACTCCCCACGGGTTCTGGCGCTGTGCCAGACTGAAGTCCACATCGGCCTTCAGACGTTGATATCCGGACTCCAGCAAGTAGCTTTTCATGTTTGTGAAGTTGATATCTCCTCCATACAGAAAATCGCTCTGATAGCCTTCCTGTGCGAGTTTTCCGACAATGGAAGGGAGGGTACGGCTTTTGGCCGGTATTTTCATGACCGACAGGTCCGGAAAACTCTGATAGCCGCTCAATGTGCAGACGGTTCCCCGGTCGGTACGGTAACTGTTGGCATAGCAGCGGGTGAACCAGATACCTTCTTTCGACAGACGGTCGATGTTTGGACTGGCTCCTTTGACGCCTCCGAGTGATTCCACCATCGTGGCTCCGAATCCCTCCATGATAATGATCAGGATGTCGGGACGTGAAGTACGGAGCAGTTCAACGGTATTTTTCCCTTCGGTAGGATACAGGTTTTTGAACAGCGAGTCGCGCTGTGCTTCCGGAAGATAATCGAACTGGTCGGCATAGTTTTTGGTCTTGCTGACCGATGCCAGCAGACTGAATGCCGGATTCACTGCCGAATGGTTCAGAAATTCATTATTGCAGTAGTACACCTGTCCGATGTTGGAAGTCGATTCCGTGACGCCTCCCCGGATAATTACAAAGAGAATGCCTCCCGAAAGCAGCAGTAAGGCTGTGGTGGTCAATTTCCGGATGACCGGTGGAAGTATGCGCGGAGTAATGAGATACAGCACCCCGAAGAAGACTCCGGACAGCAGCAGAATCAGCAGGATACGGAGCAGGATGAAGGCCGTAGACACACTGGCCATCGCATTCTTCGGAGAATCCAGGTAGAAGAATACGGAAGCATCGAGCTTGAAGTTCCAGAACGGATACAGACACATGTCGCCGACAAAGATCAGTGAGGTGATGAGGGCAATCAATACATAATAGCCTATCAGTATTTTTCGCAGGGGAAAGCGCTTGAACCATACACTGACTAGGACTGTCAGCCAGGGAATGGCTACCAGGTATCCGGCCGTGGCTGTATCCAGGCTGATGCCGTGAAACATGACATCCATAAAATCAGAGAGGGAAGCTCCCTTGCCTGCTGCGTCATTATAGAACATGAAACAGGGTTTCTGCAATACGAAATAACCCAGTACGGCAGCAAAGAACGAAAGTATAAAAAGCAATCTCTTTTTCATAAGCTGATCTGTTATTTTCTACCGAAATCGGCAGGGATTTCGCCCCAAAGGGTGGTCTGCCATTTCAGCAGGGGAGTGGTATACGTGTTTTCTTGCAGCCATTTCTCGGCACGTGCTATCAGCTGGTATACGGCAGCTGTCTTTTCCGTACGCTCCAGCTGGGTCTTGCATTTTTTCTCCCTGACCCATTTGAGGGCATTGGCACTGTCGGAGTAGATGGTTTTCTGTATTCCGTCCCGCTTCATCTGTGCCAGTCCGTGGACGATGGCCAGGAATTCTCCGATATTGTTGGTGCCGCAGATAGGGCCGAAATGGAAGATTTCTTTTCCGGTAAGCAGGTCGACTCCACGGTATTCCATGGGACCGGGATTTCCGCTGCAGGCGGCATCTACTGCCCAACTGTCCGGTTCATAGCCTACGGCCGACAGGGCGCTGTCTGAAAGCGGGGCAGAGGCTTTTTCTTTGGGCTGAAGATAAAGGTGTGCAGGAGAAGAAAGGGCCGCTTCTGCTTCTTCCCGGGTAGAAAAGGACTTGTACAGGGCTCCCTTGTAATTGTTTATCTGGAGCTGGCACTCGGTCCATGAAGTGTATATTCCCGGGTTTACCCCTTTCCATACTACATAATATTTCTGTTTACCCATAATTGATGTGTAATGAAACGAAAAAACGCAGGTCTTAGCGGAATTCTGTTCCAGACCTCCCCCTAAAACCTGCGTTAACTATGATTTTAATTGAAAGAGAAATTACATTCTTTCAGGTACTTCGATACCCAACAATCCCATGGCCAGTTTTACCACCTTGCCGACATTCTGGCTCAAAGTCAGACGGAATACCTTCAAGGCTTCGTTTTCTTCGCGCAGGATGCTGGAATCATGGTAGAACTGATTGTATTCTTTTACCAGATCGTATGCATAGTTGGCAAGGATAGACGGGTTGTAGTCGGTACCGGCCTGAGCTACTACAGCAGTGAAGTCGGCCAGCATCTGGATCAGTCCCTCTTCCTTGGCACTCAGTTCAATGCCTTTGGCAAGTGTAGCCGGAACTTCGATACCTGCTTCGGCTGCCTTGCGCAGGATAGACTGGATACGTGCGTAGGTATACTGGATGAACGGTCCGGTATTTCCGTTGAAATCGATGGATTCTTTCGGGTTGAACGTCATGTTCTTCCGTGCATCTACTTTCAGAATGAAATATTTCAGCGCGCCCAGGCCGACGATACGTGCGATGTTGTCGGCTTCTTCCTGAGTCAGTCCGTCGAGCTTGCCCAGTTCGTTGCTGGTTTCCTTAGCTGTTTCAATCATGGCTTCCATCAGGTCGTCTGCATCAACTACAGTACCTTCACGGCTCTTCATCTTTCCTTCCGGCAGTTCAACCATTCCGTAAGAGAAGTGTACCAGGTCCTTACCCCATTCGAATCCCAGTTTGTCGAGCAGGATAGAGAGCACCTGGAAGTGGTAGTTCTGTTCGTTTCCTACTACATAAATCATTTTATTGATCGGATAGTCCTGGAAACGGAGTTTCGCAGTACCGATATCCTGTGTCATGTATACGGAAGTACCGTCACCGCGGAGCAGGAGCTTGTGGTCCAGTCCTTCGGCGGTAAGGTCGGCCCATACAGAACCGTCTTCCTTGCGGAAGAAGAATCCCTTCTCCAGTCCTTCCATGACTTTTTCCTTTCCTTCCAGATAGGTATCTGATTCGTAATAAATCTTGTCGAATCCAACTCCCATCATCTTGTAAGTGGCATCGAATCCGGCGTATACCCATTCGTTCATTTTCTTCCACAGGGCACGGACTTCCGGGTCGTTTGCTTCCCATTTGCGGAGCATTTCACGGGCTTCCTGCATCAGTGGTGACTGAGCTTCGGCTTCTTCTTTGCTGAGGCCTTTTTCCATCAGTTCGGCTACTTCTGCCTTGTAATGCTTGTCGAAGGCTACGTAGTAATCACCTACCAGGTGGTCGCCCTTCTTGCCGGATGATTCCGGAGTTTCACCGTTGCCGTATTTCAGCCAGGCAAGCATGGACTTGCAGATGTGGATGCCTCGGTCGTTTACGATGTTGGTCTTAACCACCTTGTTGCCGTTGGCTGCCATTACGTTGGCCAGTGCGTTTCCGAGGAGGTTATTGCGGACATGACCCAGGTGCAGCGGTTTGTTGGTATTGGGTGAAGAATATTCAATCATTACCAGCGGTGCGTCTGCCTGCGGCTGTTTGATTCCCCACTGTGCGTCTGCGTGGATGGTATTCAGCAAGTCAATCCATACGTCTGATGCAATAGTAAGATTCAAAAATCCTTTGATGACATTGTAAGCGGCGATGGCTGGCTCATTCTGCTTCAGATATTCTCCAATTTCCTGTGCGGTCTGTTCCGGACCTTTCTTGGAAACTTTCAGGAAGGGGAAGACTACCAGAGTGAGATGTCCCTCGAACTCTTTCTTTGTTTTCTGCAATTGTACCATCTTGGCAGGAACATCTGCTCCGTACAATTCTTTTATTCCGTTTATCACTGAGGTACTCAGTTTCTCTTCTATTTTCATAACGTATGTAATTTTATTCAATTCCTAAGTTCAACAATACAAAGATAGTGTTTTTGTGCTTTCCGTCAAAAATAAAACTCCGATAAGCCACAGTGGCAGAAGTCTTTTTCTGAGGTGCCGGGGTTATCGGTAAATCAGTGTAGTGAGATAGTCTTCGGCAAACATTTCATTGGCAATGTCCAGCAGCTGGGAAGGCGTGAGGGCATTGATGCGCTGGAAGACTTCCGACTCTTCTTCATAATGGCGGTAATGCAGGAAGCATTTGGCCATGTTGAGGGTATTGTTCTCAAAGTTGTCGGATGCCACTCCTATCTGTCCGATAATCTGTTTCTGGGCTGCATGCAGCTGCATGGTGGTCAGGCCTTTGTCGCGAAGCCGTTTCAGTTCCTTATGGACCAGTTCGATGCAAAGATCCGTATCTTCATGGTCGCAACCAAAATAAATGCAGAAGGTTCCGGTATCTGTATAGGCAGTCAGGTTCGATTCTACATTGTAGACCAGTCCTCTCTTCTCGCGGAGCGATACATTCAGTTTACTGTTCATTCCGGGACCTCCCAGGATGTTGTTGAGCAGATACAGTCCGGTACGCTTGTGGTCGTAGGCACTGTATCCGCGGCCTCCTATCATTACGTGCGACTGATGGGTGTCCTTGAGGACGGTACGCCGTACCGGCTGATAGGGGAGAGGAGACTGCCGCTGCATTCTTTCAGCCGAACGGTCGGTGATTCCCTGGGTGGCTTTTTCCACCATGCGGATGATACGCTTGAAATCCAGGTCGGCCGAAATGAAGAATACCATGTTCGACGGGTAATAGTATCTTCCGGTAAACTGTAAAATATTTTGCGTAGTATACTTCCTCAGTTGCCCGGGTGTTCCCAAGATGTTTTTCCCTAAGGGATGATTGGGGAAAATGAGTTCTTCAAAATCATCGAATATCAGTTCGGCCGGAGTATCTTCATAGCTTTGGATTTCATCGATGACTACCTCTCTTTCCTTTTCCACTTCCTGCTGCGGGAAGGTGCTGAAAAAGACGATATCCGTCAGCAGCTCCAGTGCCCTTGAAAAATGCTCTTTCAGGAATGCACTGTAAACCACTGTTTCTTCTTTGTTGGTATATGCATTCAAGTCTCCTCCCACATTCTCCATACGGTTGAGAATGTGCCATGCCCGCCGTTTTTGCGTCCCTTTAAAGATGAGATGCTCCACGAAGTGAGCCATTCCTCCCTCTTCCGGAAGTTCATCGCGGGTTCCTGCGTCGATGGCATAGCCGCAATAGGCTACCCGTGTAGGACTGGGAGTATGGATGATGCGCAGTCCGTTGGGCAAAATGAAAGTATTATATGTCATAAGTTTTGTACCGGGATTCTAAATTCGATGCAAAAATACATATTACTTATTGTCTTTCACTGAAAAAATACAGATATTTGCATCAGGTTCAGTTGTGCAGTAGCAAACTTGTTTGGACTAAAAATAGAATATATGAAAAAAATAGCAATCTTTTGTTCTGCCTCCAATCAGATAGACGCAGTGTATATGGAAGCTGCGAGCCAGCTGGGAACATGGATGGGACAACACGGAAAATGGTTGGTTTACGGAGGCTCCAATACCGGACTGATGGAAGCGGTGGCACGTGCGGCCAAGGAGAACGGCGGAATGCTGATGGGAGCGTACCATTATTACCTACGATACCCATC
>OKRY01002554.1_pt1 | contig 14129 bp, 9 predicted proteins | sample 1601121 | NCBI WGS metagenome assembly OKRY01 (sample SAMEA3541546, study PRJEB24748) | human gut metagenome | biome: human gut; feature: human-associated habitat; material: faeces | place: China | collected 2012
TGAAAAACGGTTCAGCCCAGCGCGTTGCCCCGTATCTGCCGAAAAACTTCAAGGGCGGCGTGAAAACAGGCACCACGTACGACTTCGCGGACAACTGGCTGTTTGGGTATGACAGCCGCATTACCTGCGGCATCTGGGTAGGGTTCCTGGAAGGCAAAAAGCCCATTTATCACGGAGCCTTCTCGTCAGACACCTGCGCTTCCGTGCTGGGCACCGCCATCACGGAAGCGGAACGGCAGTTCCCTGCCGGAGAACTGGCCCCTCCCCCCAGCGTAGAACGAGTGGAAATCTGCCTGACCACCGGGAAGAGGGCCACGCACAGCTGTTATGACATTGACCCGTCGGATAAAAAATACCGCCGACACACCATATTCGAATACCTCCGCAAGGGGGATTCCAGCCTGCCTTTCTGCGACCTCCACGGGGAGGACGTCTCCGCACCCGTCTCCACCTTCACGGCCCAGAACCGCATTCTTCCCCTGCCGCCCATCCTGCCCACCAGGCCCATCCTCCAGGGGGACGATCCCTACCATACGGAGCTGAACCAGGTCCCGGCCAACCGCAACTTTGAACTGCTGGGGGCTGGCGAAAACGTGCCGGAAGCGCAAGCCATTTCCGCAGATCCCGTTTCTTCAGACCATACGGATACAAGCATTACGCTGCCGGCGCCCAGGCCCATCACCATTCCCGTGCCGGAATTCATCCACCTGTAACTTTTTCCCCTCATGCCTTCCCCATCCCAGGACACGGTAGCCTGCACATGCCCGTCATGCGGCAACCTCTTCGCCGTGAAGGCGTCTTTTCTGGGACGCCAGGTAAAATGCCCCATCTGCACCGCTTCAGTCACAGCCAGGCAGGAAGAAAAGCCCAGGCCGGAAACGGAAGAACAGGACGCCGTCCCCTGCCTCTGCCATATTTGCGGCAATTCCTTTGCCGTCAGGGCCGCCTGCGTAGGCAGCCGTGTGGAATGCCCCGTCTGCCACTCCGCCGTCACGGCCGTCAAACGGGAAGAAGCGCTTTCAACATTCCCGGGCCGGACGCCTGAAGCTGCAGAGAAAGCGCCCGGAAATCCGAAACACACGGCTATTCCGCCATCTGCCGCCGGTGTTCCGCACACTTCCGCGTACTCCGCTCCGCATACACCGCTCGCACCAAAGAAAAAGACGGACAAACGGACCATTTCCGTTCACGGGCCCACCACTCCGGGCCCCAATAAATCCACGACAAAAATCCGTAAAAGGAAAGAGGGAAACGTCACCAGCGCCGTGCCAATCCGCGGATTCACCTGCGCATCCCGCACCCCCGGCAGCATCGTCATCACGTCCTGCACATAATGCAGATACGGCAGCGCTTCCTTCGGCAGCATCTGATATCCCTTGAAGCTCAAGCGCAAGCGCCCCGGCAGGTCGCTGGTCACAGTAGGCTTCAGGTAGTGGCGAATCAGCGCCGTTTCAATTCGTCCCACTGTCGTTTCGCCTCCAGATGCTGGCTGCCCACCAGAGCAGCGTCATCGCGCCCGGAACAGCCGCGCCGCTAACCGCAAGGCTTTTCACGCCCGCGAACGTCAGCGCGCATCCCGCCAGCGTCCGCACATCAAGCAGACCGTTCGTCGCCTCCAGCAAACCGTGGTTGATTGCCGCCATCAGCGTATTCAACCCGCTTTGAATTCGGCTGACCGGCTCTTTCTGCAGTGCGTCGGTCAATCCCATCAGCTTCAGCACCGCGCCCTGCACCACGGCGGCTTCGACCTTCGTCTCGTCGTAGCGAATGAGAGCGGTAGACAGGCGGAAGTTGAGCGCCACTTCACGCACCACGCCGGTTGCTTCCAGCTGCCGCTTCATTTCCTCTGCGGCTTCGTGGTTGGCGGATACGGCGGGCAGATAGAGCCGCATCCGTCCCGGCAGACTTGCGCGGACTTCCGCAATGCCCCGGAAGGACGGCAGACGCATCAGGTTATGGTTCTGCGTCGGCTTCTTGACCGAGAGCGCAGCGCCGCCCAGCGCGAGCGCTGCCAGCAGGGTTGTATTCATTCGGATGACCTCCCCTGTGAATAAAAACATTACCTATTGTTAGATCCAATTTATTGGGACACCGCAAAGGGTCGAAGAACACGGCATTCTTCAACCGCTCACAGTGTAGCACAGGTGAAAAAGCGTGTCAAGATAGCTGCAAAAATACTTCTTTTGTTGCTGACGCTGATGAGAAATCGCCCATTTGCTGCCTCTTGTTTTCAACTTCTCACTCCCAATTAAAAAGCGCCGCTCCTGTTTCCAGAAGCGGCATCGGGATTACCCTTGTCCGTCGTCAATCGTGGCCTTCCAGGTGAATTCCGGCTGGTCATTGGCGGGAATATCGTAGTGCTCACCGCCCTCAATGTCGTAGCCATTGATGCGCATGACCACCTGCCCCACACCATAGGGCTTGATGTATTCGCGCCCAAAGGAGAACTGCCCGTGGCGGGTCGCTTCACCGGGGGCAAGGGTGAAGTTGTAAGTGCCCTTGAAGGAGAAGGACCGCCCGTCGGTGTTGCAGACCAGCGGTTCGCCGAAGGCATTGTAAAGGTAAATCGTGTAGTAGAATTTGGTGATGGTCAGGTTGCTGGCGTTGTAAACAACAATCTTCGCCGCGTTGTTTTCCGCCCACAGATTCGTGATGCGCAGCGCATCCTTTCTGCTGCCGACATTGATGGTGTAGGTGACGACATAACTGCCGTCATCCGTCGTACCGATGATGGTCGTCGTGCCCCATGCGCGGCCCGTCACCTTCGGATTCAGCCCGTTGCCCGCTACCGTCGCAATGCGCTCATCCTGGCTTGTCCATTGCATCTTCTTGTTGTCGGCATTTGCGGGTTCCAGAATAGCGGTGTTCGTGGTGTACTTGTTCAGCCCCACGTTCTGCGAGGTGTACTTCATCGTCACGCCCGTGACCGGCTGCGTCACCGTCACGCGGATGGTCGCCTTCTTGCCGCTGGCGTCGTTCGCGGTCGCGTAGACATAGCATTCACCGCGCTTGAGACCGGTCACGATGCCGTCATCCGACACCGACACAACATCCGGCTTGTTCGTCGAGAAGCTGACGGACGAATCCGTCGCGTCCTGCGGTTTCACCGTCCAGCTGAGGGCAATGCTGCGCCCCACCGCCACGGACGGTTTCTTCTCGTTGAAGGTGATGGACGTAACCGGCGCATACACCGTCACGTCGATTTGCGCATAGACCTCCGGGAACGTCTTGCTCTGGCAGGTGATGGTGCAGCTGCCCGCGCGCACACCCTTGACGTAGCCGTTCGCGCTCACCGTCGCGACGCTCGCGTCCGACGTAGACCACACAACCGCCTTGTCACTTGTCGTGTTCGGCAGCACGGTCGCCTTCAGCGTCACGCCGCCGCCCACGCGGATATTGCCGCTTAAGCCGCTCAGGGTGATGCTTTCCGGCTGCTGCTTGACGGTCACATTCACGCTTGCGCGCTGACCGCCGCCATCCGCCGCCGTCGCGCGAATGGTCGCCTGTCCGCGCCCAACGCCCGTCACCACGCCGTATTCATCCACAACGGCGACTTTCTCGTTCGTGCTCTCCCACTTCACGCCCGTGATGGACGCGTCCGCCGGCTTCACCGTCGCGGTCAGCTGCGCCGTTGTGCCGATGAAGAGCGTCTTGGTGTCCGCTGTCACGGTTACACCCGTTACCGGGGTAACGACGATGACGCGGTAATCCACACTGACTTCCGGGTTCGATTCGCTCGCCACGGTCACGATGCACTCGCCCGCGCCGCGCGCCGTCAGCGTTGACCCGCTCACGCGCACCACGTCCGTATCCGATGAAGCGACGGTGTAACGGCGGTTGTTCGCGTCATTGGGGGACAGCGTCGCCCGAATCGACACCTGCTTGCCCTTGCGCAGCAGCAGCACGCGGTCGCCCGCGCCGCCCGTCAGGTGACTGATGAGCGGATCTGCCGCATCATAGAGCGTGAGACTCGTTTCGTTCACCGCAATGTCCGTCACGGCGCGCGCCACAGTCACGGTGACAGACGCTTTCCACGTCCGTTTCTCGGTTTTGAGCGTCGCAGTAATCGTCGACTGCCCTTTCGTCAGTCCCGTTACCACACCGTTTTCATCCACCGTCGCGATGTTTTCGCGCCCGCTGACAAATGTCAATTCGCCGTCCGCCGCGCAATTGCCCTGCCGGATGAGCGACAATTCCAGCGTATTGCCTTCAAAGACGGTCAAATTTGTTTTTTCAAACTGAAAACGGTCGGCTTCCGCCATCGCCGTCACGCCGCACAGCAGCGATACGCACAGGACGGTCAGCATCACAATTTTCCAGAAATTCTTCATAAGGAAGTTTCCTCCTTCCATCGGCTTTCCAATGATACAACGAATGACCCTTCCAACTTCATTCCTGCTTCGCAAAATTATTTTTGCTGATTTTGATGGTCAGCCGATGATGCCTGCCCGCTTCCGCCGTCAGCGCAATCCGCCAGAGCGACCCATGCCAGTTCTTCGCCATCCGCGCGTCGGTGACGGTAATTTCTTCCACTGCTGCCGCCAACATGGGGCTGATTTCCATCCGTGCGTGCGCAAATTCAATCCCGTCCGGAAGGATTTCCGGCTTCTCCCGCGCCAGCATGGTGAACGTGACGGCTTCCGGCGCTTGCAGGGTGATTTCGTCCGCAAGCTGAACCCCATCCGGCGTAACCCATGCGCCGCGAATCGCCGACAGCACGCCCGCTTCCGCCGGATACGCGCCCGCCATGTCCAGCGACGCGCCGTCCGGCAGGGCGCGGAAGTTCCGCGCGGCGTATTCTGCCCCAGCGCACTGCTCGAATCCGCCAATCAGCGGCACATTGTGGTACATGCTCCGGCAGTTCCAGAGCGTGTAGCGCGCATCGGAGAAGGTTTTCGCGGTATAAACCATGTTGCCCGCATCCACCAGCAGCGGATGCCCGTCCACATACACCATCAGCGACCCGACGTCGTTGTGATTGTGGCTTTCGCCGTTGTGTCCGCCCTTGATGCACAGCGTCCACCCATTCTGGCGGATGATGCGCACCTGCAAGTCCGGCAGCAGCGTGTCCTGCGTGTCCGCTGCCGTCTGACCTGCGCCAGCCGGATGAAAAAGCCGCTGCAAAAGGCGCGAAAAGTGCGGCACGTCGCCGATGCAGTCCGTCGGCTGACCGCGCAGGTTCTGCCCCATTGCCGTCAGCGCCGCATCGCGAAGCAGTTCGCCCGCGCGCTGCAATCGCTCGCCATACATCACCGGCCGCGCGTCGCAGTCCGCAAAGTTCGCGAAATAGCCGTTCCCCAGCGACATCAGCAGCGGGAAGCGCAGCATATTCCGCAGCTTCGGCTCGTCCCAGCAGTTAAGCCCGGCTTCCGCCATCAGTTCAAGGCAGTCCAGCAGGCTGCCCGCCGCCATGTTCCAGTACGCCGCGCCCTCGTCGCAGCCGCCGTCTGCCGGGATGCAGCGCAGATACGCATCGAGCATCCCGCAGGCGCGGCGGTACACAGGCAGCGGGTCGTCCAGCAGGCACCGCGCCGAGAACATCACGTTTGACACAATCCACGGCGTCCAGTTGCACAAATCCTTGCGTGTGAAGCCCATCCACCAGTCAGTATTGCGGTGCAGGAACGGGTCAATCGCGCGGCGCTGAATTTCCGCCGTCACCCGCTGGTGCAGGGAGCTGTCAAGCCAATCGTCCAGCAGCGTCAGCGTAAAGGACAGCACCATGGCAGTCTGCGCGGCGAACAAGTCCAGTATCGGTTCGCCGCTGATGGGGAACGGGTGCGCCGCCGTCAGGTTCGCATGGGCGCTGATCGCCCATGTCGTTTCCTCGCAGATGCACCACAAGCCATCCTCCACCGGGGACAAATCCGCCGATTCTCCGTGCAGGCACACGTCTAATACCGCCGCGATAAGCTTCCGCCGACGCGCGAAATACGGCGTTTCGCATTGTGCGCGGCTGCCCGTGCGGACGAATGCGGCGTAGTCGCTCAGCAGCAGCATCGGGTAAGGCGTACCGCGCCACTTGGCAATGAACGTTTCCATGTCCATGCGGTCGTTGGCGGGCAGCCCTTCCCACGCTGCACGGTTCTGCGCCGGAGGGAAAAGCGTTCCCTGCGGACGCTTCGTCAGCAAATCCATTCTTTCGGCGAGCATCATGTCACCTCCGGGAAATTACGCAAACCATGGGCGGAATTTCTTCGCAATCGCCGCGATAATCGGGCCGAGGAAGAAGCCCGTAACAATCGACACCACCCCGACCGTGCTGCCCAGCAGCCAGCCGATGGCAATCGCGGACAGGTCGTAAATCATGCGGATCACGGCATAGGGAATCTTCTTGACGTACTTCGAGATAATCTGCGGAATCGCGTCATACGGCCCGCTGCCAAGCTCCACCACCATATAGAACGCCACGGCGACCATGAACACGCCCAGCGTCGGCACAAGCCAGCAGACGCGCTCCGTCATGCCCATTGTACCGCGGTTGAGGATGTTCAGGCCGCTGAAGATAACATCGAACAAGTCCTTCGAGTAACCTACAAGCACCATGTTTGCAATCGACCCCAGGCCGATGAACTCCCACTGCCGCATCGCCATCACGACGATGAGCAGCGCGCCGTAGAAGAGCATCTGGTAGGTGCCAAGGAGCATGTGCAGCTTATTGGCAACGCCCAGATTCAGCACGGACGCGGGGTCTGTGCCGAACTGAATGCGGTCAAACACCGACACGCACGCGCCCATAATCGTCACGCTGAGAATCAGCACAACAATCCGGCGCGCCATGTGCGGCTGGCAGAACAGGTGGCGGATGATTTTCTGCATCAAGGAAAAAACCTCCTTCGTGTTGCGGGAATTTCCGCCCTTATCATATCATAATTTTCCCCTAAAAGGAAGTGTTACATTTCGCAAATTGACATCCGCGCGCAAATGCGGTATGATGAAGACACGAAACTGCTTTTGACGGAGGTGCATGACCATGCGGCGCATGACGCGGCTGCTTTGCCTGATGCTTCTTTTTTCCCTGATAACCTTCTCCTGCCCGCTGGCGGAAGAAACGGACGCCCCGACCGGCACACCCGCGCCCACGCCGATGCTGACCGCCGTGCCGGAAAGCGCACTTGCGCCCTTCAACGTGGTTTTGCCGGAGGACGCGCATGTGGAGATGGCGGAGGGGCGCATCACGCTTGTGCGGGGGGATTCGCGCGTGGTGGCGATGGTGATTTCCCGCGTGCCGGATGACGACCCAGCGGCGGCGCTGCCCATCCTGATGCAGGATTTCGACCCCAAGACTAGCGAGACGATGGATTTTGACGCACAGCCCGGCTTCTGCATTCTCGGCGGCGTGGTGAACGATGCCTTTTGCGACGGCGAGGACAAAATTACGCTGATGGTGCTGGCGGATTCCGGCGAACTGCTGATTCTATCGGGGTATAATCTGGCGCGGGATCATCACGCGCTGTACTTGTTCCTGACAGAACTGCTGGAAAATGTGAGTATGGATGGGGCGGCGGTGTATGTCGGTGAGGAAGATGCGGCAGCAACGGCGTCACCGGAAGTATAATATTGTTTTCCTTTTTGTCGCCCTTGTAACGATAAAAACCAAGTAACATGGGAGGCGACTGCGAAGGGGTCAAGGGGGCGACCGCAGACATTCGTCTGTTTCCATTGCCCCCTTGTCGCGTCCGCAGACGCGAAACCCTCTGCGCAATAAGACATTGCATATTAGCATCGCATCGCTGCATTTACGCAAACAGCCCTCTGACGCAAGCATCCTGCGCCAGAGGGCTGTTGTTATTTACTGATGCACAACCACGGTATACGGCTTCGTAGAATCGGTTTCGACCTGCGCCTGACCATCCTTCATCGTCACGGTGAAGGTTGCGGCGACATTGCCCTTCGTGTCGGGGATTTCAACCGTCTCGCTCTCGCCGTCCGCCAGCTGGTAGACGTGCAGCTCCAATCCGTCCAGATAGTCGTAATCCGGGCGGTCGTCATGCGCGCCCAGCGGCAGCACCGTGCCGGGACGCACCATCAGCGGCAGGGACATGAAGTCGTGAATCTCCGTCTGCCAGTGGCCGCCCTCGACTTTGCCGCCATCCAGCAGGGACGTCCACGTTCCGTCGGGCAGATAGTACTGCACCTCGCCGTCCTTGCGGAAAATCGGCGCAACGAGCAGCGAATCGCCCAGCATGTACTGGCGGTCGAGCATATCGCACGCCGGATCATCCGGGAACTCCAGCATCATCGGGCGCATCATCGGCACGCCGTGTTCGTGCGCCTCCACCGCCTTGCCGTACAGGTAGGGCATCAGGCGGCACTTGAGCTTGGTGAACTTGCGGCAGACATCCACGCTCTCCTCGTCAAACAGCCACGGCACGCGGTAGCTCGTCGAGCCATGCAGGCGGCTGTGGGAGGACAAGAGGCCAAACTGCACCCAGCGCTTGTAGACATCCGCCGGGGCGGTGGACTCAAAGCCAGAAATATCGTGGCTCCAGTAGCCAAAGCCGCTGTGGCTCATGGACAGACCCGCGCGCAGCGTTTCCGCCATCGAGATGTAGGTCGCGGAGTTATCGCCGCCCCAATGCACCGGGAACTGCTGACCGCCGACCGTCGCGCTGCGGGCGAACAGAATCGCTTCGCCCTCGCCCTTGCGATCCTTCACAACGTCAAAGACGACCTTGTTATATAGGTAGGTGTAATAGTTGTGCATATAGACCGGGTCGCTGCCGTCGAACCACCGGATGTCGCGCACCGGGATGCGCTCGCCGAAGTCGGTCTTGAAGCAATCCACGCCCATGTCCATCAGCTTATAGAGGTAAGAAGCGTACCACTTGCAGGCGTCCGGATTGGTGAAATCGACAATCGCCATGCCCGCCTGCCACATATCGGTCTGGAAGAGGCTTCCGTCGGTCTTTTTCAGCAGGTAGCCATGCTCCATGCCTTCCTTGAACAGCGGCGACGCCTGACCGATGTACGGGTTAATCCAGCAGCAGATGTGCAGGCCCTTCTCGTGGTAACGCTTGAGCATTCCCACCGGGTCGGGGAACGTGTCATGATCCCACTCGAAGTCGCACCAGTTGAAGCCCTTCATCCAGTAGCAGTCGAAGTGGAACACGGACAGCGGAATGTCGCGCTCCGCCATGCCGTTGATGAAGGAGGACGTCGTCTGTTCGTCGTAATTCGTGGTGAAGGAGGTGGACAGCCACAGACCGAACGACCACGCGGGCACAAGCGCCGGGCGACCCGTCAGCGCGGTGTACAGGTCGAGCGTGTCCTTCGGCGTGCCGCCGTAAATCACGTCGTAGACCATCGTTTCGCCCTCGTGCGAGAACTGGACGCGCTCCACCTTTTCCGTCGCGACTTCAAAGGACACGTCGCTTGCGTTCTCCACCAGCACGCCGTAGCCGCGGTTGGTCATGTAGAACGGGATGTTCTTGTACGCCAGCTCCGACGCCGTGCCGCCATCCGCGTTCCACATATCAACCGTCTGACCGTTCTTGACGTACGCGCCGAAGCGTTCGCCCAGACCGTAAACGCATTCGCCCACGTCGAGCTGGAGGCTCTCGGACATATAGGACGTGCCGTGCGGCAGAAGCGAACAGGGCGTGCCGTCCTTCTTCAGCGCACGACCCATGCCGCGCCAGCCGGAGGTCGTCAGGATGCGGTCGCCGACCATATAGTCCACCGCCCAATTGCCGCCCTTGCTCACGCGCGCAGTCAGGTCGCCGGACGTGAAGTAGGCGTAGTCGTCATCCTCGCGGATTTCGGGCGTCACATCCTCTTCATACGTCGTGAACTTGGGGTCTTTGCGCGGCGTTCCGGCAAAGTGCGTCACCTGCACGCGGATGATGTTCCTGCGCGGCGCGGTGAACACAATGTCAAGCGAGCCGCCGTCGAGAATATCGCCGCGGTGGCGAATCGGGCGGCAGGCGCTGATGATGTGCAGCTCCTTGTCGTTCTTGATGACGCGAACGGTCTGCGTGGCGTAGGACATCACATAGTCCTGCCGGATGACCCAGTAACCTTGCGTAAAACGCATGTTGATGCTCTCCTTTATGATAATATTGATGGCTTTTTCATGCGCACAGGGCGCGGAAAACGCTGATTTTAGTCCGTGATGATTTTCACCACAACCGGCATGTCGCTGCGGTAAGCCCCCAAATCCACATGCAGGGCTTCGCCGTCGCGCGTCCACGCAGCCTGCGCGGGATTGCCCAGCACCTCCACCTTCCGCACGATGCCGTGCCAGAGCGGCAAGTGGCTCGCGTCCGCCTCGCGCAAAGACCGAATGTGCAGCTTGCCGTCCGCCGGGCACGCCATGCACGCCGCGTAGATGTTTCCGCCGCGGCAGGTGAAGCGGAAGTCCTCGCTGGTGAAGTTGCGGGACGCGCCGTCGGCAAACTGCCCCTCCTGAATCTTCGTCGGGCCTTCCTGATTGATGCGCCACAAGCCTGTGCCGTGGATGCACTCGTCGTTGACGCGCATCCAGTCCGCCAGTTTGTGCAGGATCTCAACGTCCTTGTCCGCCAGCGTGCCATCCGGCTTCGGGCCGAAATTCAGTAGCAGGCGGCCGTTTTTGCTCACCACGTCCAGCAAGTCCTGCACAATCTCCTGCGGCGCTTTGTAGACCGCCTTGTCCGGCTGCACAGAGTAGCACCAGCTGCCGCGCATGACGGACGTGTCCGACTGCCACAGGAACGGCTTCGCTTCCGCGAACTGCCCGCGCTCAATGTCCGGCACGCCGATGCCGAACGGGAATGCGTCGTGCTTGTAGTTGATAACGCACCCGCCGCGGCTTTCCATCACGTTGAAGTAGTACGCGGCGAAGCGCTGCAGGTACGGCTTGACGGCGGAATGCTGAATCCACCAGTCGAAATAGAGGATGCGCGGATGATAGCGGTCGACGATCTCGCAGCAGCGCAGCAGCCAGTCCGTCAGAAACTCATCCGTCGGCATCGGCTCGGAGAACAAGTCCTGATTCTCCCGTTCGGGCATGGCTGGCCATGCGTAATCCCCCAAGTGCATCGGCTGCTTGATGTCGCTGTCAAACTCCTGCCCATGCCCCAGGAACCACCAGTGCTCCACGCGATGGCTCGATGCGCCCAGCGTCATGCCCGCGCGCTCCGCCTCCACCAGCAAATCGCCCATGATGTCCCGGTGCGGGCCCATTTCCGCCGCGTTCCAGTGGGACAGCTCGCTCCGGTAATTCTGGAAGCCGTCGTGATGCTCCGCCACCGGCACGATGTAATCCGCCCCCGCTTCCCGGAACAGCTTCACCCACGCCTGCGGATCGAACGCTTCCATCTTGAATTGCGGAATGAAATCCTTGAACCCGAAGTCCTTCGGCTGCCCGTAATGCTGGCAGTGGTACTCGTATTCCGGCGAACCCTTGATGTACATGTTCCGCGCGTACCAGTCATGATACGCCGGAACAGAAAACACGCCCCAGTGCAGGAAGATGCCCAGCCGCTTCTCCCGATACCAGTCCGGCACAGGGTGGGTGCTGAGCGATTCCCACGTCGGGTGATATTTCCCCGCCGCGTTCACCGCGTCGATTTCCTGCAAATAACGCTCCCGATTCATCGCATACTCCTTTCAAGAATGAAAAGAACAATATTATTTTCCACTCAAAGAGTACGACAAACAAGTGAAAAATCCTTGCGCCAAAGCAAAAAAATGTCCGAAAACTTTTCCGAAAATCCGTGCAATCAGCCCAAACGTCTGTTTTTTCTTGACTTCTCAATCGTTTTCGCAAAATTTTTCCCGCTTCCCCGCTTGTCTTTTTTTGCTTTTGCCTGTATCATGAGGATATTCCACACATAGTGCCATAACAATTCACGCCAACAAGGAGGATTCTCCATGCTTTCCAACGAAGCCATCCACCAGCAGGTGGAAACCCTGCTGTCCCAAATGACACTGGAAGAAAAAGCTGCCCAAATGGTGCAGGTTCCCTACACCGTCGTCGGACGCGAGGAAGCGCTGCGCTGGGCGAAGCTCGGTGCAGGTTCGTTCCTGCACGTTCTGGGCGACGACGCGCGCGAGGTGCAGCAGGCGGCGCTCCATAGCCGTCTGGGCATCCCCGTGCTGTTCGGCATTGACGCCATCCACGGGCATGGGCTGAATGACCACGCCACCATCTTCCCGTCGCAGCTATCTTGCGCCTGCGCGTGGGACAAGGACATCGCGCGCGAAATGGGCGAAGTGACGGCGCGCGAAGTCGCCACCGACGGGCTGCACTGGACGTTCTCGCCCGTGCTGTGCCTGGGACGCGACACCCGCTGGGGGCGCGTCGACGAAACCTTCGGCGAAGACCCCTATCTGGCGGGTGAATTAGGCGAAGCGATTGTGCGCGGCTATCAGGGCGACGATTTGTCCGACGGCGAGCATATTCTGGCGTGCGCCAAGCACTACATCGGCTACGGCGAGGCGGTTGGCGCGCGCGATGCCTGTGACACGGAAATGACGTACCGCCGCCTGCGCGAGACGTTCCTGCCGCCGTTCGAGAAGGCGTTCCGGGCAGGGTGCGCAACGGTCATGACGGCGTATGGTTCCATCGACGGCACGCCCTTCACCGCCGACGAGAAGAGCATGAAGGCGATTCTGCGCGGCGACGCGGGCTTTGACGGCTTCAGCGTCACCGACTGGGACAACTGCCATTCGCTTCTGACCGCCCAGCACGTCGCGGCGGACATGCCCGAGGCGTCCGTGCTGGCTGCCAAGGCAGGCAACGACATGATGATGACTTCCCTCGGCTTCTACGATGCGGCGATTGACGCGGTGCGCTCCGGCAAGCTCGACGAAGCCGTGCTGGACGACGCGGTGCGCCACATTCTGACCGTCAAGTGCCGCATGAATCTGCTTGCGCAGCCGGAGAAGAGCGGGCGTCCGGGGTGCATCGGGTGCGAGGAGCATCAGCAGGCGGCGCTTCGGGCAGCACGCAAGTCCATCACCCTGCTTAAAAACGACGCGCACACCCTGCCCTTGACATCCGTCCGCCGTGTGGCGGTCATCGGCGCGAACGCGGACGACATTCGCGCGCAGTACGGCGACTGGACGTACTTCACGCACCCCGAACTCATCCCGAACCGCCCCGCCGTCCGCCCATATGTGACGATTTGCGAGGGCATCGAGGCCATCGGCGCACAGGAGAATTTCGAGGTTGTGTACCACCGCGGGTGCAGCGTGCTTCCTTCGGATGCTGACAATATTCCGGGTGCGGTGGCCGCGTGCCGGAATGCGGATGCGATTGTGCTTGTCGTGGGCGATGTTTACGCACAGTACGGCGAAACGAAAGACCGCGCCGACCTTGCCCTGTCCGGGCGGCAGCTGGAGCTATACCGCGAGCTGCGTGCGCTGGGGATTCCGCTGGTGACGGTGCTGCTGTCCTCCAAGCCGCTGGCGATTCCGGAAATTGCCCATTCGACGGATGCGCTCGTGTGCGCCTTCAACGGCGGCATGTTCGGCGGTCAGGCGGTCGCGGAAGCGATTTTCGGGCGGCTGAATCCGTCCGGGCGGCTGCCCATCAGCTTCCCGCACCATTCGGGGCAGGTGCCGGTGTACTACAACCATCTCCCCGGCTGGCACTGGGGACACTACAGCGACCTGCCTGCCGAGCCGCTGTTCACCTTTGGCGAGGGCATCGGCTATGCGCCGTTTGTCTACCGCGATTTGGCGGTGGACGCGGATGCGCTCACGCTGTCGGTGAAGGTGCGCAACGCGGGCGACGTTGCGGGTGAAGAAACCGTACAGGTGTACCTGCGCGACTGCGTATGTGAGGTGATGCAGCCTGTGAAGCAGCTGATTGCCTTCCGCAAGGTGCTTCTGCAGCCGGGCGAGGAGCAGGAGGTCACCTTCCATCTCGACCGCACCGCGTTCACCTACATCAACCGTGCGGAAGAGCGTGTTTTCGCGCCGGGCGACTTCATGCTGATGGCGGGGCACAGCGCGAAGGACGAGGACTTGCTGAAAGAGACGGTGTGGGTGGGGTGACCCAAGGGGCGCTTCCCCTTGACCCCGCAAGGGACTTCGTCCCTTGACCCTTTCGCGCGATTGAGTTGGTGACTTTTTCATACAACTTCCGCGTGTTGATTGGGGGAACCCAAGGGGCGCTGCCCCTTGACCCTGCAAGGGAG
>OKRY01002559.1_pt1 | contig 14110 bp, 10 predicted proteins | sample 1601121 | NCBI WGS metagenome assembly OKRY01 (sample SAMEA3541546, study PRJEB24748) | human gut metagenome | biome: human gut; feature: human-associated habitat; material: faeces | place: China | collected 2012
TGCATGACGAAGTGTCTGCATTGTATAATGCTTTCGTAATTTTTTGGCTTTCACAAGCTTATCTGTGTATGAAGCAAGAAGACGTTCTGTATCGCGCATTTTAATACGGTTTTTTCGTATATTTGTAAATAATGCGCCGCTCTGTATATTTTCAGCCACAATATATGTATCAAGAATTGTACCAAGGTCATCAGGTATAATAAGAAATCTGCTTATATGATTCTTTGGTGGCATATTAATACATAGGTGTCCTGTCTGATTTCGGCATATATATTCTTTGTTCAGATTACATATTTCCTGATTGGTAAGCCCCATCTTAATTACAAGTGAAAATATTAAAAATGCTTTATTGTCATTGGCATCTAATGCCGCACTCAGAAGATTATCAATTTCTTTAGTATCAGGTATTGCATCTTTTGGCAATATTTTATCCTGTTCTGGAAGAGACATACTTTCAAAATGATTAACATATCGTTTACCATGATTAATAGTATAAGTTTCTATAAATGTGCATACAGATTTCATAACTGAAAGACGCATTACTGCAGTATTATATGACAGTCTGCTAGAGTTAACTTTCTCTATAAGGCTGTTGTAATAATTCATTGCCTCTTTTCTTGTTAATTTAAGTGGGTCGTGTCCTGTTAATTTATCAAAGCTCTTTATAACATTCCAATATTCTTTCCGTGTTCTTGGACGTAAATTTGTCTGGAAATATATCCATATTTCATTTTCAAATTTAGATGAAATCATATGTTATCCTTTCTCAAAAGCAGTAGTGTAGTATAGTTTGGTTATATATGACGACATATGTCTAATCACAAACAAATTATACCATCCCTCCACCAAAAAATCAAAATAAAATAAAACAAAAACCAAAATAATTAAGAAAAGCTTCCTGACTGAACTCAGTTCACAATTGCTTTTTATGTCGAAAGTCCGTATAATGTATTTATATTTACATTGAAGGAGCTAATATGGAACAGTATTCTAGGCGATTTATAGAAGAGCTCGCAAAGCATATCAACCCAACGATTCTTGAATTTTTCAATAAAAAGAAAAATCTTATGAACTTTCCTACTGATAATGCTGCAGAGCTTATAGACGAAACACTGATGGAGTATCTTGAAGGCAAGACGAGCCGTGAAGATTTAATGCCAATTATAAACAAGATAAAAAAGTCGCGTCTTCAGAAACGTGCCAGATGGTATAAGGCATACAATAACGATATTGATAATATGAATCTGGATGATCCCAAACATCCTCTTGCTAGTTTTATTTCTCTGGCCAGGTCATTAAGACCTGACGAGTATGCTAAACTTTATGGAGATAAAGAACTTGATGATATTATCAAAGATAAAAAAGAAGCTGCTAATGAATGGAAGAATGATTCCGGAAGTCTTTTGATTGATTTTCCCGGACTCTACTCTTTCACTAATAATTCAATATATAATTCTCTTAAGAATGATTTAATTATAAGTGCATGGAAGTATATTGAAAGTGAGCTGGCTGGTAACATTGATTCTTACCTGAGAATGTATCCAGTTGACCTTGTAGATAAACCATTATTCAGCCCATCTTCTTTTACTCTGATGATGGAAACAGCTTCCAATAATTTGTTAAAGGAAATTATCACTGACGATGATGGAGATGAATTGTTAGAGGTCACTGTAGATAATGGTAAACTGACACCACCTAAGTCTATGGATACTGACGACCTTAAGCTAGTTAATGCATTTATATCTAATATTAACATGCAGGAGTTCTCTAAGGAGAAATCTGTTGTTGTCGATCTAAATACTCTGGGTAAAGAGGTCGTTGATTATCATGTAGGTAAGAATGTTCTTAACAAGATAAGTAACTCATGCCGTAAACTGGTAGAGTATAACTTCTCTTATGAAGCTGAAGGCAGTAAGATATATTTCAACTTGTTTGATAATATTGTAATTAAAGAAGATGCTGAGCGCCCATATGCCATAGCACAATTTGGGGAGATCCTAAGCAACGCAATTATTCAGAAGAAGCTTATCTCAATTACTTCTGCTTCTTATGATGTTCTTGATAATAACCTTTCAAAGATTATATGCTATGCGATAAAGCGTGAACAGATTGCTAATCAGGAAACAAGAGTTAATGAATACAGTTATACATACTTCCAGAAGATTGTAAGATTCAAGCTGAAGAACAAAAAGAAGAATCTGCAGCTAATCCAGGAAAGTCTTCAGGAGTTTGTCGATAACCATATTGCTATTGAAAAATTTGAATTAAAGAATGGTGTATTTATCATAACTTTCCTGCCGTTGTCTGATGCTGAGATCGAGGATCTTAATTCTGACAATGATAAGAATGACAAAGGACTTTTGATTGACACCCTTGGATAAATGTCTACATTTTCGCATTTAAAAAATTGATGTAGATTACTGGAGGATAATTGATTATTTTCAATTATCCTTTTTTTATTTGCCTCAACCATGCGATTTATTCATATTTTGTCGTTTATTTTTATTTTTTAGTGTAAAAAATATGCTCTACTCCCCTATTTAAGGCATTTTGATAAATTTTAACGAAATAATCAATATTACTATGTAACCTGATGCTAAAAAATGTAGATATTTTTGGAGTAAATCGGCTCTACTTCTCTGTAAGAGTGTAGATATATTTGGAGTAAATTAATAAAATGTAGATATTTTTGGAGTAAATTTGTTCATTTTCATAAAAAATATGGCTTAAAACTATGCTTAATTGTATATTATTATTATATATAGAATTTATTTTCTACATTTTTTTTTCTTAAAGTCATTGTCAATGTCTACATTTTTGGCTTAAATACTAGATATTCGGGATTTTTTGTTTTTATATATGAATCAATAACACCTAAATGTAGATAAATTTGGAGTAAAAAATACAAAATATGTAAATTGAAGTCTACAAAAAAAAATCACAAGAAATTTCGTAGATAAAAACGGAGTAAAACAAGCATTTTTTAAAAAAATGTAGATAAATTCAGAGTAAAACAATATAAAAATAAATATAATGTGGATAAAAATGGAGTAAAACGACAAATTTGATTTTAACCCTAAATACTGTTAAATTATGGTCTAAAAGGGGGTGAAATGTTTGGATAATTTTGCGAATATTGGCAAAGCAGCTATAATCCAGTCTTTAGGTATCCAGAAGAATTACACAGAAGAAATTGAAACTACTGTAGATGCCATTGATTATAGTAATACAGCTTGTTCAACATGTAAATACAAAGCTATCATCAATACATTTGATAAAAATAGCAAGCCTTATGCTGATGCCTGTGCTTCCTGTGCAAGTTGTCCACATAAGACATTGATCCAAAAGAACGTGTATAAGAAAATCTACCATAATGAAAAAAACCGTTATGGTTACAGACCTATGCTTAAGGCTAATGCCATTAAGCTGTTTTTGTTGTTGCATTTTTATCACCCTGATAATAACGGAATTGTATATAATCTGGAAGCATGTGATCTTGCGTCTGTTATCGGGTGTAATGTAAGAACTGTATGGAATAATCTTAAGGTTCTTGAAGAATATACATATATCTCATATTCGAAGAATGAATATGGGCTTATTAATGTTATCCTCAATGATTATGAAAATTATTACCTTCCTGCCAATAAAGGTGGGCGAGGTTTTCTTGTCATGTCAAAGGAGCTTCTAACAAAACTTAATTCAACAGATTCCCTGGTATCACTCCGTATCTTTATAAGGGAACTTTTAAGTCTTGATTCTCCTGAATTAAAAGGTGTTGCAAGTGTTGATTACAAGAATATCCGCGATATACGTAATACTCTTCCAGCTTACTGTAAACCTTCGGTTATTAAAGCGAAGCTTACGAAGAACTCAGATATATTCAATGTTACATTTAAAGATGATGTTGTCCGGTTCGAGATTGATAAAGCATATATTCCAAAGAATCAGAAAGCCTATGTACATGAGGAATATGTAGGAATCCTGCAGAATTTTATATGGGAATTTAATCAGAATGTTGCTTATGTTAATTCCGGAGAAAATGTTTCTGGGAAATTCAGTTCATTTTTTAATATTAATACTCCAGTTGCTTCTTATAAACTTATGAAGCTCACTGATATTGAAATTGATGATATTGCAAGTCTTTCCTTACACTATTCTTATGAAATTGTGATAAATGCACTGTCTGTTGTTTATAAAGAATATTATATGTACGAAAAGACTGTAAATAACCTTGCGGGTCTTTTGTCGACAATAATTCGGTCTCAATTTAATAATCTTAAAAAGGCTGCTTAAAAAACAGTCTTTTTTCTGTGTTTTTTTTCATTAATATCTGCATAAATTATCTAAAGATCCTTTCTCCCCTTACCTGGTCTTAGTTTCTTAAGTTAAATATATGTCATTTATTTAAAAAATATGATAAAAATTAATATAAAAAGTGGCAATAATGACTAATATATTAATAAATCATGGAAAAAAAAAGACGATTAATAACTCAAAAAAGACCAAATATAAAATAAAAAAACTTCCTCTGAAATAAAAATTCTCATATAAAATCAAAAAGACTTTTTTTAAAAAAAATATATAACTGATTTAAATAAAGATTCAGCTTTTCTGAAAAACATATACGTCTTAAATATCCTCAAAATCAATAACCATCTGCCTTTCAGGATTTCTCATTTATCAATATATGTTAACTTGTTAATAATATATATATATATTTATTTATAAAAAAAGACGGATATTAATGCATAAATAGTACTTCATGCATAATATCCGTCAAAAATTTGACTTTGTAATTTGCCCATATTTCAATTTTTATCATATGAAAATATAAATATGTATCTAAATCATAAAATGTCCTATATTGTCAAATTATAGGTTTTCAATTAAATCAACAAGTCTATCCTTTAAAATTTCAACACGTATTTTTAATTCTGCATCATTTTTTATGATTGATTTATTATTCTTTAGTATATCAAAATTATTTTCTAATAAATTAAGTGACTGTTCCAATTTCGCAATTGAATTAATTCTTTTAAGTTCAGAATCGGAGATTGAAGTCTGACGTTGTTCCTTTTCCTTCTGCTGCTGCTTGAGTTTTTCAACCTGAGCTTCCATTTTTGCTTTTTCTCTTTCAGCTTTTTCTTTTGCTTGCATGGCGAATTTAACCATCTCGTCTTTATCAGGCTGTTTTTCTTTTGAGTTACCATTGCTTTGAAAATCGTTTATCTTTTGTTCTAGCAATTCAATTGTATGTTTCTTATCTTCTATTTCTTTAGTAGCTGAATCAAGCTGCTTTTTATACTGTCTCGCTTCATCTGCTCTTTCTTCAGAAAGTTTCTTAATAGATTGGAATTCAGCATTTTCAATTGTACCGTTTTTCTGAATAATTGAAAGTATTGTCTTCTGAGCGTCTTCATCTAGTTTACCAAATTTATCTGCCTGATTAAGATCAATACCATTGGAATTAAGAAGTTCAGATAATTCTGGAATCAGTTTTTCTGCTGTTGTGTATTTTCTTGCTTGTCGTTCAGATATGTTAAGCTGGCTGGCTATTTCAGCATGAATATTTTTAATTTCACCTTTAAGCTTCTTGGCTTCATAAAGTTCTAATAGTCTGCTTACTTCCCATCGCTTCACTTCCATGCTTGATTCTCTTACATCATGGTTTGCAGAGATAAGCATAATTTCTTCATCAATATCAGATATGTCAGATTTCTCTACTTTACAGGGAATTCCTGCAGGAAAATTATCACGATATTCTTTATCAGTCATCTGGCATATAGCATGGTATCTTCGTTCACCTGATATAAGACGATATTGATCTGTTTCTGCATCATATAAAACTGAAAGGTTATGACGGAGACCATTAACAAGAATACTTTCTTTAAGTGCTTCTATTCCGTCTTGTGTATATTGTTCATTCTTAGGATTAGGAATAATCTTATCTTTTGGGATATATTTAAAATTGTATTGTGTCTTAGCCTGGATTTCTCTGAGTTTTTCTCCACCATCATTATTAAGTACACCGGATTTTGTTGATCCAGCACTAAAATTTTTCTTAGCCATATTATTTCTCTCCTTTCAGATATCTTGCAAGCTTGCGGTAATGTGCTGTGTCCATAAGTCCAAGATAGTTTACAAGTTCAACGTAATCAAGAGATGCAGGACACTTTTTATCGTATGATAATAATGGTTCAAATGTTGTATTTGATTCATTAACTGCTATGCAGTTTCTGATAGATATTGGAAGAAATCTATCACCGAACATATTTTCATAACTTTCATACATCTGTCTGAAAAGAGTTGTTCTTCCTGCTACTCTTGTCATAAAGATACCAGCAAATTCAATACTTAAAGCATATTTATCGTTAAGCTCTTCTATAGTATCGAAAAGAGACATAAGACCATCATATGAGAAATTATCGACACAAATAGGAGTAATAATCTTATCACTGGCACACATCGCACATGATGTTAGATATGACTTGAACGGAGAATTATCTATAATTATGTAATCGAACTCGTCCTTAATTAAATTCAAGTTATAGCGTAAATATAATTCAACATTAACCTCTTTCATTTTGTCATATATTTTGTAAATAAGGCTGTTGAGTTCTCGTGATGCTGTAAGTATAGAAATGTTATTATATTCAGTTTTAGTTATATAGTTCATAACTTCATCTTTATTATTCTGTTTCTCACAAAACAGACGTTCGTAATCTATATCTGGATTAGCTTCTGCCTGACCATACATTTTTGTTGTATTCATCTGTGGATCAAGGTCAATAAGCAATACTTTGTATTCTGAGATAGCAAGAATCTGTGCTATTGTAATTGCTGATGTAGATTTGCCTACTCCACCCTTTTCGTTAATCAAACTAATTACTTCTGTCATAGTTTTTCCTTTCGCATATTAATATAAATTTATTATACAACATTTTGATTTCTTTTCAATTGTTTTCGGGAATGTTTTTAAGAAATATTTGAACTGAGTTCATTTTTTGACATAATTATACTTTTTATAAAAAATTGCACTCAGTTCATTAATAATTATAAAAAGTAATAATCAGATAGGCATATTATGTATCCTGAAATGTAGGTAATAACTAAGTAACAATTATATAATAATGATTTATCAAATTGAATAATATAATACAAGATACATTTGAACATAAAAGATATTATCAAAATATTATGAACTGAGTGCAATTTACATTAATAACAAAAGGAGAATAATGAATAGTCAATTTATAAAATTTGAACTCAGTTCACAATAATATAAAACATTGATAAATTAATGAAAATCATTACGGAAAATGAACTGAGTGCAAATTATAAAATTAAAGCAACAATCAGAACATGTGTTTTATATGTTTCATGTGAAACATTATAACAATATATAGTGCTTCAGATAATCTGTAACCACAATTCTTTATTACATCTCTTGAGTTATTGTAATTGTGACTGTATAATTAACAAAAATATTAAATATTAAAAAACAGATTAATGAGGTTATTATGGTATTTAATCATACATACAGAATTGGACTTGAAGATTGCGGAAAAGAAAATGAAGCTACTAACAAAGCAATTCTTACAATTCTTGAGGATATTGCAGGCTTACATTCAGCAACAGTGGGACTTGGACTCAATGAAATTAATAAAACAGGCTGTGCGTGGGTGATTTTGAAATGGCAGGTACAGATTATCAAGCGTCCAGAATATAATGATGAATTAAATGTTTATACATGGTCAACATCTGCAAATAAGCTTTTTGCTGATAGAGATTTTAAAGTGCTTGATAATAATGGTGAGACAATTATTATTGCAACTTCACGATGGATATATATGGATATTAACAAAAGAAGACCAGTCAGAATAACCGCTGAAATTATGGATAGGTATGAATCTGAGCCAGAAAGACGTGTGTTTTCAGAAGAAATTACTAAAAATGAGATTCCCGATACAGAATATAAAGAGATTTCGTATAATATTTTAAGAAGAGATGTCGATTATCTTGGACATATGCATAATATAAGTTATCTTGATGCGGCATATGAGATTATGCCAGAAGAATACTTTAATGGTCCACAATTTAACTATATAAGTATCGATTATTGTAAAGAATTATTGAAAAATGACGAAGTAAAAGCACATTTTTACCGAATTGACAACGGATGTATAATATCATTAAATACGGAAAAGATAAATTCAGTAATTACACTGAAATATTAGCGAAAGACAGTTATATAAAACTGCTGGAATCCAGTATATATTAGTTATATTGGGGATTAGCTGCTTTGAAAGGAGTATTTTTATGAGTTTGATTAATAAAGAAAAGGTTTTAAATGGTGTAGGAAAGGCTGTAGATGTTACTAACAAAGCAGCAGATAAGGCTTCTTCATTTGTCAAAGAAAAGAAAATTGACAAGAAAGCTATGAAAGCTGCGAAAACTGCCGAAAAAGGTATCAAAATAGCAGGAAATAAGATTGGAGAGGTTGCAGGAGAAATCGTGGCAGGTTATAAACCCAACAGTTCCATTCCGGCATCTTTCACTACTTTCGTATTGCCTTGAGAGTTCTTCAGCGTCAATACAAATTCCTTCTCTTTCTTGTCACGGATTACCTTCACCTTTACTTTATCGCCCGGACGATGCTTAGCCAGCACTTCCTGCAAATCGGTAAACTTATGCACCTTCTTACCGTCAATACCGACGATAACGTCATCCGACTTCAACACACCGGCAGCAGAACCGCCTTCTACAACTTCGGCAATCAAGACACCTTCCTTCACACCGAGTTCGTCGGCTTTCTTCTTCATTTCCTCAGCCAGTCTTTCGTCCATTTGCAGGTCTGTGCCCAGTGTAGTACCGGTAATACCCAGCAAAGCACGCTGTACCGTACCGAACTGCTTCAAGTCCGCTACAACTTTCGTCATGATGCTGGTGGGGATTGCAAAGCCGTAGCCGGAGTATGCACCTGTCGGTGAATACAACATGGCGTTGATACCTACCAGCTCACCTCTTGCATTAACCAGCGCACCGCCACTGTTGCCCTGATTGATGGCAGCATCCGTCTGGATGAAGGACTGGATATTCGCAGCCTGTCCGTTGGACGCCGTTGCGCCGATGGCACGAGCCTTTGCACTGACGATACCGGCTGTTACGGTAGAGTTCAGGTTGAACGGGTTACCTACCGCCAACACCCACTCACCTACTTTCAGTTCGTCGGAGTTGCCTACCGGTACTGTGGGGAAATCGTCACCCTCAATCTTAATCAGCGCAAGGTCGGTGCTGGGGTCAGTACCGATGATGCGGCCTTTCAACTCGCGGTCATCGTTCAGTTTCACAGTAATTTCATCAGCACCTTCAACCACATGGTTGTTGGTTACGATATAGCCGTCTTTGGAAATAATCACGCCGGAACCGAAACCTACGCGCGGCTGGGTCTGTATCTGACGCTGCTGTCCGCGACCGTCACCGAAGAAGAAGTCAAAAATATCCGGCATGCTCTGCACTGTCTGAGTCTTGCTCAACTGTTTGGCACGTATATGTACTACGGCATGAACCGAACTTTCTGCCGCTTGCGTCAGGTCAACAGGCTGCGCATCCGTCGCGTTATAAGCAGCCAACCGTAAATTATTAGGGTTCTGCTGGAACAATTCGCTGAATGTAGCAGACTTTTCCTTATTCTGCATCTTATAAGTGGTAACACCGGCCACTCCTGCACTCAGAACTACAATGGCTGCAACTCCAAGGATGTTTTTTGTTGTCTGTTTCATATTACTTTCTATTTTCTTTAATTGTTAATATTCAAATCTCATTTAACATTCTGACGTTAAAATAACGACAAAAATCGTTCTGTTATTCCGCTTGTCACTCTTTTTTGTTCTCTTTTAACAGTGAATATTTGGGACTTAACAGCGGTTAACGGCAGAGGCTGACAAATTAGCATTTATGCACGATTACTGTCTGTTAAAAGACTGACAGATAGACAAAACAAAAACACACCATCCGTTTGCCTGTAACGAATGATGCGTTGAGGTTCAACAGATGATGCGTTTCGCCTCAACACATCATCTGTTTTCAAGCTGTATGCCATACCTTAATAATTAAGGTAATCGATGTCCATATGGTAACTCCATTGCGGAAAATAAAGGTTTCCACCTTCCCACTCTACCTCGCCGCGCTGGAAATCTACGGTTTCGCTACGCGGATACTTCTTTTCGGGCACTAACGGCATGCCGTAATCGGTATTTACAATCATGCGCCAGGAGTCGATACCACCCAGGAAGAAAAACTCTTCATCGGCATTGCGGGCAAAAGCCGGGATTCCGAACGATTGGTCTACAGGCACCCACCCTACACCTTCAAAATATACTTCCGCCCAATCGTGCAGGTTCCAAGCACGGGGATGCATCATGAACCCGCTCTGAAAATGTGCGGGAATGCCACTGATGCGGCATAAGGTTATGAATAAAAGGCTGACCTGACCGCAATCGCCGTGACGGTTGTCCAATACATATTCCGGAATATTCTCAATCGTGGAATACTCGCGGGCAGATGCCCAGGGGAAGTGATCATTAATCCAACGGAAGATGCGCTTAGCCTTTAAATAAGGATTGGTTTCACCTGCTGTCAACTTGGCAGCCAACTCACGCAGCCGCGGAGAGAAGACGATGTGTTTCTCCCGCTCGGCGGTATACTCTTTATAAAGAGCGGTAGTCGTATCATAAGGCAGAACATCTTCCGCGCGCAGATTATGCCACTCTCCGCAGGATGTATATTCAAATGTTTCGGAGAACACGGTAGGCTCTCCCTGTACCGCACGCTTTTCCATATAGAGCGTGCTATGCCGGCACTCTTGCGGAGAAAGGACATAGTCCGACTCACTGGCAGAGATGAACTTCACATCCCGCTGCCGGGCCTGGTCGGTACGGGGATAAGGCAACCAGCAGCGAACCAGCTTTCCGGCAGGAACGGCATTGGTGTCTACCGTCAGCGTATAAGTGACACGCATCCGCTTGGGAGCGACTATCGCCTTGTTTTCTTTCTTCACAGCGGCAATCACTTCGGGCAGATTCTCTTTGTTCACCTTCTCACTTCCGCTTAGAGCAGTGCCCTCTTTGGCTATCTTTATATCATAGCAGGCAGAATCCACACGAAACAGATTAGGACCGGCATTACGGAAATAGCGTTTTTCACCATCCAGAACCATGCACTCCAAAGCATTGGATGCTTCCCACTGCCGCATCTGTTCGTCCGTTACATCAGGAATATACTTTCTGATATAGTCCTTGACCTGAGATTCCGTCAAACAAAAATCCGTAAGCAGACGCTGGTGCAAATCATCATCCCAACTGTATGGCTTGCTCTCCGGTTTCGTGCTGCAAGCAGAAACAAAAACAAACAAAAAGACAATATATAGCAGATTCTTCATGGATTATATAAGTAAATCAGTTTATATCAGGAGCACCTGTCACCGTATAATTTCCGTACTTTTATATCTTCACGACTCCAATACCCGGCAAGTCCGGCAGTGTAATCTTTCCCTTTACAACTTCCATTCCCTTGAAACGGTCGTTGGCTATCAGCAAACTGCCGTCCAAATCGGCAAAATCAACTGCCGGAGAGAATTGTGCGGCCGCAGAAATAGCACACGAAGTTTCGGTCATGCACCCCACCATTACTTTCATGCCCAAAGCACGCGCCAGTGTCACCATCTTCCATGCCTCACGCATACCGGTACATTTCATCAGCTTGATATTGATGCCGGTAAAAGCATCTTTCAGCCCTACTATATCCTTTAAGCGTTGGACGGATTCATCTGCAAATACCGGCAACGGACTCTGCCCGGTTACCCACGCAATATCATCCAACTGTTCTTTAGGCATGGGCTGCTCTATCATCACAATGCCTTTCTCTTTCAGCCAGTGAATCATATCAAGCGCATAATGTTTATCTTTCCAGCCCTGATTGGCGTCAATGGCGATAGGCAGGTCGGTTACCGAACGGATGGTCTCGATCATCTCCTTATCGTTGTCGCGCCCCAGCTTCACTTTCAGGATATTGAACTGCCCGGCACACTCTTTGGTCTTTTCACGCACCACATCGGGCGTATCAATACCGATGGTAAAGGTGGTAGAAGGCGCTTTCTCCTTATCCAATCCCCAGATTTTATACCAGGGGGCCTGCAACAATTTACCCACCAAATCGTGCAAGGCAATATCCACCGCAGTCTTGGCCGCCGAATCTCCTGCAGAGAGACTGTCTATATAACTCAGGATATCTTCCAACCGGAAAGGATCGGAGAACTGCCCGATAACATCCTGCACTTTCTTCAAGAAAGCCAGTACGCTGTCCATCGTGCCCAATTCGTGCTGCAGGTAGGGCGGCATGGAAGCTTCGCCATAACCGATGATGCCGTCATACTCTATTTCGACCTGCACATCGGGAGTGGTGGTGCGCGAATAAGCAGCCACCGTAAACACATGACGCAACCTCAGTTCATACGGAAAGAAACGCAGCTTCATTTTAGGCGTAACGCCACTCTTATTGATATTGAACAAAGCAGGCGCCGCACCCTCACCTGCCAATACGCTATTGATAGCCATACCCGAACCTAAGGCGGCAAAGGCGGCGGTCTTTAAAAAGTCTCTTCTGTTTTGCATGTCATTTATAGTATTCATTGGTTTCCGTTGTGTTTAATCCCTCTTCCTTATTTATATAAGGTAATACGCGCGTAGCGAACAGTAACCGTCCGAGATTGTACTCATCGAACAATTCATCTGCCGGGTCGAAACTGCTGATATGCACATCGCCCTGCGAATGAATGAAACGCTTGCCGCCAATATACATACCCACGTGTACGACCCGTTCTTTACGTTCCGGAGTTGCCTTGCGGCCGAAGAATATCAAATCGCCCGGTTGCAGGTTGGAGAAATCGGCTGCAATGTCTATATGCTCGCCCACATAAGCCTGCTGGGAAGCATCACGTGGTATAATGATGTCGTGCATAAAAAGTATGGTACGCATGAATCCGCTGCAATCCACGCCTTTCGATGAAGTTCCCGCCCAAAGATAAGGTATTCCCATCATGGTGTGTGCCGTACGGATAATGCCGGCGGCATCCTGCTGCAAGCCGGAACGCCATTTCTTCTCGGGCATGGCTATGGATTTGGAGATGTATCCCCGGCGACCGTCGGGATAGGTCACCTTGTAGAAAGCTCCCTTGCTCCCTTCCCACTTCAAACGGTTGCCGGCCACAACGTCCGAAACCGTTTGTGAAGTTTGGTTCGGTTCGGAATAGACAAAACCGTAATGAGCGGTCACAACGATCTTTTCCGCCTTGTTCCACGCAGCCATTTCTTCTTCGGTCACCGGATGTACACCTACACGATGCACCCAGGCGATATAATTGTCGGGAGTCTGGATACGCACCCAGCCATCGCGCTGCAATACGCGCACTGGCATCCCCATCAGACTCTGTGTCATCATTTCCGATGAGAAATCCGGAGCGACACGCATATTTGCCACAGACACATTGATAATACCGCAGGTTTTGCCTTCCAGCCCCTTCACATCGGGAAGCAGTTCAAGACAGTCCATCACGGCATAGCCTTTTCTTGCCAGTTCCTTCAACAATACGTTTTTCGCTTCTGCCGAAGTAGTGACGCCACGCAGCATCACATTCTTATCGGAAAAAGAATAATCTACATCCAGCAATGCCACACGCCTGTCCGGTGCAAACTGTTTTTTCAAACTGTCGGTGAGTTGTGCCACCTCTACCGGTATATTACGGTCTCCGGCTTCCGAAGCGACAGCAAAAAGAGTTATAAAGAGAAATACTGCAAAGAATGAGGCAAACTTTTTCATGGACTATACGCATTTGGGAATTATTAATGTTAGCAAAGCTAACAATTTATTCTAAAAGAGATACATATTTTCAGTGTTTTTAAGAAATTACACAAATAAAACACCGATAACGAACAAATCACCGGTCACCTGACGTCAATCACTAAAAAATTCCTATCTTTGCACCCCAAAGCAGTTGGTCGGTCTGTCGCTTGCGCCTCGTGCGCATGAGGAAAGTCCGGGCAACACAGAGCAT
>OKRY01002563.1_pt1 | contig 14094 bp, 14 predicted proteins | sample 1601121 | NCBI WGS metagenome assembly OKRY01 (sample SAMEA3541546, study PRJEB24748) | human gut metagenome | biome: human gut; feature: human-associated habitat; material: faeces | place: China | collected 2012
ATGGTGTTATCATGCAGGTTGATTCTCCACAGAAATTATACAATGAGCCAGATAACTTATTTGTAGCTGGATTCATCGGATCCCCACAGATGAACTTCGTAGATGCTGTATGCAAGGTTGAGGGTGAGAAAGTAAGCCTTTCCTTCGAGAACACAACAGTTGTTCTTCCTCCTGCAAAAGCTAAGAAGTTAGCTGACGGCGGATACAACGGCAAGACTGTTGTTATGGGTATCCGTCCTGAGAACGTACATGATTCTCAGATGTTCATCGAAACTTCCAAAGACAGCGTAGTTGAGTGCAAGATCAACGTATACGAGCTGTTAGGTGCAGAAGTTTACCTGTACTTCGATTGCGAAGGCTTCCCAATGACAGCCCGCGTAGATCCTCGTACAACTGCAAGAAGCGGTGATACCGTTAAATTTGCTCTGGATATGGAGAAAGTTCATCTGTTCGACAAAGAGACAGAGATCACCATTACCAACTAATCCATATGAACATCAGCGCGTATGCGCAAACATAGAGAAAAGGATCGACATCCGTTCGGATGCCGGTCCTTTTTGCATATGCACCGCCCTCCTTTTGCGAAGCAAAAAATAGTTGCCAATGAGAAAAAAATAAGCTATAGTTATAGATAAGACGCACCCTGGAGTAAAATACGCCAGGAGAAAGGAAGTGGCAGATTTGGTATCAAGTCAGGTATTACAGAAAACCCTTGATGAATTAAGAAATATTACGAGAATTGATTTATGTGTGACGAATACGGATGGTGTTCTGCTGGTGACCACATTCCCGGAAACCGCGATTGATGCAGAAAGCACACGCGGGGGCGGGAGAACATGCTGTTGCCGCATGCCTTCTTGAGGAAATTTTCCAGCATGTTGGTGGTGATGTCAAAGTCAGCGATCACGCCATCCTTCAGCGGACGCACAGCCACGATGCTGCCGGGGGTACGGCCAATGACAGCCTTTGCCTCGGCACCCACACAGCGCACCTCGTCGGTCTTGGTATCCACAGCCACGACCGAAGGCTCCCGCATGATGATGCCCTTGCCCTTCATATATACCAGAGTATTTGCGGTACCCAGATCGATACCTACATCTTTAGAAAACAGGCCCATTGTAAAAATTCTCCTTATGCTTCCCATTTTATCTATAGCGCCAGAACATCCGGCAGCCCTTTTGTGCCGCCTTTGCGCAGAATAACACGGTTCTATTATAGCCGCAAGGCAATGATTTCTCAAGCGTTTGCGCAAGTTTTCTTCGTTTTTTCCAGTTTTATCACACAAAATGTGCCAGCAGCTGTACGGTGCGGCTCACCGGCAGACCCATGATGGTGTAGTAGTCGCCCTCAATACGGTCCAGCCAGAGGGCCGCCCGCCCCTGAATGGCATAGGCACCGGCTTTATCGTAGGGTTCGGCGGTGGAAGCGTAGAAGTCGATTTCCTCTTCACCCAGCGGGAAGAAGGTAACGCGGCAGCTGTCCACAAAGCTTTCAGTGCGCGTACCGTCCGAGATGCACACGCCGGTGTGCACCTCGTGGGTGGCACCGGAAAGGGCGCGCAGCATCCGCTTTGCGTCCTCTTCGCTGTGGGGCTTGCCGAACACCTCGCCGTTCACATCCACCACCGTATCACAGCCGATGACCACAGCGCCCGGGTGCTGGGCCGAAACGGCAAGGCACTTGCCCCGGGCCAGCTGTTCCACCAGATGGGCAGGCGTAGCGGCCTGCACCGCACTTTCGTCAAAGTCACTGACGCAGACGGTGAAATTGGTGGTATATAAGGAGAGCAGCTCCCGCCTGCGCGGGCTGCCGGAAGCTAAGATCAGGTTCATTATTCCATCTCACTTTCCGGTAGAGCCAAAGCCGCCCTCGCCGCGCTGGGTATCGCCCAGCTCTTCGGCAGGCACAAAGGCGGCGGTGTACACCGGTGCGATGCACAGCTGAGCCACACGCTCACCGGGCTGAATGGTGTAGGCTTCCCTGCCCAGATTGACCATGGGCACCTTCAGCTCGCCGCGGTAATCGCTGTCCACCACACCCACGCCGTTGGCCATGCACAGGCCGTGCTTGATGGAAAGGCCGCTGCGTGCGTACACCAGTGCCACGCTGTGGGGGCCGGGCAGCTCGATGGCAAGGCCGGTGGGCACCAGTGCCCGCTCCATGGGGGCAAGGGTGAGCGGCGCGTCCAGTACGGCGCACAGGTCGGCGGCAGCAGAGCCGGGGGTTGCGTAAGAGGGCACCTTGGCACGGGTGTCCAATACCTTATATTTTACTGTGATGGGTTCCATAGTATACCTCGTTTTGATTTTATAGCAACTCCTTCAGTCTCGCATACGCTCGACAGCTTCCTCAGGGAGGTGGCATTGCGTCAGCAATGACGGAAGGAGTTTCAGTTCGTACCTTTAAAATACAACCCACGGGTAAAATCACCTTCAAAGGGTGCATGGGTGCGGATCATCTCCAGAATTTTGGCCGCTTCCTCCCGGCTTTCCAGCGTGAAGTAAGCCACACTGTAGTCCACCGTCAAAGCGCCCGGCTTATCCCCCATATAAATAGGTACAGGGTTATAGATGGTGCGCACACCAAGGCCGCACCGCACTGGGAACTTCTTGGCCTTGCGGTCGGTCAGCACGCCGGTCTTGTCGCAGTGGGCGCAGTCGTGGATGTTCTGCAGCGGGCAGGCACGGGTGATCATCAGCGGCATATGGCCGTACACCAGCACGCCAGTGGGCACCGGCCTGCCGTTATGGGTGGGCGCAATAGTGCTGATGTCGCTGTCCTTCACCTCGGGCAGGATGAGCATGGAGCCAAGGCCGTTGTCCGCGTAGAACTGCGCGGCCAGCTGGTTCGTGATGTTCAGGCCAAAGCTGCCGCTCATGGGCAGGCCCCGACACAGGCGCAGGTGGGCGATATTGCTCACCTCATAGCCTGCAAAACCGGCGTCCTGCGTGGCCGCGATGCGGCGGGCGGTATCCTCTTCCAGCTTGCCAAACATGACCCGGGGCAGCTCCAAAAGGGTCTTTGCCCGCCATTCCCGGGGCACGCGGTCGGCCTGCGCAATGGGCAGGATGAAATACTCGATGCCGTCAAGCGCCCGCTCCGGCACCTGCTCCCAGCTCTCAAACCGGGCACGCAGGGTACGGTAGGGCGGCAGGGTGCGCAGCGGCAGGGCAGGCACATGCTCCTCGGTGGTGGGCCACGGGCGCAGCACTTCCCGCTTTTTGAGCAGGGCATCCAGCGCTTCGCGGCGCAGCTCGTTCACCGCACCGCCCGGGATAAACCACGGCCCACCGTCCATTTCCACAGTAATATCCTGATCTTCCACCGCAAAAGGCGTGCCGCCGGTCTTGGCAAGGCTGCGGTGCAGGCTTTCGGTGGGATCAGTACGGGCAGGCTGCGGCTCTGCATCCCCATAGGCAAAGGCCTTGCTGCCGTCTGCATCGGTGACAGTGAGCTTTTCGCCACCCTCTTCAATTTCCAGCTTCATCTTTACCGGCACGCGGCTGCGCTCACGGCGGTAAAGCTCCCGCAGCATGGGCAGGGTCTTTTTGGTCTGTTCTGCATCTGCTTCACTGCGCACGCCGAACATGGTGCCGTCGATCTTTCCATCCAGATAGCCGGAGGTGAAGCCGGAACGGCTGAAAGCATTCTTCAACAGGTCGCGGTCGTAGGCGCGGCCCTCGCGGCCTGCAAGACAGGCGCTGACTGCCGCCGCCACATACTCCGGCGTGCGCAGACGGCCCTCAATTTTTGCCGATGCCACGCCAAGCGCCTGCAGCTTGTCCAGCTTATCAATGACCGAATTATCCTTTAAGGACAGGTGGTGCAGGCGGCCCGGCTTGCCCTCCGGCAGGGCATTTGCCTCAAACGGCAGGCGGCACGGGCCGGCACAGGAACCGCGGTTGCCGCTGCGTCCGCCCAGAAAGGCCGACATGTAGCACTGGCCGCTGACGCACATGCACAGCGCGCCGTGCACGAAGCACTCGGTCTCGATGCCGCAGTGCTTTGTGATATGCTCCACCTCGGGCATGCTCAGCTCACGGGCCAGCACCACGCGGGTGAAGCCCAGCTCCTTGAGCTCCAGTGCACCCTGCAGGCTGTGCACGCTCATCTGGGTGGAGCCGTGGCGCGGCAGCTGCGGTGCAATTTTACCGATCAGCGTTGCCACTGCCAGATCCTGACAGATGACCGCATCGGCACCGCTGGCTGCAACGGCACGGATGGCCTGTTCCAGCGCGGGCAGCTCGCCGCCATAGACGGTGGTGTTCAGCGCCACATGCACAGCCACGCCCCGCGCATGGCAGAAGGCGACCGCATCTTTCAGCGTATCCGCGTTAAAATTGTTGGCACTGGTGCGGGCATTGAAACCCGAAAAGCCCAGATACACTGCGTCGGCACCGCTGAATACAGCGGCACGCAGCATTTCTTCGTTGCCCACCGGGGCAAGGATCTCGATCTTTGACATACTTCTCCTTTATCCTGTAAACGGCTTATTCCGCCTTGTCCGCTTCGCCCTCGGCAGCAGACTGCTGTACCGCCTGCTGGGCGCGCTCCTCGCGCCGGGCTTCCTTATTGCGCATCTTTTCCAGCTGTTCGCGCAGGGCGGCAGCTTCCCGCCGCAGCACCTCATTCTCTGCTTTGACCTTATCTTCCGCCAGCTTTGCGCGGGTAGCATCCGCAATGTAATCCTGGATCTGGCTGCGCATATTCTCAGCACTGCCGGTGCTCTTGCGGTATTCGTCCAGATAATCCATGGCGCAGAACACCGCCGCCTTAGTCACTGAAAGATTCGCATTATCGTCCAAAAGCTTGGTGATGTCTTCATCCAGCTTTTTCGCCAGCGACAAAATATATTTTTCCGGGTCCGTCGTAGCAATGGCATACGGCGTACCTGCAATGTTCACCCGTACCTTGTTGACCATATCTGTTTCCCCTTTTTATCCTTTTCTGCCCGCAGCGGGCAGTGATCTTCTGATTTTTGCCGGGAAACGGAACCGTTCCCGGTACCGTTTTGGTGTCTTGTCACCCGCCGGGCGAGTTACCCGGCACATTTCTCCCGGAGTTTGTCCCCGAAAATGTTTCGGAACACAGCTTTCTCTCCCTATTATAATATAAATAAGCATCAAGAAAAAGTGTATTTTTTGAAATTTTGGCATATTTATCAGAAAGTTCAATAAAAAAATGTCAGTTACGGAAAAAATCCCCTGATTCCTTGCATTTGTCATTCTGCCATATTATAATATCTTTGTTATGTTGGCGGCAGAGCAAGTGAGGGAAAGTGCCTGTAGACGCCAATTATTTCAATTATTTTAGCAAAGCTGAAAACTTATGCGGATAGGAGTACCTTTATGACATCGAAAGAATTCGGTAAACTTCTTCAGGACAAGCTCACCAGCGAGTACGGCGTGGAGCTGAGCGTTGCTTCCAACCAGCAGATCTACCGCTCTCTGGCTCTGATCTGCCGCCAGATGATGAGTGAGAACCACAAGAAGTTCCAGTCCAAGGCCATTGGCACCGGCACCAAGCAGGTGTATTACCTGTGCATGGAGTTCCTGATGGGCCGCAGCCTGAAGACCAGCCTGCTGAACCTGGGTCTGGACGAGGTGGCAACTTTTTCTGTGGAAAAGTCGGGTTTTCCAACGGTTTTCAACACGGAGAAATTCCGCCCCATCCGATGTGGAAAACTTGCACGGCCTGCATTCCAGCGGGGAGAAAGCACTTTAAAGCTGGGAAGAGCCGGTGAAAAAAGAAAAGAAAACGGCTCGACTTTCTTTTGGAAAAAAGAAAAAGCTCCCGCATTTCTCCCCAGAAACCACCATGGAAAATGCCGGGAAATACTTCACGTATAAAAACCAAACGGTGGCGTAGTGGAAAACTCGGTGGAAAAAGTGGAAAACATCGTGGGAAACTGGCCCTCTTTTTCACAAATTCAGTGGAAAACCCAGTGGAAAAAGTGGATAAGTCCATTTGGAAGGCACAAAAATGGATACAACCGGCTGTTTTAGCAGAAGGCGGCAGCGACAGCCAGCCGCCTTTTGTTCACAGGGATTTTCTTGAATGGCCCTGCCAAACATGATACAATGAGAAAAACAGCGGCCCCCAAGCCGGGGCCGGAATCTTACGAGCATGGAGGCGTTCCCCTATGAACTGGCTAACCAAACTGGAGCGGAAGTATGGCCGCATCTGCATCCCGAACCTCATCTCGATCCTGGTGGGTGCACAGGTCCTGGTCTATGCCGTGGAACTGTTCGTCGATCAGTATATCTCGCTTTATCTGAGCCTGAGCCGCACGGCCCTGCTGATGGGGCAGGTCTGGCGGGTCATCACCTTTGTGTTCGTGCCGTTTTCGGGGGGCGGGCCGCTCAGCGTCATCCTGGGCATCTACTTCACCTGGTTCATCGGGAGCGCGCTGGAAAAAGAGTGGGGCGACTTCCGCTTCAACCTGTATCTCCTGCTGGGCATGGTGGGCGCAGTGGCGGCCTGCCTGCTGACGGGCTATGCCGATACCTACTGCCTGTCGCTCTCGCTCCTGCTGGCCTTTGCGATGCTGTATCCGGAGGTGCAGGTGCTCCTCTTCTTCGTCATCCCCATCCAGGTCAAGTACTTCGGCTGGTTTGCGGCGGCGCTGTGGGCGCTCAGCTTTCTGGGGTCCGGCATGATGGGAAAACTGAACGATCTGCTCTGTATGCTGAACTTCGTCGTCTTCTTCGGCCCGCAGGCCTGGCGCAGTGTCCGTGCCTGGGTCCGCCGGGAGCAGTGGAAACGGAAGAACCGCCGCTGAGTGCGGGAGAAAACAGGAAAGACAGAGGACAGCATGTTAGAACGCATTGCGGGAAATGAAGAACTGAAGTCCAGCATCCGCCGGATGCTGGAGGGGCGGCGTCTGACTCACAGCGTCCTGCTGGTGGGCGAAGCGGGCCTGGGAGCCGGTTTTGCGGCCCGCTGCGTGGCAGCGGATTACCTCTACCCCCAGGGCGGTGCGCCCGCAGAAGCGCTCCTGCGGGGCGAATGCTGCCGCGCGGTGGCCAAGGCGGGCAAGCGCGACAGTGGCCAGATCGAGACCGGCATCGTGCGGGAGGCCATTTCCGTCACCGGCATGGGGTCCGGCGGGCGGTATCTGGTCGGTCAGGTCACGGCCATGCGGTCGGAGATCTTCAACACCAGCCTTTCGGCTGAGGGCCGTGCCGTCCTGCTCTACCATGTGGAGCGGATGAACGAGGAATCGGCCAATGCGCTGCTGAAGGTCATGGAAGAGCCGCCGGAGGGGGTGCTCTTTCTGCTGACGGCGGATTCGCTGGCAGGCGTCCTGCCCACCATCCGGAGCCGCTGCATCAGCTTTGCCGTGGCCCCGGTCTCCCCGGAGGACTGCGCCCGCTACTGCACCGCGCAGGGCGTGGGCGCAAAGGATGCGGCCCTGTACAGTGCGCTGTTCGATGGGCACATCGGCACCGTGCTGGCCGCTGCGCGGGACGAAGCCCGCCGCGAGCAGGTGGACCGGGCGCTGGCACTGGCCAAAGCTGCTGCGGCCAAAGACAGCTATGCGGCGGCGGTGCTGCTGGCCGCTTATGAAAAAGACAAGGCCGGTGCATCGGCCCTGCTGGCCGATTTCCGGGCCGTAGCCGCCGCCGGGCTGCGGGGCAGCTCTCATTCCCCGGTGGAGGGTGAGACCGCCCGGAAGGCCCTCGGAGCCGCCGATGCGGCGATGCAGCAGATCAGCGCGCAAGTCAACCCCAAGATCGTGCTGTCGGTGCTGGCGGCGAAGTTCCGGACGTTCTGAAAAAACAAAAGCAGCCGCAATGCGGCTGCTTTTGCATCGTTCTCATTTTCGATTGACTCTCCGCTTGCGGTTCCGGTTCAGGGAGCTGCCGCCGGAGACAAGGGTGACACAGCTCAGAACCGCGAGGAGGAGCACGAGTGCGGCCATCAGGAGCAGGGTGCTCTTGAGGTCGGTGCGGAAGTCCGACACGTATTCCTGATGGGTCACAAGGTCTACGGTGACGACCTCGTAACCGTCCAGATAGACGGTGGCCTGGCCGAGGACTGCATCGGCCTTGACGGTGGCGGAGACGCGCTCCGGCAGCGCAAAGCTGTAGGTGACTTTGTCATCGGCGTGGCCGTAGCCGCTGACCGGTTCGGCGGCGTAGAGCTCGACGGCCTCCGCACTGCGGCACTTGGTCAGGGGCACGGTGGTCAGCGGGGTGGTGGTGTCCACCAGTCTCCGGTCTGCAAAGCTGGCGAAGGCCCAGTCCAGCAGTTCGGAGGCTTCCTTATAAATGTTGTCCAGGTCGGAGCCGAGGATGACCAGACCGTAGGTGTGGCCGTTCTTCTGGGCAAAGGTGACATAGCAGCGGCCTGCCAGCGTGGTGAATCCGGTCTTCATGCCCCGGATGTAGTCGCGGTAGTAGGGATATTCGGGGTTCAGCATCAGGTTGGTGGAGGTGATGCTCCGCTCGTTCTGGTGCAGGTTGGTGGCCGGGAGGGTGTAGCTCAGGGTGTTGGCGACCTTCATATAGGTCTCGTTGGCGGCGCAGGCCGAGGCGATGAGCGCGAGGTCGCGGGCCGAGGAGACGTTGCCGTAATCGTACAGTCCGTGCACACAGGTGAAGCTGGTGCTGGTGCAGCCCAGCTCCTGGGCCTTCTGGTTCATCATCGCGACAAAATTGGGCAGACTGCCCGCCACATCGTTGGCCATGACGCTGGCGGCATCGTTGGCGCTGGCCACCAGCAGGCCGTACAGCAGGTCGAAGCGGCGCACGGTCTCGCCGATGCGCAGATTCATGGTGCTGCCGTTGGCGTTCTGGATGTCCTTGAACTCCTGTGTCAGGCTGGTGGGGATGGTGATCTCTTCGTTCAGGTCTTTGCCGCTTTCGAGAAAGAGCAGGGCCGTCATCATCTTGGTCAGGCTGGCGATATACCGCTGCTGCCCGGCGTTCTGGTCCAGGATGGGCTTGTCGATGTCTGCGTTGAACAGATAGACCGACTCGCCCTCGTTGGCGGTCTGGATGGGCATCTCGTACACGGCCAGACCGGGCAGCGCGGTCGAGACGGCCAGCACGACCGTCAGCAGCAGAGCCGCCATCCGGCGGAAGAGCGTAGTGTTTTGCATGAGCGTATCCTCCCAAAATTTCAAATCAGCTGAACAGGAGCTGCCAGAAGGTCAGCGGCTTTTCGGGCTGGGCCGGGGCGGCGGCTTCCGGCTGCGTGGTGGTCTGCACGGGGTGCAGCTCCGGGCTGGTGAAGGCCCAGTCCAGCAGCTCGGAGGCTTCCCGGAAAATATTCTGGCTGTTTGAGCCAAGGATGACCAGACCGTAGGTGTGGCCGTCCTGCTGGGCAAAGGTGACGAAGCAGCGCCCGGCCTTGGTCGTGAAACCTGTCTTCATGCCGTGGGCGTAGCTGCGGTAGGCCGTGCTGCCCGGCTGCAGCAGCTTGTTCGTGGTGGTGATGGTCCGGGCTTCATGTACGTTGGTGGCGGGCAGCTGGTAGAGTACCGTGTCGGCTACCTGCCGGTAGGTCGGGTTCGCGTAACAGGCCAGCGCGATCTTCGCCAGGTCCCGCGCGGTGGAATAGTTGTTGGCATCGTACAGGCCGTGCGGGCAGGAGAAATGGGTGGTCGTGCAGCCCAGCTGGCGGGCGCGGGCATTCATCCGGGCCGCAAAGGCGGCCAGGTCTCCCCCGGCGGCATCGCTGGCCAGCACACTGGCCGCGTCGTTGGCGCTGGGCAGGAGCATGGCATACAGCAGGTCGATGCGGCGCACGCTCTCCCCTGCCTGCAGGCCGATGGTGTGGCCCCGGTTGGCTTTGATGGACTGGAACTCCGGTGTCAGACGGTCCGGGATGGTGATGCTGGCGTTGAGGTCTGACCCGTTCTCGATCACGAGCAGGGCCGTCATCATCTTGGTCAGGCTGGCCACATGCCGGACCATATCCGGGTTCTGTTCCACAAGGGCCTCGCCGGTGTCGGCATCGAAGAGATAAATCGACTCCTGCGGGTAGGCGGTCTGGATGGGCATGGCGTAAACGGCAAAGCCGGGAAGCGCTGCGGCCACTGCCACGGCGGCGGTCAGCACCAGCGCAAGCACCCGGCGTACAAAAGCAGGATGGTTCATGAAAGAATGCTCCTTTGGAAGTTTCGGGCTTCCCTGATCCCCAAAATCAAAACGAACTATTAAAAGAATACCATAAATGAGCGAAAAGAGAAAGGTGGTTTTTCAACAATGATGATCCAATTTGGTGGAAAAACGCCACAGGACTGTGGCGCGGCCTTCGTGGCCCCCAACGCAACGGTGCTGGGCGACGTGGTGCTGGAGAAAGGCTCCAGCGTCTGGTACGGAGCCGTGCTACGGGGCGACGACGGCACCCTGACCCTTGGTGAGAACACCAACGTGCAGGACAACGCAGTCCTGCACTGCGACCCCGGCGGCGCAGTGACGCTGGGCAAAAACGTGACGGTGGGCCACAGCGCGCTCGTTCACGGCTGCACCGTGGGCGACGGAAGCCTCATCGGGATGCACGCGACCCTGCTCAACCACTGTGTCATCGGCCGGAACTGCATCATCGGCGCGGGGGCGCTGGTGCCGGAAGGAATGGTCATCCCGGACGGCTCGGTGGCGGTAGGCGTCCCGGCGAAGATCATCAAGACCATCCGCCCCGACCAGGCCGCGCACAACATCGAAAATGCCGTCCACTATGTCGGCGATGCCGAGGCCCATGCCGAGGCGGTGAAACAATGCGAAATCATCGAAACGGAAGCGAAAACGAAATGAACTTTCATCAAACCGGCTCATACCGGATGATTTTTCGGGAAAGCGACGAAATTTCAGAGCCGGACGCTTAACAAAATTTTCACAAGATTTCACAAGAATGTAATGACTTTTGTTCGGAAATCGGGTATACTATGAATTACAAGGGAGCGGGGCCGCAACCGTCTCCCTTGCACATGATTCCTCCTCACACCAAAGCAATACCCCAAAACAGGAACCCCCTCCGGTGTACCGCAAGCGCCGGAGGGGGTTCCTGTTTGTTTTCAAAAAGATATTCTTAAGAAACTCCCGCCCTTTGGGAGAGGGTCATACAGCGCCGTAGATGCCGTGCACCGAGACTTCGCCGGTGAAGACATGCTCTTCGCCGCTGTCGGTGCGGACGACCAACCGGCCGTCCGCGTCCACATCGATGGCTTCACCGGCACCCTGCCCGCCGCCCGGCAGGTCAAAGGTCACGCGGCGGCCGATGTTGATGCAGGCGGCCCTGTATTCGTCCCGGAAGGGTGCAAAGCCGTCCCGCGCAAAGACGTACATCGGGCGGTCGAAGCCGAAATCGGTCAGCCCCTCGGCCAGCCATTCGGGGTCGGTGGAAAGGTCCACCTTGGCCCCCTGCAGCTCCAGCGAGGTGCCGTGGGGCAGGTCGGCTGCGTCAAAATAGCTCTGCGGCTGGGCCAGGTTGATGCCGATGCCGCACAGGATGCCCCGGCCCTGCTGCTCGTAGCCGTAGGACACGCTCTCGCAGAGGATGCCCACGATCTTTTTGCCGTTCAGCAGCAGGTCGTTGGGCCACTTGATCTGGCAGTCCACGCCGTAGCGCAGCTTCAGCTGGTCGCGCACGGCCAGACTGGCCAGCAGCGGCAGAGTGGCGGGCTGCGCCAGCGGCTCCCGGATGGCGACGGTGTAATAGAGCGCCCGGCCCTCTGCATTGACCCAGGTGCGGCCCAGACGGCCCCGCCCGGCGGTCTGGTTGGTGGTGTAGACCGCGCCCACCGGGCCGAATTCTTCAAAATGCTCTTTCACATAGGCGTTTGTGCTGCCGCATTCGGTCAGATAGCGCACTTCATTGATGCTCATGGATGTGGTACCTCTTTGTGTTCATGGCAGACGATCCTGCCCTTGTCCAGCGTCAGGATGCCGTAGGTGTTGGGCCCGGTGTAGCACCGGCCGCAGGAGCCGGGGTTGAACAGGAACACCGATCCGTGCTGTTTGGCCACCGGGACGTGGGTGTGGCCGAACAGGGCCACCTCCGCGCCGCGGGCCTCGGCGGCATCGGTCAGCGTGTCCAGATCGTATTTTACACCGTACATATGGCCGTGCGTATAGAAAATGACGACCTGATCGAAGGCGGCCAGGCCGTCCAGCGGCTCCAGCGCACCAAAATCGCAGTTTCCGGCCACGGCGTAGACCTTCATCTTCGGGTAGAACGTCAGCGCTTCTTCCAGGTCGCGCAGGCCGTCGCCCAGAAAGATGACGGCGGTCGCATCGCTCTCCGCGTGAAGGATGCGCTCGACTGCGCCGGTGCTGTTGTGGCTGTCACTCAGGATCAAAAGTTTCGTCACGGGACCAAGTCCTCCTCAAAATTTATTCTTCCGTTTCGCCAGCCTGCAACGCCAGCATCTGTTTGTAGACTTCGCTCTTGGAGTAGGGGGTGCCCTGCGCGGCGGCCTTGGCGGCAGCCGTGGGGCCGTAGCCCTCCCCGGTCAGCTCCAGTGCCCGCTGTGCGGCCTGTTCCAGCGTCAGGCTCTCTTCGGCCTCGGCAGCGGGCGCTCCGGCCATGACCAGAACGTATTCGCCGCGCGGCTCGTTCCCGGCGTAGTGGGCCTGTGCCTCGCCGAGGGTGGTCTTCCAGATCTCCTCATGCAGCTTGGTCAGTTCCCGGCAGAGGGTGATGCTCCGCTCGGTGCCAAAAGCCGTCGTGAGGTCGTCCAGCGTGGTGCGCAGCTTGTGGGGCGCTTCGTAGAAGATGACCGTCCGCTTCTCGCCCTGCAGCTCGGCCAGCCGCTCCCGCTTCTGCTTTTTGTTCACGGGCAGGAACCCCTCGAACACCCAGCGGGAGGTATCCTGGCCGGAGACCGCCAGCGCCGTGACGCAGGCCGATGCGGCCGGCACCGGCACCACCCGGATGCCACGTGCCAGCGCATCCCGCACGATGACCTCGCCGGGGTCGGAGACGCAGGGCATCCCGGCGTCTGAGCAGAGGGCGCAGTTCTCGCCCGCCTCGATGCGGCGGAGGATGCCCTCGCCCTTTTGCAGGGCATGCTCGTAGTAGCTGACCATCGGTTTTTTCAGGCCGAGGAAGTTGAGCAGCTTCATGGTCACGCGGGTGTCCTCGGCGGCGATGAAGTCCGCCGCGCCGAAGGTCGCCGCCACGCGGGGCGGCATGTCATCCAGGTTACCGATGGGGGTCGCGACGATGTATAAGGTTCCTGCCATAGGGAGTACCTCCAAAATTTATTGTTTCCCGTACAGGGCCGCTCCGGTCGAAAGGAGCACGTCCGGCTCGATGCGTAGGCCGGTCTTCCGGTTCTTTTGCGCCTCCACCAGAAAGAGCCAGGGCGCGGCATCCGGCTGATTTTTCACAAAGGCCAGCCGCTTTGGCTCCAGGCGGTGGGCCCGCAGCACAGCCAGCACCTCGGCCAGCCGTTCCGGCCGGTGGCACAGCGCGAGCCGCCCGCCGTCTTTGAGCAGGCGGAACGCGCAGCGGCAGACGTCTTCCAGGGTGCAGTCCGTCTCGTGGCGGGCCGTGGCGCGGGCGGGGTCGCTGCTCTGGAAGCCCGCCGTGAAATAGGGCGGGTTGCAGGCGCACAGGTCAAAGCTGTCCTCCCCTTCGCGGAAGGTGCGCAGGTCGGTGCAGCAGGGGTTGATGTGGTCGATGTTCTGGGCCGTCAGCGCCTCGGAGAGCAGGGCGCTGGCTTCCGGCTGCAGCTCGATGGCTGCACAGGGGCCGCGGTGGCCCCGGTCGTGCCATTCCAGGCTGACGATGCCGCAGCCGGAACACAGATCTGCCGCGCGCTGGAGCCGCTTTGGCTCGGCAAAGCGGGCCAGCAGCAACGCGTCTGAGCCGAACCGGTGGACCGCAGAACAGAAGACTTCTGTTTTATTATACAAAATCTCGGTGGAATGTTCCATATCTGCAAGCTGCATCCTTTACCAAAATATCGGGGCCGAAAAGCCGGGAAAATTGTGCATGAAAGAAAAGCAGCAGACCCGCTTTTGACAGGTCTGCTGCTTTTGATGCGTTTTTACGGATCTCGCCGCGAAACTTATTCAGCGGTGATCGCACCGGTGGGGCAAGCGCCCTCGCAAGCGCCGCAATCGATGCAAGCGTCTGCGT
>OKRY01002566.1_pt1 | contig 14083 bp, 10 predicted proteins | sample 1601121 | NCBI WGS metagenome assembly OKRY01 (sample SAMEA3541546, study PRJEB24748) | human gut metagenome | biome: human gut; feature: human-associated habitat; material: faeces | place: China | collected 2012
TCGTATCTCCAAACAGATTATGCATATCTCCCAGAATCTCCTGATAAGCTCCGACCAGGAAAACAGCCAGATAGTAAGGTTCTGTTTTCTTCAGACTATGCACAGGCAGATAATGAGCCACATTCCGGGTAGAAATGAAATTTGCAATCTTTCCGTCCGAATCACAGGTGATATCCTGCAGGGTAGCCGAACGTTCCGGCTTCTCATCCAACCGCTGAATAGGCATAATCGGAAATATCTGATCAATCGCCCAAGAGTCGGGCAAGGACTGGAACAATGAGAAATTACAAAAATATTTATCCGCCAGCAACTTGGACAATCCCCGGAATTCATCCGGCGCATGTTTCAAGCCTCCGGCGATCTGATTAATTTCCCGCGTAATGGACCAATACAAACGCTCGATCTGAGCACGGGTCTTCAAATCCACAATACCATGACTGAACAAGTCGAGCGCTTCTTCCCGAATCTGTTGTGCATCATGCCATGCTTCCAGCATCTTATTCTGGTTCAACGAATCCCAGATACTGTACAGTTCCTGCACAAGCTCATGTGCATCCGGAGCGATTTCCTCTTCATCATCCCATTCCGGAAGAGTAGCTGTTTCGAGCACCTCGAAGATCAAGACAGAGTGATGAGCCGTCAATGCCCGGCCGCTCTCGGTAATGATATTCGGATGCGGAATGCCGTTTTTATCGCTGACATCTACCAATGTAGAAATGGAGTCATTCACATATTCCTGAATGGAATAGTTTACACTACCTTCACTATTGGAAGAACGGGTTCCATCATAATCAACGCCCAGTCCGCCGCCGATGTCCACAAACTCCACATTGAATCCCATAGACCCTTTTCGACCGCGGGGAAGAAGTTCTTGGGGACGCTGCCGCCGAAGACTTCCTCGGCGAAAACCATCTCTTCGCTCTCCTCGTTGGGCTCGAAGCGGATCCAAACGTCGCCGAACTGGCCGCTGCCGCCGGTCTGCTTCTTATGACGGCCCTGCTTGGAGACCGTCTTGCGGATCTTTTCACGGTAGGGCACGCGCGGCGTGTCGAGCACGACCTCGACGCCGAAGCGGCTCTTGAGCTTGTTGACGAGCACGTCGATCTGGATGTCGCCCGCGCCGGAGACGACCATCTGGTGCGTTTCGGCGTTGTTGACGACGCGGAAGGACGGATCTTCCTCGTTCAAGCGGTTGAGGCCCTGGGCCATCTTATCCTCCTGGCCGCGGGTCTTGGGCGCGATGGCGACGCTGTAGCAGGGCTCATCGAACGGGATGGGCTCGATCTTGACGACCTTGCGCGGCTCGCAGAGCGTGTCGCCGGTCTTGACCTTGTCCATCTTGGCGATGGCGCCGATGTCGCCGCAGGTGAGCTCCTTGACCTCGGTATACTTCTTGCCCTTGGGGATGTACAGGCGGCCGAGCTTCTCGGTCTCGCCGGTGCGGGCGTTGACCATGGGCATATCGGGCTTGATGGAGCCGGAGAGCACCTTGACGTAGGAATACTTGCCGTACTGGTCGGAAATGGTCTTGAAGACGAACGCGGTCGGCAGTGCGCCGGGCGCAACGACGAACTCGGAGGACTCGCCGTCCTCATTCTCGGCCATCAGGGCGCGGGCGTCCTGCGGCTGGGGAAGAAGCTCGACGATGGTATCCATCAGGATGCGCGTGCCCATGCCCTGAATGGCGGAGCCGCACACGACAGGGAAGAGGGACAGGTCCTTAACGCCCTGGCGCAGGCCATGGATCATCTCGGCATAGGTGAAGTCTTCACCGGCGAAGAACTTTTCCATAAATTCCTCGCTCGTCTCGGCGACGGACTCCTTGAGTGCGTCGTAGAGCTCATCGAGCACGGGCTTTTTGTTCTCAGGCACTTCGATCTCGACGCGGCCGCCGCCGGGGCCGAACTCGAATGCGCGCTTATGCAGCACGTCGATGATGCCGATGACCTTCTTGCTCTCGTCCCAGATGGGGGCGACGACGGGGGCGATGTTCTTGCCGAAGCGCTCGCGCAGCGTGTTGAACGCGGCGTTGTAGTCGGAGTTCTCCTCGTCGGTCTTGGAGATGTAGAGCAGACGGGGGAGAGAGTTCTTCTCGCAATATTTCCACGCCTTTTCCGCGCCGACGCTCATGCCGGCCTTGGCCGAGCAGACGATGACGGCAGCGTCGGCAGCCTGAACGGCCTCCGCGACCTCACCGGCGAAGTCGAAGCCGCCGGGCACGTCGAGCACGTTGATCTTGCAGCTGTCATATTCCACGGGAGCCACGGCCAGAGAAATGGAGATCTGGCGGCGGATCTCTTCGGGATCGTAGTCACAAACGGTGTTGCCGTCGGCAATTCTGCCCAGACGGTCCGTGCCGCCGGTGAGATACAGCATGCTCTCAGCGAGGGTGGTCTTGCCGCTGCCGCTGTGGCCAAGCAGCACGATATTGCGGATGTCTTTTGCACTCATAATGGGTCAGTCTCCTTCCGAAAATCGTAAATCCCAGATCGGCTCGCGCCATAAGATGGGATAATACTCAATGCAGAAATGATATCATGTTTTTCTCTCCATTACAACCATATTTTTCCGCAAATTTTCGTTTTCTTCGTTCGAAGTGTCAATAACGATCGCTGAGCAGGGCGTCGACCAGCGCGCTGAGCGACCACAAAAGTACGTAAATGAGCAGAGAAAACGGCGTGAGCACGCTATATGCGCCGACAAAAGTTAAATAAAATGCAAGGAGCGTTGACGCTGTGGCGGCTAAAAATGCAAGCACCGTGCACCGCTTGGCGGACGCGCACAATCTCTTGCTGCCGAGCACGACCTCGGCATACGGCATGAGGCCCTCGCGCATGAGCAGCGCATACGGCCGCCCGCCGCCGCGCTCGGAGAGCGCCAGGCGCGTCGAGAGCTTGGGGTAGACCGCGCGCGCGTCGGTGCCGAACTTGCGCTTTAAGAGCGCGGGGGTGATGTTGCCGTCGCGCACGGCGAGCACGGGGGTGATGCGGCTGTGGTGCAGGGCGTGGAGCGCCCAGTCGACATTTTCCGCGGGCATGTACTTCACGGCGAACACCGCGATGAGCGTGCCGTCGACCGAGAGGAACACGCCGGTCTTGAGGCCTAAGTTGCGCGGCAGGTTCACGCCGCGCTTTCTCATAAAGCCCGCCGTGCCGAAGAGCACCGTTTCGCCGTGGATGCGGCCGCCGATGCCGCCCTCTTCGTAAAAGTCGACATCCTCGACCTGCTCGCGGAAGCCGCCGTCGCTGGCGAGAAGATTGTCAAAAAGGCGGCTCAGGCCGCTTTCGGACGCGTGGGCCATCGTCGCGGCGTAGGAGATGACCTTGCCGCTCTCCTCGCCAAACACTTTGAGCCCGCCGAGCGTGACCGTTCCGGGCGGGAACAGGTCGCCATCGGTCAGGATGACGCAGTTGCTCCGGCGGATGGCGTCCGCGCCGGAAAAGCCCGCCACGGCGCTGCCGCTTTTGGCAAGCCGCGCGGCGATGCGCTTGAGCGGCAGCGCGCACACCATCGGAAACGCGAGCAGGTTCGCGCTCGCGAGCATCACCGAGAGGTTCCACGCAAGCAGCGCGTTCTGCTTCGTCTCGAGCGTCGAGAGCACGCCGAACACGACCGCCGCCGCGAGGAAGACCGGCAGCAGCACGCTCTGCCAGCGCGAATAGGGGTCGTTTGCGCGCGCGGAATTCGAAAATCCGCCCGGCAGGCCCACGCGCTTGGCCGCGCCCCCTGCCGTCACGGTGACGATATACGGCGCATTGCCGATGGCCGCGATGCGGAACGTGTCATACATGCCGTGCAGGCGCAGACTTTCGCCCAGCAGCGCGCAGTAGACCGACATCGCCCCCAGCACCGGCAGCGGCAGCGACAGCGCCGCGCGCGCGGGAAGAAAAGCATAGAGCGCCGTATCGAGCAGCGTGACAAGGCATAGAAGCATCGTCAAAAAGCCCGACGTGACTTTTTCCTGTTTGAGCGAGCGCAGCGCGCCCGCAAAAATGCGCCAGCCGATGGCGCAGACGATGGCCTCGACCGCCAGCAGCGGCAGCGCGCGGATCATCGGATCAGCGGTGTACGCCTCCGGCAGAATGGAAAAATGCTCCAGCACCGCCATGACGCACAGCAAAAGCGTGAAAATGCCCGCTCCGCGGCGCGCCTTCGTCGCGCCCGAAAGCTGGGCGCGGTAGTCGGAGAGCGTTTCGGTCAGCGGCGGCTCGGGGAGCTCGGGTTCGGGCTCTTCGAACGCTTCTTCCTCGTCCTCTTCCTCCTCCGCGTCGTCGTAGAGCTGCTCGGTGTCGCGCATCTTGCGGCGGGAGAACAAACCGCGGCGCGGCGGCTCCTCCTCGATGATCGTGTCCTCGCGCTCGGAGAGCGCCTCCTGCACGGTCTGGGCCAGGATGTCCTGCAAGCTCATGGACTTCGGCTCGTCGTCCTGCGCGGGCTCTTCTTCGGGAGTTTCTTCCGGCTCGGCTTCCACCGGCTCTTCGGCCTTTTTCGCGCCGGGGAAGGGGATGACGGGGATGCAGGCGGTCTCATCCGCCGTTTCATCCACCGTTTTTTTCGCCGTCTCCGCCTTTTTCGGCAGGGGGACGACCTTTGCCGGCGGTTTCTTTTCCGCCGGCGGCTCGGGTTCTTTTTCTTCCGGTTCGGGCGCGGCGGGCGTGCCGCTGCCGTACTCGGCCAGAATGCTCTCGAGCGTGAATTCCGCGTCCTCGTCCATACTGCGGGCCGTGTTTTTCAGCAGCAGCTCGGAGTCGGCGAGCGTTTCTTCAAATTCAAGGTCTTTGGGGTCCATATCGTTCCTTCTTTACCGTCACTGCCCCAGGCGCTGGCGCACCGCCTCGTAGAGGAGGATGGCCGCCGCCGCGGAGGCGTTGAGCGACGAAATTTTACCCTTCATCGGGATGCTGACGAGGAAGTCGCACTTTTCGCGCACCAGTCTCGTCATGCCGTCGCCCTCGCTGCCGATGACGATGGCCGCGGGGCCCTTGAGGTCCGCGGAGTAGAGGTCGCTCGTTCCCTCGGCCGCCGTGCCGAAGACCCAGACGCCCTCTTTTTGCAGCTGCTCCAAAAGCGCGGGGATGTTCGGCACGCGCGCGACGGGCACATAGCTCACCGCACCCGCGCTCGTCTTGGCGACAATGCTCGTGAGGCCCGCGCTGCGGCGCTTGGGGATGACGACGCCATGCGCGCCCGCGCACTCCGCCGTGCGGATGATCGCGCCAAGGTTATGCGGGTCGGAGATCTCGTCGCAGACGACGATCAAGGGGTTTTCGCCTTTTTCGCGCGCGATGTTCAAAATATCCTCAACACTGACATATTCGCGCACGCTCGTGAGCGCGATGACGCCCTGATGGGCGTGCGTGCGGGACATGAAGTCGAGCTTGCGCTTGTCCGCGTCCACGACGACCACGCCCGCGGCGCGGGCGGTCGAGGCGATGTGGCCGAGCGTCTTATCGGTCTCGCCCTTCTGGATGAAAATTTTGTCGATGGTCGTGCCCGCGCGCAGCGCTTCGATCACGGCGTTGCGGCCCTCGATGATGCCGTCGGCCTCCGCGTCCTGCACGCGCGCGGTCTTTTCCTTGCGTTCCTTATCCATAAAAGAAATTTCTCCTTGTGACAAATTTTTATAGAATACTCCATTGCAACTATAACACAGAACAAGGGCAAGATAAAGAGGGCGCAAAGCAAAAGTTCATCGAAAATTCACCGTAGAAAACTTGTGCGATTTTCTTATATATGGTATAGTTGAAATCACTAATTCAAAAAGTGCGCATCTTCGCATTTTTCTGTCTCCCGACAGGAGGAACAACATGGAGCCAAACAACAGAAACAACCGCAATCGCGGCGACAAGAACCGCCGGCGCGGCGGGGGCATGTGGTCGATCGTCCTATGGGCGCTGCTGCTGACGATCGGTGTGAACTACCTCTCCGTCATGCTCGATCAGGCCCGCACCGCCGAGTCTTCGTGCGAGATCGCATACAGCGAGCTTGTCGAACTCGTGGAGGAGGGGAAGGTCAAGTCCATCGAATTCGGCGACACGGTCTTCACCATCACGCCGGTCGACGGCTTTACCTACACGGATGACGACGGCAAGAGCTATGATCAGAACTATACGCTCTTCACCACCATCATTCCCGACGCGACGGAAAAGCTGATCACCCTGTGCGATGAGCACGGCGTGACCTACACCAAGCCCTATCAGCCGCCCGTTTCGCCGATCCTCACGTTCATGGTGAGCTATATTCTGCCCACGGTGCTGATGGTCGGCGCGTTCATGCTGCTGATGAACTTCATCGCGAAAAAGTCCGGCGGCATGGGCGGGATCGGCGGCATCGGCAATGTCGGCAAGGCCAACGCCAAGGTCTACATGGAAAAGTCCACCGGCGTAACGTTTGCGGACGTCGCCGGTCAGGACGAGGCGAAGGAATCGCTCGTCGAGATCATCGACTTTCTGCACAACCCCGAAAAATACACCGCCATCGGCGCAAAGATCCCCAAGGGCGCGCTGCTCGTCGGCTCTCCCGGTACCGGTAAAACGCTGCTGGCCAAGGCCGTTGCGGGCGAAGCGAAGGTGCCGTTCTTCTCGATCTCCGGCTCTGACTTTGTCGAGATGTTCGTCGGCGTCGGCGCGAGCCGCGTGCGCGACCTCTTCGCCGAGGCGTCGAAGGTCGCCCCCTGCATCATCTTCATCGACGAGATCGACACCATCGGCAAATCCCGCGACGGCGGGCGCTACGGCGGCGGCAACGACGAGCGCGAGCAGACGCTCAACCAGCTGCTCGCCGAAATGGACGGCTTTGACCCGAGCAAGGGCGTCATCGTGCTTGCTGCGACGAACCGCCCGGAGGTGCTCGACAAGGCGCTGCTGCGCCCCGGCCGCTTCGACCGCCGCATCACCGTCGACCGCCCGAACCTCGCCGGCCGCTTAGCAACGCTGCAGGTCCACACGCGCGGCATCAAGCTCGCCGAGGACGTGGATCTCAAGAAGGTCGCGCTCGCGACCGCGGGCTGCGTGGGCGCGGACCTTGCAAACCTCGCCAACGAGGCGGCGCTCCGCGCCGTGCGCAAGGGACGCAAGCTCGTTACGCAGGAGGACATGCTCGCGGCGTTCGAGTTCGTCATCTCGGGCAGCGAGAAGAAAGGCAGCGTCCTCACCGAGTTTGAAAAGAAGCTCGTCGCCTATCACGAGGTCGGCCACGCGATGGTCGCCTACAAGCAGAAAAACGCCGAGCCCGTGCAGAAGATCACGATCGTCCCGCACACCGAGGGAAGCCTTGGCTACACGCTCCTGATGCCTGAAGAGGACAAGACGAACCTGCGCACGCGCGATGAGCTGATGGCGAAGATTGCCGTCTCGATGGGCGGCCGCGCGGCCGAAGAGGTCGTGATGAACACGATGACCAACGGCGCCTCGCAGGATATTCAGGAGGCGACGAGCATCGCGCGCAACATGGTCGCGATGTACGGTATGAGCGACGCGGTCGGCATGGTCGCGCTCGGGTCGGTGCGCAATCAGTACCTTGACGGCGGCTACGGCCTCGACTGCGCGCAGGATACCGCCGCCATCATGGACCGCGAGGTCAAGCGCATTCTCGACGAGTGCTACAAGGACGCCGTACAGGTCATCCGCGACAACCGCGAGGATATGGACAAGGTCGTTGCCTACCTCCTTGAAAAGGAGACCATCACGGGCGGTGAAATGGTCGCTATCCTCGAAGGCCGCGATCCCTCGACCGTCGAAGAGGCCTACGCTTCCACGCGCAAGAGCGAGGACGGCTTCCGCCCCTCGCAGCCGAGCGTGATCGAAGCGCCCGCCAAGCACATTTCGATGACGAGCGAAAAGATCGAAATGCCGCCGGAGGACAAGGGCGAAGATGCTCAGACTGAGGACAAGCCCTCGACTGAGCTCGATACGCCGGATACTTCCGCGGAAAACACTGACGAAAACAAATAAACAACCAAAAAAATCCCCGCTGCAAAAACAGCGGGGATTTTTTTATCCTTTTATACCACTTGGAATAAGTAGAACTTGAGGTAATCCGTCTCCGGCACGTTCCAGAGGATGGGGTGGTCACAGCTCTGCGTGCGCGCTTCGATCTGCCGCAGCTCGACGCCCGCGTCCGCGGCGGCGGAGCGCAGCATCCGCTCAAAGCGTTCGGCGGGCATGAAGTGGCTGCACGACGCGGTCGCAAGGTAGCCGCCGCGCGGCAGCAGGCGCATCGCGCGCAGGTTGATCTCCTTGTACCCCTTTTCGGCGTTGTTCGCCGTGCGGCGAGACTTTGTGAACGCCGGGGGATCGAGGATGATGAAGTCATAGGGCTTTTCGTGCGCGGCCTCGAGCTGCGGGAGCAGGTCGAAGACGTCGGCGGCGAGAAAGTCCATTTTGTCCTCAAGGCCGTTGCGCGCCGCGTTCGCGCGCGCCATTTCGATGGCGCTCTCGGACACGTCCACCGCCGTCACGTGCTCTGCGCCGCCTTTGGCGGCGTTGAGTGCGAACGAGCCCGTGTGCGTGAAGCAGTCGAGCACGCGCTTGCCGCGGGCGAGGTGCGCGACGGCGAGGCGATTGAACTTCTGGTCGAGGAAAAAGCCCGTCTTCTGCCCGTTTTCGACATCCACACGGTAGAAAACGCCGTTCTCGCAAATTTCAGTGATGGGGCTCTCGGGCGTTTTTTTGCCGGGGAGGGGAAACCAACCCTTGTTCTGCGTCAAACCCTCCTTTTCGCGAAGCACGACATCGTTGCGCTCAAAAAGGCCGTCGATCGTCTCGCCGTCCTGCTCCAGCACCTCGACAATGAGGGGGAAGAGCATGTCCTTGATCTTTTCCATGCCGAGCGAGAGCGTCTGCGTGACGAGAAGATTTTCAAACCGGTCGACCGTCAGGCCGGGGAAGGCGTCCGCCTCGCCGAAGATCAGGCGGCAGCAGCCGGTCTGCCCGTCCATGACCGCCTTGCGGTAGTCCCAGGCGTAGCGTACGCGCCGCCGCCAGAAATTTTCATCAAAGCGGTCGTTCGCGTTGCGCGAGACGATGCGCACGCGGAGCTTACTGAGTCTGCTCAAAAAGCCCGTGCCGAGATATTTGCCCTTTTCCGACACCACGTCGACGAGCGCACCGTTTTCACACTCGCTCTCGTCCGGCTCGCGGGCGACGTCGGAGTCGTACACCCAGGGGTGGCCGCTCTCGAGCCAGCGCGTGCCCTTGGCGGTGACGGTCAGGATCGGATAGTCGCGTGCAGCTTTCATAGATCAAAATTCCTTCTTTAAAACAAGTTTTCCCCATCATACCACGGCAAAAGCCGCGGCACAACTCATTTGTTGAGGAAAAACAGCCCGACAAGGCACAGCGCAAGGCCCACGAGCTTGTTGACCGTGATGGCCTCGTGGTAGACAAGATACCCAATGAACACCAAAATCGTCGCGATGGCCGCCGCAGACGACACCTGAAACGCGCTGACCGGCCAGCCCGCCTTGTAGGCGTGCATGCTGCCAGCTTCCAAACCGACGACCGCGAGACCGAGCAGGTACGGCGCCCAGTTCATCTGGCTGTATTCGTGCAGAAGGTTCGCCCCGCCGCGGTTCGTCACAAAATACAGGATGCCCGAAAAGATTGAGCCGATCAGATACGTGACCGTGAGCGACGCGAGCGGATCAACGCTCTCGGGCAGCGATTTGGCGCAGATGTGATACACGCTGTTCGACGCCACAACGAGAATGAGCGGCCAGAAGTAAGCCATAAATATTCCCTCCTATTCAAATGCCGGATGCAAAACGGCAGCCAGACTTCCGCCTGACTGCCGGTAGGTGCGCACCCGTAATAGACAAGGAAAGTGTATCAGCGGCGCGCGCTCTTGTCAAGGAAAATCCCGCCGCGGCGGCGATTCCGACAAATTTGTAAGCGACAGTTCATACAACCTGCCGCTTGTATTTTCCGCTCCGCCATGCTACCATAAAAATGTCATATCAATCCCAGCCGCGCTTGCGGCGCAGACTTTAATGGAGGCAAATTATGAGCTATCCCAAGACCGGCGAAGAAGTTTACGTCAGCCTGAATCTGTCTAACACGATGCTCACAGGTCTCGGCAAGGGCACGATCACCCGCGAGGACGTTTCTGTGGACTACCTCAAGAAACTGTTTATGCAGCACGGCGTCATCGTCTCGGCCAAGCCCGAGTACCGCAACATCATGGAGCGCGTGAACAGCACCTATGACTTAGGGCTTGAAATTCCCGCAAAGCTCCAGCTCTTCCAGCTCTCCGAGCAGCACCGCCGCCTGGTGGTCGTGAATATCTCCGGCCTTCAGCGCAAGAACGGCTCGCTTCTCCCGTCCTACACGGAAGAGGAGCTTGACGAGGCAACGTTCACGTTCGTCAAGTATTACGTGCAGGGCGAGCACTACGACGAGCTTGTCGAGGAGAACAAGAAGCTGCGCTACGAGCTCGAGCAGGAGATCTCCTGGAGAAACCGCACGGATTCCGAGGGCTGAGTTCGCAACACCTTACATCAAAAAAGGAAGAGGTTCCCATCGGGAACCTCTTCCTTTTTTGACTATGACAAAATGCTTCGCAGAATTCCGCGTCCGCAGACGCGGAAAAAATTGAGGTTGTAAATCGCCGCGACCGGCGCGTGGCGATTTACTCCTCTCGCTCCGCGCGTGTCGCAGCCGCCAAGGGCGGCAAGGCACGAAGCGGAGTGCGGCTTTCTCAAAAAAGAGGCTCTGCCTCTTTTTTGAAATTACTTCTTCTCTTCTTCAAGCAGCCCCTTGAAGCTCGCGGCGAGACCGGCGAGGCTCTGAATCTCGCTCGGGACGATGATCTTCGTCGCCTGACCGTCGGCGGCCTTTTCGAACGATTCGAGCGCCTTGATCTTGATGACCTGCTCGTTGGGGTTGGCCTCATTGAGCATCTTGATGGAGTCGGCAAGTGCCTGCTGCACGTTCAGGATGGCCTGCGCTTCACCCTCGGCCTTGAGGATGGCGGCCTGACGCTCGGCCTCGGCCTTGAGGATGGCCGCCTGCTTTTCGGCGTCCGCGCGCAGGATGGTGGACTGCTTTTCGCCCTCGGCCACGAGGATCTGGGACTGCTTCTGGCCCTCGGCCTGCAAGATGGACTCGCGGCGTTCGCGCTCGGCCTTCATCTGCTTTTCCATCGCGTTCTGGATCTCACGCGGCGGCAGGATGTTCTTGAGCTCCACGCGGTTGACCTTGATGCCCCACGGGTCGGTGGCCTCATCGAGGATAGAGCGCATCTTGGCGTTGATGACGTCGCGGCTCGTGAGCGACTGGTCAAGCTCCATCTCGCCGATGATGTTACGAAGGGTCGTCGCCGTCAGGTTCTCGATGGCGTTCATCGGGTGCTCGACACCATAGGTGTAGAGCTTGGGGTCGGTGATCTGGAAGTAGATGACCGTGTCGATCTGCATCGTGACGTTATCCTTCGTGATGACGGGCTGGGGATCGAAGTCGGCCACCTGCTCTTTGAGGCTGACCTTCTTCACAACGCGCTCGAAAAACGGAATTTTGAAGTGCAGGCCCACGCCCCATGTCGCGCTGTAAGCGCCGAGGCGCTCAACGACGTAGGCGCGCGACTGCTGCACGATCTGGATGTTCGTGACGAGCACCAGAAGCACCAGCAGCACTAAAATGCCGATACCGATATAGCCGATCCATTCCATAGTTCTTTTCCTCCCAAAATGTTGTGTAGTTTGGGTTTACTCTCTTCTCTCGCTGGGTTCTTTACTCTCGCGCACGTAGAGCTTGACGCCCTCCATGCGAACGATTCTTGCCATTTTCCCCTTAGGGATGATATTGCCGTCTTCGCTGCGCGCCGTCCATGTCTTGCCGTCGATGTACACAGCGCCCGTGGCGTTCTCGTTGTCCACCGTTTCGGTCACCTTGGCCTCGTGGTGCAGCACACGGTCGGCATTCGTGGGCACGATCGTCTTATCCAGCATCTTGCGCGCAAGGGGCCTTGTTGCGATGAGCGCCAGAATGGATACGATCAGGAAAGCCGCGAATTGCAGCCACAGCGCCGCGCCCAGCTCCGTCGCCACCAGCGCGGCCACCGCGCCCACGACGAACCAGATCGACACCAGCCCCGCCGTCGCCGCCTCGGCAATGCCGAAGATGATGATGGCGGCGATCCAGATAATGGTCATCATTTCATCTGCTCCTCCTTTCAAACTGCGCATACAGTAGACGTATGCCGGACCGATCATCGCGATGACGGTCAGCAGCATGATCCCGATGCTTTTGTTGTAGGGCGACAGATTCGCGTACAGGTTTGACAACTCGCTGCCGAGCGTGCGCGCGGACAGCAGCGGGGCTTCGACCGGCGGCTCGCCGGGAGTGGGGACTTCTTCTTTGAACAGCTCGTCCATCGTTACGCCGTAGCGGTTGCAGATGAAGATGATCTTCTCCATCTCGGGGTAGCCCCGGCCGGATTCCCAGCGCGAGACCGACTGGCGCGAGACCTGAAGCTGTTCGGCAAATTCCTCCTGTGTCAGTCCGCTGCGTTTGCGGACCTCCTGGAGCCGCTCGCCAAATGCCATTGCGTTCCCTCCGTTTCTCTGTCTGAGGATAAGATAGCAAAACCGCGCGTCCATTTCCAGCAACTTTAGTGTTGCATTCCGTATTTTTTCGAAAAATTTCGCGCAAGTTTGATGTTACATTCATGTGACAGCGCGCTTTCCGCGCTGTTTTTCCTATTGTACCACACGCTCCACCGCTTTACCATGCTTATTTTGACGCGGCGATTGCCTTTTTTGTTCCCATCCGCTATACTAAAGTCAAATCATTTTTTCGGGAGCGTTATTATGCTGGAATTTGTCATTCCCTGCCTCTTGGGCCTTGAGAGCTTAGTGGGCGATGAGATCAGAAAACTGGGACTTTCTGACGTACGCGTTGAGAACGGCCGCGTCCTCTGCCGCGGCGAGGCGCGCGACATCGCGCGGCTCAACATCAATCTGCGCTGCGGTGCGCGCGTCATTCTGGTTCTGCACAAGTTCCGCGCGACGGATTTTGAATCGCTCTTTCAGGGCGTGCGCGCGGTGCATTGGGAGGACTGGATCCCGCGCGAGGGCGAATTCCCCGTCGTGGGCTATTCCATCAACTCGACGCTCCACTCCGTGCCCGCCTGCCAGTCGATCGTCAAAAAGGCGGTCGTCGACCGCCTGAGCGCGGCCTACGGCATCGCGCAGCTCCCCGAAACGGGGCGGCGCTATCAGGTGCGCTTTTCCATCATGAAGGATGAGGTCACGGTGGGACTTGATACCTCGGGCGAGGGCCTTTACAAGCGTGGCTACCGCGCCCACGGCGTGGCCGCCCCGCTCAAGGAAACGCTCGCCGCCGCGATGGTCAAGCTCTCGCACTACAATGGCCGCGACCCGTTCTGTGACCCCTTCTGCGGCAGCGGCACCATCGCCATCGAGGCGGCGCTCATCGCGCGCAACCGCGCGCCGGGCCTCAACCGCAGCTTTGCCGCCCAGCACTGGGCGTCGCTCGACAAAATGCTCTGGCTCGATGCAGCCGACGAGGCGATGGACAAGGAATTCCACGGCAAGTACGAGATCTGGGGCGGCGACATCGACCCCGACGCCGTCGAGCTCTCGCGCCACAACGCCGAGCTCGCCGAGGTCGACGACATTGTGAAATTTGAGGTCGACGACGCGACGCGCTTCCACTGGGGCGGGCTGTACGGCCGCATCGTGACGAACCCGCCGTATGGCGAGCGGCTTCTTGAGCGCGAAGAGGCGGGCGAGCTCTATAAAGCCTTCGGCAAGGCGATGGATAAGCTGCCCGACACCTGGCGGGTGTATGTGCTGTCGTCACATCCTGACTTTGAGCGCTGCTACGGGCGCTTTGCCGATAAGAAACGTAAGTTGTACAATGGCATGCTCAAATGTGATCTTTTCATGTATGGAAAAAGATTATAACGCCGCGCGCTGCGCGGCGGGGAAAGGCAGCGCCAGTGGCGCTGCGACCGTAATCATTGAACGGATCGGCCGGATGCAATTCTGATGGATTATCTTTGTTCAATCCATAGACAGCAACAGAACTGGTGAATACCAAACGGGCAACTCCATTACTTTCCA
>OKRY01002572.1_pt1 | contig 14069 bp, 16 predicted proteins | sample 1601121 | NCBI WGS metagenome assembly OKRY01 (sample SAMEA3541546, study PRJEB24748) | human gut metagenome | biome: human gut; feature: human-associated habitat; material: faeces | place: China | collected 2012
TCGTACGGCTGATGGCTGCCCCGTATTCCTTCCAGTCCTTCTCCTGACGGTAAAGGGGCATGCCGTTCGCATACTTCTGGTAGATCGTCCATGCAACTGTAGAAGGGGAAGCAGGACCTTTCCCAATGAGTGCCGGTGCTGCTTTGGATTTGATGATCACAGCTTTTTCGGTATCACCTTTTCCATCCTTGCAGTTGGGACAGCCATAGCTTTCCGTATAGTACTCATAGATCTCACATCTGGCAGGTGTGAATACCAGCTCCCTGCGGACGTATTCTTCCCCGATGCGTTCCATTGGTGTACCACATATCGGACAGATCTTATCTTCCTCTGCCAGCGGGATCACCTGTTTGTGTACTGTAAGACCTTTGAAAAGTTCCGCATGGGAAGCCTTTTTCTTTCTGGGGCGGGGCTCTTCGCTGCAGTCTTCTTCCGGAAGGAAAGGATCCTGTTCCGCCTCTGCCTCATTGAACAGGTTGAGCTGTCCCGGAATGTCAAAAGGTGTCTTTTCACTGGAAGTGCCGAAAAGCTTCTTTGTCAGATAGTCCACCTGTTCCTGCAGCACTGCCTCATGGGCAGTCTTTTCATCGATAACTGTTCTGAGGGAACGGATCAGCTCTGTCTGTTCGGCCATCATTGTCTTCAGTTGTGAAACGGTATCCATCAGCTCTCGCAGCTGAATGTCCTTTGCACTGGAAGCCATGCTTTTTCTCCTTGGTTCTGATACCTTTATTATACCAGAAAAAGCAGTTTTCCTAAAGGATAATCACCCCTGAAAAATGCTGAAAATATGCGGTTTACAGGCATTTTTCTGTGCATGTTTTTATTCCGGTTTCAGAGCCTTTGGCTGGTCGATATCGATACCGGACATAAGCCAGTCAAACTCTCTCCAGGTCAGATTTCTGACTTCGGACTGTTTCCTTGGCCACTGGTATCCTCCATGTACCGTCAGCTTTTTATAGATCAGTACAAAACCGTCAGCATCACGGAACAGGGCTTTGATCCGGTCTCTGCGCCTGCCGCAGAACAGAAACAGCGCACTGGATGCCGGATTCAGTTTCAGCTGATCTTCCACCACGGCACAGAGGCCGTCAATGGATTTGCGCATATCGGTATAGCCGCAGACAATGTAGATCCGTTCCAGTCCGGAGATATCGCCTAACATACAACTGCCTTCAGGATCTGCAGGGTTCGGGACAGCAGTTCCGGATCCGTCTTATCAGAGACCCGGATCGTAGCAGAGCCAAGAATTATCTCTAAAGTATGGTAAGTATCAGGGAACGGATCGTTGTATTGCAGCGAAAAGTGTTCCGGTATGATATCAATGGGAACCACATCCTGTCTGGGACGGGGATTCTCAGAATGACCATAAGCTGGTTCCGGGATCTGAGCTGATTCCCTGCGAAGCTGTTTTACCCAGTAATAAAAGGTACTGACAGCGATGCCGTGCTCACGACACCAGTCGCTATCTGTCATGCCGCTGGAACGGCATTCATTGATAAGTTTCAGCTGTTCCTCTTTTGAAACACGGGGTTTACGTATGTTTGCCATGATGTTGTCCTCCATAATTGTAGTTGTTGTAGTGAAATAGTCTAACTATAATTATGGATTTAGAGGTGGTTCTTGGCTAGCCGCGGGAATATTTTGCGCTTACTCTATAACGATGAACAGGTGCAGGGTTCTGACATTGGCCCAGTGGTCTACTTCCGCAACTGCACCGGCAATCCGCTGGTAAACTATGCAGAACTTGCATTGCGTTGGGGCATTTCCAAATCCACCGTGAGCAGAATACTCAACAAGCTACAGGACAAAGAATATCTTTCACTGGTATCCTTTACCGGACGGCATGGTAGCGTCATTTATCTGTGCAACTATCTTTCCACCATGTTCAACATCAGTGATGTAATGATTGATAAAGAGGAGGTTTCTATGACATTTCAGGTTCCCGTACATCTTCCCGATTCTGTTCCGATGGAAGATGCCAAGATTAAAGAAGAGCAGATTCTTATTGAGGAGAACGACCGCGTTTCATCGCAGGCGGCTTGCGTTTCAAATCCGCACATCCGCAGCGTTGTCCGAAAGGTTGCCCAAATCCTTGCAGCACAAGGGGTTTCCTGTTGTGAATGCCCCAAAACACAATATAAGTTATATCCCTTATCCGACTGCGGGGATGGTAAATACAGGTATTCTCTACAGCTTGGCTGCCCGGATAAGGATATCCGGTATCACTTTGAACTTACCCTGCTCCCGCTGGAAGCAGAGGAAACCATACCATCACATACAGATCAGGAAAGGAAGTAATCATTATGGCAAATAACAGAAAAAATCATAATATCCCTTCAGAAGAGGAAAACCCGTTATTTCACGACACATGGAAGCTTTTAAAGAACTACCGGGATGCAGTCTGGAACCTTGAGCTTGCCGTCCAGCAGGTCCGCAACTCCTTTGAGATTGAATTTGGAAGCAGCATTGAGGAATTTCTTGATTCCATCTATCTGGCCGGAGCCGACATCGGCGGTACCAAACTGGAAAACTATGCAAAGAGTATTGAGCGCAGCAACAAAATGCTGAACCTGTTAAATTCTGCAGTAGACATCCTGCGCAGTAAGCACAAGCATGGAGAACAGTATTACTGGATTCTTTACTACAGCTACCTCTCCCCTCAGCAGCTCCAGAATACGGATGAGATTATTGAAAAGTTGGAACCTCATATTACAAATATTTCAAAAAGAACATATTATCGGCGAAGACCAGAGGCCGTACAAGCACTAAGTTCCATATTATGGGGATATACATCAAAAGACTTTTTAAATACGCTTGACAATTTTTTCCCAAATAAATAGTTTTATTAAAATGGTATTCATATTTCATATTGAACAAGTGCCTAATTTCGGGTTAATTGCACCCCTTGAGATTAGGCACTTAACATGTAGATATATCTTTTTATCCTTGCATGACATAAAATATAGCTAAGTTAATTAATGTCTTCTTTTTCAAAACTTTTGCAACAACACTTATAACTAATGAAAGCCATTAAAAGTATTATTGCTAAACTTATGTAAACAGGACATATCATTTCTCTTGTTCTCCCATTAGAAATAAAATATGCTGCTGACCACGGGAAAAAACCTGCAAAAGAAGAATTTGATAAAATGACATTTACTAATGCAATAACAGCAGCTACTATCATTGAAACGATAATTCCTCTTGTGCGAAATGCAAGATATGCCATTGGGGTAATTGTAAAATATAACAATATTCCTCCCACAACAATTTTAAATAAGAAAAAAAACGCAGTTCCAATATTAAATTGATCTACTCCAACAAATATATTACAAATTGTACATAATATCAAAACCACAACCCAAAAAGTCAACATCAATGTAATTGTACAAATAAATAATGTCAAAAATTTACAAGACATAAATCTCTTTTTCGATATAGGAATAACCATTATCGTTTTTAATGTTTTACCCGTATATTCCCGGCTAAACAAATAAGCTGCTATGACAGAAAATATTAATGGTCCAAATAAAAGCATCAAAAACATAAATGCATTATCATATAATGTAAACAAAGATATTCTATACTCCGGGTTAAAAATATAGCTTCGTATACTACTAAACATTGATAAAATCGGAGGTGAACAAATACCTAGAAAAGCAATAATTTTTATTTTTGTGCGTTTCAATTTTAGAAATTCACAATATACTAATTCACCCAATTTCCGCACCTCCTATTAATTCCGAAAAATAATCTTCTAATTTTTCTTCTTCTATCCTAATTTGTCTGATAGGAATGTTATTTTGTATAAGATAACTATTTATTTCTTCAATCCTGTGCATCTCTTTGCCAAATAATCGTATGCGATTCTTACTATCAATCAAAATTTCAGAAACATCCAATCGTTCCTTTAATAATGAAAACACATACTCTACATTAGACACTTCATACTCCGCATATCTACGAAGACGTTTATGTAAATCCGTAATACTTTCTTCTTCCAATAATCTGCCATGATTCATTACCCCTATCACATCTGCAATTTGTTCTATTTCACTTAATATATGACTTGATATAAAAACAGTGGTATTCCCCTCTTTACAAAGGTTAACCAAATATTCCCTCATCTCGTAAATACCAATCGGATCCAAACCATTCATTGGTTCATCTAAAATCAAAATTTCAGGTTTGTGCATAATTGCTGCTGCAATACCAAGTCTTTGTTTCATCCCCAAAGAATATTTTTCAAAAATTTTTTTATCATTTTTATCCAAGTTGACCACACTTAAAGCCTGATCAACACTTTCTATACTATTAAGTCCTCTCAATCTTGCTATAATTTCTAAATTTTCTCTTCCTGTTAAGTTATCATAAAAACCAGGAGTTTCAATCAGTGCACCTATACGGCTATACGCTTTTGAAGCATCTTCTAAATGAATATCATTAAAAATTTTAATAAATCCTGATGTGGGTTTTACCAAATTCAACAACATTTTCATAGTTGTCGTCTTCCCAGCTCCATTTCTCCCTAAAAGCGCATATATTTTTCCTTTTGGCACATGAAGACATAGCTGTGCTACGCAGACTTGCTCTCCATAACATTTTGTCAAATCATTTGTTTCAATTACAAAATCATTCATTATAACCTCACATTCTCAGCACACTAATTGCTGTCTATTTTTTTAAACAATTCTTTATATGTCATGCATTCATTTAAAAGTTTTTCATGTGTGCCCTCAGCAACATTTTTCCCGTCACAAATAACAATTATTCTAGGCATTTGCATTATTGTAGTTGCCCTGTGTGTAGCCATAATTACTGTATGATTTTGAGACAATCTAAAAACTGTTTGTACAATATTTCTTTCAGTCAATCCATCTATATTTGAGGTTATCTCATCCAACAAAAATATTTTTGTATTTCTCAATAATCCTCTCGCTATGGATAATAGTTGCCTTTGACCTCCTGAAAGCTTTGTACCTCCATCTCCTATAACTGTATCAAACCCCTTTGGCATTTTAATTATTGTATCATATAAGCATACATCTTTGCAAACTTTAACCAGCTCATCTTCCGTAGCATTTTCTTTTACAGCTAATAAGTTATTTTTAACCGTATCATTAAATAAAAATGGATATTGCTGGACATATGTAATATTTTCTCTTAATGTAACTAAGTCCATCTCCAAACTATTTAAGTTATCAAATAATATTTCACCGCTCTTTGGTTTATAAAATCCCATTAGAAGATTCATAAATGTTGTTTTTCCAGAACCGTTAGCTCCGACAATCGCAACCAATTCATTTGAAGTGATATTTATATTTAACCCATTAAAAACATTTTTTTTATCTTCATAGGAAAAAAATAACTCTTTAACTTCTATGTTCCCGTTTAACTCTCCATATTTTTTTCTAGATAGTTCTTCTTGTCTACAATTTGAAATTATTTCTTCATATCTATCTATTGAAACCAATGTTGTTTGAAATGAAACATTAATATTTGATATTTTTTGTAAGGATGATATAAATTGATTAATGTAGCTATTAAAAGCCGTAAAGTGTCCCACTGACAGACTCCTTGCACCAATCATAACGCACCCCCAGTAGTATATTAAAATTTGCATAAGAAAGCCTGATAAGTTTTGTGTCAATCCCCCAACAGATGATATTGTACTTTTTTTTAAATTAGTTCGATATAAGTCATCTAAGTTTTGGCTATTTCTATTTTTTACAATACTTTCTATTGATAATCCTTTTATTTCTTTTAAACCTCTTAATGATTCCTGAATGTTATTAGCATATCTATCTGATATTTCCCTTGCCATTTCCTGTATTTTCTTTATTGTCTTTCCAAAATATATATTTATCATAAACATTATAGGTATTGCAATAATTCCAACTAAAGATAATCGTATAGATATTTTAAATATAAAATAACCAGACATTGCAATTGCAATTACACATGTCAAAAATGAATTAATTGCAGATACATAAAATGAACTAATTGAAGCTGTATCACCCTCTAAAAATGATATATATTTTCCAATGGTTGCATTATTAAAATTTTCCAGTTCCATTCCAATAATTTTACTATATGTTATCTTTTTTATATCACTAATTATTTTATTTTGAAGAAAATTATTTATGTATGTATAAATAAAGCTAGTTATTGAATTTATCAAAAATAAGAAAAAAATAATTAGTATTGTCTCAATTACACCGTCCATATTTGCATTGATTGCATCATCTATTATTGTCCCTGTTAAGATAGGATTACTCAATGTTATTATATTTGAGACTGTTGATAGGCACAGTAAAGTAACAAAAAAAATTCTATATTTTTTTACAAATTTTTCATAATAATTATAAATTTTAGATATGTTTTTAATTTTATGCTTCATACTACACTCTCTTTTATCAATCTTCAGGGATACATAAATATCCCTGAAGATAAACAAGCTACAAATAGGAAAATTCAATTTTATGCTACAATATCAAAAATTCTTTTATATATTCCTTATGAATACTCCTTACGAATACATTGTAAAGAAGTAACACCTCGGAGAATTACAACTATTATCCTCACAAGTTCCTTTACAACCACCTGAGCATGAGCCTGTACAGTTATTAGCACAAGTAAACCAACATGCCTCACAAATACAATCTAATTGAGGATCGATTCCACCGTTATTTGTTTCACTGCTATTATAATCCAAATACATATCTATACCTCCTTTTAAGATTCCTACTTGTAACATTGCTTTAGTTTAAAAGTTCAATGTCTTGTGTTCTAAAATTCACGCTTAAATTCTGTACATCATAAGATGTCAAATTATAATTAGACACAATTTTTTGCCACCACGCATCATACTTCTGTTGTGTTTCTTCTAGGTCCTTGATTACTTTCGCATAAAAATCACTTTTTTCTTCAAACAACATATTATTTGCAGCTAGGGTTACCGAAAGATTATGTAGTGAGTTTAACCTTCCAAAAATTTTTTCAATCTCTAAAACCTCTTCTTTTTCTATGTTTGCTAATATTTTCATAAAATCTACCCCTTTCCCTATAATAAATTTGGATATTTATAGGCTCTTAAATTTCCTCGTTCTTTCACTAACTGTTCCATTGGATCTGAATTACTAAAATTTGTAATATCATTTATATTCATATCAAACCCATATTCTTTCAACATTTTATATAACTTTAATGCACTCCTTTCTTCTATTTTACTTTTTTTACATTGCATAGTAGATGGCGTATTATATTCACCTGTATATTCTTTATTTAAAAAAATACACCTTTTACACTGTTTAACACTACAATTACTACATACTGGCGATTCATCAACCGAATATAAAATTAGTTTATCTTTATCAATTCCTTCTTTTACCGACCCAATATAATTATTGGGGGTGGCAAAATATACCGCTGGACAAACATAAATTTTTCCATTTGGTGCTAACGTAAAACTATTTACTCCTGCTTCACATTCTCGTCTAGTAATACTAAATAAATGATCGGTAATTACATCTACCTGCTTTTCTTCATTTTTTATGGTATAGTTATATAATAGTTGTATTACTTTATTTAACTGACTTTCATATTCTTGATAGTCTATATTTTTATAATTTGTGTGCAATATTAAATTTACTTTCTTACTATAATAAAGTATTCTCTCAATATCCTCCGCCAAATATTTTAGATCACAGTCATCTACTATTAAAATCGTTGATTCTGTATCTATGATCTTTTTACTTAATAACGCTTTATGAGTTACACTTTTTATTTTTCTTAAAACATTGTTCTCCCCATTAAAAATATTCTTGCTATCATGTTCAAACAAATTAAATGTTCTTTGATTTTTAAATATTTGTATTGCTTTATCCGATAAATCGCTATCATTAGAATGCAATAAGATAGGATTGAAAAACTCATTTTCCGTAAAATCAGCAGCTTCAAGCAATACATCCTCTCCGATTCTAGTAATCTCCTGCTCTATTGATGGTTTACTGTAATTACAATAAATGCTACTGTCATCTGATAACATGATAAATAAATTTTGTTTGTAATATGCCTTTTCTCTATCTACTTTACCTAATGCATTTTCAAGCCTAGCCCAATAATAATTATTCGCCCTTACCCTAGCCTTATGCATTTTGCAAATATGCTTATTTCGTCTAAAGAGCGTTCCTGATATATCGTAATTATGTGCTAGGCAATACGAACATTCGGAAGCAACCGTACAATTTAAACATTCTTTATCACTTTGATGTGCCAAATCGCAATTAACGAATGCTCTTATTTTTTCAAAATTTAATCCATTCTCAGAATCACCAATACTAATGCTTTCTTGATTTTCTAAAGAATAATCCATAAATCTTACACATGGATAAAATCTCCCACTTGCATCAATAGTAATCATTCCACCCGAGCCACATTCTCTACCACTTAAATCTATTTTTGATAACGGTAGACCCAATCTTTCGGAAAATAAAGTAGTATTATATTTATCCCACAAATGATTATCTACAACATAATCTGCCAATTCTCTAAGTTGTGTATAATATCTGATATCATCTCCTTCTTTCCAAACATCCTCGAAAACAATATTGGCTGGAACCTCATTCATTCCTATGTTCCACAAATAAATAATACTATCTTTTAAATAATCCATATCATCATGACCTATTGTGACTTTAGTCATCGCTAAGGGTGCTTGTTTCAACCACAGCTTAACGTTTCGCAATACATCTGCATGTGTTCCTTCGCCATTTGGATATACCCTCTGCAAATCATGCTTTTCTTTTGTACCATCTATAGTTATATTTAAAGATACTTTTCCTTTATTCTTTTGTAAAAATTTTTGTACCTTCGGACTATCATAAAGCAAACCATTTGATCCTATATTAATCATAAATAAATTAAACCATTTATGATTTTTCTCATACATTTTAATTTTAAAATAATCGCAAATTTGATCAATTAATTCTATCTCTAATAAAGGTTCTCCACCTATAAAGTTTATAGCAAGTGCATCTTGCTCAAACAACATATCATCACTTAATATATAGTCAATTGCTTTTTTGGCAGTTTCTATCGAAAGACGATTTTTGTCGTTTTTTCCAATCATATAACAATATTTACATCTCATATTGCATTCCTGTGTAACTACAAATTCGATTGACTGAAATGCTCCATCCCGCCACATATAAATGTTTTTTCCCATAACGCTCATTTTGATTATATCTCCCTTCAGAAAATTTGATATATTAGCATGTATATTGTATTTTACAAGTAATTTTTACAAAAATTATATAACTGTCAAAAATATAGCATATGCTGTCAAAATTACTTCTAAAAAGTAAAAATGGCACTTAATTTGATTAAATTGGCACTGTATTGCGATTTACAGGTAAAAATCACCATGCTATAATGATCATGCTCAAAAATGCACCCACAACTGCATACCATTCCATCTGAGAGACATCTGCACACCGCAGATGCTTTTTTTATGCCTTAAGCCGACAGTCCCCAAAGGATTGCCGGCTTTTTCTTACTAATCTAACTTTACAGGAGGTAAACCATTGAAAAACAACGAACCAAACGCAACTGCGGGAAATCCCTCTCCCGCCAAAAAGAAATTCCATATCCGCTCCTCCCATGTCATCATGGGGCTGGCAGCCTTTGCCTACTTCTTTGTCCTTCAGACCGATCAGGCATTAGCAGCTGATATGTGGTCGAAGGCGGAGGATATTATGAAGGACGTCTACGGCAAGATTCTCGGCATCTCCACCATTGCCGCCATCGTGACCGCATCGGTGGCGCTGCTTTTGATGAATTTCAGCAAGTCCGGCAAGACCGTGGATGAGTCCCGCGCATGGCTCAAGCGCATTGTCATCTCATGGGTTATTTTAAACGGACTTGGCTTTATCCTTGCCTACGTTACTCCCTTCTTCGCAGACGGGAAATGGACTGGCTGACAGGAAGGAGGAATGATTCATGGGTATTCTTGACGGCATCGTGGAATGGATTGCCGAACAGGTGATGAACGGGCTTGACCTGATTACCACCTCAGTTCTGGGAGCTTTGGGCTGCAACATGGATACATTCCTGCGCTATTTTCCCGCTGCGGAGACCATGTACAGCATTTTTGTGGCGACTGCCATCGGGCTTGTCCTCTTAAACTGGGTGTGGCAGCTTTTTAAAAACTTTGGTCTGATTGCAGGGCTGGAGGCGGAAGACCCGTTTAAGCTGAGCATCCGGTCCGTCCTCTTCATCGGTGTGATTTACTACTGCGATGAGATTACGAACCTAATACTGGAAATCGGCGGCACTCCCTACTCCTGGATACTCACCTCGGACCTGCCGCCGCTTAACTTTGCAGATTTTAACTCGGTGCTAATCACGATCTTAGGTGTGTGCGCCAATGGCTCCGTTGCCCTGATTGCCCTGATTTTAGTACTGATACTAGCATGGAATTACATCAAGCTTTTATTTGAAGCGGCAGAACGGTACATCCTGTTAGGCGTCATTGTCTACACGGCTCCCATGGCTTTTGCAACCGGGGCTTCCCAGTCCACATCAAATATTTTTAAATCCTGGTGCCGTATGTTCGGCGGACAGATTTTCCTGCTTCTGATGAACGCATGGTGCCTGCGCCTGTTTACATCCATGGTGGGAAGCTTTCTGGCAAACCCGCTGTCACTGTAAGGAGGAAACTGACCTATGAAAAAGAAATTTTTACTGCTTATTCCGATGGCTGCACTGTTCTTTTCCCAGTCCGTGACCGTATTCGCTGTCACGGAATCAGAGGTAGAAGCTGTCGGAAAGGAAACTGCCGCCGGAAACGTGTTCATCTGGTTCCTCTGTGCCATCGCATTCTTAAAAATCAGCCAGAAGATAGACAGCTTCCTGTCCAGCCTCGGCATCAATGTGGGGCATACCGGCGGCTCCATGATGGCGGAGCTGATGATTGCCGCAAGGGGGCTTACCACTGTCAAATCCGTGACCGGAGGCTCCTTCTTCAAAGGCGGCTCCCCCCGCTTTGGCGGAACCACCAACAATACCAGTGCCTCCTTCCTGTCCGGCGGCCTGGCCGGGGCTGTGGGAAGGCAGTTTACCCAGAGCGCCATGCACACCATGACCGGGCAGGCAAGCAACCCGATCAGCCGCAGGGCTTTTGAATCTTCGTTAAAGAAAGGCGGCGACTTTGCCAACAATGTCACCGGCGCTGTGGCACAGGGCAATATCAACTATACCGGCTCCATGACCGGACCACAGGCCGCCCAGGCGCTCTCCTCCTATCTGGGGCAGACCGGAATACCCGATGCCCCAAGCTTTTCCAACGTGGAGATTGGCGGCGGGCGCATCATGGGCACGGAAACCTCTGCCGCCTATCCAAACGGCACGGAATTTGGCATGTACAATGCCGACCAGTACATGGCACCGGAAGGGAATTACGAAACGGTAACCGCTGCGGACAATACCACATGGTATAAGCAGTATGCCGTTGATACGGTGGACCGCACGCCTTACATGACCGGCGAAGGGAAAATCGCCTACCATGAAAACATTGTGCAGAAGCTTCCGAATATGCCGAAAAGAAAGGACCGTGTGTAAATGGCGGAAAAGAATGAGAAAAACAACCCTTCCCCACTCTCCCACGCCGCTTCTGCGGCAGGGCTTGCAAAGGGTGCAGTCAAAACCGGAAAAGCAGTGGCAGGTGCCGCAAAAGGCGCCGCTGCCGGACCTTACGGTATGGCTGCCGCCGGGCTTTGGGAAAACAGGAAGCTGGTCGGAAAAATCATCGCTGCCCTTGCTGCCCTGCTCATGCTGCCGGTACTGTTCCTCCTGATGCTGCCCTCCCTGATTTTCGGAACCGATGGGCTGGATAACGCTTCCGGGGAGGTCCTGAACGACACATCCCTGATTATGGAAAATATTGCGGAAACAGAAAACAGCATTGAGACCATCCTGCGGGAAAAGCACGATGCACTTCTGGAGGAAATACAGGCGGAAGCCGATGCACTGGGTTCCGACTGCGAATACAGTGTGACGGATGAGTTTGCAGACCGCATCATCTACGAGAGCAGCCTGATTATTTCCCAGTTCTGTGCCTCGCAGGATGATTATCAGGAAATCCATCTGGCAAAACTGGAGCGCCTGCTGCGTGACCACACGGACAGTATTTTTACCTACTCCACGATTGTCACCAGCCGTGAAGAAACGGATGAGGATACCGGGGAAAGCTATACCATCTACCACTATGAATACGTTGTGGAATATGCCGGGGACAGCTATTTTGCAGATCATGTGTTTTCCCTGACGGAAGACCAGCTGGCTGCCGCAGATGAATACGCTGCCAACCTTAACCTTTTCCTTTTTGACACGGTTTACAAGGTGGAAACCAATCCTGACCTGATACCGGGAGAGACCGGCAATGCCGCTGTAGACCTTGCTCTCACAAAGCTCGGCACGCCTTACAGCCAGGAACGCCGGAATGAGGACGGATATTTTGACTGCAGCTCTTTTACCTACTGGGTTTACAGCCAGCTTGGAATTTACCTGCAGTACGACGGGGCAAACACGGCAGCTGCACAGGGGCGCTACATTGTGGAAAATAACCTGGCGATTTCCTATGACAGCCTTGCCCCCGGAGACCTGGTCTTCTATTCCTTCGAGGTCAACAACCGTTATCTGAACATCAGCCATGTGGGAATTTATGCCGGGAATGGGTATATCGTGGACGCTTCCTTTTCCAAGAAAAAAGTGGTCTACAGACCGATTTACAGTACCAGCCGTATCGTCCTCTGCGGACGGCCTTATACCAACTAAACATTTTCAGGCAGGTCATTTTTTTTAGTCCGGCCTTTTATTCTTATAGAAAGTCTGCATTGCAGGCTTTTGTTATTTTACAGGAGGTGTATTATACAATGTCCGCAAGACATGAAGAAAATGACGTATATATCATACCGCCGAATTTCATCGAAACCGGAACCATCTTCGGCGGAACCATCAAATTCCGGAATGCAGCCGAGGCACTTATATTATCCCTGCTCATCGGCATTCCGGTATTCCATCTTCCGGTAACGCTTACCACCAGAATCATTATCGCCTGCCTGACAGTGCTTCCGGCAGCCCTGTTTGCGATTATCGGCATCGGCGGGGAGAGCCTTTCTTCCTTTGTGCTCAACTTCTTTGTTTACTTAAAGAACCGCCGCATCGTTGGCATCAGCGAGGAAGCGGATGCGCCTGCCTCCGAAAAGCCCCCGAAAAAATCAAATGCTTCTGCGAAAAAATCCGTCAAAAAAGTAAAACCGAAAAAAGAGGATCTGAGGAGTCCATTCCTTCCACCAGCCTTCTTTCCAAAGGCGCAACCTGCCCGAGAATTGACGATCCTGATTGCAATATTTGCCCCAGACTGATTCCGGATAATACGTACTGCCATAAGGAGCCTTATGCAAAGTACAGGTATATCCTACTTCCAACCAAGGAAAAATGGTTATATTAATAAAATAATTACCCGTATCATAACTCCAATGCCCCGGTGTCGCTTCCGTATCCAGAAAAGCGCAGCCAAACATAAAAGTCTTGTCACGCTGCATCTCCCCTGTCGGCATGTGAAGCAAACCTGTCGTTCCATACACAAACTGGGCTCTCAAAGCAGACGGACACAACAGAAGCACCATCAGCCCGACCAATGAAAGTGTTCTCATTTTTTCAGATTTTCATAAACATCAGCCACCCGGAGAGCTATTCCATCCCATCCATACTTTTCCATATCGTAATGTACCTGTTTAAAATCCCCATCTATTATTTCCTGTAATCTATCAGCCAGCTGCTCTATATTACCGGTTTCAAAATAACAGCTGGCATCCAGCCCCATTTCTTTATTGGCGGGAATATCACTCACAATGACAGGCAACCGGTAACTCATGGCTTCCAACAGAGCGATAGGAAGCCCCTCATGCGACGAAGGCAACACATAACAACGGGCGTTTGTCAAAAGTGAATGTAGTTTTTTCCCTTTCACGAATCCGGTCAGTATCACCCCGTTTTCCCTCGCT
>OKRY01002576.1_pt1 | contig 14063 bp, 8 predicted proteins | sample 1601121 | NCBI WGS metagenome assembly OKRY01 (sample SAMEA3541546, study PRJEB24748) | human gut metagenome | biome: human gut; feature: human-associated habitat; material: faeces | place: China | collected 2012
GAGACCTGCTGATTTCTCTGATTACGCTGAAATATACCCAGTCCAACTCCGTATGCTATGTCAAGGATGGTCAGGCAATCGGTATTGGCGCAGGACAGCAGTCCCGTATCCACTGCACACGTCTTGCCGGCAATAAGGCAGATATCTGGTGGCTGCGTCAGCATCCCAAGGTTATGGGACTGCAGTTCGTGGATGGCATCCGCCGTCCGGATCGTGACAATGCCATTGATGTGTACATTTCTGATGAGTACATGGATGTGCTGGCAGACGGCGTATGGCAGAACACCTTTAAGGTAAAGCCGGAAGTGTTCACCAAGGAAGAGCAGAAGGAATGGCTGGCACAGAACACAGAAGTTTGCCTGGGTTCTGACGCATTCTTCCCGTTCGGCGATAACATCGAGCGTGCGCACAAGAGCGGCGTGCAGTATATCGCAGAGCCGGGCGGTTCTATCCGGGATGACCATGTGATTGCAACCTGCAATAAGTACAACATGGCACTGGCATTCACAGGCATCCGTCTGTTCCATCACTGATCCGGGAGGAAAGACAGCATGAAGATTTTAGTTGTCGGCGGTGGCGGAAGAGAACACGCCATCGTCATGAAACTGGCAGAGAGTCCGAAGGTAGATGCGCTGTACTGCGCACCCGGCAACGGCGGTATTGCCAAGTATGCCAAGTGCTTTCCGGTAAAGGCAACCGATATTGACGGCATGGTCAAGCTGGCAAAAGAGCTGGAAGTAGATCTGGTCTTTGTTGCACCGGATGATCCGCTGGTTCTGGGCATGGCAGATGCCATGCAGGCAGAGGGCTTTATGACCTTTGGTCCCAAGAAAAATGCGGCAATTCTGGAAGGCAGCAAGGTGTTTTCCAAGGAACTGATGCAGAAGTATCACATTCCGACCGCAGAATATCGTGTATTCGATGATCCGAAAGCAGCTGAGGCTTATCTGAAAGACAAGAACGAGTATCCGACTGTCATCAAGGCGGATGGTCTGGCGCTGGGCAAGGGCGTTGTCATTGCACAGAATGAGAAGGAAGCATTCGATGCCATCGCCTCTATCATGGAGGACAAGATCTTCGGAGAGAGCGGTTCTCAGATCGTCATTGAAGAATTTCTGACCGGTCCGGAGGTTTCCGTCCTCAGCTTTACCGATGGTAAGACGGTAAGGCCGATGGTCTCTTCCATGGATCATAAGCGTGCGCTGGACGGTGACCAGGGTCTGAATACCGGCGGTATGGGTACAGTTGCACCGAACCCGTACTATACTGCAGATATTGCACAGCAGTGTATGGATACTATTTTCCTGCCGACCATTCGTGCCATGCAGGAAGAGGGCAGACCGTTTACCGGTTGTCTGTACTTTGGCTTGATGCTGACGCCCAAGGGACCGAAGGTGATCGAATATAACTGCCGTTTCGGCGACCCGGAGACCCAGGTCGTTCTGCCGCTGCTGGATACCGATCTGGTAGACATTATGCTGGCGATCTGGAACGGTACCCTGGATCAGCTGGACATCCGCTGGAAGAATGGCTGTGCGGCTTGTGTGGTTATGGCAAGCGGCGGCTATCCGAAGAAGTATGTGACTGGTCTGCCGATTTCCGGTCTGGATGAAAACGGACAGACTGCAAACTGCTTTGTTTACCATGCAGGCACAAAGCTGGACGACGAGACATTTCTGACAGCAGGCGGCCGTGTGCTGGGTGTTACTGCAACAGCTGAGACACTGCCGGAGGCACTGGAAACCGCTTATGCCGGCGTGAAAACCATTTCGTTCCAGGATGCCCACTATCGAAAGGACATCGGACAGCGTGCGCTGAAAGCCCTGTCGTAATATAAGAGCCGGCAGCTGTAAGTGTGCTACATTTTACGAACACCGGCAGATATCAGTCAGCGGTCTGCGAAGAGCGCTGCAAGCAAATCCCAACACCCGGAGGCGTTGTTATGAATTGTCGTTTACCTGCATTAAGGGAGAAAACAGCAAAGCTCACAACATCTCCGGGTGTTTATTTGATGAAAAATCAGAAGTCTGAGATCATCTACGTGGGAAAAGCAAAGAATCTGAAAAATCGTGTGACAAGTTATTTTCGGGAGTCTGCCGACCATACGCCGAAGGTCGCCAGTATGGTCGAACACGTGTATGACTACGATTTTATTGTCACCGACTCGGAATACGAAGCCCTTGTGCTGGAGTGCAGTCTCATCAAACAGCACCAGCCGAAGTACAACATCCTTCTGAAGGATGACAAGGGCTACACCTATCTCTGCTTTTCCGATGAGCCGTATCCCAGACTGACGGTGGAAAAAAACAAGAAGAAATCCGGTGACTACCTGGGACCCTATATGAGCGGTTACGTGGCACGGGAGGCGGCACGGGAAACGAATCGTGTGTTCCGTCTGCCCACCTGTCACAGGCGCTTTCCGGAGGATTTCAAGAAAACCCGTCCCTGTCTGAATTATCATATCAAGCAGTGCATGGGTGTCTGCCGTGGCTATATTTCGCAGGAGTCATATGCCGAGATCATCCAGCAGGCGAAAGCGTATATCCAGATGGGCAGCACCGATTCTGTCAAGCGGATGCAGGCAGAGATGGAGCGTGCCGCTGAAGAACTGGATTTTGAGCGGGCTGCCATGCTTCGGGACAGGATCGCTGCGGTAACAAAAGCCGGGGAGACGCAGAAAATCATGGACGCAGCCCTGGAAGAGGCAGACGTGATCGCCATGGCAGAACACGGCGGAACACAGTGTGTTTCCATTTTGCGCTATCGGGGACGGCGGCTATTCGACAAGGAGACATTCTTTTTCCAGGAAAATGCGTCACGGGAAGAAGTCATGGACTCCTATCTGACGCAGTATTATGAGCATCACCGGGCAGATATCCCCAAAAACATTGTGCTGGAATTTGTGATGCCGAACCAGGAGATGTACGAACAGCTGTTCACCGGATTTGCCGGATTCCGGGTGCGCATCACTGTGCCGCAGCGTGGAACGCTCTGCCAGTTTGTGCAACTCTCCCGGAACAACGCCAACGAAGAACTGGCAATTCGCTTTAACCGAACGGGCAGGGAAGTGCAGGCGCTGGAGGAACTGGGCAGTGTCCTGGGACTTCCCCAGCCGCCGCAGTATATTGAGGCGTATGATATCTCCAACCTGTCCTCCACCTCTATGGTCTGCGGCATGATCGTGTTTGAAAACGGCAGACCGCAGAAGAAAGCATATAAGCGGTTTCGCATGAAAGAGCATACCACACAGGACGACTATGCCTGCATGAAAGAGGCACTGACCCGCCGGCTGCGGCATTATGCAGCACAGGATGATCCTGGCTTTTCCCGTTTGCCGGATCTTATCCTGCTGGACGGCGGTCAAGGTCATGTCAACACCATCGCTCCGGTGATTCAGCAATTCGGGCTGCACATTCCGCTGTTTGGCATGGTAAAAGACCAGAAACACCGCACCCGTGCCATTTCCACCGGCGGCGGTGAAATCTCGCTGGCGGCGAATCGTTCAGCATTTCATCTGCTCACCCAGATACAGGATGAAGTTCATCGCTTTTCTGTGGCATATATGCACAGCATCCATGCCAAATCCTCCTATCAGATGGAACTGACCAAGGTGCGAGGCATCGGTGAAAAAAAGGCGCAAAAACTGCTGCTCCGGTTCAAGACCCTGGCGAATCTGAAACAGGCGACCCTGGAAGAACTGGAATCCACTGCCGGCATCAGCCGTCCGACGGCAGAGGCACTGTATGCGGTGATCCAGGAGATGGCAGGAGGAGAATAGAGAATTCTCTGCTTGTGAAAAAAAGCTGGACATTTGACATAATTCGTTGTATAATAAGAAAGTATCAAATCAATTGCGGAGACAATGCAGAAGGAGAATGGGTATGCGTGTGATTGCCGGCAGTGCCAAAGGCAGAAAACTGAAAACATTAGAGGGTCTGGATGTGCGTCCTACGACGGATAAAGTCAAAGAGGCGATCTTTTCTGCGATCCAATTCGATCTGCCGGGTGCTGTTGTTCTGGATCTGTTTGCAGGCAGTGGACAGATGGGCATTGAGGCACTAAGCCGTGGCGCAGAGACGGCAGTTTTTGTGGATCGTTCTGCACGTTCGCTCCAGATGACCAAAGAGAATCTGGAATCCGTACAGCTGGCGGCACAGGCGCAGCTGCACCAGGCAGAGGCGCAGTCTTTTCTGCAAACCACTGCCATGCAGTTTGATATTGCGATTCTGGATCCGCCGTATCGGAAAGGCTTTCACGAAAAGCTGCTGCCGCTGCTGGCGGAACGTATGGCAGACGAGGGCATCGTGATTTGCGAGCATGAGACCGGCTTGGAAATGCCGGAAACGGTAGGCGTGCTGGAACAGAAAAAGCAGAAGAAGTATGGTGCGATCACCGTGACAACATACGTGTGCAGAAAGGATGCGGTGTAAGAGATGAAGAGAATCGCAGTCTGCCCCGGCAGCTTTGACCCGGTTACAGTAGGACATCTGGACATTATCACCCGTGCTTCAAAGCTGTTTGACCAGGTGATCGTGCTGGTCTCCAAAAACATTATGAAAAATAACGCCTGCTTTTCTCCGCAGGAGCGAAAAGATATGATCTTGTGCGTCACAAAGAATCTACCCAATGTGACGGTCGATATTTCCGAGGGCCTGCTGGCAGACTATGTGAAAGATGCCGGCGCAACCGCCATTGTCAAGGGGCTCCGGGCAGTCAGTGACTTTGAGTATGAATTTCAGATGGCACTGGCAAACCGAAAGCTTTACGCCGGCGCAGAAACTGTTTTTCTGACAACGACTTCGGAGAATATGTATCTGAGTTCCAGCGTGGTAAAGCAGATCGCCGCATTTGGCGGTGACATCAGCCATTTTGTGCCGCCGGAAATTCTGGATACGATTGTAAAACGATTGGTAAAGGAGAGACTATCATGAACATAGAAGAGATTTTGGACGATATGGATGACCTGCTGGATCGGTCTCGCCCGATTCCGTTCGCTGCACATAAGGCTGTGATCGACGCCGACCGGATGCGGGAACTGCTGAATTCGGCGCATCTGAACATTCCGGCAGAGATCAAGCGTGCAAAGCTGATCGACTCTGACTGCGACCGCATCATGAATGAGGCTCGCCAAAAGGCAGAGGCAATCATCCAGGATGCCGAAACAAGAGCAAAGCGGATGCTGTCAGAACAGGCAATCCTCCAGGAGGCGAAAAAACGTGCGTTGGATATGCTGACCAAGGCACAGAACGGCTCAAATGATATCAAGGATGCGGCAGAGAAGTACGTGGCGCATTTGCTGGAAGAGGCACAGGATTATTTCCAGAATGGTTTGCAGGAAGTTCAGCAAACAAAAAACAAGATTGACGGACTGAAAAAATAAGAAAGTGAAGTTTCAGCGGAAAATTTATAAATCCGATATCAAATCGACATATTTTTTTGCTATACTAAAATTATGAAATGCAATGATACTGACAATGGATAAGGCTGGTAGTTTCTGCTTTGTTTTATTCGCTGTATCTGTGAATTTGCTTGAAAAGAGAATCTGTTTCCCGGCGTATGGGCGGTGCAAGACTGTACCTGTCCGGCTGTGAAACAGTCTTTGAAACGAAAGAAAAGAAAGGACGTGATACATTCATGGATAAAATTGATGCCATGTTGATCACATTGTTACAGGAAAATGCCAGAGCGCCGCTGAAATTGCTGGCATCGAAGGTTTTCCTGTCTGCACCGGCAGTTTCTTCCCGAATTGATAAGCTGGAAAAGCAGGGAATCATTCTGGGATACAATACGGTAATCGACCGCCAGAAGCTGGGATATCACATCACCGCTTTTATCAACCTGGAGCTTTCCGCTGACCAGAAATCGGAGTTCTATCCGTTTATCAGCAGCTGTCCCAACGTACTGGAGTGCAACTGCATCACAGGCGTGTATTCCATGCTGATTAAGGTCGCATTCCCGTCTACACAGGAACTGGATACTTTCATCGGAAAGATCCAGCGCTTTGGCAATACTTCGACGCAGATCGTGTTCTCCACACCGGTTCCGCATCGTGAGATCATTGTCGAGCCGAATTCCTGATGCAGTGCAATAACGATAATCACTTGCCGCAGTGTTGTTACATTGCGGCTTTTTTGCTGTAAAATTGACTTTTCGGGATTTAGCTGGTATAATGAAAGTACATTACGATGCGTGATACAGGAGGTGCAGGGGATATGCTGCATATGATTATTGGCGGCGCAGGCTGCGGAAAATCCACTCGTCTGATGGAACGGGTGCAGGCACAGGTGGCTGCCGGAGAGCGTGTGATAACGCTGGTTCCGGAGCAGTTTTCTTATGAATTTGACCAGAAACTATACCGAATCCTCGGACCGAAGGCGTTCAACCAGCTGGAAACCCATAGCTTTAAGTCGCTGGCACGTTCTGTCTTTCAGCGTTTTGGTTGTGTGCCGGACGGCAGAAAAAATGCGGATGAACTGACTCGTATGGCACTGTTGTACCAGGCAGTGACCGCCGTCTCGGAACGGGAAAAAAAGCTGCGTCTCCTGGGCAGACAATGCCGCCAGACATCGTTTCTCTCGGAACTGTCCGCCATGTTTGCGCAGTTCCGCCGCAATGGAATCCAGCCGGAACAGCTGTATTCTTCCAGTGCGCTGCTGAACGGACGGCTCCAGGAAAAAATGCTGGATCTGTTTGAAATCTACCAGAAATACGATCAACTCCTTGCCCAGCATCATCTGAAAGATACAGAGACCGATCTGACCGAGGCTGCTGTCATTGCAAACGGACAGGATGCTTTTCTGGGCGATGTTGTCTGTCTGGACGAATTCGAAAGTTTTACCGAGGACGAGTATGCAATGCTGGATGTGCTGCTCTCTTCCTGCAAAGATGTGTACATCGCCCTGCGTATTGACAGCACGTCTGCTGCACCGTTTTCCCTGTTTGAAACAGTGCAGGGAACAATGCTGCGCCTGAAGCAGCTGGCGGCAAAGCTGCATATTTCCGTGGAAACAGAGCGCTGCGAAACGCCTTACCGATTCCAGTCGGAGGAACTGCGGTGGCTGAACCAGCACATTTTCCGGAATACGCTGCCCTTTACAGGAGATGCGCCCCACCTGCACATTCTGGAGGCGCAGTCTCCGGAAGAAGAGGCAAACTATGTCTGTGCCACGATCCGGCGGATGCTGGCGCAGGATACTGCACTGCGCTGCCGGGATGTTGCCGTCCTGTCCAACCAGATGTCCGATTATAAGAGTATTCTGGAAACGGCAATGGAACGCTATGCACTGCCGTATTATATGGACGAAAAGGAATCCATGTGCTATACGCCGTTTCTGGTGTATCTGCATACACTCCTGGGACTGCTGCAAAACACAAAGCCGGACACAGAACTGCTGCTGCGCCTGGGAAAAACGGGCATGACTTCCTGTACGCCGGAAGAGATCGCTGTGCTGGAAAATTACTGCTACACCTGGCAAATCGAGGGAAAGACCTGGAACACAGCGTTTACTGGCGGCAGCTGCGAGGATGCGGAAAGCGTCCGGAAAAAGCTGTTGTCGCCCTTGCAGTCCCTCCGGGAAAAGCTGCGTGGTTTCCATACCGGTGCAGAATTCTGCCGGCTGCTGTACGATTTTCTGACAGAACAGGAGATCGAGGAACAGCTGAATCAGCAGCTTATGGCAATCGCTGAGGAAGAACAGCGGATGCAGACCCAGGAGGAATGGGCGCTGGTCTGGAACAGTTTCGTAGAGATCCTGGAACATCTGACACTGCTCTACCAGGAATGGGAACTGGAACTGCCCGAGTTCTGTGCGATTCTGTCATCTCTGACCAGCAGCATCCAGCGTGCAACACCGCCCCGGACGCTGGATGCCATACTGATTTCACAGGGCAGCACTGCCCGGCTGAATGCGCCGAAAATCGTGTTCCTGCTGGGTGTCTGCGAAGGTGCATTCCCGGCGTTTCCCGGCGGCAGTGCAGTTTTCTCCGACCGTGACTGTCAGACTCTGGAAGAAATGGAACTTCCGGTGGCAAAGTCCAAGGAGAGCCAGATGGCAGATGCAAGACTGGCGGCGTATAAGCTGCTGTCCTCCGCATCCCATGCGCTGTATCTGACCTACCCCCAGGTGACGGTGACACAGCAGAAGTGCTATCCCTCTGCGGTCACGGCACAGATGCAGCGGATGTTTCCCGGCGCTGAGACACTGCGGCAGTCCTGCTCCTCACTGGGAACTTCCTATTACAGCGCTACACTTCATGCGGCATATTATCAGTATGTGCAGAATTATGCCGAGCAGTCTGCGGATACTGCTAGCGTGGGCGCATTGCTGTGGGATGACCCGGTCTATGCCCAGCGCCTGGAAGGATTGACCCGGTTTACCGTGCGGCACGACGAAAACGAACCGCTGTTTTCCATTGCGGATACCGCATTGGTGGGGCATTACCTGGGCGATACCATGCAGCTTTCCGCATCGGCGCTGGAGCGCTATCAGAAGTGTCCGTTTTTGTATTACTGCAACGACATTCTCCGGCTGTACCAGCGGCAGAAAATGCAGATGACCGGCGCAAACAGCGGCAGCATGGTGCATTTTTGCCTGGAGCAGATTCTTCGGCAGTATGACAAGGAACACTTTCTGGCGCTGTCGCCGGAAGAGCTGAAACAGGAGATCCGGAAAAATGCGGCAGCTTACTGGCAGGAAAACATGGGCGGTGATTTTTCCAAGAGCGGACGGGAACAGGCGATGTATCACCATGCGGTGTCTGACGTGCTGCCGGTTCTGCTGCATCTGCAGGATGAGTTCCGGCAGTCTGCCTTTTCTCCCTATTGCACGGAACTTCAGATCACACCCGGCAATCCGGATTTTCCGCCGATCTGCCTCAAAACCAGAGACGGACATACCGTGCGGCTTATCGGAAAGATCGACCGTGTGGATATCTGCCGGGACGGCGCACAGAAATGGGTGCGTGTGGTGGACTATAAGACAGGGGAAAAGGTCTTTTCGCTGGGGCATCTGCTCTATGGTCTGGATATGCAGATGCTGATTTATCTGTTTTCCATTTTGTCGGAGGGAACGGCGCTGTCCGATGCCCAGCCGGCTGGTGTACTGTATCTTCCGGCTGGCAAGGTGAAAAGCGACCAGAAACGGGGTGCATCGAAAACGCCGGAGAAAAAGCGGAACGAGACTTACCAGATGAATGGCGTGCTGCTCCGGGATGCGCACCTGCTGACGCTGATGGAACAGAACGGCGAGGGTATTTACGTTCCTGGAAAGCTGGATGCCAAAGGAGAACTGGACACCAAAAAGGGAACATTTCTCACGCAGGAGCAAATGCGAAATCTGCGGAAATATGTGCTGGAACAGCTGGTGGATATGGCGGAGCGTGTGTATCACGGTGAGATCGATGCGCTGCCCCTGGAACTGCCAAAGGAAGACCCGTGCAAATTCTGCGCTTTTTCCAACATCTGCGGCAATTCAGAACTTTGCCGCCAGCGCATACCATACGGAGACAGCAGAATGCAGGAGAAAAAGATGATGGAGATCCTGGAAGAACTGGCAGAGGAGGAGAACAACTGATGGCATGGACAGAACAGCAAAGTGAGGCAATCACAACCAGAGACTGCGGCCTGATCGTTTCTGCGGCGGCGGGCAGCGGAAAAACTTCTGTTTTGGTAGAGCGTCTGCTGCGGATTCTGGAGGACGAAACGCCAGAACACCGTGTCCCGGCTGACCGGATGATCGTTGTAACATTCACCAACGATGCGGCGGCAGAGATGCGCTCCCGTCTGTACCAGGCGCTGGACGACCAGCTGCAAAAACAGCCGGAAAACCAGTGGCTCTATCAGCAGCAGGTGCGTCTGCAAAATGCGCATATCTGTACGATCAGTTCCTTTTGTTTTGATTTGATCCGGGACAATCTGACCGAGCAGGGAATCACTGCCGGATTCCGCATCCTCAACGAGACAGAGGCAAAGCTGATCGCCTCCAAAGCAGCCGATACCGTGCTGAATCGCTGGCACGCTGAACGGCAGGAAGAAATGCAGCTGCTGTGGAACTGCTTTTGCGAGAAAAATGACAAGCCGCTGGAAGAACTGCTGCTGGAACTGCACAGCTTTCTTGGCTCTGTGCCGTTCCGGGAGCAGTGGACAAAACAGGTGCTGGAGGAACTGAACCAGCCGCTGTCCGATTCTGCATACCATAGGGCGTTTCTGGCACAGCTGGAACGGCGTGCCGAGACTGCCGTGCGCCTGGCAAACGAGGCGGCAGACCTGGCAGCTGTCGTGTACGATTCCGTGCCGGACAACAATGTCCTGCCCTGGGTCGAGACAGATGTTCGCTGCCTGGAAAAGGTGCTGCAAATGCTGCGTCAGCAGGAACCGGATGCGGAAAAGATTCTTGCGCCCATCCAGGAAAAAAACCAGAACCGGGGTAATTTTCCACGTAAGAAAAAGGCAATGACAGACCTGGAGGCGTTCGAACGTGTCAAAAAGCTGCGGGAGCAGTACACTGCACTGGAAAAGGAAATCGCTGCATTTCTTGAGGCAGTGTACCCTTATGAGGCAGGCGACCTGGTACAGCACGCACAGCTGATGCCGCTGCTGTTGGAACTGGAAGAACAGCTGACGGCAGAGATTTGGCAGCAAAAAGTGCAGCAAAATGCCCTGGCGTTTGACGATGCAGAGCGGATGGCGCTGGAACTTCTGGCAGAACTCTCGCCGGAAGGAACAATTCAGCCCTCTGCGCTGGCAAAAGAATTACAGGCGTATTACCAGCTCATCATGATCGACGAATACCAGGATTCCAACAATAAGCAGGATGATATTTTCAAGCTGCTCTCCCGGAACTGCATCGAGCCGGAGACCGGGACGCTTCGCTACGGCGACAATGTTTTTCTCGTCGGCGATGTCAAGCAGTCGATTTATCGTTTCCGTCTGGCAAATCCCCAGAACTTTGTCCACGCCATTTCGTCTGCCGGAACCGAAACCAGCGTCTGCCGGCACATTGTGCTGAACCGGAACTTCCGCAGTGTTCCGGCTGTGCTGGATTTTGTCAACTTTGTCTGCGGCAGTCTGATGTCAGATACCTGCGGCGATGTGGCATACACCGATGCTGAGGCGCTCTATCCCGGCACGGATATTACCGAAATTCTGCCGGAGGAACAGCAGAAAGTCACAGTGGCAGTTCTGACGCCCGAGGACGATGCGGACACCGATGTGCAGATCGCATATGTGATCGGAAAGATCCAGGAAATGATCGTTGCCGGAGTGCCAGTTGCACAGAAAGACCATACCACACGTCCCTGCCAGTACAGGGATTTCTGCATCCTGCTGCGGACGAACCCCATGTGTACCAGCTTTGCTCATGCGCTGGAGCAGGCAGGCATCCCGGTGCAGAGTCCGGACGAAACCGGTTATCTAAAAGCACGGGAAGTGGGGCTGCTGCTGGATATGCTGCGTGTGCTGGACAATCCCACATTGGACACCTCGCTTGCGGCAATCATGCTTTCCCCGATGTTCTGGTTTACGCCGGAAGATCTGATGCGGATACGGATGCTTGGAAAAAAGACCAGCCTTTACAGTGCGGTCTGCATGGCAATCGGTGTAACGGAATCCGCCGAACCGGTGCAGCTGGACGATGTTCTGGTGCAGAAATGCCGCCAGCTGTATGATACTCTGCAAAAGCTGCGGCAGTCGTCCGGCATGATGACACTGGAGGCACTGATTCGCCGGATCTACGATACCACAGACTTTTTGTCTGTCATGCAGCTGACAAAGGACGGCGACCGAAAGCGTGCCAATCTGCACCTGCTGCTGCAATATGCCAAACAGTACGAGGAGAACACGGATGCGGCACACAATGGAGTATCCGGTTTCCTGCGGTATATCGACTGGCTGCTGGACAGCGGAAACGATTTTCAGCAGACTTCGCTGACCGCAGGGGTGGAAAACGCTGTTGCCGTAAAAACCATGCACCGTTCCAAAGGACTGGAATATCCCTTTGTATTCCTGGGCAAGCTGGAATCTCCGTTTTCCACCGAGGACAGCCGGAAAAATGCGGTGTTCTCTGAAAAGGGACTGGTCGGATTCTGCATCAAGAATCCGGAAAATTACACCCGTGCAAAGACCATGCCTTTTGCTGTCCTGGAACAGGAGAACCGAAACGCTTCCAGGAGCGAGGAACTGCGGCTGCTCTATGTTGCCATGACACGAGCCAAGCAGCAGCTGTTCCTGCCGCTGAATCTGAAAAAAGTGCGGACCAGAACGACCGATTACCTGGCGCAGTACAGCACACTGATTCTCCCGGACGGCACACTGCCGCCGCTGACAGTGCAGAACGCCGGTTCTATGGCGCACTGGGTCTGGATGTGCCTGGTGCTGCGGCATGATGCAGTACTGGCGAGAGAGATCAATCTGCCGCCGCAGTGCTGGAACACACCGGCGTGGAGCGAAAAACTGCAAATCCACTATGAATTTTCTTTGCCGCCGGTAACAAAGAGCGACACACTGCCGGAACAGGCGGTTATCCAGCCGGATGCGGATACGCTGAAAGACCTGAAAAAAATCACCGCCTTTCAGTATACTTCACCGGATTGCGGCAGACATTCCCTGCTGAGTGTTTCCGCACTCCAGGAGGCACACCAAAAACGTGCGCCCGTCTGGAAACGTCCGGATTTCCGCTTGCAGGAGGGTCATCTGACCGGTGCAGAGCGTGGTACGGCGATCCACACCTTTTTCCAGTATGCGGATTTCCGCAAAGCGCAGGCTGATGTCCCGGCAGAGATCCAGCGTCTGCAAACCTATGGCTTTCTCACCCCGGAACAGGCGGCAGCTGTAAAGCCGGAGATCCCGGCGGCGTTTTTCCGGGACGACCTGTACCGCCGTCTCTGCCGCTCGAAACGTGTTCTCCGGGAACAAAAATTCCTGGTGCAGTGCCGTGATCTGAGTGCATATCCGGAGACGGCGGCGATCCTGCGGCGCTATGAAAACTCGGACAGCATTCTGAAAGGCATCATCGACCTGGCATTCCAGGAAGGAGATCACTTTGTGCTGGTGGATTATAAAACAGATACCGTTTCTTCGCCGGATGTGCTGGTGGACAGCTACCGGGAACAGCTGATGCTTTACTGCGGCGCTCTGCAGTGCATTACAGGAATGCCGGTCAAAGAGTGCTATCTGTACAGTACACATTTTCAAAAAAGTATTGAGGTAAAACCATGATGATAAATTTAACAGATATGAAAACAGTCCGGTCGATTCTGAGCCGTCACGGATTCCACTTTTCCAAGAAACTGGGACAGAACTTTCTGGTTGACCCGTCTGTCTGCCCACGCATCGCCGAAGAGGGAAACGCTGCGCCGGGATTTGGCGTGCTGGAGATCGGACCCGGCATCGGCACACTGACCCAGCAGCTGGCACTGCGTGCGGAAAAAGTCACCTCTGTGGAACTGGATCAGCGCCTCCTGCCGATTCTGGAAGAGACAGTCGGCGAGTTCGACAACCTTCACATTCTCCACGGAGACATTCTGCAGTTTGATGTGCCGCAGCTGCTGGAGCAGGAATTTCCCGGAATGCACGTTGCAGTCTGCGCAAATCTGCCGTACTACATCACCACGCCGATTCTGATGCACCTGCTGGAAAGCGGTGCGCCCATCGACTCCATTACCGTCATGGTGCAGAAAGAAGTTGCTGAGAAATTGCAGGCACCGGTGGGAACACGAAATTCCGGTGCGATCACAGCGGCAGTGAACTACTACGGCACTGTGGAAATGCTCTTTACCGTGCCGAGAGACAGCTTTCTGCCGCCGCCGAATGTGGATTCCGCCGTCATCCGCATTGATGTGCAGAAGCGCTATGCAGCGGATACGAAACATCCGAAACACTTTTTCGCCATGCTGAAAAACGGTTTTTCCCAGCGCAGAAAGACGCTGGTGAATTCGCTTTCGGCAACCATGCACTACGAAAAGCCGGTTTTGCTGGACGCACTGCGGGAACTGGGGCTGTCCGAAACAGTCCGCATGGAGAATCTGACCATGGAACAGCTGGTGGCGCTCAGCAACTGTCTTTCCGA
>OKRY01002584.1_pt1 | contig 14046 bp, 15 predicted proteins | sample 1601121 | NCBI WGS metagenome assembly OKRY01 (sample SAMEA3541546, study PRJEB24748) | human gut metagenome | biome: human gut; feature: human-associated habitat; material: faeces | place: China | collected 2012
TAAAGCCGGATACAAGAAGCCTGTGGCATTCCGGGCAAGCCTTAGTACGGGACAGAGCAATGCACAGGAGAATCCATTTGGAACATCGGTGGATTATGATCGCATTATCTGCAGTACAGATATGGAGCTGCCAATCACGGAAACAACGCTTTTATGGATTGGAAAGGAGCCGTCATACCTTGATGATGGTTCTGTTGATCCGTCCAGTGCAAATTATAAGGTGGCCGCACATCCGTTGGATGGAATGCAAAGTCTGCGTATTGCCGTAAAGCTGATTGCACAGAGTGTTGTGGAAGATATGGAACAAGAGACAGAAAACACTACAGAAGATTTAGAACAGTATCCGAATAGTGATTTAGAGGATTGGTAAAGGAGAGAGTGAAAATGAAGAAGTATATTGGTACAAAGATGATTGAAGCAAAGCCTATGAACAGAGGTGATTACAATACATACCGTGGTTGGACTATCCCGGAGAATGAAAATCCGGCAGATGAGGGATATTTAGTAAAGTATTCTGATGGATATGAGAGTTGGTCACCGAAAAAGCAGTTTGAGGAAGCTTATAGAGAGTATGACAGTACAAAACTTCCATCAACAGCAATCCTTATGAACAGTAACGATTATAAGGATAGATTCAAGGCTGAATATAACCAGCTTGCGATCAGATATAAGGGACTGAAAACAATGCTTGATCAGTGGGATAATGAAACATTACCATTTGAACCTACTTGTCCTAGAAGTATCTACAATATGCAGATTAAGGCAATGGCAGATTATCTTGTAGTTCTTGAAGCGAGGGCAGTTGTGGAAAGTATTGAGTTGAATGCTGAAAAATAGTGTTTCAATACAGCACCTTTTGTCGTATAATGGCGATGGAAGGAGTTGAATTTGAGATGAAAAAACGTTGGAACAGTGGAAGTGATCTTGTTGAAAAGTTATTTGATAATGTGGAAAAATATAAGAAGATTGAAAAAGAGTGTTATAAAACATGTAACGAGATTTTAAAAGATGAAATGGTGGATATGGATGATTTATATCATGCTAAAGCTGTATTGGAACAGAACATGGAAACAAGATCCGGTTTTAATGGTTTGGTTAATCAATCTTTAAGTGTAATAGCTGTTGTACTTGCAGCGTTATCTTTTGTGGGGAGTATATCAAATAGTAAATTAGAAATAACAATAAGTGGATCAATAGCATTTGTGATTATTATAATATGCAGTATTATATATTATGGTAACGACAGGTCTCCTATAAAATATTATATGTATTATGTGTATTCACTTATTTGTGATGAAATAGAAAATAGACATAAAGAAAAATTAGCCAAGAAAACACATGGGAAAAATAAGAGCAAAAAGGGTAAAAATAAATGCCAACACAAATAAATTTCACCTACGACAGCACATCTTCCATTGACGCTGCCATAAAACAAATGCAGGTATACCAGGAACAGCTTACATATAAATGCCGTATTCTTGCCCAGCGTGTGGCGGAGATCGGTGTGGAGATTGCCAGAGTGAACATTGCGGACTTTGATGCAATCTACAGCGGTGAGCTGTTATCAAGCATTCGGGCAGAGTATAGTGGTTCTGTGCCGGACGGTGCAAGCTGGCTTGTGATCACAGATTGTCCGTGGGCGGCATATGTGGAGTTTGGTACTGGCATCGTAGGTCAGGAATCCCCACATCCGGATACTTCCATTGTGGGGTGGAAATATGATGTGAATCAGCATGGCGATATGGGGTGGTATTATTTTAAGGATGGCGAATGGCATTGGACAAAGGGAATGCCAAGCCGTCCTTTTTTGTACCAGACCGGTATGGATCTGCGGGAAAGAATAGAGGAGATAGCGAGGGAGGTGTTTGCCGGTGCTTAGCGTATGGAACAAGGTTAATAAGCGGATGATGCAGAGGCTGAAAACAGATCCGGATGCACCGTATCAGAAGTTGTATCTGACTTCTACAGATATATCGGATGCACCAACACAATTCCCATGCCTTTATATCAAATCATTGGGAGAACCGACAAGTGGAAAAGATTTTCAGAATACGCAGTGCTATATTACATCCACGATTGAATTACACGCATATTCGGCAGCATCGCCCAATGGATCGCAGACAGAAGCAAGAAAGGTCATGGATGCGGCAGGGGATGTGATGCTTAGTATGGGTTATGAACTGATCGCCGGACCGTACCCGGATAACCGGGAGTATTTTCGGATTATTGCAAGATTCCGTAGGATTGTCGGTGATGGTGATGAGTTGTAAATGAATATGAAATAAGAATGCTTTAGCATTTTTATAATAGATACAGTTAATGAGAGAACTTCGATTTTCGGGGTTCTTTTTGTTTTGCAAAAAAGGAGGAAACAGTAATGGATTTATCTACGATTGGAGTAAAATTTGGCTGGGCAGTCGAAGAAACAGCAGGTACAAAACCAACTGCTTTTACGTGGATCAAGCGTTGTAACAAAATCGCAGGACTTAATCTCACAAAGGAAAAGATCGATACAACTTGTTTTGAGGACAATGTGAAACAGTATATTGCCGGTGTTAGTGATACCGGTGGCGATTGGAACTTGAACTTTAATGGATCAAAAGAATTTGTAAAGGCTTGGAATGCGTTGTTAGCAGCATATGAAGCAGGAAAAGCAGCAAACAAGGCAACATGGGCAGATATCTATATTCCGGGCTTTGGCTCTTATTTTGTGAAGTTTGAGCCGGGTGAGATTCCTATGCCGGATCTTGAAACGAACAATAAGCTTGATATACAGATTTCCAATGTTGTCAATTCCTATGAGGGACTTGGAGATGAGATTGAACCTACGATCGCGTAGTCAAAATGAAACCTATGGATGGGGGCGGCTGATCGCCCCTTGATTTTTAAGTAAAGGAGAGATCAGATCATGAATTTTAAGGTTGGAGAAAAAGAGTACACATTAGAATATACATTTGAAGCGGCAGAACGTCATGAGTGTATCGATGCCGCTATGGATATCTTTGGTGGCGTTATGATGACAAAGATTGATGGAAGTAAGTCGGAAGAGTTACAGATCAGAGATTTTCTTATGACTGTTTCAGATATTCCGCGAATGGCAATGGATATGTTTTATGCCGGTCTGTTAGAGCATCATGGAGAAGATGGAGATGGAACGATTTTAAATCGTACAGATGCAAGACGTTTGTATAAACAGTTTTGTAAAGAAAATCCGGAAGATGAAAGAGCGGAGTCTTATTATGCACTTTGTACAGCTATTGCAGCACAGATGGAGGAAGATGGTTTTTTCAAAAGAACCGGAATGGAGGACATTCTGGGGAACATGGAAGAGACAGCGAATCCGAGCAAGACACCAATGGATCATCAGAAGAAACAGAAAACAAAAAGTTCAAAGAACGAATAAGATCAGAGTTTTTGCCCAAAGCACTTCTCTATGGAGTACCATATGAATTGTTTTGGCATCTAAATCCAGCCAAACTGATGCCTTTTCGGAAAGCATATGAAGATAGGCTGGAAGCAGAAGAAAAAGCTCGTTGGATAAGTGGTCTTTATGTTATGAGAGCAGTCAGGGCGTGCTTTGGTGGTGAATACCCGGAGCAACCATTATTTATTTTGTCAGATGCAAAAGAAGCAAATGAACATGAAAAAAAGGATGGTTATACGCAGGAAGAGATTGAACATGAAAAAGAAGCATTGGTGATGAGATTGCAGATCCTGGAAGGTCGTAATCAACGAGCGAAAGCAAGAGAAGAGAGAGAAAAACAACAGCAGGAGAGTGATTCTGAATAAGGTCACTCTCTTTTATTTTATAATCGGAGGTGTTCCTATGCCAGCAGTAGACAGTTTAAATATTAAAGTAGATGCATCTGCCAGAAGTGCCAATCAGCAGTTGGATAAATTAGTGAAAAAAATGGTCGAGTTGCGTCAAACGTTAGGCACGATCAATGTCGATGGATTAAATGCATTTACAAAAAGTATGAATCATTTTACCAATGCTGCAAAAGCACTTTCCGGTATTAAAACATCGGACTTTACAAAAATGGCAAAGAACCTTGATAAGCTTTCAGATACTCAAAAGCTGGAAAAAACTGCACAGAATACCCAGAAAGCGGCAGATTCCTTGCAAAAGGCAACTACTATTGCAAAAACAGCATTAGGAAACAGCTTTAAAACAGATGGAACTGGCATTCAGAAGATGCAGAAATCGATTCAGGCTCTTTCTAAAGAATATGCCAATGCCGGTAAAGGATCAAAATTTGATGGAACATTATCTGAACTTGAAAAAGAAGCAGGAAAATTAGAAAAGAAACTGGATGCATTAGGAGAAAAAGAACAAAAGATGCTGGCAGTCGGTTCATCGACAGATAGTAAGGCATTTAAGGGGTTACAATATGACATTTCTGTAACATTAAATCAACTTAGTACTTTAGAAGAAAAAATTGCACAGGTAAAAGCTTCACAAGCACAGAATATTTCTAATTTGCCGATCATTCGCTATGAGGCACCAACAGGGAATACATCTCTGGCATCGCAGAACATAAAGGAACAAACAGAAAAAGTAGAACAAACAGAAAAAGTATTTGAAACTATACCGGAAAGTGCGCGCTATTCTGTTGAAAAAGCACAGAAAGCATTACAAGATGCATTAAAGAGTGTACATATTGATAAAGGGCAGAGTTCTGCATTCCGCAATTATTCCGCGGAAATCAAGAATCTTAAAGCTGAATTAAAAAGTTTGGAAACAGCCGGTTATGGCATGGGATCAGCAAAATGGGATGAAACATATATCAAATTACAGAAAGTGGTTGCAGAAGCAAAAGAATACAAAGCAAATCTCTCAAAACCATCTACCGGCTTGGAAAGGGATATTCAAAAGACAGCATCACTTGGCAATCAGTTAGAAGGATTAAAGGACAAATTAAAGGGGCTTAAAGCAAATGGGCAGAATTTTGGTGATGCAGAATTTGATGATACATATCGCCAGATTCAAAAAGCATCTTCTGCATTGAGCAAATATAAAGCAGATTTAAAAGTAACCGGCAATTCAAAAAGTTCCTTAGATCGTCTGAAAGATACTTTTCGCTCTATCTGGAACATGACTAAGAAAGCCGGAAGTGCACTTTCTGATTTTGGAAAACGTGCAAGAAATCTGATTCCCGGTTTTGGTTTGCTATCAAATTCAACGAATGGATTGATCGGCAAGATTGCAAAGCTGTATATTGCAATTCGTTCATTGCGTGGTGTCGCAGATTATATGAAAAATGCAGTTACATCCTCTATGGACTATATCGAGGAATACAATTACTTTGACACCACTATGGATAAGATTGGTTTGGAATGGGGCAAGGATTACAAGAAATATGGTTACCGGAATGCAACAGAGTATGGGGATTCTTTTAAAAGCCGTCTGACACAGACATTGGGCAAAATGAGCGGATTTCAGATTAATGAAGATGGAAGTCTTACAGATCGTGACACAAAGAATCTTGGTTTGGATATTACTCAAATGACCAATTATGCAGCAGGAATAGCACAGGTAACGAATTCAGTCGGAATGGCTGGCGAAGCATCTGCTGTTACATCCAAGGCTCTTTCTATGCTTGCCGGTGATGTGTCATCTTTTAGAAATCAAGATCTATCGACAGTTATGAATAATTTTTCTTCCGGTTTGATAGGACAGTCAAGAGCATTATACAAATATGGTATTGATATCACCAATACAACATTGCAGCAGTATGCACTTGCAAATGGTGTCAATAAATCTGTTTCAGAAATGTCACAAAGTGAGAAAATGCAGCTTCGTATGCTGGCTATTCTTGACCAATCAAGAGTATCGTGGGGAGATCTGGCAAAGACAATCAATTCACCATCCAACCAGCTCCGTTTGCTGAATAACAATTTCAAAGCTTTGGCACGCACGGTTGGAAATATGTTCTTGCCGGTAGTAGCAAAGGTACTTCCTTATGTGAATGGTCTTGTAATTGCCATTCGCAGACTTTTTGAGTGGACGGCATCTATGCTTGGAATCAATCTTAAAGATGTTATAAAAGATTCCGGTGTAGGATCCACAGATGTATTCGATGGACTGGAAGAGGATGCAAATGATGCAAACACTGCGGTTGATAACATTGGAGATAGCGCAGATAAATCATCTGATTCGGTGAAAAAGCTTGCAAAACAGCTTATGGGATTTGATGAATTGAATGTGATCAATACAAATGATACAGGCAGTTCATCAAAAAATGACAAGAACAGCAGTGGGGATAGTGCGCCTATTGATCTGACAAAACAGCTTTCTGATGCACTTACCGATTATGAAAATGTATGGAATAAAGCATATAACAAAATGACATCGGATGCGGAAAAATTTGCAGACAAATTAACAAAATTATTCAAAAATGCATGGAAAAGCGGTAATGGCTCTGATATTGGCACAGCAATCGCAAAATGGATTAATAAGGGGATCGACTGGGTGAACAAGCATACGGGACAGTTCGCTAATGGATGTAAAAAAATCGCTAGTATCCTTGCGACATCAGTAAATGGTTTTGTTCGTAAATTAAAATGGTCAGGTCTTGGAAAAGCGATCGGTAATTCGATGAAAGCTGTCATTGAAGCGGAAACACACTTTTTTGATACAGTAAACTGGTTGAATCTTGGAAAAGGTATTGCAAAATCGCTCAATGCATGGATTGCTACAGGCGTGATCCAGTCTTTGTTCCGTAATACGGCATCAAAATTAAGAGCGGCAATCGAACTGGCTTTTGGTGCAATCACAACTTTTAAATTTGATAAGCTTGGTACAGCAATCGGTCAGGGAATCAATGATTTTTTCAAGAAAATGAATAAGAAAAATAAGCAGACAGGGCTAAATGGATGGCAGGAGTTGGCTGCTTCTATATCTGACGGAATAAAAGGTATTGCAACTACAATAACGACCGCACTTGCAACTGTTAATTGGGAGAATGTAGGTCAGTCAATCGCTGATTTTATAACGGGGATTGACTGGGCAGGTGTAGTATGGTCGTTGGCTAAAATGGTAGCAGCATTAGTAAAAGCAATTGGAGAAGCAATTGCAGCAGAAACGAAAAGAAATCCTATTTCTGGTGTGATCACGGTTGCTATAAGTGCATTTATCATACGTTCAGGATGGAAAAAGATGCTGTCAAAAATATTGGGATCACAGACTGCTTCGTCAGGAATTGGCGTTTATGTGCAAAGAGCCGTTGTGCGTGGTGTAAATTGGATTGCCTTAAAAAAGAATTTGGCATTGTCAAAATTAGCAAGTAAAATTGGTGGATTGGCAAAAGGAATTAAGGTGGGGATTCCTAAAGTGGCTGGTTCCGTGAAAGAATGGGCAATTGAAAAGTTGAATGAATCTGTATTGAAAGAAAGATTAGGAAACGCTGCAAATGGAATAAATGTTATAATAAAAAAAGTTGGCGCAAAAATCAGTAAATGGGCAATAGGCAAGGATGGTGGTGCATTAGTACAACTAAAAGAGTCTATCAAAAAAGCACTTGGTGTATCTGGCGGTACACTTAATGTTTCAAATATTATGTCAAAGATCGCAATTACAGGTGCTTCTATTAGTATGCCTTCTCCAACTTCGGCAGAAATTGAAAGAGTGATTGAAGATTGGGCTACTGGTTGGTTGGAAAAGTTGCCGGGATATGACAAAAATCTTGGTGTTTTTGCATTACCAAAGCAATTACTTGTTGATATTCCTATTTCTATAGGTGATTTTGTACTTGGTAATGAGAAAGGTGCTACGCATAAAACATTACAGGAAGCCTTTAATAAGTTGATGACAGGTGGAGAAGGTGGAACTCCGAGTGTCACAGCATTCATAAAATATTTAACTAATACAGATGAAGTGGATAAGGTGGATACGAAAATAAAAAAAGACAGAAAAGCCAAAGTTAAATATGTAGAAGATTCTAACGGTTCTTTTTGGAAAAATTATAATAAGTTTCAAAATATGAAAAATAAAACAAATAAATGGAATCTAAAAATAGCCGGAGATTATAAAAAAATACAAAATATGGCTAAAAATCCATTGTTATCAGCTTCAGGAAAGAATGATGTAATTAAGAAGACGTTAGAATTAACAATTAAAGCAAAAGACTCAAAAGGTCTTTCAACACAGTTGGATAATGCAGCATTAAAAGTTTTAAGTGCTTTAGGAAAAAAAGCAAATGGCGGCATTTTCTCTGGTGGATCATGGCATAACATAGCAAAATATGCCGGTGGTGGTATGCCGGGAATGGGACAGATGTTCATTGCTAGAGAAGCCGGACCGGAACTGGTAGGTAGAATCGGAAATCATACAGCAGTTATGAACAACAATCAGATTGTAGCATCTGTATCGGATGGAGTATTCAATGCAATGGCACCAGTATTAACCCAAATGTGTAATGCAATTAACACAATGAATACGGGAAGTGGTCAGCCATTGTATGTGGAAGGTGTTTCGGAAGGAGACATTGTTAGGATAACAACAGAAGCCAATAGAGTGTATAAAAAGAGACATGGTAAATCAATGTATTAACTTGCGTGAATTTCCCCTTTTGTGTATACTAAAATTAGTTTATTTACAAAGGGGGAGATAAAATGGCATTAATAAAGTGTCCGGAGTGTAAGAAAAAGATTAGCAACACAATAAAAACATGCCCAAATTGTGGCTATGAATTAAAGGAGGAAGATCGAAAAGTCAAAAAAAAGAAACCAATTCTAAAAATCATTATATTATGTATTTTGCTGATTTTTATAGTGGGTTTTGCTGTCTTGGAATATCAGGGATTACAGGATCGTGCTAAACAACAGAAAACAGAACAAATACAAAAAGAAAAATTTATAAAAAATGTTAATTCATATATTGATGTAGAGAAAGATGTCGTTGAAGAATTCAAGGAAATAGTAACCTTTAGAAAAAAGGTATGGAGGAATTGTAACTGGGAAACGGAAGATCCTGAGACAGATAAATATACAAAAAATTCTAAAGGACATTTTTTTGACGATTTTAATGATGCATTGCAGAAATATGAAAATTCTGATAAAGCTGCTGAGCAAATAGAAAAAGTGGAAGAAGATTCAATAGATTTTGAAGATTATTATAGCAAGATAATGAGTTATAAAACAACAAACAAATCGTATAAAAAGATAAAAAAATATGTTCAGGATATTACAGCGGAATTTAAAAATTTGCTAAAATATGATGCTACATATGGATATTCTTACTCGGAATATGATTCAAAAACAGAAGATTATTTTAACAATATACAGGAACTAGAGACAGATTTAGAACAACAGGTGGATTCTCTGGAATAGGAATTACCATGTTAGGAAATTGGTAAAATGTAAGATTTATCAAAATATAGGAAAACAATTTATGGAGGAAACAAATTTTATGAAAAAGAGCAGAATTATATTTATAGCACTCTTGCTTTTGTTTAGTACAGTAATTACTACTGAGATATTATCAGCACCTCAAAGTGTATCAGCATCTACAAAAATGGCTTATAAGAAAAAATGTAAAATGAAATATCACGATGCCTTGTTTTTCACAAAGAAAGATTTAAAAGGAAAATATGTAAAGCTCAGATTATTTATTGGTGAAAAGAGATTTTTTGATACATATGTAGATTCGGAGACTTCATCCTTTATTAAAAAGAACAAAATTCAAAGAACATATTATGAATGTTATGTAAAAAGAAAAGGTAGCAAATCTTATGTAAGTAATGGAACGGTAACGATATATCTCCCTAAAAGATTTAAAGCGGATAAATTTCGAACAGGAAATTACATAACAGTTTATGGAAAAGTTGCATCATTTTCTAGCAGTACATGGACTGGTTATAATTCGGTATCTGTAGTGGCAAAGTACATAGAAAAAGGTAAAAGATAAATGAGGTAGTGATATGAGGAAGAGAAGAAAAATTGATAAAATAACAAGAAAAATAAAATGTCCTGCATTGACTTGCAGAAGTGCAAATGTACAGATTATTAGTGAGGGACTTATTTCAACTAAGTATCAATGCAGAGAATGTGGAAGAATATTCAAAAAATAAACATAATAAAAAGGGGCATTCACCAAATGCAATGATATTGGCGTATGCCCCTTTTGTTATGCAACAAATTCAAAGATATTTTTTAAAATATCAAGATGGTATGAATTGACTTTGCCAAAACGAGAATCGGTAACTTGTGGCATGAAAGAGAAGGTTTGACTAATGCTATAGGAAATGATACACTTCTCTTAATAGGAAACACATTATGAATGGATGTAACATATGCAATTCTAAGGAAAATGAAATAGGCAGAGGGAGATTATGCCTATAGAATGAAGAAAATATTATATAAAATTTAAAGTTGAAGGATTTTGATGAGATGGGGGATGAAAAATGGATGTATTTAATTTGTTAGCAGGGATATGTTCTATAGTGGGATTATTCGTGTCATGTTTTACTGCATCAAAAGTATATAAAATGTCAAATGTGGAGGCAGGAGATAATGCCACTATTCAAAATGGTGAAAAGAACATTCATGTTGATAGCGAAGGAAATTCTTATAGTGCAGGAGATCACTCAATAATTAATAACTACCAGTTTATGGAACAAGTAGAAAAGGAACCTCCTATACTGGAAAAGTCAATGTACAATATTATTCCACAGGAATATGATAAATATAAAGAAGGAGTGGATGGAAAGAAATGTAATCTATTATTGATTGGAAAGTCGAATAATTTTCGATTGATATCAGACTTTTCTGATATCGAATCACATCCAAAAATTAACAGATGGATAGGTTTTGCGATTAAATCTTTACCAATGTATGATTGGAGAAGTTTTGTAAAAGAGGATTATTGTTTAGAATTTAGTTACATAGGTACAGATAATTTGGAAAGCATGTGGATAGAGTTAACTAACAAACAATTAAATAAAAAAGTATATAAGAAATGTTTGAGTTTATCTACTGATGAAAAGAAATTTTGTCTGAAGCTTGGAGAATACAAAAATCGTGTTGATGATTGGAAATCAATAGATGAAATTTGTTTTGTTTTCTTCCCAGAAGAATGTATTGGTCAGAAAGGGACTACTATTATAATGGATTTGGTTATAAAAAAAGGTGAATAATTCACACATATCACATTTTCTATATGCTATATTGTTATCAGAGATATTAAGGCACTCACCGAGAGGTGGGTGTCTTTTTTGTGCAAAAAAAGAAGGTAGGTGTTAGCGGATGGCTTATGAGAGTGCAAAAGGTTTGGTATCGATCGCGGTATCTCATTTTAATAATGAATTTCAATATCAAAAAATAGACTTTTGTTATATACAGCCTAATGGCTATACAGCTACACCGGATCAGATGCAGGACAAAGATTCTTACGTGAATGCAAAGGGTTTTTTAAGACGAACCGTTCTACCGCATTCGAGAACCAAAATAGAATGGAATACCCCATATCTTACGCTCAAACAGAAATGCAAATTGGTATCATTGATCAAAAAAGGGTTTTCGGCTGGTGGAGAATGTAACCAATCACAAAGAAAGGTACGAATTCGATTTTATAATGATTGGAAGGATGATTATGATCATATGTATGCGTATATTCCGGATATTGAATTTAAGCCGGGAGGTATATACAAGGGTGTGATGATGTATCAGCCACTTAGAATTGCATTGATTGAATATTAGGAGGATGGGAATGTACAAAATATCAGATGATACTAAAAAGTTGATATGGAACATTGGTAATAACGTATTCGTTAATTATGTGATCACATTCCCGGATCTTGGTATTACTCTTGATAATGATACAATACATGAGGAATCGATCATTTGGAAACAGTCAATTTGTGAAGAAGCGGACTTGGAATTTGGCGGTTGTATTGCATCATCGTTTGAATTTGAAGCAGCAGAGCTGTCAAATGTTTCATTGAAGGGAGCAATGTTTCAAGTAACAATGCAACTTGTAGATAAAGATGACAACTTGCTGACGCAGGAAGATATCCCTATTGGAACCTTTAAGGTGGATACTGCTACGAAAGTAGATGATCAGGATTATAGAAAAATCATAGCATATGACCAAATGCATGATGCAATGGATGATGTGGCAGAATGGTATGAATCTTATTTTCCGGTACTAAAAACAGAAACGAGAATTATCAAGGATGATGACGGAAATGAAGTAACGGAAGAAGTAAAAGTATATGACGTGGTATCGTTACAAAAATTCAGAGAAGCGTTGCTGGATCAGCTTGGAATTCCATATGAGAAACAAAGAGATCTTACTAATGATGGTATAAGCGTTAAAAAGACGATATCAACCAATGGTGGCACTTTATCCGGTCAAAAACTGTTAAAAATGATCTGCGAAATACAAGGTGGATTTGGTGTGATCAACCGATATGGCAGGTTTGAAATTATCACCTTAAAAAATAGAGGACTATGGCCGGAAGAAACATTATACCCGGATGAAATGTTATGGCCGGAGGATTATTTTCAATATATAGGACAAAATGGGGAAGAAACAAAATATCCTGAATTTATTAAGGCGACATATGAAGACTACTCTTGTCAGTATATTAGTGGTATCAGATTTTCAAGCAATACATTAACAAGAACATTTGGAGCAATTGAAAATCTGTATATCATGGCAGAAAATTATTTTCTTTACGGACAGGATGAACGTGCATTGAATGGAATGTATCAAAGTCTAAGAGACGTTTATGGTAATGTTACATATCAGCCGGCAGATATCACATTGAAAGCTTTACCATATCTGGATGTTGGTGATTGCATTGCATTAGAAAAAGAAAGGGACGATATTTTTACGATCGTTTTATCAAGGACAATGTCCGGTATACAGGGAATGCAAGATGAATATGTGGCAACAGGGAATGAATATCGGGATAATGTAGTAAATGATAGCACTGATCAGAATTACGATGATCAGACTGGTACAACAGAAAAGAATTCGATTGATATTACAAATGGATCCGTTCACATTGAGACAAGGTATGATTCGGATGATGAGATCGTGTTTCATTATAAAGATCAGTCAACATACAGTGATCTGATCGCAAATCGAGAGGGCTTTTCTCATTCAGATTATGAAAAAAAGACATATCAGATAGATAATGGGGAAGGTAAGCTTGTTGATGTAGATCTCAAAGAGGGAAACTCCGGAAGTTACAAAGCAGATGGCATTACGCTGCAAAAGGATATTATCAGTACCAGAATGGGAAATGCCACTTCAAGTGGCATAGAGGTAAACATTACACTTAATCATTACAAGGACAGTGAGGATTTTGAACCAGTAGGACGTTTGGAGAGCGATATTGATTTCTATGCTCCTAATTTGGAGAATGCAATTATTGCAGCAGAAGTCTATGAGGAAACAACAAGCGAAGATCTTAAAAATGGTCAGACACTTGTTGGGCAGACTGATGTTTCGCAAGATGGTCTGATACCGGTAGCTGTGTTTTTACAATCTGCCGGTGGATATTGTAACTGTTATGGCTTGGAATTGGATACCATCAATAATCTTGTAACATATAAGATTATCAATATATCAGGTGCCACGCATTCCGGTGGTGTTGTATTTGTTGTTCTTTATCGTAAAGATTGGGGGGCAGAGGAATCATGAGTTATGCAAGCTGTTATACAAGAATAAATTGGCTGAACAAGTCAGAAAGTCTGACAACACCGCTTGGTAAGACAAATTTGAACAAAATGGATAAGGCCATCAAAACGATTGATGATGAAATGGCATCTATTTCTGCCGAAATGGTGTCAATGGAAACATCAAAAGTAGATTATAGTCAGATTAAAAATATGATTGTGGATTTTGCATATGATGACAAAACCGGAGTTATGACATTAACGAAGTACGATGGAACAAACATTCTGGTGGATACAGCGATTGAAAAGATGGCTGTAAATTTTACATATGATGCAAAAAAACAACAACTTATTGTCACATTGGACCCTTCCGTCTGGACAAGAAGAATGCCGGAGAACTGATAAGGAACTACGATATAG
>OKRY01002595.1_pt1 | contig 14002 bp, 15 predicted proteins | sample 1601121 | NCBI WGS metagenome assembly OKRY01 (sample SAMEA3541546, study PRJEB24748) | human gut metagenome | biome: human gut; feature: human-associated habitat; material: faeces | place: China | collected 2012
TTAGTTTCTATAAGCATTACATCTGCTGGAATTATTGAACCTGCATTTAGTTTTATAATGTCTCCTATTACAACATTTTCTACTTTTACTTCTTTTTCTTTTCCATTTCTTACTACATTTGTACTAGAATATATTTGAGCTTTTAATTTTTGATTAAATTTATATGAAGAATAGTCTTGTGCAAATTTAATTAATGCACTAACTATTGCAATTCCTATTATTATTCCAGCTCCTAGTTTATCAGCTAATGCAAAATCTATTATTGCTAATAAAAACAAAATATAGATAAATTTGTCGTTAAAAGATTTTAAAAGAAAAGAAAACCAACTTTTCTTCTCTTTTTTTACAACTGCATTTATGCCATTTTCTTTTATTCTTTTTTCATATTCGATTTGTGTTAAGCCTTTTTCATTGGTTTTATATTCTTTTAATATTTGTTCTGATGAATATTTTGAAATTTGCTGATATTTTTCAAATAGTTCTTTATCAGTTGTTTTCATTTGTTTTACTTTCTTTTTGATATAAAATAATTGTATCATTTGTACCACTTCTTTCATTTTACATTTTACAACATTGAAATTTGATAAAAATCATTTTTCTCGTTTGTTTTATTATCTTCTGGTCTTCTTTCTACTTTAACATTATCATCTAAAATAATTTCTTTATTTAAAATTTCTTTTACTCTTTCAATATCTGCAAATTGTATTTCCCAACAAGCTCCGCTCCAATAAGTTTTGCTTCTTTTATATCTATGGTCAGGTTCTCCAATTTTTTTAGTTAATTTTTCAATTGTTTCTACTCTGCTACTATAAATTCTTATAATTTGCTCTTTGTATAAAATATTTATTGTAGTTTCTTGTTCTGCTGGTTCTGTTTTATAATATCTCATATTTTTAATGTTTCACTTTCTTTTTAATATATTAACAGAAATGTTAAAAATGATAGCCAACGTATTTGGCTTGTTGTTAAATCTTGTGGTAGTAATGTTATTTCGCTTTCTGTTTTTTCATTTGTGAAACTCATTTCGTAATAATCAACATTTTGCAATTTAAAATATAGTTCTAAATCTTGTGTTTCATTTTCCCTCATTGCAGATACATCTATGTATTTTGTTCCTAATAGGACATCTCTTTCTGAGTAAAAATCTACTTTTATATATTTGGATTCAATTTTATTCTCAGCTTGATTTTTTATTGTTCCTTTTATTCTTCCGTTTACTTTTGTAGCTTGTGCTTGATATATTGTTATTTGTGGTAAATTATCTTTTCTTCCAATATTTCTATATACTGTTTCTAAATTGATATTTATCATTATTTCTGAAAAGATGAAAAATAGTATTACCCACATTGCATATTTAAAAAATGTTTTCATTCTACTCATATTTTTTCTCCATTTCTTTATTAATTTTGACATATTATATCAAATTTTTGCTTAAATTTCAATCGTTTTTTCTAAGTAAACTGAATATATATATACTTTTTCGACTTTTTTATTTAAAGCTTCTTCTAATGCTTCTTTGTATAATTCTAATTGCTTTGAATATTTTTTTACTAATTCTTGTTCATTTCCAGGTTCTACATAATCTGTTTTATAATCTAATAATTTTAAATTATCATCTTTATCAATATAATATAAATCTATAATTCCTTGTACTAATATATTTTCTTCACAATTTTCTTTATAGATTTCTTTTGCTGGTACATTTATGTAGAATGGTTTTTCTTTATAGATTTCTTTGGCTTCTTTTAGTTCCTTTGCAATGTCTGATTTTGTGAAGTTAAGTATTTTTGACATATTAATTGCTTTGGCTTCTTTTTCTGTTATTATTTCTTTGTTTTTTAATTTTTGTATTAATTCAGATATTTTTTCTAAATTATATTCTTCTTTGAAGTTTAATTTTTGCATACATAAATGTACTAAAGTTCCTCTTTGAGCTGGTGTTATTTTTTGTTCTTCATCATTTTGTAAGAATTTTGGTTTACCAAAATCAATTTTCTTTTCCTTATTTTCTTGAACATCTGTAGGATTTTCATCTAGACTTTCTATGTTAACCCCTAAAGTTTTTTGTTGCATTTGTTTGATTTTTGTAACTGAACTTTTAGTTGGAATTGTTGTTGCTAATTTATTTTGATATTCATACTCTATCTTATTTTTTATATCTTCCATCTGTTCTTTGGAAATTTCTATGTCTTTATTTTCCATAAGTTCTTTTATTTTTTGTGAATTTATTTCTTGTATATCTGTTTTGTTTAATTTTGAAAAAACGTCTCTATCAATTATGTTTAATTCAAGTAAATCTTGTGTGCTATTTTTTTCATATTGATATACTAGCAAAATCCAATCTAAATATGATTTATATTTTTTTACTAGTACAGGATTTATTTTTTCTTTGTTTTTATGATATATTTCTGTTTGTTTTTCTAAATCTTCTAGTTTTTTATTCAAGTTTTTAGAAGTTCCTGTTATAAATAATTTTTCTTTTGCTCTTGTTAGTGCAACATATAATATTCTCATTTCCTCTGATATACTTTCTGTTTTTATTATGTTTTTAACCGCTTGGCGAGTAAGTGTATCATATTTTATTTGAGCATTGTAATCTATGTATTTTGCACCAATTCCAAGTTCTTGATGTAAAAGCACTGGTTCTTTTTTTATGTCTTGCTCATTGAATTGTTTATTTGAATTTACAAGAAATACTACTGGAAATTCAAGTCCTTTACTTTTGTGAATACTCATAATTCTAATTACATCATCATTTTCACCAATTATTTTTGCTGAGCTTAAGTCACCTGAATTTATTTTTAATTTGTCCATAAAGTTAATGAAATTATATAATCCTTTAAAACTTGCTGTTTCATATTTTTTTGCTCTTTCAAATAATATTCTTAAATTAGCTTGTCTTAGTATTCCATTTGGCATTAATCCAACATAATTGTAATAACCTGTATCTGAATATATTTTCCAAATTAATTCGTCTAAAGCTAAATATTCTTGTTCTTTCCTCCAATTTTCTAAGTTATTTAAAAATTTTTCTATTTTTTCTTTTAATTTTTCTCCAACATTTATTTTTGCCTTTTTCATACATTCGTAAAAATTATCGTATTTATCTGACAAACGTATTTCTACTAATTCATTATCTGTAAATCCGCCTATACTAGACCTTAGAACTGTTACTAGTGGTATGTCTTGTATTGGATTATCAATTATTTTTAATAAACTCATTATTGTTTGGATTTCTATAGATTCTAAATATTCTTGTGTACTGTCTGAAAATACTGGCATTCCATTGTTTATTATTTCTTGTTCAAATATATTTGCTTTATTTTTTGTTGACCTTAATAATATTGCTATGTCTTTATATTTTATATCTCTAAAACTTTTTGATTTCCTATCATATACTTGGTATTTACTGTCTATTAATTCTTTTACTTTTTTAGCAACATATTTTGCTTCAACTTCTATTTCATCTAAATGTTTTAAATCTTCTATATCTTCACTATTTTTATTGTTTGAGCCATAATCATCTTCTTCTGTATCATTTTCATTATTTTCATATAAATCTTGGTCATCTTTTTTTACTTCAATTATATCAATTTCAGTCTTTAAATTTTGATTCACCTTTTGGTAATCTTCTGCTCCAAAATTTAAGTATTCGTTTCTATCATATTCTACTTCTCCTAATGTTTCACTCATTATGTTTTTGAATACTAAATTTGTAAAATCTAATATGTTGTCTCTGCTTCTAAAGTTTTTAAATAGCTGTATTTTTCTTCCATTTATTGGAACATTTCTTTCTGTTTCATCTATTTCGATTTTTTCGTAATTGTTGTATTTATCAAGGAAAAGTCTTGGCATTGCTTGTCTAAATCTATATATACTTTGTTTTACATCTCCTACCATGAAGATATTATTTCCTCTTGATACTGATGTTAATATATATTCTTGCACTAAGTTACTATCTTGATATTCATCTATTGCTATTTCTTGGAATTTTTCAGTATATTTTTTTGCTACATCTGTTTTTATTACATTTCCTTTTTCATCTTTTTTTACTAATATTTCTAATGCAAAATGTTCTATATCTGTAAAGTCTACTATATTTTTTTCTCTTTTCCTTTTTGAAAATACTTCATCAAATTCTAATATTAATTTTTCTAGTTTTTTAAGAATATCATACATATCAAAAATATCTTGATTAGATTGCTTAGAATCTGTTGTTAATATTTTGCCTATTTTTTTATTGAATTTTTCTTTTACGGTATCTCTTATTTCTTTTGCTTCTGCTTTTATTTCTGATTCTACTTTTTTTCTTGACCAAGGTTGAAATTTTATATTTTGAGCAATTTCATATGCAAAATCCCAATTTTGTAAATTATCTTGTAGTGTTTTTAATTGTTTTATATCTGATGCTATTATTTGTTCAAATACTTCTAACTCTTTATCATCTGTCAAACTTTCTCTTACATCTTCTAAAACAGCTATATCATCTATTAATTCTTCATCTAGTTCTTCTAATAACACACTTCCCCATGGTGTTTTACTGAAATCTTCATTTAATTTTCCATCTAAATTAAACATTTCTATTTTTTCATGTAACCATTCTTTAGGAAATGGGCTTGAACCAATATAACCATGAATTTTTAGAACTAAATCTTTTAATGGTGTGTCATCTCTATAACTTGTATATGTATTTACTAATTTTGTAAAATCACTATCATCTTCTTCATATTTTTTTTCAAATATATCATCTAATATTTCTTGTTTTAATAGTTCTATTTCTGGTGTATCAGCTATTCTAAAATTTGGTGATACATTATTTAATTCAAAAAAATTATTTTTTACAACCTCTAAACAGAAAGAATCTATTGTACATATACTAGCCATATTTAATAAGGTTATTTGCCTTTGTAAATTTTCATTTTCAGGGTCTTCTTCTAGTTTTTTATATATTGCATCTAACACTCTTTCTCTCATTTCTGAAGCTGCTGCATTTGTGAATGTTACGACTAATAATTTATTTATATCTATATTTTCATTTATTGCTTTATTTATTATTCTTTCTACTAATACTGCTGTTTTTCCGACTTCCAGCTGCTGCGGCTACTAGTAAGTTTGAATTTTTTTCATATATTGCTTGTTTTTGTTCTTTTGTCCAGTTTGGCATATATTTTTCCTTTCTAAACAGTGAGCCAATGAAATTTTGTTTCACTAAATTTTTCTATATCTTCTACAATCTATTTTTCCTTTTAAATAAGTTGATAATTTTTCTCCATTTATCAAATTTTCTTTTTGCTGTTTTGTTAAATTTTTTATTTGATATTCTAATTTGCATGCTAAAGATTTTTCTTTGCTTTTCCAAGCTGTCTCTAGTTTTATTACGTCATGCGATTTTGTATATTTTGCTCCATTTTTACTTTTGGTTTTATGTTCATTTAATCTTTTTTCTAAATTGTTTGTCATTCCTGTATATATTGAATTATCTGAGCATCTTAACATATATGTATAATACATTTGTATTCTCCTATTTTTCAACCAATTAAAGAACGTCCCATTGGTTCCATTAGTTGAATTTTTATTATATTTTTAATATATCACATGCTTTGCTTTGTTTCAATATTTTTATACAAAGTTTATTCTTTTTAACTGAAAAGAGAAGCCAATGGCTTCCCTTTTGTGTAACATTTAAATTATTGTTTAACCTTTACGAATATAATATCTTAATCGTGGTGAAAGTATTTGTGCTCTTACATACTCTGAAATTATTTCTTCAACTTCTTTTTCTGTAAATTCTAATCCAAACTTTTCCTTTAAATCGGTCCGCATTTTTTCTGGTGTCACTTTTATCTGTGATGCTATATAATTATATATCACAAATTCTTTATCTCTTCTGCATTGTTCTCTTGTCATAGCTATTAGCACATTCATAATATTTTTCTCCTTTAAATAATAATTTAATAGGTTACATTTTCTTTCGATTACTTAATAAATTTATTTAAGTAATTTCATAACATCTTCGGTTACAGCTATTTTTGGAATTTTAGGATCCAATGGTTTCATTGCACCTACAATGCCTATCAAAATTTTTCTTAAACTTCTTACATTCAATTCATCTTTTTCAAAATAAATTAACGTAATTAATTTTGTTTGATAATTTCCTTTTGTATCATAAAATCCTTTTTTTGCAATAATGCTATTTCTTTTTTGATTTTCTTCAACTTTAGAAACCATCACTCCCTCAAATTTTGACTTTTCCATTTCTTTTGAGTCTAAAATAAAAACTCCATCTTCTGTCCGCATAGTTACCTCCTAAGCATTTTTTTACTTTACGATTTTACCACTTTATGTCAAAGTTGTCAATTTTTTAAAATCATATTCTCTTTAACACTATTATAATTTTTTCACATTTATTTTAGTATTTTTGTCTATATTATTAATTAATTTTTCTATATCTTTTTTATTTATTGCAATGCAACCATGAGTAGCAGTATTGTTACTACAATGAAGAAATATTGCACTCCCATTGTTAGGAATATTAAGAGGATTGCTCTTTATTTCTATTAAATATTCATATTGAATTGGGTAATCTATTAAATGCTCCGCACTATTCCAATCTTTTTCTATTTTAGTTATATCTACTAATTTATTATAATGTTTTGAATTACTGTCATCTACCCAATACATATTAGCATCTATTCTTTTATAATTTACATTTTTGTTACAAATTTCATCATGTGTTCCTAGAATTAATCCTAATTCAAACTCACCTATCGGCGTGCAGTCATCTCCTTCTTGTTTGTTTATAGTTGCACCATTTTTTCCAATAAATGCTGTTGTTTCCAAATCACATTTATCAAATTTTAAAATTGACTTATTTTTATTTATTAAAACATTAATTTTGTTATCTATCATTTTCTTCTATTTCTTTCTCTTTTTCATTATTTTGCATAGTTTTTATTTTCTTAGAAAATTCTTTGTAAATTATATCTTGAACTTCTGTTACTTCTTGATACTCTACTTTTCCTTCAAATTTTTTGATTGCTTGATAAGCAGAGTCTGATATTATTTGTGCAATACTTGCTACTTTTAAAGTATATTTTATTGCATCTAAATTTGAATTTATTGTATTTTTATAATTTTCTTTAATATCTCCATATGGAGCTATTGGATTTCCACCCATACCTGAAAGCTCTATAAGTAAATTTTGTGGGTATTTTAGTCTAAACATATCATTTGTAGATGTTGCATTAGCCTCATTAACATAAATTCCATATTTTGAACTTTCTTTTTTATCATTTCCATTTTCATCTAATCCTGAGTTCTTATAAGTTTTTTCTTGATATGTTTTTGCTAACATATAATTAACAATTTCTTTTTTAAATATATCTTCTCTTTTAATTTTTTTATTCTCTATTTGGGTTGCTGGTCTTTGAAATATAACACTTCCTGTGCTATGATAATTCAAATACGCAAATAATTTTCCTTTTTTATATAATAAATCTAACAAATTAGATATAGCTAAGGTTTCTTTTTCGATTTTAAATCCTTTTTCTTTATCAAATGGACAATTTATTGGTCCTGGATGTGAAATATTTAAAATATTATGTCTTGGACTTTGCATATAAATATCTTCGCCATTTAATATTTGAGATATTTTAGGATTATATTTTGAATTTGCCTGTATATCTACACCATTTGCATTAGCACTCCATATATGCAAACAATTTTGAGGCAAATCTGTATATTTATCAAGAATAGATTTTACTGATTTTCTTACATTTTCGTATTTATCAGGAATACATTTATAATCTATATTTTTAAACATTTCTAAATGTTCTTTTTTTACATTTTTATTAATATCATCACTTTTATATGCCATATAATATTTTTTACATATTTTTTCTGTTTCTTCTTGTTCCATATCTCTAGGAATTAATTTTCTTACTGCACAAGAAGAAATTAGATATCCCTCTGGATTAAGCATTGGAATTAAATGTATTGTAAATTCTTTTAAAACATTATTCCATTCTTTTTCATTATTCTTTATATCACTCATTAGTTTTAATATAAAATCTGTTGTAATTATTTCACTTCCATGTGTTGCTCCGGTAATTACAATATCGCTCTTTCCATTACCTACTTTAAAATGTCTTATAGGTAAATCTTTTTCCGTATTACCTAAATCGCTTAATTCTATAAATTTTTTATCTTTTGAAAAATTATCTAATATTTGATTTACTTGTTCATAGTCTAAAATGCTATTTTTCAAATTTTTCATCTCCTAATGTCTAATAACTATAACAAAATCTAATAAAAAGTAAATTATTACTTTTTTAATGTTTCATTGCTGTTCATACTATATCATATTTTTCAAAAGATTTCCAGTTATTTTATAACAAAAAGAACGTTCTTATATAGTAGAACGTTCCATTAATTTTAAATATTATCATTTCTAATAGTTTCAATAATATTCTGTTTATTAATTTTACTCATTGAATATTTCATAATAATTCCAATAACAATAGCCACAAATATTATTGAAATACAGATTGCCTTGATTGGTAAAACATATACCATTTCCATACTATTTTTAAATACATTATACATACCATAAGATAATACAATTCCTATTGGAATACCTATAACCAAAGCTTTTACACCATAGAAAATGCTTTCTAATCTAATCATTCTATTAAATTCTTTTTTTGTCATTCCTATTGATTTTAACATGGCAAATTCTTTTTTTCTTAAGTTCATATTTGTTGTGATTGTATTAAATATGTTTGTTATTCCAATTAATGTTATTACTGCTATAAATCCATATAAGAATATCGAAATTACTAATACTATAGCATTTTCTGCTTTTGCGGATTCTTCTAAATTTACTGAATACATATCAGTTTGTGTAAGGTTATTTTCTTGTTTATATTGTTCTACTTCTTCATCTAATTTTGATGCATTTTGAGATTGCGCATATAACGTAGATGAATTATAACTTCCTATTTTGTTCATAAAATCTTCACTTACTATAAAATAAGAATTTGAAATATATTCACTTAATATACCTTTTGGTTTTTCTTCTGTTCTTGCAACAATTTTTATTTCATAATTTTTTCCATCTATTCTTCCGGTTACAGTGTCTCCTTTTTGCCATTTATACATATTTCCTTGTTGTCTTTTTCCATCTATGTAGTTTATGCTACCATCTATTAATATTGCACCATCTTTATAACTTTCATAATTTCCTCCGATTTTCTTTAAAAATCTTTCATACTCATTTTTACTTAATGAAACTATATTAATATTATCTACTTGTTTTTCCGCTGAATCTTCAGAATATTCAATATATGATTTTCTTACATTTTTGCCGTATTCTGTTAAATCTGCTTTATGTTTTTCATCCATTTCTATTTCAAATACATTGCTTTTATTTATTGAAAATTCTCCTATGTCTGGTAAATTTGAAATATCTGTTAATATTTTTAAATTTTTAGCTTGTTCTTTTGCATATTCTTCTGTATCTTCTTTTGATACACTCACTCTTCCATAAACTACATAATTATAGTTCATTTCTGTATAATATGCTGAAGACATTTTGAATCCGTATTGTATAAAACTTGAAATTGCAATAAATATTACTACACTTACTATTATAGAAATTACTGTTGTCCTATATTTTTTCTTGCTTCTTTTTAAGTTTTTGTATGCTATTTCTCCACCTGTTTTGAATATTTTTGTTATTATTTTTGGACATTTCAATTTTTTATTTTTTAATTTAACATCTTCTGAACTTCTTATTGCTTGGATTGGAGTTATTTTTGATGCTTTTTTTGCTGATTTTCTACATGATAGCCAAATTGTTATAACTGATACTATTATACTTACAATTACTGCAAACCATGACATTTTATATGTTAATAAAGTTCCTCCTGATACATAATCTTTTAATATGTAATTTACAACTTGAACTAATACATAAATTGCAAATACTCCACTTAAGATTCCTAGAGGAATTCCTATTAGTCCTAATATAAAGCCCTCAAAATATACACTCTTTTTGATTTGTTTTTTTGTTGCACCAATACTTGAAAGCATTCCATATTGTTTTAATCTTTCTGTTATTGATATTGCAAATCCGTTTCTAATAACAAATACACTTGATACTAATACTATTCCAATTATGAATGCACCTAATCCGTAAATTGTTTTTAAAGTTTCGTCACTTAAGCTTGCCCCTTCATATGATAATAGTTCTGTATTTATTTTCAAATCATATTTGTAGCTTTTATATGCTGTGTTTAATCCAGGTACTACATTATAATCATTTGCTTCTGTTCCAGCTTGTGCTTTAACCATTTGATTTATTTTCTCTGTATTATTTTTATATTCAAATGGATTTGTATATAATACTGCAATATTTGCTTTTTTATTTACATTTTGCATTTTTGTTATAACAGTAAACCAATCTACTTCATATGGTTCTATTGCTATTGATGGTCTTTCTATTATTCCTACTATTTTGTATGTTTTTGGAGTTGTATTTTCAATTTCATTTTCTGTTGTTTGTTCCTCTTGTTTTATTTCATCTGTTTGTTTTGGTTCTTTAATTTGTGATTCATCATAATAATTTGATTTCTGATTTTCTGAAGTTTCTTTTAATTCTCCAACATTTAATGTTATAGTATCTCCAACTTTATAATTTGTTTTAAATTTTTCATTTATTCTAGTTGATATAGCAATTTCACTATCGTTTTCTGGTAATCTACCACTTTGAATATTAATAGCCATATTATTTAAAAATTTTTCATTCATTGCAATAATATTTACATATGGTTTTTCTTCTGTAGCTTTAGCATTTGGTATATAACTATAGCCCATTTCTTCTGATAAATAATAGTCTTTTACATTTCTATTTTCTTCAATATATTTAAGTCCTTCTTTTGGAACATTATAAAAAATAGCATGATAATTTCCTTTACTATTTTTAGCTGTTTCTATAAATGTTTGCTGAAAACTTGTTATAAGCCCAGCAACTGCACAAATCAAAGCTGTTGATAAAATAATTCCTATTATAATTACTATTGACCTTTTTTTATTCAGCTTTAAATCTTTTACACTTAATTCATTTAAAACTTTCATTATTTTCCGTTCCTTTCATCTTTTATTATTCTTCCATCATCTATTGTTATAATTCTGTCCGCTTCTAGTGCTATCTTTTCATCATGTGTTATTATAATTACAGTTTGATTGTACTTTTTATTTGAAAGTCTTAATAATGATATAATTTCTTCACTTGCTTTTGAATCCAAGTTGCCTGTTGGTTCATCTGCAAGCATTAAGGCTGGTTCATTCATCATAGCTCTTCCTATAGATACTCTTTGTTGTTGTCCTCCTGATAATTGATTTGGTAAATTATTTCTTCTTTTTTCTAATCCCAACGTTTTCAATAAATCATTTAATTTAGCCTCATTTACTTTTCTACCATCTAATTTTGTTGGTAAAGTTATATTTTCAGATACATTTAATACTGGTATTAAATTATAAAATTGATAAATTAATCCTACTTGTCTTCTTCTAAAAATTGCTAGATTGTCATCATTTAAAGTGTATATATCTTTTCCATCTATATAAACTTTTCCTGATGTTGGTCTATCTACTCCTCCTATTAAATGTAATAGTGTTGATTTTCCACTTCCACTAGCTCCTATTATAGCAACAAATTCTCCCTTTTCAACAGAGAATGATATGTTATCTACTGCTTTTACTTGATTTTCTCCTTTTCCATAAATTTTGTTTAAGTTTTCAACTTTTAATATTTCCATATTTTTTCCCCCTCTTGGATTTTTGTTATATTTAGTATAAGTTTTTAAAGTGACTTTTAAGTGACTTTTTGACTATAAATTTTGTCACTTTTGTTATATAAAAAAGATTGATACTTGTTATGCATCAATCTTTTCTTGTTCCATCTAAATCTATTAAGAGTATTTTTTATTGTTCATTTTTTAATTTTCCATATCCTTCGTATATTATTCCACCATTTTTTAGAAATTCTTTTATACATTTTTGTAAGCTAGTATTTTCTGATAATTCATCATAATTTTCACATTTTTTTAATTTAAATACAAAATTCAAAATATCGTCTATTCCGTTTTTTGAAGGTTTTATATCAAATAGTTTTTGAAATTTTATAATATTAGATTTTTCATCTAACATATCTGCAATTTCTTTGCTTAAAAGCCATGATTCACAAACATATTGAGGATTTTCTATATTATAATATTTTTTTAGTAATATTTTTGAATTTTTTAATGATTCTTTTACATCATCAATTATTAATTTTTTTCCTTCTGGTATATGTATTTTAATTTTACTATTATTAGTTGGTTCAAATTGTAATCTTCCGTTTTCTAATAATAGTCCATTTATAAAATATGTTCCCCATAGCATCTGTGAAATTCTAATTCCATCATAATGTTTATTTACAATGTCATTTAACAAGCATTCTCTTACTCTTTGTTTTTGAATTTGTATTTGTTCATCATCAAATTTATATTTTTTGATATTTTCTTTATGATACTCATAACCTAATAATAACAATACATTAGTTATAAATGGATTTACTTTTTCTCCAAATAATAAATTTATATCTTTTTCTTTCCATAGTTCTATTAATTTTCCTGTTTTATCAATATATAAAATTTCATATATTTCATTTGCTTTTTCATATATCTTTTCATTTTTTGTGTAACATTCTCTGTGTAAGTAGCCTTGACAGCTTCACTAAATGGTTTCGTATCAAGTAATTTAAAAAATCTTTCTCTGTCTCCCTTCTGTACTGCTTGTCCAAATAGATACGGATTTCCAATCAATACATCCTCTAATGTCCGAGTCTCTAAATGAATCTTGTCCTTTATATTCTTTAAAAGCTTATTACCTTTTGATGAATTAACAAGACGACCGGACCCAATGAACCATGTAGTTAAGATTTCTGAGATTGAACCAATTCCTATTGCAGATGGCGCTGCAAGGAACTATTCTGTTTTTTCTGACGATAAAAACCGCCGTTTTTCTGTTTTTTACCTGGAAATGGACAAAGACTGCCATTGGAATTCCGAACCCCATTTACAGGGAACTATTGAATTTTTTACTGTTACAGAAGGTTCTGTGAAGATTATAAATGACGGAGAAGAATTCATCCTGAACAAAGGTGATGGTATCCAATTTCGCGGAGATGTTCCTCACAGTTACCATAATATAGCTGACTGCCAAAGTACAGCGTACAATATTATGTACAATCCGTAAAAATATCATTATGCATTCCCGATTTTTTTGTGCCTGATATTACGTAAGTACAGAAAGATTCCAAGTACAGGAGGGCATTTTTACGTGAAACAGATTTCCATGGATTTCAATAAACGGCAATACATGCGACCGGTAGATTTTGAACTCTTTTATTATAATGATACTGAGCTGCGCTCTGTTGCCTCTCACCACCATGATTACTGCGAATTTTATTTTTTTCTGGAAGGAAATGTCAAATACCACATCGGTAATGCCATATACAAACTTTCCTACGGTGACTGCCTGCTGATTCCACCGGGAATCCCCCATTTTCCGGAATTTCTCTCCTTTGACCAGCCATATCGCCGTTTTGTGCTCTGGCTGAACCGGTCTTATTATGAAAAACTCCATAAACAGGATGCTGACCTGACCTATTGCTTTGACACTGCTGCCTCTAACCAGATCTACCGCATTCCTACGGACCGTATTACAGCCCAGGATATCCAGGGATAGCTGATGGATCTGTTAGAGGAAAATAGTTCTGAGCGTATTTTTCATGCCCAGGCAAGCGAACTGATGGCTATGTCTTTCCTTGTATACATTAACCGGCTCCTTTACAGCAGTCTCCACGAACATTCCCAAGTATTTGAAAATGCCCTTTACTTAAAAATATGTGACTATATCCATCAGAATCTGGAAGATGATTTAAGTCTGGAACGGATCG
>OKRY01002597.1_pt1 | contig 13991 bp, 9 predicted proteins | sample 1601121 | NCBI WGS metagenome assembly OKRY01 (sample SAMEA3541546, study PRJEB24748) | human gut metagenome | biome: human gut; feature: human-associated habitat; material: faeces | place: China | collected 2012
TCATCAGCCAGAGCGGCACGGTAGAAGAGACGAGCCATTACTATCCTTTCGGCGGGGTATTTGCAAGTGCAGGCAATGTTCAGCCTTACAAGTACAACGGTAAGGAGCTTGATACGAAGAAGGGTTTGAATTGGTATGATTATGGGGCGAGGCATTATGATGCGGTGTTGGGAAGGTTTATAACGGTTGATGCTTTATATGACAAACATTTTAAAGTATCTCCTTATGTCTATTGTGGAAATGAGCCTGTCGGTCGCATTGATCCGGATGGAAATGATTGGCGCGTGCAAACCCATTATAATCGTGAAACGGATAAGATAGAATATAAAATTACGGTAAGAGCGGCTTTGATAAATAATTCTAATAATAAGGAGCTTGATATAAAGACTTTGGCTGGACAAATAGTAGAGCAAGTGAATGCCGCATATACGATTTCAGGTGATGACTTTGTTTCGACTATGGATATGCAATTGAGAACTGTCAACTCGGTGGATGATATAAAGGACACTGAACACGTTTTGCAGATTGTTGATCAAGATATGTTGACAAAAACGGATAAAAGTGTAGTTATGGCTGAGACTTATAAAAATAGTCTGGATGTGAAAATAGGAACGAAAGCGGTTTCTAATATGTTGAACAATGATGATAACCGGACTTTTGCTCACGAACTTGGTCATTCAGGAGGATTGGGGCATACAATGAATGTGGAAAACTTGATGACACAGAAAAAAGTTATTCAAGATTTTGATGGAGATTATCTTAAAGCAACTCAGTTAAACCGTTCTCAGATACAAACAGTCCGAGATAATTATATCCATAACAAGTTGAATAGGCATATTCCTAACTGGAGGCAAAAACTTAAAAGAAGGCAGTAATATGAAGACACGTATATTTATTTTTATAATCATACTTGCCATGCTGGTGGCGTGCATTGGTCATTTGGACTCAGAGAATGATTTCATGATTCGAGTAGGTACTGGTTTTAAGGAGCGTACCGGTAAAGATTATATCCAATGTTGGGTGAATGACAGCCTTGTTTTTAATGGACTGTATGTGAACAAGACGGATGACCAAATATTGGACTACCATGAAGATTGGCTTGGAATGGAAATCACCCGTTTCGATAAAAGCGGATATGATAGTTTAAAAATAAAGATACGTGTCACATCTCTGGATACGGTATTATATTGTGGAAAAAGGGTCATAGATAGTACGTTCCGATACCGGATTGATAATATTCCCAATATTGTAATTTCATGTAGCTCCAACGGTGGTATTTTGTTGTGGGATACTTTACGTACACCTGATTATTTTTGGCTCGAATATTGATATATTAAGAATCTCTGATTCTATAATCTAAACAATTCCCTGCTTATGTTGGATGTAAGCAGGGAATTTCATATAGGAGCATGCTGACTTGGAGCGGTACGCTTTCCGTTACTGGTACGACGTGACATCCACGGTCTATACCTTTACGGACAAGCCTGCCACGGTGACGCATACGCACACGGCAAGCGGGAAGGACAGCCGGACGGAAGCATACACTTACAGCTATGACCATGCGGACAGGCTCTCCAAGGTGGAGCATACATTGGGAGGGGCGAAGGTGACGCTTGCTGCCTATGCTTATGATAACCTTGGTCGTCTGCAATCGAAGTCGCTGCACGGCTCCGACGCGGACAGGCAGGCTTACGCCTATAATGTACGCGGCTGGCTGACGGGCATCAGCGGAACGAAGTTCACGCAGAATCTGTATTATAACACCGGCAACGGGCCTGCCAAGTATAACGGCAGCATCAGCAGCATGACGTGGAAGGCAGGAACGGCAAGCACCGTCCGCGGCTACAAGTCCACTTATGACGGACTGGACCGTCTGCTGAATGCTACTTATGGCGAGACAGCAGGCATCAGCACGAACGCCAACCGCTTTTCGGAGAACGTTACGGGGTAATCCCGCGAGAGAGGCCATTATCCGGTTCAGCCGGAGCATATGCAGGTAAAGCGGAATGGCAGTGATGGCGTCCGGGCATCTATCTGCGAGATTGCATATCAGTGTGTGGAGGTCCGTATGATGTTGCGTAACCAAGCAGATAATGAGATTTTAGAGGTCTGCTATCGGGGAAACGAGGACTATCAGGCGGGGGATGAGGTGCTCCTAACTTTATGAGTGAACTGTACATTTTGGATGTAGGGCGCGCGGATTGCACGGTATTGCTGCTGGATACTCCCCAGGGACGGCGGACAGTAGTAGTTGACGGCGGCGGAAAATACCATAAGAACCGCAAGCCCCTATTGGAATTCCTCGCGCGGAGGAATCTCACCGTTATTGATCTGTTGATCCTGACTCATTTGCATCAGGATCACTTCGGCGGCTTTGTACATCTGATAGACCGTGTGCAGGTGCGGCGGGCGGTGGCACCATGCGGAGACCTGCGATTTGCCAATCGGGTGTATCCGGTGTATGGAGATCGGGAGTTTTACAGGGAATACCATGACTTCTTCCGGTATTTAGAGCGCAGTGAAACGGAACTTATCCGTTCTGCAGATTGTGCCGGCAGGACCTTCACCTTCGGTGACTATGTCATAGAATGCCTCTATCCCCTCCAGAACAGCACGCAGCGTTCTGTGGCTTATGCACAGAAATTGTGCGATCCGAACTTGACGGAGGAGGCTATGGCCTGGAATCTGGAGGCCTGCGATAGATACAAGCAGCGAGTACGATTACTACCCCGACTACAGCACAACCGAGCCGGTCACACCGCCCGACGCTGTTCCCGGAGATACGACTAACGTAGCCGAGTAAAAACTTTTCCCTATATATTATAATAGTATACCGCCTGTAAGACTTAACGGTTTTACAGGCGGTTTTTTTTGCATTTTGCAAACGCCGTGTAATCGTTTTAACAAAATTTGCGGATAAGCCTGTTTGGCTATTGACTTTTTCCGTGAAAACCATTACAATATGATTGACACAATAAAAAACGGCTGTCCGCATATCAAAAAAACGGGCAGTCAGAAAAGAAAGGTACCTATGAAGAAAAGAATGCTCGCCGCAATTTTAAGCGGCATAATGGTGATAACGGGAATTTCCGCTTGCTCGGGAAATGCCGCAACATCATCTGAAAACAGCTCGGCTTCAACAACAACAGCTACTACAACAACTAACACAACGAAAGCCGAAACAACAGCGGCAACCACCACAACAAAGGCAGAAACAACGACTGTGACCACAACCACCACAACCACAACGACTACAACAAAGAAGCCGGAAACCACCACCGCAAAACCGGCAACAACCACAACAAAGAAAACCGAACCTGCACCTGCCGCAACAAAAGGTGACTCTGTCAAGTTCTCACAGAACCTTATGCCCGGCTGGAACCTCGGTAATCAGCTTGAGTCAAACTCCGACGGAACACCGAGTGAAACAGCGTGGGGCAACCCCGTAATTACCGAAAATCTCATCAAGCAGGTAAAGGCACAGGGCTTCAAGTCTATCCGTATTCCCGTATCATATCTTTCGAAGATAGGCGCAGGTCCTAATTACACTATCGACTCAAAGTGGCTCGACAGAGTGCAGGAAGTAGTCGATATGTGCATTAATAACGGACTTTATGCTATAATCAACATTCACGGCGACGGCTACTACAGCGTAAAAGGCGGCTGGCTTCTCTGCGGCGAATCCGCTTCCGAGCAGAAGACTATAAAAGCAAAGTACGAAAAGGTCTGGGAGCAGATTGCAAAACGCTTCAAGAACTATGACGATCACCTCGTGTTCGAGTCAATGAACGAAGAGTACGACGGAACATACAACAACCCCAATCCCGAATACTACAACAACATCAACGCATACAACCAGATTTTCGTTGATACGGTAAGAAAAGCAGGCGGCAATAACAACAACCGTTATCTGCTTATCCCCGGCTGGAACACAGATATAAACTTCACAACAGGCGACTGTGATACATATACGATGGAAGCAAAGTTCGTTATCCCGAATGACAGCAGGATAATGATTTCCGTCCACTACTACACCCCGTGGGAATTCTGCGGAGAAGAAGGCTATGATACCTTCTATAAATGGGGCGACTCGGTCAAGAAATTTGTAAAGCGCAGACAGAGTGAAACGCTCGTAAACAGACAGTTCGATAAGCTCTACAATGCGTTTATCAAGAATGGTTACGGCGTTGTAATAGGCGAGTACGGCTCAATTGACAGAACGCACAAGGATAAGAGCAATACTACATACCGTGCTTATTTCGCAGAGTATGTGAATTATGCCGCTCATCAGAGAAATATAGTTACTGTTTACTGGGACAACGGTTATAACGGTAAACACGGCTTCGGCTTATTCGACCGCACAAAGTGTACAGTAACCCAGCCCGAAATAATCAAGGGTATAATAAACGGCGCAAAGGCGACAAAAGCACCCGCCGCACCTACAGAATAAATTTAGCCGTAGGCTGAAAAAATTTGTATAATTTTCCGCTTGCTTTTTCGGAAGAAATGTAGTATAGTAGTCTTTACAAAAAGAAGAAAGGAATGATACTTATTATGAAGAAATTAACCTCTGCGGTTACAGCCGCAGCAATGTCGATATTACTGGGTATTACCTGCTTCGCCGAAGAGATCGGCGCAAGCACAGTAGTCGGAGCAAGCAGCGGCAACACAAACACAGGCGTTCAGTTCGACCCGACAATATATATTGTCTGCGGTGTTGCTCTTGCAGTTGTTATCGCCGTAGGCATTATAACAGCCGTACTCAGTAAGAAGAAAAAGAATAAGTAATTTCTTTGCGAGCCTCCCACACAGGAGGCTCGTTTTTTCTATGTCACATATTATAATATGTGCTGTATAAATAAATTTTCGCAGACACCCCCGAAAACACTTTTTTGTGTCGATAAGGAGGTAATATTTTCGTGAGTGCATCAGTGCAACTGCACTGACATTGACCCTTCAAAAAACGCACTATCCCTCGAAAAGCACCACCTCACTCACTTCTTTTCAAAGCGCTGTTTGTTTCGCATTTGCACTATCCCACTCGCTTTTCGTAGGGGAGCGAGCTTGCTCCTCCCGTTGCACCAATTCCCTCGCTCCGCACCAACCATCCCAAAACCGCACTATCCGACAAAAAGAACTATCGGTAGCTTGCTATTATAGGCAAAGCTGAATGATATAACAGGAGCATATCCAAATAAAAGACTTTTCCCACAATCTGCGAGGCTCCCACACAGGAGCCTCGTTCTTCTTTTCACAATATCACCATAAACTTTCAGCAAAGCTACACCATATCCCCCTGTTTATCAGCATAAAATGGAAAATATTCGCTTGACTTTTTGTGCTTTTTGGGATATACTATATTGTGTACAAAGAAACAACAGTACATCTCAGACGACAGCAGTACAGCGTTACTCTACTGTCGCACGGAGGGTAAAAATGAAAAGATACGCAGTCACTTTGTTTATTGCGGCGCTTGCTTTAGCTTTGGTGCCGGCTTTAAGCGGATGCGGCTCGGATAACACATCATCGGACAATTCAACACCAGACATAACATCAACAACACCGCAGAGTACCGACTCAGAACCTTCGTCACAGCAGACAACGGTATCGGATATAATATCGCACCCCGAAAGCTCTGATAACAGCAGTACAATAAATGACCTTCGCACTCAGATAGTATCAACCGCCGAGGCTCTTGTCGGAATTGATTATGTCAGCGGTATGGCAACGCCTGAGCAGGGCTTCGATAATTCGGGACTTATATATTATGTCCTTCGTGAAAACGGCTTTATCAATTGTCCGAGAGGAACAGCCGCACAGAAAGAAATGGGTACAACCGTACCGCTCAGCGAGATTGAGCCGGGCGACATCCTTTTCTTTACCGATAAAGATTCAGAAACAGGCGAGATGATTGACTTCGCCGGAATATATACAGGCAACGACCAGCTTATTTACAGCCCTTATCCCGGTGAAAAAGTAAAGTTTGCCGACCTTAACAGCTCTTATTGGCAAAACTGCTTCAGCTGCGCCGTAAGAGTTGCTTAAAACCGATTATGACATTGTCCTTCATATAAAACTACAGGAATGCCGTCTGCTTTGCAGACGGTGTTTTTGTATATTTTGGAAAACAATCACGAAGAGAATCGATTTTGTTACCCTTTTGTAACCGTTGTAACCGTTTTGTAACCATTTGTAACCAAATTGTTACCGTATTGTAACCGAATTTTAATTGAATTTCGGATTTTTTGTGATATACTTAAATCAAGGCGTGAATATCATAACCGCCGCCGCAGAAACGGTAAATTTGCCGATATTACGGCGGACGATTGAAATTGACGCTTGAATTAAAGTTTCCCTCATTCCCAAACAGATTTGAAGTATCCCGTAAAAACACATCAGCATCTGAAAAAGTCGCACTATCGCTTCCTTTTATATCACGAAATATAAGTTGACTGTTTTTTCATCGTTATAAAATCACTTCCGCAATTTTTCGAAATATTCTCAACCTTTTATTGCTGCTTGACAGCAAAATTCTCCTCACATATAGACTTTACCCCGTCGCTTTCCGATGGGGTAAAATCTTTTTTATTTAATTGCTTTTTGGCTTGATTTTCATTGTTCAAACTGTTACAATAAGACTAACAATTCATATTCAGCTTTGAAGCCGAAAGGAAACACAGATATGAAAAAACGCAGAATTTTATTCAACGATAACTGGAGATTTACCCTAACCGAACCGGACAGTGACGGAAAGACGCTTGAAAACGCACATTGGTATAATGTTGAGATACCGCACGACTGGCTTATCGGCGATACAGCAAATCTCTATAAGTCCGGCTGTGGCTGGTACGAGAAGTATTTCACCGTAGACGCTCTCGGAGAAGACGATTGCTATATCCTGATATTTGACGGAGTATATATGGATACTACCGTTTATGTAAACGATAAGGAAGTCGGCAAGTGGAAGTACGGCTATACATCATTCAGCTTTGATATAACCGATGCTCTGAAAAACGGCGAAAATCGCATTTTAGTCAGAGTAAATCATAAATCCCCGAATACCCGCTGGTACAGCGGAGCCGGAATATACAGAAACGTGTGGCTCAGAAAAACCTCACGCCGTCACATCGTTGAAAACGGTGTCTATATCAGCGCAAAGTGCAGTGACGCAGACCGCAGAGAACACGGTAAATGGAAAACTACTGTACAGATAAGCCTTTCCGCCACTGTCTGCGGATTGATTTCATATACATTAAGAGATCCCGAGAACAGAGAGGTTTACGTTTGCGAACGCAGACTTTGCGGCAAGAACGATAAGCTGGTGTTCTATATGGACGCTCCTAAATTATGGGATACGATCACACCCAATTTATATACCCTGTCCGTGATACTTTATGACGATAACGGAAACAGGCTTGATGATACCGTTGAAAAATTCGGCTTCAGAACCACAAAGTTCAGCGCAAACGAGGGCTTTTTGTTAAACGGTATGCACCTTAAGCTGAACGGTGTTTGTATGCACCACGACTTAGGCGCACTCGGCGCTGCGGTAAATTACGATGCTACCCGCCGACAGCTTGAAAAGCTCAGGAATATGGGCGTAAACGCTATCCGCACCAGCCATAACCCCCCGTCAAGAGAGCTTATGGAGCTTTGTGATAAAATGGGATTCCTCGTTGACAGCGAGATATTCGATATGTGGGAGCTTGCCAAGAACGAGAATGATTATCACCGTTTCTTCCCCGACTGGTATAAGAAGGATGTTGAAGCGTGGATAAAACGTGACCGTAATCACCCGTCGGTTATAATGTGGAGCATAGGCAACGAAATATACGATACGCATAAAAGCCCCAGAGGACTTGAGGTCGCAAAGATGCTTTGCGAGGAGGTCGAAAAGAACGACCCTATGCACAATGCACCGCCCACGATAGCCTCGAACTATATGCAGTGGGAAAACGCACAGAATGTAGCTGATTATCTGAAGCTTGCAGGCTATAACTATACGGAAAAGCTGTATGACGAGCATCACGAAAAGCATCCCGACTGGGTCATTTACGGCAGTGAAACCGCCTCGACGGTACGCTCAAGAGGCATATACCACTTCCCCTACGATACAGGCTTACTGGTATATGACGATCTGCAATGCTCCGATCTCGGAAACAGCGTTGTAAACTGGGGAGCATCTCCGTTCAGATCCTTCGCTATGGATGCCGCCGCAGAATATTCAATGGGACAGTTCGTATGGACAGGATTTGACTATATCGGCGAGCCTACCCCCTACAATACCAAAAACTCATACTTCGGCATCATAGATACCGCAGGCTTTGAAAAAGACTCGTTCTGGTTCTATAAATCGGTATGGGATATAGCCGAGGAAGAATCCTTCATTCACGTTTCCCCTTGCTGCTGGGATTTCAACGAGGGTCAGCTTATAGACGTGCTTGTTTATTCCGACCTTCCGTTTATCAGACTTCATTACTGCGGAGAGATGTATGACGGTAAGGTGATAGATCACCTCACGGAAGACAAGCTTTGCGCCCGCTTCACAGTGCCGTTCCATAAGGACAAGCCGCTTGCGGTAAGAGGCTATCTCAGCCCCGACTGCGATGCCGACGATTACGAAAAGGAAGAGGTTCTTTTCACATCTCTCGATCCTCACAGCGTGAATATGACTCCCGATGTGAGTGAAATAGCGGCTGACGGAAGATCGCTTGCGTTTATTACCGTAACCGTTGACGATATAATGGGACAGGAAGTTCAGAATGCGGTAAACAGAATAAAGTTCACAGTAAAAGGCGCAGGCAGACTTGTAGGACTTGATAACGGCGACAGCACAGACTATGACAGCTATAAGGGCAATCACAGAAAGCTGTTCTCCGGAAAGCTCCTTGCGATAATCGAATCCACCTTTGAAACAGGCAATATAGTTATAACCGCCGAAAGCGAGGGTCTGAAGCCTAAAACGATAACTATAAAAGCGGTAGCCCCCGAAACAGAGCCGCAGGGAGTAAGCGTTGTTACTCAAAACGCATTCCCCGCAGTAACTACACCCTACACAAATGAAATTCCCGTAAGAAAAATCGACCTTTTCGACAGTGAGTCTCGTACACTGACAAAGGAACGTGATACTGCCGAAATTTCGGTAAAGATATTCCCCGAAAACGCAACCTTCCGTGACATAGAGTTCAAATGCTGTACCGATAACGGAGTTGAGATAAGCTTTGCAAAGGTGGTTTCGTTTGACGGAAATACGGCAACACTGAAAGCCTTCGGTGACGGCAAATTCCGCCTGAGAGCATATTCAAAGAACGGTACCGATATTCCGAAGATTATCTCCGAGCTTGAATATACGGCAGAAGGACTCGGAAAAGCGGAAAAGGATCCTTATATCTTTATTGCCGCCTGCCTTTGCGATTTCTCGAATGTTCCCGTTACCACGATAGACAGAGGTTCGCTCGGCGGCTTTAACGGAAGAACGACCGTCGGCTTCAGCACCGTTGATTTCGGCGGCGGAACAAAGAAAATTACGATAAGCGTCGGAAACAGCGGCGGCGGTGAAGATTATCCCGTAGAGCTGTATCTCGGCGATGCCGACAACGGCGGCAGATATATCGGCACATTTGCAATAAAGAATAACGGCGGCTGGGACAGAGCATACCCCCAGACCTTCGACTTGCCGTGCAGAATAAGCGGAACGCACGACATCAGCTTTGTTATCAATAATTTCTGCATATTCGGCGGCTTTGAGTTTGAAAAGTACGACCGTACCTATGCGGAAAACTCTGCGGCAGACAACGATAATCTGTACGGCGATGATTACAAGGTAAACGGCTCGTGCGTTGAGGAGATAGGCAACAACGTTGTTATCGAATTCAACGGCCTCGATTTTGCAGGCGGTACGGATAAGATAACCGTTACAGGCAGAACGCCGCTCGATAACTGCACGATTCAGCTCAGAGTAAACGATGAGAACGGCGGTCAGACCACCCGCCTGCTCGAATTCCCCCACGCAGACGAGTACACACCGGTAACGTTTGACATCGAGCATATCGCAGGCAAGAACAACATTGCATTCGTATTCCTGCCCGGCACACAGTTCGATATGAAATCGTTCAGATTCACAAAAACCGAAGATTAAGCTAAAGCCACGGCATCCGCCGTGGCTTCAGTCTGTCGAAAAACCTCTATCGTTATCCGAAAATGGGTGTTTAGCGTTGCTCGCTCTGCTGGTTTTGCATCGTGCAAAACTTTTGGCAAGCACCCAAAGCATCCTTGCTTTGGGCGTAGCCCCAAGGCAGGTCGCAGGGACGCCAGTCCCCGTATTCACCCCCTTTCCGGGGGAAAGGGGGCAGGGGGATAGGGATAATAAATCAGAAGTTTATTTCAAAAACAGACTTTTTCTACAAACTGGGCGGCGGATAGTTCCGCCGCTTTTTTCTTACCCACTCGGCATTTTTGACGAAAAAACACCGCCCGAATTGCAAAAGTCATTGACAATACCCAAATTAGATAGTATAATAATATAGTACGCAGGCGAAATTCGCCATAGCGGAATTCGGAAACACGGTAATTCACCGTAATATAACATGGAGGCTTTTGGTAATGAGAGTTTACAACTTTAGCGCAGGTCCTGCGGTACTTCCCGAAGAGGTACTTAAAGAAGCAGCAGATGAAATGCTTGACTACAAAGGAACGGGTATGTCCGTTATGGAGATGTCCCACCGCTCAAAGGCATATGATGCAATTATAAAGGAAGCAGAAAAGGATATCCGTGACCTTATGAATATCCCCGACAACTACAAGGTACTGTTCTTACAGGGCGGTGCGTCACAGCAGTTCGCCGCAGTTCCCATGAACCTTATGAAGAACGGCAAGGCTGCTTACATAATCACAGGCCAGTGGGCTAAGAAGGCATATCAGGAGGCACAGAAGTACGGCGAGGCTGTAGCTGTTGCATCATCGGCAGATAAGACATTCTCTTATATCCCCGATTGCTCGGATCTTGATATTCCCGAAGACGCAGACTACGTTTACATCTGCGAAAACAATACTATCTACGGCACAAAGTTCTGGCAGTTACCCAACACAAAGGGTAAGGATCTTGTAGCCGATGTATCTTCCTGCTTCTTATCAGAGCCTGTAGACGTAACAAAGTACGGCGTTATCTACGGCGGTGTTCAGAAGAACGTTGGCCCTGCCGGTGTTGTTATCGCTATAATCCGTGAAGACCTCATCAGAGATGACGTTAACCCCGCAACTCCCACAATGCTCAAGTGGAAGACGCAGGCTGATGCCGATTCTCTTTACAATACACCTCCCTGCTACGGTATCTATATCTGCGGCAAGGTATTCAAGTGGATAAAGAAGATGGGCGGCCTTGAGGCTATGAAGGCTCACAATGAGAAGAAGGCAAAGATCCTTTACGATTTCCTCGATCAGTCCAAGCTGTTCAAGGGTACGGTAGAGAAGAAGGATCGTTCGCTGATGAACGTACCTTTCGTAACAGGCAACGAGGAGCTTGACGCAAAGTTCGTAAAGGAAGCTACAGCAGCAGGCTTTGTAAATCTCAAGGGTCACAGAACCGTAGGCGGTATGAGAGCTTCTATCTACAACGCTATGCCTATCGAGGGTGTTGAAAAGCTCGTTGAGTTCATGAAGAAGTTTGAAGCCGAAAACGCTTGATTATAACCGTATAGGTACAGGAGGATATACCAATGTACAACGTAAAGACATTAAATAAGATTGCCGCTTGCGGTACAGACCTTCTTGACAGAAGCAAGTACACTGTAGGCGACGATATAGACAATCCGCAGGCAATACTCGTTCGTTCCGCTTCTATGCACGAAATGGAGCTTGGTGATGATTTACTCGCTATCGCAAGAGCCGGTGCAGGCGTAAACAATATTCCCGTTGACAAGTGCAGTGAAAAGGGTATCGTAGTATTCAATACTCCCGGTGCAAACGCAAACGCAGTAAAGGAGCTTGTAATACTCGGTCTGCTCATCAGCAGCCGTAAGGTCACAGCCGCTATCGACTGGGCAAAGACCTTAAAGGGCAAGGGCGACGAGGTAGGCAAGCTTGTTGAAAAAGGCAAGAGCCAGTTCGTAGGTCCTGAAATAAAGGGCAAGAAGCTCGGTGTCATAGGTCTTGGCGCAATCGGCGCATTAGTTGCCAACGCAGCCGCTGAGCTGGGTATGGAAGTTATAGGTGCAGACCCGTTCCTTTCTGTACAGGGCGCTCTCAACCTTTCAAACAAGGTTAAGTATGTAAAGAGCAACAAGGAAATTTTTGAAACCTGCGACTATATCACAGTACACGTTCCGCTTACTCCCGAAACAAAGGATATGATAAACGCAGACGTTATCAAGACAATGAAGAAGAACGTCCGCATTATGAACTTCGCAAGAGGCGGTCTTGTTAACGAGGACGCAGTTGTTGAAGCTCTCGCAAACGGCGGTATGGCGGCTTATGTTACCGACTTCCCCGGCGACAAGATACTCGGTGTTGACGGTGTTGTTGCACTTCCTCACCTCGGAGCTTCCACTCCCGAAAGTGAAGATAACTGCGCTGTTATGGCTGCAAACGAAATCAAGGATTATCTTGAGAACGGCAACATTGTAAACAGCGTAAACCTCCCCAACGTTTCAATGGCTATGGCGGGCGATGCTAAGATTTGCGTTATCCACAAGAATGTTGAAGGCCTTATCGCAAAGATTACGACCTGCATCACTGAGGCAGGTATGAACATTGAGAACATGGAGAGCAAGTCAAAGAAGGACTATGCTTATACGGTTCTTGACGTTAAGGGCAATGCAGACAGCGTAGCCGACAAGATAAGAGCAGGAGAAGCTGTGATTTCTGTAAGAGTTATCAAGTAAACAGAAACAATCAGATAGACTATGAACCGCCGTGTTTCGCACGGCGGTTTTCGTCTGTCGATAAACCTCTTGTTTATCGAAAATGGGGTTGCAGGGGCATAGCCCCCGTACAGGTCGTCAGCCATTTGTGCCACTGCATCTGTGCATTGACAGCCATTTGTGCCGTTGCATCGTGCAACGGCTTTGTGTGGCTGTCATTATGCGTCCTTGCATAGTGGCTTTGTGTGGCTGACTACAAGCATCCTTGCTTGGACTAGGGGCGGTAGCCCCAGTAATATAGCCCTTTCCCACGGGGAAGAGGTTTGGGGTTAGGGATTGAGAACAAGCACTTTTTGGAAAAACAGACTTTTTCTACAGTCTGCATCCACTGCTTTCGTGCAGTGGATTTTTTATATAACTGCTGACTACGGTAAAAATTAACAAATAAAACTTGCAATTTTATTCATAATTCGTATAAAAATTTATATAAAACACTTGACAAGTTATGAAGAATGTGCTACAATATAGTCACAGTCGGAAACAGGCTGTTGAGATAGAAATTGAAATAGATATTTGAATATGAAAGGGATGATCATCAAAAATGAGTAAAAGCGTATACAGTCTTGTACTGACCGATGAGATAGTACGGGCGATAGACTCTCTTGCGTACAGAATGAACACCAGCCGCTCGGCACTGATAGACAGGATACTTGCCGAAAAGCTGTCGATGCAGACGCCGGAGATACGGATGCGTAACATAATGGAAAATATCGGCAGTTTTTTTGACGATGAGATTTTCCGCTTGCAGACTGCGGCGGGCGATGGAGGAATGCTTATAAAAAGCCCGTTGCCTTATAAATACAAGCCGACTATACGTTACTCCGTAGAACTGCTCAGAGAGGACAGGTATCTGGGCAGGCTGAAGGTCAGCTTCAGAACGCAGAATATGGCACTGATGGAGCTGATGAACGATTTCCTGACCTGCTTTGCAAATATAGAACGCAGACATTTGTCACGCTTTGACGGAATCGACGTGGTGATGCAGATAGACAACGATAAGATGGTAAGGATGCTCAACAAGCCTCTCATCAAGGATGGCAGGAGCATCAGCGACACGAATCTTATCGCAGAGGC
>OKRY01002604.1_pt1 | contig 13969 bp, 11 predicted proteins | sample 1601121 | NCBI WGS metagenome assembly OKRY01 (sample SAMEA3541546, study PRJEB24748) | human gut metagenome | biome: human gut; feature: human-associated habitat; material: faeces | place: China | collected 2012
TTTCAAAACGAGTATATATCAGCCTTCAACAGTTAGAATATTATTTTATTAGCACTACTATATTCGAAAAGACTACTACCAAAATGGAAAAAGCAATAGTAGCAATCCCACCGAATTTTATTGTTTTCAGTGTTGATTTCGTATATTCCGTAAAATATGCATTTTATTAGAGCATAAATGCTAAAAATAAAAAATAAAATGTGGTAAAATAAATTACTCATAATTAAACACCTCTAAGTTTTATTTAATAATAGGCCAGAGTCTATTGTTGAGTTTATAGTAACTTTGAATGTTGAATTCATATAATTATCTCTCCAATTGTAATTAGAAAATTCTTCATTAGTTTTGAAGCAAGATAGTGCATATTTTCCAATACCATTTATATCGCTTTTAAATTCTAGAGAAGTTTTGTATAAGTAGTCAGAGATTACATTTTCTAAATATTTATTACAAGAATTAGAAATTGCAGATAATGTGGAGGTGTCTAAATAATCAGAGTTTTCATTCATAGAATAGATTTTGGCTGAAAATGAAGAGTCTATTTTTACATAAGGAGCATTGTTTATAATTTCAACTTTTATTTTAGTATCTTTTTTTGGTGTTAAAAGAATATCTAAGTTAGAATTTTTATCATTTGGATTTGGAATTGATACTAAAAATGAATTTATACTATTGTGTAAAATATGAAAACAAATAGTTTCCATAGAAGTTAATTCACCTGCTAATTTATCATTTTTAAATACAGCCATACCAATATTTTCTGAAGAACGTGTTCCTAAAATTGGAGATGAGCCTGCTTTTATTTCTGATTCATTAATGTTACTTGTTTGTGAAGAGTCAGATTCTGAAGAGCTGACACCTCCTAAAATTGTGTAAGGTTCACAACTATTAAAAACAAGAGCATTGTAAAAAGTTCCAATGGTTGCATTAGATACAAAACCGGTGTATTTACTAGAGTTTGTGAAAATGTCATAATATCTAGTTATTGAGGTTTCTAAACTAGGTATAGAATTTTTTATATAAGTGTTTGCACTGCAAGTAGTAACTATAACATTTGAGGTAGGGCGTACTTGAATGTCATTCATAAGAGTATATATATAATCAGAAATTCCATTTTGGGCAATTTCTTCTGAAAATACAATATTTCTGCAGTGTGATAAATCAACTTTTCTTGCAAGATAACTATTCATAACATTTATTGCATTTGGTATTGAAGTTGCTTCAACAGCATCTTCAATAATTTTTGCTTCTTGATTAGAGCCTTCACTTGTTGAAGGAGGGTTTACAAATTGGAAGGTTACTTTTATTTTATTTGAGTCAGAAGTGTCAATCCCTAATGCAACGACAAAAGCAAGATTATCAATATTAAAGGCTTTATAGGAATTTGAAAAAGCAATGAAAAACATAATAATTATAATTGTAACAAAGATTTTTTTAATAATATTTTTCATGCTAATCACCTACCTTTTTCTTTTGCTTTAAGCTTGATAAGATTAAAAGTATTATTCCTAATGCGATAATTGCAATACTTATATATCTATAAATATAGGTTTCAAAAAAACTAGAAATAGAGTAATTCTTTGGCAAAATTGCAATAACAAACATTAGAAGTGCAAAAATGTATATTAATTGTGAAGAGTCTTTTAAATTAAAAATTTTCTTAAAAATGTAAGTAGAAAATTTAAAAGATATACTTAAATAACAACAAAATGAGATGGTCCAAATAAGGAGAAACAAAGACTCAAATCGTTGAAAAAAGTTACCAAATTCTATATATCTACTTACAGAAAATAGTGGCATTATTTCATCTGTACTAATGTAAATTGAAAACATAAAAAGTAAAGTGGCTACACAAATAAAAATAAATAGTCCAGATAAGATAATAGACACAATAGAAATCATTTTAAATTTACTAGGGTCTTTTAAAATAGGAGGCAAAAAGTATAAATAAGAAATTCCTGCAAAAGAACCTATATTGGTTAAACCTAAAATGAAGGTACTTTTAAAACCATCACCCCAAATTGGAAAAATTTTTTGGAAGGAAAAGTTATTTAGGTTTCCAATAAATAAAAGTAAAATACTTACCATAATAAAGGGAAAAATTAAAGCAGTTGTTTTTATGGTTGAGTTAAAGCCTAAGTTATTCGCAATTGAAACAGCAATTACAAACAATAAAATTATATAAATTATATTTGTAAAAGGGTAATAAATAACTTTTAATCCTTCACAAAAATTTCTTAATAACATAGAAGATGTTGTTATAAAATAAGCTATAAATAAAAATCCAACAATATTTTTAAAAACGTTTCCGCCTAAATAATTTGAAATGTCTATAATATCAGAACCGGGAAAGTTTTTAAATAATTTACAAATTAATAAAGTTAAAAGCAAGCAGATTATGGTTATATAAGCAATATTTATTAAAGAACTTGCTTTTGTTTCATTTATAAAAGTTCTAGAAAGGGAAATAACTGTAAAAGGGGCAAGAACAGATAATATAAGTGCTATAGCTTCAATTGTTCCAATTTTTGATTTTGACATATATAAACCTCCTTAAATTAAAATCTCCATTTCATAGATATTTTTTCTTGTCTTTTTTCACGTTTTGATGCTAAATAGGTTGCTCTGTATTCTCTTTTCCAAATAGGTGGAAGAAGTAAACCATTATTTTTAGAATCACTAAAAGGTGCATATGGAGCGGTGTAAGATACACCGAAAGTTACTAAATCACATAAAGATGTTAGATAAATAAAAATTCCAATACCAATTCCTAAAAATCCTGCCAAAAATCCAAGTGCAATAAAGCCAAATCTAAAATATCTTAGATGAAAACTAAAACTGAAATCAGGAATCGCAAAAGAACTTATACCAGTTATTGCAACAATAATAATTAATATTGGACTAACAATTCCGGCACTTACAGCAGCTTGACCAAGAACAAGAGCGCCAACAATTCCAAGTGTAGGACCAATTGGAGATGGAACTCTAAGCCCAGCTTCTCTAATAATTTCAAATGAAATTTCCATAATTAAAATTTCAAAAATTATTGGAAATGGGACACTTTGTCTTGAGGATAAAATAGAATATAATAATTCAGTTGGGATTATTTCTCTATGAAAATTAGTAATTGCAATATATAATCCTGGTAATAATAGTGCAAAAAAAGCTGCAATAATTCTTATAACTTTTAAAAAATTTGCAAATATAGTTTTTAAGTTTGTATCTTCTGGAGAAGATAGAAAATCAATTAAAACAGCTGGCATAATTAATGCATATGGGGAACCATTTACAATAACAATAACTCTTCCTTGTAATAGAGCTTTTACAGCATTATCAGGTCTTTCAGAAACTAAAATTTTTGGAACACCTAAACTATTAGTGTCTGTCAACAATTGTTCTAATTCACCAGCAGAAAGTAAAGAATCTATATCTAAATTATTAATACGATATTTAACTTCTGCAACTAAATCATCATTTGCTAAATTTTGCATATAACATATTGCGCAATTCGTTTGTGTTATTTTACCAACTTTTGTATTTTCAATTATTAAATTTTCATTATTTGTAAGCCTTCTTAAAAGAGAAGTATTAGTACGAATATTTTCAACAAAAGCTTCGTGAGAGCCCTTAATAACAACTTCATTTTCTGGTTTGGAAATACTTCTTTGCTGAAAACCTTTTACATCAATATCAAAAGCTATAGATAAAGTATCAACAAATAAAGCACAATTACCAGCATTAACACCTGAAAAAATTTCTTCAAAAGAAGTTTGTGGTTTAAGATTATTTTGAGGTATTAAACAACTTTCAATATAATCAGCTAAATTAAATTTTTTAATTTTTCTAACAGTTATATTATTAGTAACAGCTTCAGAAATAATACGATTTTGTTCTCCATCAAAAAGATTATTTCTATTTCTTATCATTAATGGCTCTAAAACATAATCATTTAAAATTTGAGAATCTACCATACCATCAATATACAGTAATAGAGCTTTATACTGTTTTCCTCTAGCATTTAAAATGAAATCACGAGTTACAATATCGCTATTAATTAATAAATTATATTTAGTTTTTAAGTAATCTGAATTGACGTCTATACTTGGAAAAATATTTTGAGGTTTGTTATTAGTATCTTGATTATTATTTTTTGAACTTTCTTGAGATGTTGGTAAAGTAAATTGATAAACGTCTTTAGGCTTATAGCCAAATGTTTCATTTATAAAATCTTTTATTTTCATAATATTTATAGTATTGGCAAAAAAAACTAAAATATACTAGTTTTTAAAAACAAAAAATGATATAATAGAACTATATTGTGCACGAAAGAGAGTTGATGTAAATGAAATCGAAATTCACTTCATTTATAATGACAATAGTATCAATACTAATAGTTGCAATATTAGTGTTATTAGGAATAATAATATATGATGAATTTGCAAGCACAGATGTAGCAAAAGATGTGCAAGATTTTGTAACAAATGTAACAGTTACAGGAGAGAAAAATCAAAGTGTAAAAGTTCCAGATAAAATAATAGAAACAACTGTAGATGCATTAGAGTCAAGTGATGAAAAGATAAATTATGATACTCAAAAAATTGATAAATATTATTATAATCAATTAGATGAATATTCTAAAAAAATATATAATGCAATGAATTCAAATAAGGAAAATATGAAAAGTGGAAGCTATGAAATAAATTTAGGAACTCAATTTTCAGATTTACTTTCCAAAAGTAATGGTGAGGAATTATTAGGAGAATATTATCAATCAGCAATAGAAGCTTATTCATATGATAATCCAGATGTTTTTTATATAGAATTTGGAAAGCTATATTTAAATATTGAAACAACAACTAGAGGAAGTAAAAAAACATATAAAGTTGTTATAAATGCTGGAAATAACTCAAATTATTTAACAAAAGAATTTTCATCAGAAGAAAGAGTAAAATCAGCAATAAGTGAAATTGAAAATGTGCGAGCATATTTTATTCAAAATAAAAAAGATAACACATATGATAATATAAAATTAGTACATGATTATTTAGTTGAAAGTATAGAATATGACCAAACAATATCTCAGGCTAATATATATGATATATACGGAGCTTTAGTAAACAAAAAAAGTGTATGTGAAGGGTATGCAAAAGCTTTTAAATATTTAATGGACAGTGTTGAAATTCAATGTGTTATAGTTGCAGGAGAAGGAACAAATTCAGAAGGTAGTACAGAAAATCATGCTTGGAACTATGTTGAATTAGATGGAAAATGGTATGCTATAGATTGTACTTGGGATGATCCAATTATTATTGGAGGCGGAAAATTAAGCAATTCAGCAAAATATAAATATTTCTTAAAAGGAGAAAGTGAATTTAATCAATCACATTTTCCAAGTGGACAATTTACTGAAAATGGAAAAGTATTTGAATACCCAACACTAAGTATAAATAATTATAGATAAAGAGGTAAAAAATGTTATTAAAAGATATGTTAATAAAAGATAATAAAAAAATAAAAGTATATGCATTTGTTGGACCATCTGGAACAGGAAAAAGTTATAGAGCACAAATGGTAGCAAGTGAAAAAAATATAAATTTCATAATAGATGATGGTTTATTAATAAAAGATAATGAAGTTATAGCAGGAGAATCAGCAAAAAAAGCACCAACAAAAATTGAAACAGTAAAACATGCATTATTTTATAAAGATGAAGAAAAAGAAGAAATAATAAAAGCATTAAAAAAATATAAACCAGAAAGTATTTTAATATTAGGAACATCTGATGGAATGGTAGAAAAAATAGCAGCTAATTTAGGATTGCCAGAAATATCAGAAATAACATATATATCAGATGTTGCCACACAAGAAGAAATGGAAACTGCAAGAAGGATTAGAGTAACAGAAGGAAAACATGTTATACCAGTCCCAACATTTGAAATAAAAAAAGACTTTTCAGGGTATTTACTAGACCCATTGCAAATATTTAAAACAAAAGGAAAAGGACAACAACCATATATATCAGAAAAATCAATAATTAGACCAACATTTAGTTATATGGGGAATTTTACGATATCTGATACAGTATTTAGACAAATTTTAGAATATTTAGCTTCAAAGACTCCAGGAATATATAAAATTCAAAAAATAAGAGTAGACAACTTTGGAGAAGGCGCTAAATTATATATGGAAGTTACAGTTGTGTATGGTTTTAATTTAATAGATGGAATAAAACAATTTAAAATTAAGGCTAAAAAAGAAATTGAAAAATTAACAGCGATGAATGTGGAAGAATTTGAAGTCGTAGTTAAAAATGTTTATGTTCCACAGAGAGGAGAATAAAATGAAAGATATTTTTAAAATAATAAATAGAGGAATAGTTAAAGGAGCAATTTGGATTTATTGTAAAGTAGTATATAGATTTGAAGTAATAGGAAAAGAAAATATACCAAAGGAAGGACAAGTGATTATATGTGGAAACCATAGAAGCTTTTTAGATCCACCTTTAATAGAAGTTACAACAGGAAGGTATACTAGATTTTTAGCAAAAGAAGAATTAACTAAAAATAAATTTTTAGCATATTTAGGCTACGTATTTGATTCTATTCTAGTAAAAAGAGATTCAAAAGAGGTTATAGCACTTAAAGAATCTTTGAAAACTTTAAAAAATGGAGATTGTTTAGCTTTGTTTCCAGAAGGAACTAGAAATGGTTTAGCTAAGGGAGAAAAAGTTAAAGATGGAGCAGCTTTCTTTGCAGTAAGAAGCGGTGCACCAGTTGTACCATGTGGAATAAAAGGCGGAGAAAAAGGTAACAGAAAGATTACTATTACTTATGGAAAGCCTTTAGATTTTATTGAATATAAGGGTAGTAAAGATAAGGAAGTTTTAGATAAAGTTACTGAAGAGATTATGAGTAATATTATTGAGCTTATAAAATAAAAAGAATTCTAGTTATTTAGAATTCTTTTTATTTTGTAATTAATCTGTTATTTTGATTTGATGTATATGGCAATCTAATACATTTCCCTGATAAGTTACGTCACGTATAAAATTATATGAATCTGAAGGTATAGTAAATGTGATTTCTTTTTGTGAATAGTTTGGACCATTAGACCATGTATATAAATTTTTACCAGCATTATTAGTGAAATACCAATTTGTTTTCCACAAGTCACCGCCTCCTGTGGTCATGATTATGTGTAATTTTTTTCCCCATGTTGAAGAATCTAATTTAAATTTTCTTAAATTTTCTGCATAAAAATTTACAAGTTTTGATTGATTAAATACATCTAAAGGAAAAGCATTGTTTGATGATGGCTTAACAGTTTGTGATATTTCTACAGTTAAACCAGAAATGTTTTTAACGCTTTTGGTATATATTATTGGCACAGCATTACAAGATACTTCACCTGTATATTCAATCCAAGTGTTTTTATTATCTAAACTATAATAATTTTTTATATCATTTCTAGAGTCAAAAGAAATATTAAATTTTGTGTTTAAAATTACATTATTAGCTGTTAGTGTTACATAAGGATCTACTTCTGTTATATTCATTTGCGGTTTTTGGGGGATGTCCAAATCTAACTCTGTTGATGCTTTTGATATTAAAATTTTATTATTTGCTTTATCTTCTTTTTTGGCAAAAATTATTATTGTTTTATTATCATTTTCTTGTAAGTTATTTTCTAATATTGTATTTGAATCTATTTGAAATTCGTTATTATATGTGCTCCATGTTGTTGAATTTCCAATTTTATAGTAGTTTGTTCCTTGTCCATATTTGAAATTTATATTTACATTGGCTTTATGAGCAACAGAATAACCATCTTCTACAATTGGAGCAATATTTATATCTATTAAATTTCCAAATGTATCATTTTCTTTATTTATAGAATCAATAATTAGTTTTTTTTCTATTTTATCACCATTAGTATTGGATGCTGTGAAAGTATATTCTCCATCAGTTTCTATTGTATAGTCAAATGAAACTTTATTTTTATTATGTGCATTGATTGTTATATCAGTATCGTTATCGTTTTTATATGTTACTTTATTTAATCCATATTCGTTATCAGTAATAGTTACTAAAATTTTTAATAAATTATTTTCATTTGAATATGGTTCAAATTGAATTTCTCTTGTATTTTCATTATTTTTATGGCTGTTGAAATTATTAATAAATGTTAGTTTGTTTTTAGTAACTAATATAATTAAAGAAAATATAATAACAAAAAATAATAATATATATATAAATTTTTTTTTCAATTGTATTTTCCTCCTTTGTGTTTAAATTAATATGTTATAATGATTTATTTGTATTTTATGATATAAACTCCTATATAATGAAGTATATCATAAAAAATAAACTAATGCTAGATGTTTGAAAAAAATATTGAATGTTCACATAATTTTTTTCTTCATACTAATTGACAATTTATTGATTTGGTAGTATAATTTTAAAGTTAGAACAAAAAATAAAAAAGTAAAAAATAAATTTTAAAGGGGTAATAAAAATGAACAACCAAAAAATAAGAAACATAGCAATAATAGCACACGTTGACCATGGAAAAACAACACTAGTAGATGCATTATTAAAACAAAGCCATGTATTCAGAGAAAACGAACAAGTACAAGAAAGAGTAATGGACTCAAATGACCAAGAAAAAGAAAGAGGAATAACAATACTTTCTAAAAACACATCAGTAATGCACGGAGATATCAAAATAAACATAGTAGACACACCAGGACATGCTGACTTTGGAGGAGAAGTAGAAAGAGTTTTAAAAACAGTTGATGGTGTTTTACTATTAGTTGATGCATTCGAGGGAGCAATGCCACAAACAAGAGAAGTTCTAAAAAAATCATTAGCATTAGGACTAAAACCAATAGTAGTAATAAACAAAATAGATAGACCAGGAGCACAACCAGAAAAAGTTGTAGACCAAGTTATCGAATTATTTATTGAATTAAATGCTACAGATGAACAATTAGACTTCCCAGTTGTATATGCATCAGCAAAAAATGGAATAGCCAAAATGGACTTAGCAGATGAAACAACAGATTTATCTTGTTTATTTGAAACAATAATCAACACAATAGAACCACCAAAATGTGAATTAGAAGGACCAGCACAAATGTTAGTATCTAACATAGATTATGATGATTATGTTGGAAGAATTGGTATAGGAAGACTTGAAAGAGGAACAATGAAAGTTGGAATGCCAGTTAGCATATGTGGAAAAGAAGATAAAATTACACAAGGAAGAATCGCAAAATTATATACACACGTTGGACTTAAAAAAGTAGAAGTTGATGAAGTTGGAGCTGGAGATATCATAGAATTTGCAGGTTTACCAGATATTAACATAGGAGATACAGTATGTGATTTTGACCATCCAGAAAAAATACCATTTGTTGATATAGATGAACCAACAGTAACAATGACATTCAGTGTAAACAATGGACCATTTGCTGGAAAAGAAGGACAATTTGTAACATCAAGACATATAAGAGATAGATTATATAAAGAACTAGAAAGAAACGTATCATTAAGAGTAAAAGATGGAGAAACACCAGACTCATTTGAAGTATCAGGTAGAGGTGAATTACATTTATCAGTATTAATTGAAACAATGAGAAGAGAAGGATTTGAACTATTAGTTTCAAGACCAAAAGTTATCTTCAAAGAAATTAATGGAGTTAAATGTGAACCAATAGAATTATTAGTTGTAAACGTACCAGATGACTGTGTCGGAAATGTTATTGAAAAATTAGGTAGAAGAAAAGCTGAAATGATTAATATGGAACCAGCAGAAGCTGGACATACAAAAATAGAATTTAGAATTCCAGCAAGAGGAATAATTGGTTATAGAACAGAATTCCTTACAGACACAAAAGGTGAAGGAACAATGAACCATATATTCGATAGCTATGAACCATACAAGGGAGACATCCAAGCACGTGTTAGAGGAACAATAGTAGCCTTTGAACCAGGTAAATCTGTAACATATGGATTATACAATGCTCAAGATAAAGGTGATTTATTCATAGGACCAGGTGTAGATGTTTATGAAGGCATGATTGTTGGTCTAAACTCTAGAGGAGAAGATTTAGCAATAAATGTATGTAAAGAAAAACATTTAACAAACACTAGAGCATCAGGTTCAGATGAAGCATTAAGATTAGTTCCACCAATTCAAATGTCACTTGAAAAAGCAATCGAATTCATTCAAGATGATGAATTAGTAGAAGTAACACCAAAATCAATAAGATTAAGAAAGAAAATATTAGATTCTAAAGAAAGAGAAAGAGCTAATAGAAACAAATAAAACAAAAAGGTTAGGCATTAGCTTAACCTTTTTATAAATATAAAAGATGAGGTAACAAAATGAATAAAGAAGAATTAGAAAAAATAAAACAAAAAGCATTAGAAGAACATATACCAATTATAATGGATGATACTTTAGAAGTAATAGAAAAACAATTAAAAGAAAAGCCACCAAAAAGAATATTAGAAATAGGGGCAGCAGTAGGATATTCAGCAATGTGCTTTTCAGAATTCTTAGCAGATGGAGGAAAAATAGATACAATTGAAAGAGATGAAGAAAGAATAAAAGAAGCCAAAATAAATTTCAAAAATGTAGGAGTAGAAGAAAAAATAAAATTGTATGAGGGAGATGCAGTAGAAATATTACCAACATTAAACGAAAAATATGATATGGTATTTATAGATGCTGCGAAAGGAAAATACCCATTTTTCTTGAAAGAAGCTTTAAGGATGATAAATGAAAATGGAATAATATTTGCAGATAATATATTATATAAAGGGTATGTTATGAGTGATTATAATAAACATAAGCAACGTACGGCCGTAAGAAATTTAAGGGAATATATAAAAGAAGTATCAGAAAGTCCAAATCTTGAAACTGAAATATTAGAAGTTGGAGATGGATTGGCTATTAGTAGAATAAAATAGTAAAAGACACCGAAATAATCGGTGTCTTTTTGAAATTTTAACAATGTTGATTTTAAAACAATCGTGATCTTTCAAACAATGTTCTAGAATTTACGAGCCCAGCAGTATCTTTAATAATTTTACCGTCACTATCAAGTAAGAAACCAGGCATATGAACTGATGCCGCATCAAAGAGATTCATAAAGTTGTCATCTCCATATCTTATTTTGTCATAAATCTTATGAGAAGCAGGTCCTGACTCAGCATGTAAATCCATTAAATGAGTTCTAATCTGTATTTCAATTGGATTTCCGATTGGATCAAAAAGAATTACATGTAAAGATTGATATCCAAAATTAATCTTTGGATGAAAAATGTAATCTTTCACAAATCTCTGATAAGCATATGGAACTTTTGAAGTTTCCGGAACATAAATATCAGGGAACTCTGCTGAATTAAATCCTGCAGTTTTCATCATAGGTTCTGCTTCACAGAGCTGATATTTTTTTAATCTAATAAAAAACTTAATTACATATTCCATCAAAGCATAACAGGAATCAGTACCTGTTTTTGGATTATCATCATAAATTATGATACGGCAACCTTTCATGTCTCTAACTTTTTCGATTGGTTTTCCAGTTTCACAAAATAGAGAACATTTTGAACAGAATTTTAAAAATGACTTTCTCCGGCTAATAAAGTCGAATTTTAATGTTGGAAAATTTGTATAAATTCCTTCATACAAGTCATCTAAATCCTTTGGGTGGGTAACCTGCTGTTCGTCAATTAATAGAGATTGAAAATAAGTTAATTTGTTACTAAAATCAATAAATTGTTCTTGTTCTGTATCTACATTCATCAAAAACATATTAATAGCATTTGGAATGCTTGATGCTTTATATAAATACGGAATAATTTCACTTACCACATTTGTAGACATAGTGATCTCCTTTCAAATATAAAATATATACTTACGTATACATAACATTATACTATATATTCGAAAAATAGTCAAATAAACATTGAAAAATACAGTGTTACATGTTATACTATAAATACAGTGAAAAATGAGAAAAGAGGTAAAAAAATGAAAAAAATAGAATTATTAGCACCAGCAGGTTCATTTGAAAAAGCAAAAATAGCATTTTTATATGGAGCAGATGCAGTATATTGTGGAACAGCATCATTATCATTAAGATCAAGAGCAGAAATACAAGATGATGATTTAATACAAACAATAAAATATGCACATAGTATTGGAAAAAAAGTATATGTAGCCTTAAATATATATGCTTGGGATGAAACATATCCAGAAATAATAGAAATGGCAAAAAAATTAGAAGAGATAAAACCAGATGGAATAATTGCGGCAGATGGAGGAGTAATAGAAACGTTAAAACAATATGCACCAAGTGTTCCAATAAATGTAAGTACACAAGCTAATCTAGTAAGCTTACACTCATGTAATTTCTGGTATAAAAATGGTGCTAAAAGAATGATAATGGCAAGAGAATTAAATAAAGAACAATTAAAATATATAATGGCAAATAAACCAGAAGGAATGGAAATTGAAATATTTGTACATGGTGCAATATGTTTTGCATATTCTGGAAGATGTTTCTTGAGTGATTTCTTAGCTTGTAGAAGTGCTAATTTAGGAGATTGTGCACAAAGCTGTAGATGGTCATATAATTTATATGCAGAAGAAAGAAATAATCCAGGACAATATATGCCAATAGAAATGGACGAACATGGAACAAGTATATTTTCATCAAAAGATTTATGTTTAATAAGAGAACTTCCAGAAATAATAGACATGGGAGTTGACAGTGTAAAAATAGAAGGACGTTTAAAAACAGAATATTATGTTGCAAGTATAGTAAATGTTTATAGAAATGCAATAGATGATTATAAAAAAGATCCATCACATTATGATGTTGATAAATATTTAAAAGAAATTGAAAAAATAAAAACAAGAGAATTAACAACATTTTATTTCAATGATAGAAAAAATCAAGATATACAAGAATATGATGGACACCAATATAATGAGTTATACCAATTTGGTGGAAAAGTTGTGGAATACAATGAAGAAAAATCAATTATGGAAGTAAGAAATAGATTACAAGTTGGAGATACAATGGAAATTTTAGTACCACATCATATAGAGCCAGTTGTATTCAAAATAGAGAAAATGTGGGATATAGAAACAGACAAAGAAATTGAATTTATAAATCCAGGGGTAAAAGGTCAACAAGTAAAAATACTTCTTCCAATAAAATGTGAAAAAAATTGGATTATTAGGAGAAAAAAATAATAATGAAAAATATAAAAGATTATAATTTAGATAGTCTAAAAGAAGAATTTGTTCAAATGGGAGAAAAGCCATTTAGAGCAGAACAAGTATTTAAGTGGTTATATGAAGAAAAAGTCAAAGAATTTGATGAAATGACAAATCTTTCTTTACAACTAAGAGAAAAATTAAAAGAAAATTATACAATGTGCAATTTCAAGATTTTAAGAAAATTAGAGTCAAGTGATGGAACAAAAAAATATTTATTTGACTTATTAGATGGAAATGCAATAGAAACAGTATTAATGAGCTATCATCATGGATACAGTATATGTGTATCATCACAAGTTGGATGTAAAATGGGATGCAAATTCTGTGCATCAACAGGAATTCCATTTGTAAGAAATTTAACATCTGGAGAAATTGTAGAACAAATATTAGCTGTAGAACAAGACAATAATATAAGAATATCAAATGTAGTATTTATGGGAATAGGAGAACCATTAAATAATTATAATAATGTTGTAAATGCTATTAGAATAATAAATAATCCAAAAGGAATAAATATAGGTGCAAGACATATAAGTGTTTCAACAAGTGGATTAGTACCAGCAATTTATAGATTAGCAGATGAAAATATTCAATGCACATTATCAATATCATTACATGCTACAACAAATGAAAAAAGAAGTAGTATGATGCCTGTAAATAATGCATTTCC
>OKRY01002605.1_pt1 | contig 13964 bp, 10 predicted proteins | sample 1601121 | NCBI WGS metagenome assembly OKRY01 (sample SAMEA3541546, study PRJEB24748) | human gut metagenome | biome: human gut; feature: human-associated habitat; material: faeces | place: China | collected 2012
CCTATTTTATGAAAGTATCACAAAATAGTTCTACAATTATCTATATATTATAGCATAGTATTCATACATTTTCCCTGTGAATTTAATCACTAAAAAGAACTCTATTCTATAGGAATAGAGTTCTCGTATGTATTATTTAGCGACGACCCATTTCTTGAATTTCATCGCCATGATTAACACCATTGAGTAATAAGTTAAGCAAGATTGCCGTAATACTACCAAAGGTAATGCCAGATTTTAATATAATTTGTGCCCAATCAGGGAAATTAGCATAAAAGTTCGGCGCCGCAATAGGGATCATAGCCACACCAATACTAATCGCCACAAGCATCAAGTTATGATTACCATCAAAGCTAACCTTGCCAAGAGAGCGAATACCGCTAGCAACAATCATGCCAAACATAGCAATGCCAGCACCACCGAGTACTGCATTTGGTATACTAGCAACAATAGCGGCTAATTTAGGGAATAAACCTAACAAAATTAAGATTACTCCAGATGCAGCTACTACAAAGCGACTTTTAACACCTGTAACCGCAATAAGTCCTACATTTTGAGCAAAGGCTGTATATGGGAAACTATTAAGAATTCCCCCTATTAAGCCCGTGTTGTCGAGCAGTTCTTCAACGCCGGGCCAGACAAGGTTCTGGCTCTGGTCGTTCTGCTCCATCATGGCGACGCTCGCGCCGCTCTCGTTGAGATACTGCGTCAGAAGCTCCAGGCTCTCGTCATCCTCATAGCCGACGAGCTCGTCGCCGTTGTTCATAAAGTACGGCGCGTTGAAGTGCTTGAGCACTTCGATATAGGCCTCGGCAAATTTCGTGCCGTTCATGTTCTTTTCCGTCACAGAGCGCGGGATGATCTGGTAGCCGTGGCGCTCAAACAGCTCCACCGTGTCCGGCCAGATGCCGAGGCACAGGTCGAGCAGCTTTTCGCCCTTCATGCCGTTTTTCTGCTGCTGGATGAAGATGAAGCCGTGCTCGCCCTCCAGATACGTCTTGGCCTCAAAGTCCTCAAAACGGGCCTCGAAAGCGTTCAGGATCCACTCATAGCTCGCGGCGGTCTCCGTCCAGATGATCGCGTCGCTCACATCGGTGCTCTCACGCAGCCATTGCGCGACCTCGGCGGGGTACTGATCTTCCCATCCGTAGCTCTCCGCCGCCTTTTTCACGGTCATCGCGTGGACGGGGATGGCCGCGTTATTGTGCAGGTTGAGGGCGCTCGCCTCGCTGAGCGCGACCTTGTCGACGCCGAGCGACTTGAAGAGATCGATCCACTCGTCCTCTGACTGCGAGGATTGGCGCGCCATCGAGCGCATGCTGTTGTAGTCGAGGACGATGTCGTAATACTTGTTGCTCTTCTCCGCCTGCACACGCGAAATAAGCGGCACGAGCGAAGCGAGCAGGCCGATCAGCGCAATGACGGCCAGAATGCGGTTCTTTTTCAGTATGCTTTTCATTTGTATTCTCCTTGTGCGGTCTCCGCACTGTTTTTCTCGTTAAAGAGAGGCAAGCTCCACCGGCGTGCCGAGAACCTTGGAAAAGGTGTAGACCTTGGCGACATCTTCGATGTATTCCGCGCGCAGATATGCCTGCGCAAGGTCCTTCCCCACGGCGAGCACGCCGTGATTGGCGAGCGTGCAGCCGCCGCGGTCCCTGAGCGCGGGGATTGCGTTCGTGCCGACGGCCTCAGTCCCCGGCGCGGCGTAGTCCGCGCAGCGGATGTCGCCGCCCAAAAAGATGCGCGATTCGATCAACACCGCGGGGATGCTCTTCCGCACGACGGCAAACGCCGTGGCATAGGGTGAGTGCGTGTGGAAGACGGCGTTCGTCTCGCCATACGCCTTGTAGACCGCCGCGTGCATGCGCCACTCGCTCGAGGGCTGCAATACCCCTTCGAGCACCGTGCCGTCGAGCTTCATGCGCACGATGTCCTGCGCGCGCAGCATGTCATAGCGCACGGACGTCGGCGTGATGAGCATTTCATCGGGCGCGACGCGGCAGCTCATGTTGCCGCTCGTGCCGGAAAACAGGCCCTCACGGAACGCTTCAAGCGATTTGTCCACGATCTCCTGACGAAGAATGTCCAGATTTTGTTCCATTCAGATCACCAGATTGTCCCTGCCGATGCTGCCGTCCGTAAAATAGCGGTGCAGATCGTAGGGAGAATAAATACCAAGGTCGGTCACGACGCCCGAGACGAGATGCGGCGGCGTGATATCGAAGGCGGGATAGTAGCCCTTCACACCCTCCATCGCCGTGCGCACGCCCATGGCTTGGAGCGTGAAGTTCGGGTCGCGCATTTCGATGTGAATGCTGTCCACCGTCTCGTGTCCCTGATCGGGCGCGCCGGTGACAAAGTACGGGATGCCCATGTACTTGGCGACGATGGCGTTCTGGAACGTGCCGACCTTATTGACGACATGGCCGTCGCAGCAGATGGCGTCCGCCGCGGTGGTGAAAACGTCGACCTTTTCGTTCTGCATGACGAAGGCCGGCATATTGTCGGAGATGACCGTCACGTCAAAGCCCATGTCGTGGCAGACGGACGCCGTCAGGCGCGCGCCCTGAAAATACGGGCGCGTTTCGGGGCAGAAAAGCCGGATGTGCTTGCCGCGGTTTCTGCACTCGCGCAGCATCGTGCCGACGATGGTCTCGGCAAAGCAATGCGTCATCACCGTGCCGTTTTCCGGGAACATATCGACTAAGTACGAGCCGATCTTCGCCATTCTGTTATAGCGCACGTTGTTGAGCTCGATGGTCTTATTCTTGATGGCCTCGGCCACATTCTCCCCCGCTGAAAGCGCGCGCTCGGCCTCTTTCAGGCAGATGTCGCACAGAAGCGTCATGCGCTTTTGCGTCGTGGGGCGCGCGTGGGAAATGGTGTAAGCCGCTTTCTTGAGGTATTCCATCTGCTCGTCCGCCGATTTGCCGCGGCATTCCCACGCCGCGAGCGCCATGCCCATCGGCGCCGCCGTGTAGGGGCCCGCGCTCTGCGTCACCATGTCGGTGATGGCCCGCGCGACTTCCTGATGTGTGCGGCAGATGACAAATTCGACCTTTGCGGGGTAAATACGCCGGTCTAAGATGCGCACCTCGCCGTCTTCAAACCACGCGACATTCTCGTAGCGCAGCAAAAAGGCGAGGTCTTTGTCCGCTCTCTCCATGTTTCTTCTCTCTCACTTTCTATAAAGGCGCTCAACGGCACGCTCCATGTCGGCGCGCACCTTGTTCTCGTCCAGCGTCTTGAATTCACCGTTTTCATATAAAATATTGCCGTCCACCATCGTCATGCACACGTCGCCCGCCTGCGCCGAGCAGGTCAGGAGCGCGGGCGTGTCGAAATTGGGATAGAGGTGGGGCTTGCTCAGATCAATGGCAATGATGTCAGCCTTTTTGCCAACAGCCAGCACGCCGGTGTCGTCGCGGCCCTGCAATTTTGCGCCGTTGACCGTCGCCATATCGAGCACCTCCTGCGTGGAGATCAGCGTCGGGTCGTTGTGATAGCCGTCGTGCATGATCTCAGCGAGGTGCATCTCCTCGAACATATTTAAATTGTTGTTGCTGGCCGTGCCGTCGGTGCCGAGCGTCACGTTGATGCCCTTGTCCATCATCTGGCGGATGGGGGCAAAGCCGCTGCCGAGCTTTAAGTTCGACGTCGGGTTGTGGATGACGCTGACGCCGTGGGCCTTCAGAATGTCCATGTCGCGCTCCGTCACGGCGACGCAGTGCGCCGCCGCCGTGGGCGAATCGAACGTGCCGAGCGATTCGAACCACTCCGTCGGCGTTTTGCCGTAGCGCTCGATGCACTCGCGCTGCTCGCGCGCGGTCTCGGCGAGGTGGATGTGCATGCGCCCGCCCTTTTCGCGGCAGAGGTCACTGTACGCCTTGACGATATGGCTCTTGCAGGTATACTCCGCGTGGATGGAAAAGTCAATGTGAATGCGCCCGTCCGCCGCGCCGTGGTACTTTTCAAAAAGCGCGAGCGATTCGGGGATCTGCGTGTTCTGCTCCACGGTCTGGTTTTCGTCAAAGCACTGCACACAGCGGTTCAGGTTCGCCTTGATCCCCGCCTCTTCGACCGCCCAGACGGTCTCCTCGGGGAAAAAGTACATATCGGAAAAGCTCGTCGTGCCGCCCGCGATCATCTCGATCAGGGCAAAGCGGCTCGCTGCGGCGATATCCTCGCGCACGAGCTTGTCCTCGATCGGGAAAATGGCCTTGAAGAGCCAGTCCTGCAAAGGCAGTCCGCTGCCGATGCCGCGCATCAGCGTCATGGCGATATGGCTGTGGCAATTGATGAGTCCCGGGGCAAGGAGCCTGCCGCTCATGTCCTTTTCAAGGTCATAGGCCTTTTCGGGTTTTTCCTCACCGATATAGTCGATCTTCGCCTCATCGACGCCGAGATAGGCGCCGTGCAGCGTTTCATATCCGTTTTCCTTGCGCAGCAGAATGTCCGCGCCTTTCAAGAGTGTTCTCACAAAAGAGCCTCCTATCTGCATTTTATCTCATTATGCAGTCTATCACGCGTGCTTTCAGATTGCAACGGGCAAAAGGATTAAGTTTTTCCATATTGCTGACCATGTCGACAAAAATTTCTCATTTTGCAAGCTCAACTACTTAAAATTTCACTATTGAATTTCCTAATATGCCTGATTATAATTAGCGCATACTTTTTCTTAAGGAGTGAAACCGGTATGAGCAAAGTCTATATCCCGCAGGACTACCACACCCCGCTGTCTGTCTATGAAATGCAGCGCGCCATCGAATTCATCAAGAGCAATTTTCAGGTCAATCTGAGCAATGCCCTCAATCTCCGCCGGGTTTCTGCTCCGCTGTTCGTGGATGAAAAGTCTGGTCTGAACGACAACCTCAACGGCGTCGAGCGTCCCGTCTCCTTTGACATTCCCGACGTCGGCACCAATGCCCAGGTCGTTCATTCGCTGGCCAAGTGGAAGCGTCTTGCGCTCAAGCGCTACGACTTCAAGGTCGGCAAGGGCCTGTTCACCGACATGAACGCCATCCGCCGCGACGAAGAGGTCGACAACCTCCACTCCATCTATGTGGACCAGTGGGACTGGGAAAAGGTCATCTCCGCCGAGGACCGCAACGTCGCTTATCTCAAGCGCACCGTGCGCGATATCGTCTCCGCCGTCAGCGAGACGAGCAGCGCGCTGAATGTTGCTTTCCCCTCCCTGCACACCAAGCTCCCCAGTGAGGTCTTCTTCATCACCACGCAGGAGCTCGAAGACCTCTATCCCGACCTGACACCCAAGCAGCGCGAGGATGAGATCTGCAAGAAGAAGGGCGTCGTCTTCCTGATGCAGATCGGCAAGATCTTAAAGTCCGGCATCAAGCACGACGGCCGCGCCCCCGACTATGACGATTGGGAGCTCAACGGCGATATCCTCTACTGGAACGAAGTGCTCGGCCATGCGTTCGAGATCTCTTCCATGGGTATCCGCGTCGACCCCAAGTCCCTCGACTCCCAGCTGACGATCGCCGGCTGCGACGACCGCCGCGCGCTCCCCTTCCACAAGATGCTGCTGAATGGCGAGTTGCCCCTGACCATGGGCGGCGGCATCGGCCAGAGCCGCCTGTGCATGCTGCTCATCGGCACCGCGCACATCGGCGAGGTACAGGTCTCCCTGTGGGACGAAGCCACGCGCAAGACCTGCGAGGATGCGGGCGTCATGCTGCTGTAAAGCATATTTTAATTTGTCACCATTCTTTTTTCTCTTTTTCTCAATGCAGCACAAAAGCCGGCAGGTTCTCCTCCCCGTCGGCTTTTGTGCGCTCTTCTGCCGCTTTCCATCCACTATCCATCGGCGCAAAGCAAAACAGCAGCACAAAGAGGGCGCTTCCCAGCTTGGGAAGCGCCCTCTTTCTTATTTTTCACAGCGCAGGCGGTAAACGTCACAGCTGTCCGCGCGGCCCTCATACGAAAAGCCGTGCCTGCGCGCGATGTGCGCGCTCGCCGTCTGTTCGGGGACGCATTCGATCACGGCATTCTTCCCCTCCCGCCGCGCAAGCGCGGTCAGAAGGTCCGTCATTTCGTCCGCATAGCCCTTGTGCCAAAAGGCAGGCTTGAGCACCCAGCCGAGCTCCCGGCTGTACTCGTCATAGTCGTGGTAGATGGCGTAGCCGAGAAATTCTCCCGCCATATTCTCCGCGGCATAGATGAGCGGCGGCTCGGAAAGTCCCGCCCGCTCCAAAAAGCGCTCGGCCTGCGCGCGGTTAAACGGCGGCTTCAGCCAGCGCATCACCGCTTCATCCGAGAGCAGGGCGTATAATTCGTCCGCGTCCTCCCGCCGCATCATCCGCAGGCGGACGCGCGCCCCCTCCGTCAGGATCATCCCCTGTGGTGCTTGCCGCGGAACGTCATCTCCGGATTTTTGACGCTCACGACCGTGTTGGGCGCGACCGACGAGGTCAGAAACGCGTTGCCACCGACGACGACATTGTCGCCGATCTCCGTCGCACCGCCGAGCAGCGTGGAGTTTGCGTAGATGACGACGTTGTTGCCGACCTTCGGGTGGCGGCGCACATTCGGGTTCGTCGCCATACCCGCGGGCGAGAGCGCGCCGAGCGTCGCGCCCTGATAGAGCTTGACGTTGTCGCCGATGATCGTCGTCTCGCCGACGACGACGCCCGTACCGTGGTCGATGAAGAAGTATTCGCCGATCTTCGCGCCGGGGTTGATGTCGATACCGGTCTGCGAGTGCGCGTATTCCGACATCATGCGCGGGATCATCGCGACCTTCTTCTCATACAGCTCGTGTGCGATGCGGTAGATGAAGATAGCGAACATGCCGGGGTACGAGAGCAGGACCTCCTCCTTGCTGTAAGCCGCAGGATCGCCCTCAAAGTTCGCCGACAGGTCCTTGAGCAGCAACTCCTGAATGGCAGGGATGCGCTCGATGAATGCCGTGCTGATCGCATAGGCCGCTTCGCAGTTCTCGTCGCACTCCGGCATCGTCAGCGTGATCTGGCGCGTCAGCTTTTCGTGGATGTGCTCCATCAAAAGCGCGCTGTATTGCTCCGGCGGCAGCTTCAAGAGGTCGCGGTCGCCGTAGTAAACAGGGAAAATGAGCTTCTGACAGTCGCGGATGATCTCGATGACCGCATTACGGTTGGGCATGCGCAGCGCATCGCCGTACATGGGGATCTGAGAGCTCTTGTAGTTCGCCGCCATGCGGTCAGCCGCCGCATGGATGACGGTGTTCTTTTTTGCTTTGTCCATAGCTAATCCTCGCAATCTATCAGAAACAGTCATATTGCAATTAGAAAATGATTATAGTATCTTCCCGCGTCAAAATCAAGTATTTCCTCTGCAAACGCCTCAGAAATATACACCTCCGCGCGGGAATTCAGCCGAAAAACGTGTCCATTCATTTTTTTCATTTGCATCCCGCGTGCTTTTGCTTTATGCTGTTTTTATAGGGACGTTTCGCATTAGATGTGCCCCAAGCAGTAAACAATCCACCGCAGGAGGATCAAAATATGAAAGCAAAGGTTTATTTTTCCGAGCAGATCACGCCGGAAAAGGTCGTGGAGCTCTACAAGGCCGTGGGTCTCGAGCTGCCCGGTAAGGTCGCCGTCAAGGTTCACTCCGGCGAACCGGGCAACCAGAACTTTCTGACGCCCGAGTTCTGGCAGCCGATGGTCGAGGCCGTACACGGCACCATCGTTGAGTGCAACACCGCCTATCCCGGCGAGCGCAACACGACCGACGCCCACCGCCGCACGATGATCAAACACGGCTGGAGCAAGCTCTTCGATGTCGACATTCTCGATGCCGAGGGTCCCGATCTTGAGCTCCCCATCCCGAACGGCAAGCGCATCCAGAAGAATCTGGTCGGCAAGGATATCAAAAATTATGATTCCATGCTTGTTCTTTCCCACTTCAAGGGCCACCCGATGGGCGGCTTCGGCGGCGCGCTCAAACAGCTCTCCATCGGATGCGCGTCCAGCGCAGGCAAGGCGAACATCCACGGCGCGGGCAAGCCCGAAGCGATGTGGACGACCGAGCAGAACGCCTTCCTTGAGTCCATGGCCGACGCGGCGGAGTCCGTCGTCAAGCTTTTCGACGGCAAGATCGTCTACATCAACGTGATGAAGAACATGTCCGTCGACTGTGACTGCTGCGCCGTGGCGGAGGACCCGTGTATGAAAGATATCGGCATTCTCGCCTCCCTTGACCCCATCGCCATCGACCAGGCGTGCCTCGACCTCGTCTACGCGTCCGACGATCCGGGCCGCGACCACCTCGTTGAGCGCATCGAGAGCCTCAACGGCGTCCACACCGTGGAGGCCGCCGCCGAACTCGGCTTCGGTTCGAGAGAGTATGAGCTGATCGAGCTCTAAGAAAAATCGCAACGAAAAAGGCGATGCCCGTACGGCCATCGCCTTCTCTTATTTTCATTTACTTGATGAACCAGATGTCCATATCGACGTTGCCCTTGATGCCGTCCACGCTGCCCTTGGATGAATACTGCCACATGGCAAAATCGTAGTAGAACGAGGGCGCGTCCACATCGTAGCGCGCGTACCACAGCGGGTAATCCATGACCTCGCTGAGGTCATACTTGACATAACCCGCGTAGTCGGTGATGTAGATCATCGGGTCGTAGCCCGCGTCCTTGATGATCTTGCAGAAGGCGTTCGCCGCAGCGCAGAGCACGCCGGTCTCGATGCCGTAGGTGCGCGCCTCGCTCTTGCCGATGACCTCCCAGTCGAAGACGACGGGGCCGGTAATGTTGTGTCCGCGCAGCTTGTCGAGCACGTGATAGGCCTCCTCCTGCGCCTCTGCCACGCTCACAGCCTGCGAGAAGAAGTAAGCGCCCACCTGAAGGCCCGCTCTCGCCGCGCCGTCGGCATACTCGTCAAACTTCGTGTCGTCATAGATCGCGCCCACAGTGTAGCCGCGGCCGCCCACGCGCGCGATGACAAAGTCCACATCAGTGCGCGCGACCGCGTTCCAGTCCACATCGCCCTGATACTGCGACACGTCGATACCGACGCGCGTGCGCACGCTGGGATCGTTGTAGGTCATGATGCTGCCGTTCTTGACGAACGCAGACTGATTATAGGTGTTCGTCGGCACACCCTCGAGCACATCAAGCGTGTAGTCCTTGTAGTAGATCTTCTGCTTCTGGTCGAGCGAGCTGAGCTGATAGATGCGGTAAACGATCGTCGCCACCTCCGCGCGCGTGATGCTGCTGTTGGGGTAGAAATACGTCAGGTCGCCGACCTTCGTGCCGATGAACACACCCGCTTCATAGAGCGCCGTCACATAGCCGTCGTTCACGTCGGCAAAGGGAGAGGTCGTGTTGGATGCGCCATAGCCCAGCGCCTTGGCCGCAAAGCGCGCCACATCGAGGCGACTGATGCCGTTGTCAAGCTGATAGTCGCTGTAATTCTGCGCGGCAAAGCCCATGGAATAGGCGTAGGTCGCGTAGCCGCTTGCCCAGTGCGCCGTGCTGGGCTTCTGCTCCTTGTGGCCGGTCGAGAGCAGCACGAGCTTGAGCATTTCGCCCGTGCTCGTGGGACGGTTGGGGGCAAACGTGCCGTCGCCGTTGCCGCCGACGATGCCCTGCTCGCTCAGCTCCATGACATAGTTATAGAACCAGTCGGACTTGTTGACGTCGGTATAGGTCTTGCCGGTGTAGCTCGTCGCCGTCCACTGCGCCGTGACGACCGCGTTGCCGTTCACGATGCTGTTTTCCGTGATGGTCTTGCCGTCGCTCGTCCGGAAGCCGGCAAAGCCGTAGCCGAGCTTTTCCGCTTTGGGGAAGCTACCGTAGGTCTTGCCGATCTCGTAGACGGCAAAGTCCGTCTCGTAGGACGTACCGCTTTCCATATTGATGATGAGATACGCAAACTCGTTCTCCGCCGTGCGGGTGCCGTCATCTAAATAAATGGCAGCCTCCTGCAGGCGGCGGTCGGCAAGGCCCGCCTGGGCCTGTCCGCCGGAATGGCACCATTCGCCGAACGCATGCGCCACTTCAAGGCGCGTCGCGTCCTTCTCGCCGCGGGCGATCTTGACCAAATCGCTCGTGCCGCTCATCCAACCGGTGCCGAAATTGTAGCTGAAGCAGATCAGCGCGTCGAACTGCCCCTGCGTGGGCGTGACGTCGTAGCGGCCAAAAAAGTCGTTGAGCTTGGCCTCATACGCCTCGACCTTGCTCATCAGAAGAAGCTCCGCCTCTTCGCGCGTGATGCCCTCGGGATAATCCTCGGCACCGCACTCCGTGCCGTAGCCGATGTACCACTTGCCGCCGGAGGAATACTTCTCCGCGCGGAAGCCCTCTTCCTCTTCGATCTGCGCAATGGCCGCGTCGCCCGCGCGCATCAGCCGATTGCTCGCCATCGCGGCGGGCACGCAGAGCTGCACAGCAAGGCACAGCGCCAGAAGCACGGCCAGCGGCGATCTCTTTCTCATGTTCTGCTTCATCTCGTTTCTCTCCTTTTGCCGGAATCGGGCGAAAACGCCCACTCTCTAAAATGTCTTTTTATGATACCATAGGTTTACATAAGAATCAACCAAAAAGCGCAAAAAATGCCGTCCCGTGTCGAACCGGGCGGCATTTTCGTTATAGCAGCGCGTCGAAGAGCGCGTCCATATTATCGTCGGAATACTCGACCTCCGCGCTGTACAATCGGCAGAGCTCGATCTGATCCTCCACCGTGAACTCGCCGTGCAGCAAAAGGTGCAGCGCACCAAGCGAGAAAAGCAGCCGGACAGACAGCACGGCGAACGCCGCCTTGCTGCTCACGTCCCCGTCGTCGAGCGCCGTCGGCACGTGACGATAGAGGAAGTAGACGAGCAGCTGCTCATACTCCGTCTCGCGTCCTTTCATGTGCGCGGCAAAATCGTCGAGCGGCAACTCATCTGCGTGCTCGCGCAGCGCTTCCAAAATGCCTGTCCACGCCTCGTCCATGCGCTCGAACGAGAGATAAAACTCTGCCCACTGCGCAAGCGGGACGTCCGGCACGTGTGCACCGCAGGCCGATAAAATCTGCTCTATTCGCTGATTGATCGGTTCCTCGCGGTTCTGTGCGATGGCGAAAAGATGGTCGCGCAGCGTGAGCAGCGCCGTTCCCTCTTCGTCAAGCTCCCCCTCGCCCGTCACGACGAGCGTTGTCTTCTCCGGCTTGGTCAAAATGAGCCGCGCGGCCTCCTCGCAGCAGAGGCCAACGCCGATCTCCGTGCGCTCCGAAAAAAAGCTGCGGTAGCGCGGGTGGTCGGTGCAGATCTGGCAGAGCATACCCTCCCCGCCGTATAAAATGAGATCGCAGAGGTTTTTGCCGTTCAAAAACGGGCAGCGCTCCTGCTCGCCGAGGAGAAAGTGCGGCATCTCGCCGCTGCGGTCGATACATTTATGCAGGCGCTCGCCCATCTCGCCGCCGATCTGATCGTAGGCGGCGAGAGAATCCTCGTCCACGTCGATCTCCCAGCCGATGCAGCAGTTGTGTCGGCAGCGGTCGGCGATGCAATGGAAAAGCGGATAATAGTCCGGATAAGCGTTCTGCACGGCGGAGTCCTCCTATAGTCGGTGCTGCGCGGTCATAAATCGCGCGCTGCTTCATTATAAATCTCGCAGGCGCGCATTGCAATGAATTTTCTCCTTGCCGCCGTGAAAGAGATATGATATAGTAAAACATATGCGGGCATGATGAAATTGGCAGACATGCGAGATTTAGGTTCTCGTGCCGCAAGGCGTTGGGGTTCAAGTCCCCATGCCCGCACCATTTCCCAAATTTCAGAGCGCATCGCTCCGCGATGCGCTCGTTTTGGTATTCCGGCACTTTGGTCTAACATTTTTAGTTTTAAATCAGCTCTTTAGGGTTGAGCAAAACTCCGATTTGCTCATGAGACTATACAATAAATAGTGTCATCCAACTTGTTTGGAACCTATATATTGTGACTCAACTTTGCAAAACTCGCGTTTTGCTCAACCCTAATCAGCTCTTCACAAAGGAGGTGCGCCATGCAGAAGGTCACGCTCGGCATTCTCGCCCACGTCGACTCGGGAAAAACGACCCTGTCCGAGGGGCTTTTATACGCCTCCGGCGCACTGCGGAAGCTCGGCCGCGTCGACCACGGCGACGCCTTCCTCGACACGGACGCCATGGAACGGCAGCGCGGCATCACCATCTTCACCGAGCCGGCCGTCATCGCCACGCCCGACCTCACCATCACCCTGCTCGATACTCCTGGCCACGTCGACTTCTCCGCCGAAACGGAACGTACGCTCGCCGTGCTCGACTACGCCGTCCTCGTCATCTCCGGCGCGGACGGCATCCAAGGCCATACCGAAACGCTGTGGCGACTGCTCAATCGCTATCAGGTGCCCACATTCGTCTTCGTCAACAAAATGGACGCGCCCGGCGCCGACAAAACGCAACTGCTCGCCCAACTCAAGAAACGCTTCTCGGACGGCTGCGTCGACTTCACCGAGCCGATTGACGGCGAACGTATGGAGGAGATCGCCATGCAAAACGAAACGGCCATGGACGCGTATCTCGACACCGAAACCGTGCCGGACGAAACCATTCGCGCCATGATCGCCCGCCGTGAGCTGTTTCCCTGTTATTTCGGATCAGCGCTGAAAATGGACGGTATAGAACAGTTCGTCGCAGGTTTCGAACGGTTCGCGCAAGAGCCGCAATACAATGGCGAATTCGGCGCACGCATATATAAGGTGTCTCATGACGCGCAAGGCAACCGTCTGACCTGGCTCAAGGTGACCGGCGGCGAACTGAAGGCCAAGATGATGCTAAGCGGCACCGCGCACGCCGGCGACGCGGATGTGGTTGCCGAAGACGGCCAATGGCATGAGAAAGCCGACCAGGTGCGCGTCTATTCCGGCGCGAAATCCACCACCGTCGACACGGTCCCCGCAGGCACCATCTGCGCCGTCACGGGTCTGACGCAGACATTCCCCGGCGAAGGCCTCGGCATGGAGCGGGACGCCGGCAGTCCGGTCCTCCAGCCGGTGCTCACGTACACGCTGGAACCGGGGGAGTGCGACATTCACAAATGTCTCGTCGCCCTACGCGAACTGGAGGACGAGGATCCGCTGCTGCACGTCGTCTGGCAGTCTCGCCTAGAGGAAGTGCATCTGCAGTTGATGGGCGCGGTGCAGCTGGAGATCATCCAGCAGATCATGCACGACCGTTTCGGCCTGGACGTCACGTTCGGACCGGGCAGCATCCTGTACAAGGAGACGATTGCCGCTCCGATCGAAGGCGTCGGCCATTTCGAGCCGTTGCGTCACTACGCCGAAACGCATGTGCTGCTCGAACCGCTGCCGCAGGGCGCGGGAATGGCATACGCCACCGTGTGCAGCGAGGACGTGCTCGACCGCAACTGGCAGCGCCTCATCATGCAGCATTTCCAGGAACGCGAGCATCTGGGCGTGCTCACCGGCTCGCCGATCACCGATATGAGAATCACGCTGCTGACGGGCCGTGCGCATCTGAAGCACACGGAAGGCGGCGATTTCCGCCAAGCCACCTACCGTGCGATACGCCAGGGCCTGATGGAAGCGAAGAAGAAGGGCGATTGCCGTCTGCTTGAACCTTGGTACGGCTTCCGTCTGGAAGTGCCGCAGGACATGGTCGGACATGCGATGGCCGACATCCAGCGCATGTCGGGCACGTTCGACACGCCTACCGGCGACGGCGAATATATGGCGTTGAACGGCACGGCGCCGGTATCCGAAATGCGCGACTATGCGATGGACGTGAACGCGTACACGCACGGCCGTGGCCATTTAAGCTGCGTGTTCGCCGGCTACCAGCCGTGCCACAATGCCGACGAGGTGATCGAGAACATGGCTTACGATCCGGAATCCGACCTGGAGAACACGCCGGATTCGGTGTTCTGCGCGCATGGCGCCGGCTATCCGGTCAAATGGTACAAGGTCCCCGAATTCATGCACCTCGACTACGCCTGGC
>OKRY01002608.1_pt1 | contig 13960 bp, 10 predicted proteins | sample 1601121 | NCBI WGS metagenome assembly OKRY01 (sample SAMEA3541546, study PRJEB24748) | human gut metagenome | biome: human gut; feature: human-associated habitat; material: faeces | place: China | collected 2012
CGAAGCCACGGCAAATTCCGTTACTGGGCACGTATGCGTGAACAGTAACGATAAAGTTATAATGATAAAAGGATAAGAATGAAACAGCAAGGTTGTTTTTCAGTCAGGAGGATAGGGTATGGCAGTATATGAAGCAATCAGAAATTTAGTACAGTACGGAGTCAATACGGGGCTTCTTCAGGAGTCGGATCGCATTTACGCGACGAACCAGATTCTCGAGGTTCTGGGACTGGATGAATATGAAGAACCACAGGGCGCATGCAGGGAGATTTCACTGGAAGAGACGTTGGATGCCCTGCTTGATTATGCACATGAGACGGGCGTTTTGAAGGAGGACGGCGTGGTGTACCGCGATCTGTTCGACACGAAGCTGATGAACTGCCTGATGCCGCGCCCGAGCGAGGTGATTGGACATTTCTGGAAATTGTATGAGGAATCGCCGGAGGCGGCAACCAATTATTATTACAAATTGAGCCAGGATTCCAATTACATCCGCCGTTACCGTGTTTCCAAGGATATGAAATGGAAAACGGATACAAAATACGGGGAGCTGGACATCACGGTTAATTTATCCAAGCCGGAGAAAGATCCGAAGGCAATCGCGGCAGCCAAACTGGCAAAGCAGAGCGGTTATCCGAAATGCCTCTTATGCAAGGAAAATGAAGGCTATGCCGGACGTGTCAACCATCCGGCGCGCAATAACCACCGCATTATCCCGATCACGGTCAATGACAGCCAGTGGGGCTTTCAGTATTCGCCGTATGTGTATTACAATGAGCACTGCATCGTGTTCAACGGTGTGCACACACCGATGAAGATCGAACGGGCAACGTTTGTCAAATTGTTTGATTTTGTGAAATTGTTCCCGCACTATTTCCTGGGGTCCAATGCGGATCTGCCGATCGTCGGCGGTTCGATTTTAAGTCACGACCATTTCCAGGGCGGACATTACACGTTTGCGATGGCAAAAGCGCCGATTGAACAGAAATTTGAGATGGAAGGCTTCGAGGATGTGGAAGCCGGAATCGTTAAATGGCCGATGTCAGTTCTGCGGACCCGTTCCAAGAATCCAGACCGCCTGATTGATCTTGGTGAAAAAGTGCTGCGTGCATGGCGCAGCTATACGGATGAGGATGCTTTTATTTATGCTGAGACGGACGGAGAACCGCACAACACGATCACGCCGATTGCCAGAAAGAATGGCGATTTCTATGAGCTGGATCTGGTGCTCCGCAATAACATCACGACGGATGAGTATCCGCTTGGTGTTTACCATCCGCACGCGAAGCTGCATCACATCAAGAAAGAAAATATCGGTCTGATCGAGGTCATGGGTCTGGCGGTGCTCCCGTCCAGATTGAAACAGGAGCTTGCCGATCTGGCGGAGGCGATCCTTTCCGGAGGCGATATCCGTTCCAATCCGGAGCTTGAAAAGCATGCGGACTGGGTGGATGAGTTCCTGCCGAAGTATGAGCATATAACAAGTGAAAATATAAACGAAATCCTGCAAAAAGAGGTAGGTCTTGTCTTTGAGCAGGTACTGGAAGACGCGGGCGTATATAAGTGTACGCCGGAAGGCAGGGAGGCATTTGCCCGGTTCCTGCGCTCAGTGGGCTTCCGATAAAGAGGAGATAATGGAGAGAGATTTATTTTTAAGAAAATATCGGATCGAACAGGAAGACTTTGACGCGGCGGGCGTTTCCTGGGAGGAATTGACTGCGATCGCGGATCATTATGCGACGATCGAGGGAAAGCTGCGTGAGATTGGCAAGGATTTTGTAGATAAGTATCTGTATGATATTGAAAAAGCGGGGATCCATTCCTACCGTTACCGTACCAAGGCACAGGGGCATCTGCTGGAGAAGATCATCCGCAAAAAGAGTGAGCAGCCAGACCAGTACAAATACATCAACCGGAAGAATTACTACAAGTATATGACCGATCTGATCGGAATCCGCGTGTTCTTCCTGTATCGTGAAGATTGGATTCACTTCCACAATTATATTACGTCGGTGTTTGAGAATGACCCGGCAAACTACATTGAAGACCGTCTGCTGGATTTTGATGACGACCCGGATCACTATTACATTGCGGAGCGCCCGAAGGTATACCGCCGGACTGGTGATACCCGCATTTACGATAAGAAGCTCATCGACATCAAGTCCGACGGCATTTACCGTTCTCTGCACTACATCATCAAGTATAAAGGCTACTACGTGGAAATCCAGGGAAGAACCCTGTTCGAGGAGGGCTGGAGCGAGATTGACCATGATATCGTCTATCCATATTACCAGGATGATGAGATGCTTTCCGATTTCTCCACGCTCTTAAATCGTCTGGCCGGTATGGCCGATGAAATGAGCTCCTATTTCCGCCGTATCAAGCAGCAGCGTCAGGAGCAGCTGGAGAAGGAGCATGCGGAGAAAGAGGCGCAGAAGAAACTCGAGAAAGAAGCCCAGAAGAAGCTCGGGAAAGAACAGAAAAAGCTGGAAAATTGATTCCAGCTTTTTCATTTTCTCAGTATATGCGCATACAAAAGCATCACCCCATAGCAAAATGACAGCAGCAGAATCTGCCCGGAGGTCTTGAAAAACAACGGCATGGCACCGGCAGGAGCGGGCAAAAATCCGGAAACAAAGTAGTGAATGCCAATGGCCAGGAACAGCAGGATGGTCGGCTTGGCAATCATGTCCCAGGCATTCCAGATGAAGGGGATCCGCCGTTTTAAGGACCACAGGTGCGCCAGGGCCAGAAACATCTCACTGGCCAGCATGCCGCAGAGGTAGCCGTAGATTCCGAAAACGGGAATGGCAGCCACCACAAAGCAGAGTCGAAGGAGCATGGCGGCAACACTCTGCAGAAAGGTAGTGCGGGTGCAGCCCAGGCCGTTTAAGATACTGCCCATGGTGGCAGCCAGGTAGAGGAATGGACAGAGCCACTTATGATCCAGCCAACTTCTCGTTTACCTACAGTCATGCCCATCAGCATACCACGGGTGAGACCACGGTCTTCGAGAATCGGGACAACTGGCGCGGAGCCCTGGATTATTCCTGGACACCAATCTACAAGGCGTGGGAACCTTTCAAAAAGTGGAAGAACAAGAGCAAGTGGCTCGACATTCTGAAGCGATTCGGATTAAACTGGTTGCCTCAGAACATCGCCTTCAATACGGAGATGACGCACGAAACCTATGAGCTGCAGGAACGCGATATGGAGAGTACGCTCAATTCGCAGCTGCCGCTCACCGTGAGCGACCAGTTTCTCTGGAACCGCGAGTTCTCTCTGCGTTGGGATCTGACCAAGAACCTGCACATGAACTTCCAGAGTGCTACCCATGCACAGGTAGATGTGCCTTATCCGGATGTGAATGCTGATCTCTATGCCGACCAGTATCATGCCTGGAAGGATTCGGTGTATCGAAGTTCGGTATGGCAGAGTGTGAAGAGCTGGGGTACGCCGCTCGACTACAGTCAGAACTTCACGGCATCCTATAAGTTGCCTATCCATCTGCTGCCAGTCTTCGACTGGGTGAATACCGATGCCTCCTACAACGCCAACTATACTTGGGAGCGAGGCACGGAGGATGAGAACGGCAACTCGTATGGCAACACCATCAACACCCAGCGCGAGCTGACGATTAACGGAAGCTTCGACCTGGTGCGCCTCTACAACCACATCCCATTCCTCAAGAAGGCGAATGACCGATTCAACCGCTCGATAAGCAGGAGTGAGATAGAGAGGAAGAAGAAGGAGAAGGAAGCCAAGCGGAAGCAGGCTTTGCAGAAGAATGCACAGCAGAAGAACAATATGCAGAAGAATGGACTGCAGAAAGATAATATGCAGAAGAATGGGCAGAAGAATCAGGTAGATCTGGCGAAGGCGCTTCCGAAAAACCGGAAGGCTTTCGAGAAAGAAATCACCCTCCTGCCGGATACTACCCTGCTCATCAGGCATGGCAAGAACAGCAAGCGACTCATCATTTCTGCCAAGACGGAGGATGGAAAGGTGTATCATCTGAAATATAAAAAGGTGGATAACAACCAGATCCGTATCAAGTCGAAGGTGGATAGCATGATGAAGCTGAAGATTACGGTGATGCCGAAAGAGCCGCTCGATAACGAAAAATGGTATCGGACAGCCCAGACGGCAGCCCGACTGGCAATGATGCTGCGCAAGGTGAGCTTCACTTACCGCAACAACTATCAGATGCTTCTGCCGGGCTTTACTCCTAACGTGGGTGATGCCTTCGGACAGAAGAAAGTGGGAACGATGGCGCCGGGACTGGATTTCGCCTTCGGACTGGTGGATGACAGCTATATAGGAAAGGCAAGAGACAACGACTGGCTGCTCTGCAACGACTCGATTGCTACGCCGGCTACTACCAGCAAGACCGAGAATCTGCAGCTGCGTGCCACCCTGGAACCAGTCAAGGATTTCAAGATAGATCTTTCTGCCACCCGCACCATGACCACGCAGAAGAGCATACAATATATGTATGAGGGTACACCGACCACCCAGAGCGGAACTTTCCAGATGACTACCATCTCGCTGAGTTCGGCTTTCGAGGGCATCGGAAATGCCAACAGTGGTTATCGCAGCAAGACTTTCGAGAAGTTTGTCAACTCGCTCGATGGTTTCCGCCAGCGGGTGGAGTCGCAGTATGCCGGAACGGTATATCCTGTGGGTTCTACCTTGGGTGGAGGCAAGTATGATGCATCCCGCACACCGGTCAATCCGTATAGTGGTGATGTGATGATACCTGCCTTCCTCAATGCCTATACCTCGATGGGTGGCAGTTCGCTCTCCATCTTCCCGGCATTGAGCCGACTCTTGCCAAACTGGACGGTGCGCTATAGCGGCTTGGGCAAGTTGCCTTGGTTCCGCGAGCACTTCAAGAGTGTGAACATCAACCACGCCTACAAGAGCATCTTTGCCGTGGGCAGCTATAGCAGCTACAGTACCTATCAGGAGTATATGAATGGTCTGGGCTTCGTGACGGATGCCTCTACGGGCAATCCATCGCCTAGCAGCATGTTTAATGTTTCTCAGGTGAGCATCAACGAGGCATTCTCGCCATTGCTCGGTATGGATGTTACGCTGAACAACAATATGACCATCAAGGGTGAGTATCGCCAGACCCGAGTGCTGAACCTCAGTATGACGAGTGTACAGGTGAACGAGGCGCTGAGCAAAGACTGGGTGGTAGGTATGGGCTATCGCATCAACAATTTCAATCTCTTCGGTGCTCCAAAGGCACACAAGGTGAAGGGAAGAACGGGTGCCCTACAAAACAGCAGAAACGGAAGCAAGGGCAAGAATCAGACCCAGAACTACGGTCCTAATCACGACCTGAACCTGCGTCTCGACTTCAGTTTCCGCAAGCAGGCAGCCATCGTCCGTGATATAGCCACGATGACGAGCAGCGCCAGCAGCGGCAACAATGCCCTGAAGCTGAGCTTCACGGCTGATTATACCTTGAGCAAGATGCTCACCATGAGTTTCTACTATGATCGCCAGACCAATACCCCGCTCTTGTCGAGCAGCAGTTATCCTACCACCACGCAGGATTTCGGTCTGAGCATCAAGTTCTCGCTGACGAGATGATGTTTTAATCTCCCAACTACGGTGCAAAGGTGCGACAAAAAAAAGACATTGTGTTTTGCAAGGTTGTCGCTGGGAGGGCAGGTAACAAACCTGCGCTCCCAGCGCATTCTTACTTTATAAGAATGGGGTCATGTAAATCGGAATCAAGAGTGTTTGCCCATCTTTCTGTAGATCTTTGGTGTAAACCAAGTATGGATGTACTATCCTGTCGGAGAATTTTTGACAGAAAGCATCAAGCGAGGCATGCGTTTTGTAACCAGACGACTTGACCTCTATTGGGCACAACTTATTGCCGCGTGACAACAAGAAGTCGATTTCGTAAGAATGCGTGGCATCCTTTGGAAAAGTATAGTAAAAGAGTCTGTTGCCTGAGGCTCTCAGCATTTGGGCAACCAGATTCTCAAATACGTATCCCATGTTGGTGGATAGCTTGTCGCTCAACAGTTTCTGGTAGATGATGTTCTCCGTATAATCCTTGTCCCAGAAAGCCAAAGTTACGAATAGTCCCGTATCGCCTATGTACAGTTTGTACTTGTTGATGTTGGCTGTCAGTGGCATTCCTACATTCGGATCATCCGTGTGGTACGCAATGTTAACCGTCTTGCTGTCTTCTAAGTTGAGTATCAACTCATCTATTTTCTCAGCAGCCATTCTTCCTACAGCAGAAGTAGGCTGATAGCGGAGCTGGTTCTTGCTCAATTGGGCTGGGATAGACATGAATAGTTTGGATATTTTGCCCGATGGGTCTATCTTTCTGAAATCATCAGCATATAGTTGGAGAATCTGTCGCTTAACGGTATCTACTTGCTGTAGATTGTTAGTGTTAAGATAAACATTGACAGCTTGTGGCATTCCTCCTACCAACATATATAGGCGTAGTTCTCTCATCTTCAATCTGTTGACTCCCTCGCCTAGAGATATTTTCTTATCGAAAACTTGACGCAGCAGAGGCACGCTAGCCGTGTCCCCCATGGCCCATCTGAACTCTTCGTAATCCATCGGAAACATCTCGATACGATGTTCTTCGCTAGGGATACTAATGTCCTTAGTGCTCTTATGTATGCTGATAAGTGAGCCAGTCTCTATATAGTCATATCTACCGTCTTTTACCAAATACTTGATGGCTTGTCGGGCTTTCGGACATTGTTGTACCTCATCGAAGATGATAACCGACTTTCGCTCATGCAATGTTTTATTGTAAGCATTCTGCAGGAAAAGAAAAATGAAATCTATATTCATAAGATCATCAAAGAGTGCTTTCACTTCCTTGGAAGCCTCATTGAAATCTATCAAAATGTATGATTCGTATTCATTCTTGGCAAATTCTTCTACGATAGTTGACTTTCCAATACGGCGAGCACCCTCTACAAGGAGGGCTGTACTTCCCTTGGAAATTTCCTTCCATTCAGCCATTTGGCTATATATTTTTCTCTTAAATACCATATTCTCCATATTTTCAATGTCTTATGGGTGCAAAGTTACATAAAAAATATGTTTTACCAAAATCTTTTTGGCGAAAATATGTCGTTTTACCAAAATCTTTTTAGTGAAAATATGTCGTTTTACCAAAATCTTTAGTGTTATTAAGGATTTGAACTTTCCTGTAAGCCGCTAGGATATCGTGTGAGAATATCCTGGCGGCTTTTTGCTTAGCTTCCCAGCTCCAACTGATTTCTGTTTTACAATCGGTTTATTTCCTCCCGAGCTGCGCCCTTGCCTCGATAACTCTTCTTCTTGTTGAAAGAATAGGTTACATTGAGAGATACATTGTGAACACCGCCCTTGAGGTTTTGATAGAAAGATACTCCATTGGTCTCAATCAAGTTCTTTTGACGCCAAAGCTTAAAGCTATCATTCCAGTAGATGGTAAATGCCCAATTGCCCAAGCTCTTGTTAAGTCCCATGTCAAGGAGAACATATCCCTTGGTATAGTTGGTGGCAGAATATCCTTTGCTAACCCATATTCCATCGAAATAAGCATAGATTCCCCAAGGTAAGTCAAAGCGGTTGCGCATAGTCATATTAAACAACGGCTTGTTGTATGACTTTTCGGGATTACCATATTCCAACTTCTGCAATCTCAGCACACCGTGTAGCGTAGGATGCCAGATGCCTATGTCCAATCTTTGCCCTGCCACCATCTGAAAATAATCATAGCTAGGTAAGTTTACATTCTTGATGATATTTACCTTCTTGGTTTCCATATATGAATAAGTTGTGGCAAGTTCTCTCATGCTATGTACATAAGAGAGGCTCAAGCTCGTCTTACGATAACTCACATCCAAACTTAGCTCTCTTTCTAGTGATGATTTCAGCAAAGGATTTCCAAGCATCCATGATGTATGCGAGGCATAAGAATAAGTATTGCTCAGCATACTATAGCTAGGACGGTCAACTGAAGTGCTGTAAGATAATCCCAAACTTAGATTGCCGTTCTGATAATCAATGCTTACGTATGGGAGCCAATCCGTAAAACTCTTAGATTGTTCAGCAACCTTCTCACCATTAAGTATATAAGCGAAGTCTGTATTCTCTACACGCAGTTCTGTTCTTGCGCTCCATGCAGAGCTAAGCTGCCAATTTACCGTAATGTATCCTGCTGTCAGATGCTGGCGTTCCTCATCACGAGAAGCGTCAAAGAGAGCCTCGTCATTAGAGGTGCTTCCCTCAAAAGATTGGCGAGTCTTGGTATACGAATATTGGACGCCTAAGTCTAGAGTTACAGCCTTCCATGAAGCAGTGAAATTAGTCTTGCCCGCTACCAGGTGATTGTTGCTATGACTTACTGTACCAATATGATTCGCATAGTTCTCACCTTGCTCGTTGACATCAGAGAGTTCATTGGAGAAGTTGTAAAGATAATCCACATCTGCCGCCAACAGATAGTTCTTCTTTTCACCGAATTTCAATATAGCATAAGAGTTGAGATAATGGCGTGTATTCTGCTTTGACTGTTCACTCGTTGACTCAAGCTGTGCATTCTCTGGCTCTACATTTGTCTGGATGTCATTTGTTGAAGAGTATTTTCCCTTAGGTTTTCTGCTAAATTCATAACGGCCCGATCGCAAAGGGCGGCACGGCGGCATTGCCGGGAGGATTTGGTACCGGAAAAACGATGACGCAGCACCAGCTTGCAAAATGGTGTGATGCGGACATTATCATTTATATCGGCTGTGGGGAACGTGGAAATGAGATGACCAATGTTTTGGAGGAATTTGGAGAATTAAATGATCCAAAGACCGGCAATCTTCTGATGGACCGCACCACGCTGATCGCAAATACTTCGAACATGCCGGTGGCGGCGCGTGAGGCGAGCATTTATACCGGCATCACGTTAGCGGAATACTACCGCGACATGGGTTATCATGTAGCAATCATGGCAGATTCCACGTCGCGCTGGGCAGAGGCATTAAGAGAGCTCTCCGGAAGGCTTGAGGAGATGCCGGCGGAGGAAGGTTTCCCTGCATATCTGGCATCGAGGCTTTCGGCATTTTATGAGCGCGCCGGGTATGTGCAGAATTTAAACGGTTCGGATGGCAGTGTGACGATCATCGGGGCGGTGTCCCCGCAGGGAGGCGATTTTTCGGAGCCTGTCACACAGAATACCAAGCGCTTTGTTCGCTGTTTCCTTGCACTGGACAAATCACTTGCCTATGCAAGACATTATCCTGCGATCAACTGGCTGACCAGTTATTCAGAGTATATTCCTGATCTGACGGCATGGTATGAGACGAATGTTGGCCCGACATTCGTGCAGTGTCGGAATGAGATCTTGAATCTTCTGACGATGGAAAATCGTCTGAATGAGATCGTAAAGCTGATTGGAAGTGATGTGCTTCCGGACGATCAGAAACTGGTGCTTGAGATTGCGCGTGTGATCCGGCTTGGATTTTTGCAGCAGAATGCATTCCACAAAGAGGACACCTATGTGCCGATGGAAAAACAGCTTCGCATGATGGAGATCATCCTTCATCTTTACGACCGCTGCAAGGCACTGATCGACCGGAACATGCCGATGGCGCTTCTTCGGGAAAGTGATATATTTGAGAAGATCATTTCCATTAAATATGATGTGGCAAATGACAAACTAGAGCAGCTAAACCTGTATGATGATAAGATCGAAGAATTTTATCAGCATCTGATGGCGGAAAATGCGTAAGGGGCGGTTGAACACAAAAATGTAGATTCGTGTGAAGAATAAGCTGCTCAGAAATGAGGATTGATATGGCGATTGAGTATCTTGGACTGAGTGAGATCAATGGACCACTGGTTGCAGTAGAAGGTGTAAGAGGCGCTTTCTATGATGAGATCGTGGAGTTGGTCGTGGAAGGAAAACAGAAAAAATTAGGGCGCATCGTGGAGATCAATAATGACTATGCGGTCGTTCAGGTGTTTGAGAGCACGGAGGAGATGTCCCTTTTAAATACGCATGCAAGGTTAACAGGCAGACCGCTGTGTGTGGGGCTGTCGGAGGAAATCTTAGGAAGAACATTCAACGGTCTGGGGCAGCCGATCGACGGGCTCGGCGCGGTGCACGCCGAGGTTGTGCGTGACGTCAACGGACAGCCGATGAATCCGTGCAGCAGGGAATATCCGAGAAACTATATCAGAACCGGTATCTCTGCGATCGATGGACTGACGACTTTGATCCGTGGACAGAAACTGCCGATCTTTTCAGGCAACGGTCTGCCGCATGATGAGCTTGCCGCCCAGATTGTGGAACAGGCCAGTCTTGGGGATGGCGAAAACGAGGACGAACCGTTTGCAGTCGTGTTTGCCGCGATGGGAGTCAAATATGATGTGGCGGAGTATTTTAAGCGCCGTTTTGCAGAATGTGGTGTAAGTGACCATGTTGCGATGTTTTTAAATCTCTCCAATGATCCGGTTGCAGAGCGTCTGATCACGCCGAAGGTGGCGCTGACAGCCGCCGAGTATCTCGCGTTTGAGAAAAATATGCATATCCTTGTAATACTGACCGATATGACTTCGTTTGCAGAGGCGATGCGTGAAGTTTCGGCGCAGAAGGGAGAGATCCCAAGCAGGAAAGGCTATCCGGGATATCTGTACAGTGAGTTTGCAGCACTTTATGAGAGAGCCGGGATCGTAAACGGTGCATCCGGTTCCGTCACACAGATTCCGATCCTGACAATGCCGAATGACGATATCACACATCCGATCCCGGATCTTACCGGATATATCACCGAGGGGCAGATCGTACTGGAACGTTCCCTTCACCAGAAAAATATTTATCCTCCGATCAATGTACTGCCGTCACTGTCGCGTCTGATGAAGGACGGTATCGGTGAAAAATATACCAGGGAAGACCATCAGGATCTTGCAAACCAGCTCTTTTCCTCCTATGCCCGTGTCGGTGAGGCGAGAGATCTTGCGAGTGTCATCGGCGAGGACGAGCTTTCTGATACCGATAAACAGTATCTGAAATTTGGTACAGCTTTTGAAAAAGAATTTATCGGGCAGGGAAAAGACGAAAACCGTTCGATGGCGGAAACGCTGGATATCGGCTGGCGGCTGCTGCATATCCTGCCGCGTGGAGAATTAGACCGTATTGATACAAAAATTCTTGAAAAGTACTGGGATTAGGAGGGGATGACGCATGGATCCGAATACGTTTCCGACGAAGGGAAACCTCATATTGGCAAAAAATGCGCTCGCATTGTCAAAACAGGGATTTGACCTGATGGATAAAAAAAGAAATATCCTGATCCGGGAACTGATGGAGTTGATCTCAGAGGCTTCGGATATCCAGAACCAGATCGATGAGACATTTTCCAATGCCTACCAGGCACTGCAGAAAGCCAACATCCAGATGGGAATCCATCAGGTAGAACAGATTGCAAAAGCGGTTCCGGTGGAGAACTCCATTCGTATCAAGCGGCGCAGTGTCATGGGAACAGAAATCCCAAAGGTAGAGTATGAGAAAAAGAAGCAGGTGCCGGCGTATTCTTTTTATCATACAAGGATGTCATTAGATGAAGCGTGCCAGCAGTTTGAAAAAGTAAAAGAATTAACGATCCGTCTTGCGGAGATCGAAAACTCTGCATACCGCCTTGCCTATAATATCAAAAAGACGCAGAAACGCGCGAATGCACTCTCGAACATTACAATTCCGAAGTATGAAAAACTGTCGCGTGAGATACAGGATTATCTGGAGGAAAAAGAGAGGGAAGAGTTCACAAGACAGAAAGTTGTAAAGAAAAACCGGATGAAAAATGCAGGTTCCGGGATGATGTCATAAGAATAATGAATGAAAAATAAGAAAGCCGAAAGCGGAATGAAGTGTCGCTTTCGGCTTTTATTCATGACAATAGAATGTTCGCGGAGCGTGCATTCTAGCCTAACATTTTATGACAAAATGTTAGGTAGCAGATTATTTTTTGTAGGTGTCAGAAAACAGATCACGGTACCATTTCAGGGCAGCAATATAGGCATCATACACAGTCTGTGTGTCAAGGTTTTCCAGGATCATAAGCCGGGAAACTTCGGACCAGTTACCTGCCTCATATTGTTTGATGAAATATAAAGGTTCCGCAAAAATACCACTCTGACGGATGAGAGCATCTTCGATGTCGCGTGAAACTTTGACAAGCGAGAGTGCTTCCTCCATTGGTTTATCGAGGATGATATCAAGCACGGAAAACAGTCCGGTTAAGAATAGTTCGGAAGCTTTGCCGCCAAGCTCAAAGGCAGGGGCAAGATTTTCTGCAAACTTTGCACGCAACAGGGATAAACGCGTAAGCTCGTTTGGCTTGTCGGAACACAACTGATTGACAACGGCGGTGTTGATCCAGCGTTTCAGTTCTTTCTGTCCAAGCATGGCAGCTGCGTGCCGGATGGAAGTGATCTCAGAGTTGACAGCCATATGATTGACCATGCGAAGCAGTGAGATGACAAGAGCGGTGTCATGACCGATGATATCTGCCGCTTTGGTGAGGTCAAAGTCCTCTGTATTAACCAGATTCATAAGTTCAATGTAATTGATCTTTAACGGAGCTACGTCATGGTTTCCCTTTGTGACAGGGAGTCTGTAAAAACTTCCCTCATATAAAGTGCAGCTCTTATCCTGACAGATTGCATCAAATGTCTCTGTTTTGGTTATATTTGAAGCACAGAGCCTGATGTTTGGATAAACTTTATTGAAATAAATACGTGCTTTGCTGATGTCAATCTCTTCACAGTCTAACATGACATAATCCATCAGTACGAGCAGATCATGGTAAGCTTCATAACTTGATACAGGAAGCTTGCGGATGGCAAATCGATACCCCATCTTTTTCAGTGCTTTTACACGGTCAATATACATTGGTGTGCATGGAATATTTCCTTTTAACAGCAGTACGAAAAATTCGTGTGGCAGACCGCACTGAGCAGGAATATCGGAAAAAATCGATATTTCATTTACCGGAACAAAGATTTCTTTTGCCGGGGAAAGAGTTTCAAGTCCCATATTTAAGATCAGTTCAAATCCTTCAATCTGGGCGGCGCCATCATTGCTTCCGCTTCCCAAAAGATTCGGGTGAAGCAGAAAATTTGCTTTCTGTGTATACAGAGAATATGCGCTGACTTTTATGTTTTCATCAAATAGAGGTATTAATGTAACCAGCATAGGCGTTCTCCTTATAGCATGGAATCTTTTGTGAAGAAACCATGTGAAACGTTAACATTTATCTACTTTTACTATACTATAAATCTGTGAAAAAAGACACATTTTTTTGAAATTAATAAACAGAAAACTTATTTTATGAAAAATAATTGAAAATACTTGATATTTCAGAATGAATGTGGAAAACTAATGACAGAAGAATGGGAGGGATTTGCATGTTAAAACAATGGGAAAAAACAGAGCGTCCGTCAGATGCAAAACTGGAGGAACGGCTGCAGGAAGCACGGAGAAAACTGCAGGAGCAGCAGCTCAAGGTAAAAGAGCACGGACTGCCGGTGCTTGTGCTTGTGGAAGGATGGGGAACCGCAGGTAAAGGCTCACTGATCGGTCAGATTATTAAAAACATTGATCCGAGATTCTTTAAAGTAGCGTCCATGGCGGCACCGACGGAGGAAGAAAAGAGAAAACCGTTTTTGTACCGCCACTTTGTAAAAATACCGGAGAGCGGCAAGTTCAGCTTTTTAGACTCCGGCTGGATGGATGAGATCATGGGTGAAAGACTGCATGAAAAGCTTGGAGACGAGGCATATGCGCACCGCATTGAGAGTGTCAAGCGGTTTGAACGCCAGCTGACAGATAACGGTTATCTCGTCGTGAAATTATTTTTGCAGGTGTCTAAAAAGGAACAGGAAAAACGGATCGAACATCTTTCTAAGGAGAAGGATACCAGATGGC
>OKRY01002609.1_pt1 | contig 13960 bp, 10 predicted proteins | sample 1601121 | NCBI WGS metagenome assembly OKRY01 (sample SAMEA3541546, study PRJEB24748) | human gut metagenome | biome: human gut; feature: human-associated habitat; material: faeces | place: China | collected 2012
GCAGATGAATATGATGTACAGGTTGCCATCCATACAGATACCCTGAACGAAGGCGGATGTGTAGAAGATACCATCAATGCCATCGGAGGAAGAACCATCCATACATACCATACAGAAGGTGCCGGCGGCGGACATGCACCGGACATCATCAAAGCAGCAGCAACCCCGAACATCCTTCCTTCTTCCACAAACCCGACCATGCCATTCACTGTAAATACTCTGGATATTGGCAAAGAACAGCATGATTTCCTGTAGGACACAGTGATGGTATGCCACCATCTGGACAAAAAGATCCCGGAAGATGTCGCTTTTGCAGATTCCCGTATCCGTCCGGAAACGATCGCAGCAGAGGATGTCCTTCACGATATGGGTGTGTTCAGCATGATGAGCTCCGATTCCCAGGCAATGGGACGTATCGGTGAGGTCATCACCCGTACCTGGCAGACAGCAAGCAAGATGAAAGGCCCCGGAATGAGCCATCCTTACGTTTCCGAAGATCATGAGGGCAAACCGTGGTTCGAATGGATCGTCGCCGCGGTAGTGATTGTTGCGACGGTGCTTGCGGTCGCAGGATATACAAAAGCCGCCACCGCTGCGATTGCGGTGACGGCCATAGCGACTGGACTGGTCAGACTGGCATTGCGTGAGCGCAGTCCATGGAAGGTTCGGTCAGTTGCTTTCGACGCTTTCATCGGCATTGGCTTGGGCGTAGGACTGTTCATCCTGCTCACCATCGTTCCCGTCGGCAACTGACGCTTCGCCAAGAACGGTATTGCCTTCGACCTCATCGATGGTCTCGACAGTATCCGGCACGTTCTTCTTCGTACCAATCATGCCGGCGACGATGACGACGAGAGCAACAACTGCAGCGGCAAGAACAGGGCAAATCCAGAAGACCCACAGCTGTTGCAGCGGCTCTTCATTCAGTCCTTGATTCTGTGCGAAAATGGCAACGCCCGTGGCACGTGCCGGATTCAGTGCGGCTCCGGTCACCGGATAGGTGATAGCGGTGCCGATGCCGTAGGCAAGGCCCATGGCAACGGCGTGGTTTGTTTTGGACTCGCCGTGTCCGTCCGTGGTGCGCAGTGCGGAGGCAACGATAATGATACCTGCGACGACTTCAACGGCGATGGCCAGAGTGATGCCGAGGGTTACTCCATAATTGCCGAGGGTGGAGTAGGAGACGGAATTCTTATCGAAACCGTTGACCGTTGGTGTCATCCAGATCTTGAATGTCACCTGCTCGGAAGTCGGCAGAAGGAACCGGATAGCGGCACCCGCGCCGATACCGCCGAGCACTTGGGCAATGATGTACAGAATGCCATCAAGCACGTGGGTTTTGCCAGTGAGCATGGCGGCGACGGATACGGCCGGATTGAACTGTGCTCCGGAAATGGAACCGAAGATTACGGTGACGGCGGCGTATACGATGCCCGTCAACAGGGCGATGAACGCCATGTTAATGCCATACACCGCGGAACCAAGCGAGCAGATCGCATAAATCGCGAAGCAAATGATGAAGCTTCCCACAAGTTCCGCTCCGACACGAAGTGCCAACGGCTTGCTTTGTTCTTCCTTGGTTATGGGCGTTGCTTCAACAGCAGTCATAGTCTTTCCTCTGTCATATAGTGGACAAGTTGCGATTTTGGGAAATCGCCAAACGACTGCCATAGTACCAGCAGTCCCTATAAGTATTATCCGGCCACGTTGGGAGAACGATGCCAAACGCATATTCCCGCGCCGCGAAGGCGCACACACACGATAATGAAGGTATCCGTCTGCAGAAGCTTCTTGCTCAGGCAGGATTCGGATCCCGTCGCAAATGTGAAGAGATCATTACTGAAGGACGTGTCGAAATCGACGGCGAGCTTGTTACCGAATTGGGCACTCGCGTCGATCCGAAACATCAGGAAGTCCGTGTGGACGGCTCCCGTGTTCGCGTGAATCCCAATCATGTCACGCTCGCTTTGAACAAGCCGAAGCGTGTGCTGAGCGCCATGGAGGATCCGAAGGGACGCTACACCCTGAGTGATATCGTCGGCGACAAGTATGACCGTATTTTCCACATGGGCCGTCTGGATTATGATTCCGAAGGCCTGATTCTCATGACGAACGATGGCGAGCTCAGCCAGCACGTCATGCACCCCAAGTACGAGGTTGAGAAGACCTACATCGCCACGTTGGAAGGTCGCATCAGCGGTCAGGTGTGCCGCCGACTGGTCACTACAGGCGTGCAGCTCGACGATGGTTGGATCAAGCTCGACCGTTGCGCGATTCTTGATGCCAGCCGCGACAGCACGCTGGTCAAGGTTGTGCTGCATTCCGGCAAGAACCGTATCGTCCGTCGCATTTTCGGTTCGATCGGATTCCCGGTCAAGCGTCTGGTACGCACCCAGATCGGCCCGATTAAGCTTGGCGATCTGAAATCCGGATCGTACCGTGTGCTTTCGCAGACCGAGGTGCGTTCCCTGTCCAAGGCGGTGGGCCTGTGATTCGTGTAGCGATTGATGGACCTGCGGGTGTCGGCAAGTCTTCCACATCCAAGGCGTTGGCCAAATATTACGGTTTCGCTTACCTCGATACTGGTGCCATGTATCGTGCCTGCGCATGGTGGTGCATGAACAAGGGCATTGATCTTGACGCGGAGACGATCGATGAACAACTGGTCACCGAAACCGTGGGAGAGTTCTTTACCGAAGGTCATTTCGACATCAGCGTCGATCCAGACGATTCGAAGGTATATGCCGACGGCGAAGACATCAGCGACGTTATTCGTTCCTCCGAAGTGTCATCCCATGTGTCCAAGGTGTCGAACATCATTCCCGTCCGTCACGTGCTGATTGCCGCTCAACGCGCGTACATCGCACGCGAAGCTGCGTCTGACTCTTTTTCTGAGGGTGCCGGAGTGGTCGCCGAAGGCCGTGACATCACTACGGTTGTTGCGCCGGATGCTGAAGTGCGTGTGTTGCTCACCGCCCGTGAAGAGGTGCGACAGGCTCGTCGTTCCGGTCAGTCAACTGATGGTGTCGGATCAGAAAATGTTGCGGCGCGAGATGCAGCTGATTCCAAGGTCACGAATTTCACATCTGCCGCGGAAGGCGTGCTGACCGTCGATAATTCCGATTTGAATTTCGGCGAAACGCTTGATGTGCTTGTGCGCATTGTCGACGATGCCATCGAAGAGCAGCAGTATCGCCAGTACGCTTCCAATCTTGACGATTATGAGTTGGATGAGGGCGATGAAGGACTGATCGATGGATCGTCGTTCGTTGGCGGCGAACGCCGGTCCGGCCCGAAGCCGGTTGGCGTGCTTGCCGTCGTTGGGCGCCCTAATGTCGGCAAGTCCACGCTGGTGAACCGTATTCTCGGCCGCCGCGCTGCTGTGGTGGAAGACACTCCCGGCGTGACTCGAGACCGTGTGAGCTACGATGCCGAATGGGCCGGCACCGATTTCAAGCTGGTTGATACCGGTGGCTGGGAAGCCGACGTCGAAGGTATCGAATCCGCCATCGCATCCCAGGCGCAGATCGCCGTTCAGCTTGCAGACGCTGTGGTGCTTGTGGTGGATGGCCAGGTTGGTCTTACCAACACCGACGAGCGCATTGTCAAGATGCTGCGCGCCTCCGGCAAGCCGGTCACGCTGGCGGTGAACAAGGTTGATGATCGTGAGAGCGAATATTTGACCGCTGAATTCTGGAAGATGGGCTTGGGGGAGCCGTATGGCATTTCCGCCATGCACGGTCGCGGTATTGGCGAACTGCTTGACGCTGCCTTGGATTCGTTGAAGAAGGCTGAGAAAACATCCGGTTTCCTTACTCCGTCCCATTTGCGCCGTGTGGCGTTGGTCGGTCGACCGAACGTCGGCAAGTCGTCTTTGCTGAATCAGCTGGCTCACGAGGAACGTACTGTGGTCAATGATTTGGCAGGTACCACTCGCGATCCAGTCGATGAAGTGGTGACGGTTGATGGGGAGGATTGGCTGTTCATCGACACTGCAGGCATCAAGCGTCGCCTGCATAAGCTGTCTGGTGCCGAATATTTCTCATCCTTGCGTACTCAGGCCGCGATTGAGCGTTCGGAACTTGCGCTGGTGCTGTTTGATGCTTCCCAACCGATTTCCGATCAGGATTTGAAGGTGATGAGCCAAGCAGTGGACGCCGGTCGATGCATCGTTTTGGTGTTCAACAAGTGGGATTTGATGGATGATTTCGACCGTCAGCGAATGGAACGCTTGTGGAAGACAGAATTCGACCGTGTAACGTGGGCTCAGCGCGTGAATCTGTCGGCTAAAACCGGATGGCATACGAACCGTCTGGCCAGAGCCATGCGTGGAGCGCTGGAATCATGGGACAAGCGTATTCCGACCGGTAAGCTCAATGCGTTCTTGGGTAAAATCCAAGCCGCCCATCCGCATCCACTGCGTGGAGGCAAGCAGCCGCGTATCTTGTTCGCGACGCAGGCTTCGACGCGTCCACCGCGTTTCGTGATTTTCGCTACCGGCTTCCTTGAGCATGGTTACCGCCGATACATCGAACGTTGCCTGCGCGAGGAATTCGGTTTTGAAGGTTCCCCGATTCAGATTTCGGTGAATATTCGAGAGAAGAAGAAACGCAAGTAAGTTTCTATGGATGGTGGCCGCACACCATTCCTTGGGTGTGCGGCCACCATCCATATTTGCTAGATCAGTGCACGCCAATCATGCGTGACTCATTGTCACATGCTTAAAACAGCGGCTGTTCCTCAGTATCCCGTTGACGTAGATATCCGCTGATCGCACGCCGCGCGAGCGAACTCAAGGATATGCCTTCCTCGGACGCGCGCTCCCGTGCCATCTTGCCGATGGCATAGGGGAGTTTGATTTTCCATTCGTCTCCGAGCTGTTCTCGACCGTCGGTGTTCTTCGGTCTTCGTCCAGGGCGGACGGTGTCCGTGGTCTCATTCAGATCGTCGCATTCAAGCGCCTTGCGCGTCAGTTCGGTAAGGGTGATGCCATCATGCTTCGCCCGCTCCCTGGCCGCTACGCCAAGTTCCCGGGACAGACGTATCTTCCACTCATCCTCAAGCTCGGATGAGTCAAACACGTGGGCAAAGCCGTCAACGTCGTCAAACTGTGGCTGGGCGTCCATCGACTTCAAGACAATCACCCCTTACCTGCATGCGTAAGACTGACATCCTAAAAAGAAAACCCGAAATCGCATGAATTCGGGTTTTTCTGGTCGGACCAGCGGGATTTGAACCCGCGACCCCTTGACCCCCAGTCAAGTGCGCTACCAAACTGCGCTATGGTCCGAACGATGCAAAAAGCACCGAACATGAAACATAGCACAACCTGCTCTATTTTTCAAATTCATCGTGTCGCACGATTCGCGAAACATGATAAAAGAGTTCTTGGGATGTCATTTTTGTCAAGAATTTTCCCTTTTTGCCACCAAAAGCCCCCGTCATGGGAATTTTGTCGTAGTATTGCCTAGGTACGATGAGAACAGGACGCCCGCACGAAAGGGAAAGACATTGACTGAGGACGCATTTGAACATTCCGCCGCAAAGATGCGGGACAACGGGATGACCGATATGGCCATTGCGCAATTCAAACGACTGTACGAGGTTTGGCGCAGTGAGGAAGCAAGCACATGGATCCGTGAGGATGATGTTGAGCCTCTGGTGGGAGTGCCTAGCTTCCATGATGTCTACGAGACCATCAACCATGACAAAGCCATCGATGCTTTTGCCAAAACCGCGTTCCTCAAACTTAATGGTGGCCTCGGCACGTCCATGGGCTTGGATTGCGCCAAGTCCTTGCTGCCAGTGCGTCGCCATAAGGCACGTCAGATGCGCTTCATCGACATCATCATCGGTCAGGTGCTGACTGCACGCACTCGTCTGGGTGTGGAACTGCCATTGACGTTGATGAACTCCTTCCGCACGTCGAATGACACCATGAAGGTGCTGCGTGCCAACAAAAAGTTCCATCAAGAGGACATTCCTCTGGAAATCGTGCAGCATCAGGAACCGAAAATCGGTGCGGAAACCGGTCTTCCTGTCAGCTTCCCGGCAAATCCGGAACTTGAATGGTGCCCGCCAGGCCATGGCGACCTGTTCTCCACCATTTGGGAATCCGGCCTATTGGACGTCCTCGAGGAGAAGGGCTTCAAATACCTGTTCATCTCGAATTCCGACAATCTCGGCGCACGTCCTTCGCGCACGCTGGCGCAGCACTTCGAAAATACCGGTGCGCCATTCATGATCGAGGTCGCAAAACGTACTCCAGCTGATCGCAAGGGCGGGCATATCGTGCGGGACAAGGCGACCGGCCGCTTGATGTTGCGTGAGATGAGCCAGGTGCATCCGGACGATAAGGATGATGCGCAGAACATCGAAAAGCATCCGTATTTTAACACGAACAGCATCTGGGTGCGTATCGACGCTCTGAAGGCCAAGCTGTCCGCATATGATGGCGTGCTTCCTCTTCCGGTGATTCGCAATAACAAGACCGTCGATCCGACCGATCCGACGAGCGAGCCGGTCATCCAGCTGGAAACAGCCATGGGAGCGGCGGTAACGTTGTTCGACGGGGCTACCTGCGTATGCGTTGACCGTATGCGTTTCCTGCCGGTGAAAACCACCGACGATTTGTTTATCATGCGATCCGATCGATTCCATCTGACGGACCAGTACGAGATGGAAGATGGCAATTACGTCTTCCCGGATGTTCACTTGGATGCGCGGTATTACAAGAACATCCATGATTTCGATACGAGATTCCCTTATGGCGTTCCGTCGCTTGCCGCGGCCAATTCCGTCGACATCGATGGTGACTGGACCTTCGGCAGGGACGTGATACTGTTCGGTGACGCGCGGCTGACCGACACAAGTGAGCCGAGTTATGTTCCGAATGGCGAATACGTTGGCCCGCAAGGTGTTGAGCCTGATGATTGGGTCTGATTCGAGGGGTAGCCTCAACACGAAAAACTGTATTTTTTCGTAAAATAGACACAATCTGAACGAAAACCCTCTATCATAGAGAGGTGTGTGCAGAGCCTGAACTGGCTAGGCACTTAAGATGAAACGTTAACGAGACGTGAGGACTAATGGCAGAGGGCAGTAACGGAAGGCGTCGTTTCTCCGACAAATGGGGCAAGCACGAACTTGATGTATTGGCTGTGCTTTCCTCAGCTTTCCCGCAATGGCTCACTTCCCGTCAGATTGCCCAGCGTGTGAAGGCGTATGCCGATTCCTATGGGGAGCTGGCTGATCAGGCGGCGAAGGCGGCTTTTGCCAAGCAATTCCAGCGTGACCGTGCCAAGCTTGCGGCCATGGGCATCGCCATCGAATCGAGGCAGCCTGAGTATTCATCTAAGTCGGAAGGCCAGGATTTCGCATCCTATCGTCTGCAGCTTGGAGATGAGCCTCGCGTTCGTCTGCTGTTCGGCGACGAGGATTTGCCGATTCTTGCCGCGGCCAACTATCTGGCCCGTTCCATGTCGATTTCCTCAGCTCCCGCACATGAGACGCAGCATACGTCCCGTACCGCGCCTCGCGTCCCTCAGACTCCGACTCCAGGGCTTGGTCTTGATTCCATCGCTCCGGGTCTGGGAACGCAATCCATTCCCGACGAATTGGTCAAGGTCGTTGACCAGCGTCGTTTCGCGGCGACTGTAGATGTTGACGGCGAGCATTTGAACGTCGCCTACACCGATTCCGATGATCTGGCCATGTTCGTGCTTTCTCATCCGGGTGCTTCCATCGTCAGTCCTCAGGAGGCTGTCGACGCGTTCAACCGCCGTTTGAATGCCGCCACGCAGTTCGTGCCTGCCGACGAATCCACAGGAGGCGATAGCTCCACTGTCACAGCCATGGAAATCAACCGCAACAGCGCTGACGACGATACAGAGGAGGGCAAGGGGCGTCCGAAGAAGAATTCCGCATTCCAGACGGGTAGTGAAGTCGACCGTCGTCTGCGCCTGATGCTGTTCCTTTCGGCGCACCTCGGCGAAGAATATTCGCTTGAGGAACTTGCGGAACGTTTCATTGGCAAACCGAAGTCCGATGACGAGCTGAAGAAGTTCGTCAATGTCATTCATAAAGACATCAACACGCTGACTACGGTTTCCGACGATGGTGAGATGGCAGGAAGCCAGTTCTTTGACATCGACTGGTCGTTGCTTGACGCTGAAGGCATTGTTTCCGCCACGAATTCGCTTGGGCTGGAACGCTTGGCAGGTATCTCCCAGCAGTATTTGAGCATGCTTACCGCATCGGTGAGCTATCTTGCGCATTCGTCGTTGCTGCCGGACAAGTTGCGTGAACAGGCTGAATCGTTGTACAGCCGTCTTCGTCAACATGTTGAGCCGGGGGACATGCCTTGGCTGAGTCTGACCGGTTATGAGATGGAACCGCGTAATTTCTCCATTGTGAAGAGCGCGATCTCCAAGAGCTTGCTGCTTGACATGGAATATACGGATGGCGCCGGAAGGACCCAGCGTAAGCTTGTCGCGCCAGATAAGATCTTCGTCGATGAGGGAGTCTTCTACGTTGCCGTATGGACTGACGTCGCTGCCGCTGCACCGGCTGACAAAGCTAAGTACGTGAAGAAAGACACCACGATCAACAAGGCCACAGGAAAGCCTCGCATCTGGCAGGTGCTTCGCATTTCCCGCATTGAAAAGGCCGAACTGGTTGAACCTACCGCGAAAATCGACATTCCCGACGTTCCCGCATCCGAATTGCGCAAATGGAGCTTCGATAATGGAACTCCAGCTGTGTTCGTCACCAATCAGGATGATCTGTCATTTATTGACGGGCTGTCGGGAGCAACAGTCGAGAAGTGCGGAGAGGGCGAGAAGGTGCATCTGATCGTCTCGTCCGATTCCTGGTATGTCGCATTCTGTATTTCCCACGCACGGCATATCACTGCCGTAGCTCCCGAAACGTTGCGTACCATGATTGTCGCCCGTGCCCAGCATGAGCTGAGCATTGGCGATCGTGAGAATGAAGGCTGACGGGGGAGAGACTATGCCTTGGTGGATTTGGCTGTTGCTCGCTCTGTTCATGCTTGCAATGGTTGTTTCCGGAGTCGTCTACGCATGTTTACACGGCTATCGAGCATTCAAGGACGTGGCGAAGCTGGGTGAACGGACGGCAAAACGAATCGAGGCGATGGGCAAACCATTGCCCCAAAACAACGAGAATGAAGCGCCTTTCTTTACCAGACCTTTAAAGGATGCTGCAGATCGTTATGCGGATGCCCATGCCGGAGTCATTGAGAGGCATGAAGCGAAGCGAAGCCGTCATGCTCAACAGTGGGCACAATGGCGTCATTGTAACGATTGACCCAACCATATTAAGGAATTATGACCCATCATCGTCGCCGTAATAACGGTATTGACCCGTCGAAAATCAATGAGACCGTGGAGTTGTCTCCCGCGCAACGGTATGCCGCATTCAAACAAACGCAGGCCAAGCAGCGCACGGTTGCGGCCGAATTCGCAAGATCCATGCCATTCGAGCTTGACGAATTCCAGATGCAAGCCAACGATGCGTTGGAGGCTGGCGATAATGTGCTCGTGGCAGCTCCTACGGGAGCAGGCAAGACTGTCGCAGCCGATTTCGCCATCTATCTGGCGCAGACGCGGAATGTCAAAGCCTTTTATACCACGCCGATCAAAGCGCTGAGCAACCAGAAATACCATGATCTGGTCGACCAGTATGGAACGGATAAGGTCGGATTGCTGACCGGAGACACGTCCATCAACTCTGAGGCGGATATTGTGGTCATGACCACGGAAGTGTTGCGCAATATGCTGTATGAGCATTCCGTGACGCTTGAAGCGCTTCGTTATGTGATCCTTGACGAAGTGCACTATCTTGCTGACCGTTTCCGAGGGCCGGTCTGGGAAGAAGTCATTATCCACTTGCCGAAAAACGTGAACATCATAGGTCTTTCCGCGACGGTTTCCAATGTCGAGGATTTTTCCGAATGGATCGAATCTGTTCGTGGCAAAACCACGTTGGTCATGTCGGAACAGCGTCCGGTACCGTTGGAGCAGCACGTGCTCGTACAGGCAGATGACCATACCGAACCAGAACTCATCGACCTATATCGGCGTGACGCCAATGGCGAACAGACGGTCAAACTCAATGCGCAGCTGATAAACAGACTTGATCAGCTTGATCGTCAGGCGGAACGGCGCAAGGGCGAGCGACGTCCTGATAAGCGTAGGGCCAAAGGTAAAGGTGGACGATGGGACGATCGCCCGCATAAGGTCGAACGCCATACGCCTCGACGCTGGGCGGTTGTGGACGAGTTGAATTTTCTTGACATGCTGCCGGGAATCTACTTCATTTTTTCAAGAAACGGTTGCGATCAAGCGGTTGACCAATGCATCAACGCAGGCTTGGAACTCACCACCAGCGACGAAGTGCAACAAATCAGACGGATCGTCGATGAGATGGTCGAAGGCCAGTTGAGCCAAGAAGACTTGAAAGCGCTGCATTTCTCGCAATTTCGTTTCGCCCTGGAAGAAGGGTTCGCTCCGCATCATGCGGGAATGGTCGCATTGTTCCGCCAGATTGTCGAACGCTTGTTTGAAGAAGGCTTGGTTAAAATGGTCTTCGCCACGGAAACGCTGGCTTTGGGCATTAACATGCCCGCACGGTGTGTGGTGGTTGAAAAGCTTGAGAAATTCGACGGCACCGGGCATGTTGGGTTGACTCCCGGCGAGTTTACCCAGTTGACCGGTCGTGCGGGACGACGTGGCATCGACACCATCGGACATGCCGTTGTGGTGGACCACCATGGTTTTGTTCCCGCCACTGCGGCCGCCTTGTCCAGCAAACGAGTGTATCCGCTTCACTCAAGCTTCAGACCGACCTTCAATATGGCTGTCAATCTATTGAATTCCAGCGACTATGAAACAGCTCGCGTTACGCTTGACCACTCCTTTGCGCAATGGGAAGCCAACGAGTCGGCATGGCAGCTTGAAGCACAGATGGAAACCTTATGCAAGGCTCTGGAAGGATACGAGCAGGCTTTCCAGTGTGAATTCGGCGATTTCAAAAAATTCATGCGTTTGCGGATGCGTTTGAGTGATTTGGAGAAGAACGAACGTCGCAAACTCAAGCATGAGGTGTTCCGTACGCAGAAGGAACGCAGCCAGGCGTTTATGGATCTTGACAAACGCATCAAGAAACTCAGAGAAGAAGACCGCGACCATCCATGCCGTAAATGCCCTGATGTGCAGAAGCACTTGAAATGGGGACATCGTTGGGCTCGTGAGATGCGCGAGTTGGAACGGGTACAGCATCGTTACGATTCGCGAACCGGTTCCGTGGCACGTCAGTTTGATCATATTTGCGCTGTGCTTTCCAATCTCGGCTATCTTCAGCCGGTACGGGAATCCGCGGGCCATGGTGATTATCAGCTCACGGAACGTGGCCAGCTGTTGCGGCATTTGTACAGCGAGCTTGATCTAGTATTGGCGCAGGCGATTGACGATGGCGCATTTGACGGGTTGAACGCCTGTGAATTGGCCAGCGTCGTCGCATCGTTGGTGTTCGAAGCCCGCAGGGGAGGCGGGGGAGAGCCGCGTCGTTACCCTGGAGGCATTCAAGGGAACGTCGCCGTGTGCGCAGCGCAGCTTAAGGGCGTCCATGCGTCGATTGCCATGTTATGTGAGGATCACATGCTTGAGGAGCCTCGCCAACTCGATTTTGGCATCACCGATATCGTCTACGATTGGGCGCAAGGTGAAAGCCTGTCGCAGGTGCTGTACGGCACCGATCTGACGGGCGGCGATTTCGTGCGTAACGGCAAACGGCTTGCCGACGTGCTTCAGCAGATAGCCGTGGCTGGACCGTATCTTGCGGATCGTGCCGAAACGTTGGCGCCAGTCGCAAAACAGGCGTACGATCGCATCAATCGTGGCATCGTCGCATACTCCGGCGTCGACTAAAATCGAACATCAAGCAGACGAATAAGGAATAAAAGACACGTCCGAACTGTTCTGTAGCTTAGACAGAGCAGACAATCCAAGGAGGCAAAGGCAATATGGCAGAACGCAGCCTGCGAGGCATGAGCATCGGCGCAAAGTCGTTGGAATCTGATGACAATGTGGATTTCGCGGCGCGAAACGACGTCGCATATGTGTGCCCAAAGGGACACCGCACGATTCTGCCGTTCGCTGAAGGCGCGGAGGTTCCGGAGGAATGGGAGTGCCGGTGCGGCATGACCGCGCATCGTGAAGGCGACGAGGATCGTGAGGCCGACGAGATTTCCAAGCCGACCCGTACACACTGGGACATGCTATTGGAACGCCGTACTGAAGACGAGCTGAAGACGTTGCTTGAAAAGCGTCTGCAGATGCATCGCGACGGCTGGTTTCCAGACTACGAGTAACCAGTAGTTGAACGACACTTGAACTGCATGCCCGGTCAGTAAGACCGGGCATAATTGTTATCTGAACAGTTCACATTGCATCGAGCATTTAACAAGGAGTGCATTAATCTCATGTCCGAGAAGACCAAGCAACCCAAGAAAGTCGTTCTGCTTGACCTTGACGGCACATTGACCAAGTCTGATCCGGGCATCATTGGTTGTGTGGTGAAGGTATTTGAGGAACTGGGGTATCCAGTGCCTGATGATGAGGAGTTGCAGCGATTCATTGGTCCTGCAATTGTCGAGTCGTTGCAGCGCAATAATATTCCGGACGACTTACTCGATGAGGGCATTGCCATCTACCGCAGGTATTATGCGCAGGAAGCGGTGTTCGATGATCCGAATAATCCGGGTCAAAAGGTTCCGGGCCGTTTGAACAATACCATTTATGACGGTATCCCAGAACAGTTGTCCAAACTGCGTGCTGACGGATACTACTTGGCGATCGCAAGCTGCAAGCCGCAGTATCAGTGCATTCCGATTTGCGAGCATTTCCATTTGGACACCATGGTCAACGGCATTTACGGTGCCAGCGAAGATAATTCGCGTCTCGACAAAGATCAGGTTATTCAATGGGCGTTCGACCACATTGGGTTTGACGAAGCCGCTGGCGATAAGGCGCTCATGGTCGGTGACCGTTGGACCGATGCTGACGGAGCCAAAGCGTGCGGTCTGGATTGCTTGGGATGCGGCTGGGGTTATGCCGAGCCTGGCGAGCTGAAAGAACATGGCGCGTATAAGGTGATCGATTCGGTTAGTGAGCTTGCGCAAACCATCGAAGACTATTTCGCCTGATAGATAACGGCTGATGCACGAGCGGATCATCTTGTGCATAAAGACAAAGAAACCCTGGGTATGCATGCCAGCGATGACATTTGCATACCTGGGGTTTTGAGAGATCGCGTACATCTCAAATACCCCCTGCACCTGCTCCCACTTTTGTCCGATAATGTATGTTCTGACTGCTCAGATTTATCTGACAAAATCCGGATAAAATCCCAATATGTGAGATGCAAAACTTTTTGGCCGTTACCGTGAACTTTGATTTTGCCGATTTTTGACTGTGAATTAGTCAATTCGTGACCGAGTTTCGAGGTCTGCGGAGTGACGGCCGTTTTGCTCAAGGTGCAGTATTTCGCCGCCGCCTGGATAGAGCTAACCTTGTGCAGATCGATCACTTCGAACTTCTGATTTTTTGCCAATGGCGCGGCATATCCTGCACGTTGAGCCGTTTCGACCCATTCGGCCGCATACGTGCCCGCAAAATCGGCGGATTCACTGCGATTCAATTCATGATTAAAGATGTAGTAACAATGAAAGTGCACGTGCCAACCGTTAACTTTGCTATACGTGATTTCCATAGCACGGATATAGCCGATTTCGTGCGTTCGGCTAAACAGATCCTTGATACGCCTATGGCCGCGGGACTTGCGCCAAACCTCCTGCGCCATCTTGATCACGTCCTTGAGCGAATCGGAACGCTTATGACGCACCGTCAACGTGCCGAACACCACGCCCCAGCCGTGA